>Ga0302324_100009051_pt1 | contig 20905 bp, 18 predicted proteins | sample Palsa_T0_1_FD_201949 | JGI IMG/M metagenome (GOLD analysis project Ga0302324, IMG submission 201949) | Peat permafrost microbial communities from Stordalen Mire near Abisko, Sweden - Palsa_T0_1 | ecosystem: Environmental > Terrestrial > Soil > Palsa > Peat permafrost | place: Sweden: Abisko...
TCTTTCTGCACACCGGTTGGCGAACGGCCGGCACGTGGCTGTGGTCGGCGTTTCGGAGCAAAGAAGACGTGCTGGGCTTATACGAGCCCCTCAACCAATCGCTGGCGACGTTGACATTACGAACGCTTCCGACGATGCGACCGGCAGCATCAAAATCGCGTCATCCGGACGAGCAACGTCCGTATTTTGAGGAATTTGCGCCGCTTCTCTCGTCGCACCGGCCGGGTGTCGCCGGTTATCGACCCGACTTCGCGTACGAATCGTTCTTCATGAAGGCGGATGATGAGTTCCCCGAGCTGCGGGAATACATCGAATCGCTGCTGCGTCTCGCGGCATCGAGCGGGAAGGTCCCCGTCTTCAAGTTTTGCCGAACGCTGGGGCGCATTGCGTGGCTCCGCCGCAATTTCCCCGATGCGTCACATATCTTCGTGATGCGCGAACCCGGAAGCCAGTGGCTCTCTGCGTGGCGCCTTTCGCGCGAGGATGACAATCCGCATCATCTCCTCACGCCGATTCGCATCCTAACGCTGCATCACAAGCACCCGCTCGTGGCCCTCGTTATGGGCGCGCTGCGCATCGCTCCGAGCGACTTCGTGCTGCCCACGAAGCACGCAGCCGTACGCAAGGCGGTCCGCACAACGCCGGCCCCCATTCTCTACCGTGGCTTCCTGGCGTTTTGGCTGCTGACCGCATTCCTCGCGTTACCTGAATGCGATCTGACGATCGAAACGGAGCGTCTGAATTCGGATGATTATCGCTTTACCGTCCTGCAATCGATAAAATCGTTGACCGGCATCTCGATCGATCTGACCGACGCGCAATCGCTCCGCGGTCCGGCCAGCGCAAATGATTTCTTCGGTGCCCAGTCGGCAAACGCCGACGCGCTGCAAGCACTCGCGCAACTCGCAGGGGATTCGCCGGCGCCGCTTCTGCGCGAGAAGCTCACCGAACAGATCCGCATCGCGAGTTAATGCGTATGCGTAAAGTTCCCGATCTCGGCTCCGCTTTGACGAATCGCCGCTAGGGCGGCGCGCATCCCGATCGGCTCGAGCGGCCTGCCGACACGCGAAAAATAAACGTGCGGATCGATGTTCAATGTTCGCGTTTGCACGAGCGCAACAGGCGTTTTCCGTAAGAACGCCGTCGTTGCCGCGACCTCCTGCGCGTCGTCGGTTACGCCGGGATGCGTCAACAAATTCAACGAGACGCGCAAGCCGGCGCCCACCGCGAGCGCAATGCTTTCCAAGACGTCGTCGAGCGTGTAGCCCACGGGCCGATAGTACGCTGCGTACACCGGCGCACGAAACGAATTCAGGCTAATTCGCACGGCGTCCAGACCCGCATCGATCAACATACGTAGCGACTTCGGCAGGCTGCCGTTCGTATTCAGATTCACCGTTCCGTTAGAGTGGCGCGCACGAATTCGCTCGATCGCTCGCGCGATCGCAGTGCTCCGCAAAAGTGGTTCGCCCTCGCAACCTTGCCCAAACGAGACGATTCCGTCGGAGACGCGTTCGAGATGCTCCACGGCGATACGCGTCAACGCTTCGACCTCGGGTTCGATCCGAATTCGCTCTTGGGGTGCAACGATCGCGCTATCCGCGTCCAGCTCCGAAATGCAGCCGACGCAGCGCGCGTTGCACTTCGGCGAAACCGGCAGCGCGGCTTCGCCTTGTTCGAGAAACACGTTTTGCGCGGTGAAGCAACCATACTCGATCGAACAACGTCCGAGCTGCGCGAGAATCTGGTTGTTCGGATCGCGAGCAATGCGGGCTGCGACGATCTCTTCAAGCTCACCGTCCGCGAACGCGCGTGGGCGCCAGTTCGCATCTTCGTCGGTCCGCATCGCCGCAACATGGAGCACGTCGTCGATCACGCAAGCAAAGGCGTAGCCGAACAGCGGCAATTGGGGCGCAGCCTCGCGCTCCTCATATGCCGGCACGAGCAATCGCGTGTAACCCGCAGGCAGCAGCGCGCCGAGCGCCGTGCGCCGCGCGGCTTTACCGCCGGCAACGAGCGGCGTGCGGCCGGGCAATGTGACCGGAACCGTTCCTTTTGGAGCACGCACAAGCTCGTTGCGCTTTACGTGCCGGACGACGCCGCCGTCGGCAAGCGGTTCGGTATTCACATCGAAAAAGATGCGACCGCGTTTATCGGTGTAGGCGAGACCGGGATTCACGTTACGACGAGATCGCGCGCTCCCGTGTGCTCGACCGGTCCCGTCAACATCGCTTCACCACTGCGATCCCACGCGACGCGCAGCGTCCCACCCGGAGCAAAAACGGTGACCGGCGGACCGACAAACCCTTCGCGCACCGCCGCCGTCGCGCAGGCGACGATTCCGGTTCCGCAGGCCCGCGTTGCGCCCGCGCCGCGCTCCCAGTGCAGCACTTTCAACTTCGAACGACCCGCGACGTTCACGAAGTGCACGTTCGTTCCGCCCGGAAACTTCGGATGCGTTTCGATCGCGGGTCCGACCTTCGCGAGATCGACGGCATTGAGATCGTCGACAAAGATGACGACATGCGGATTGCCGACCGAAATGCTGATGTACTTCCAGCGTTGCCCGGCTGCATCGAGCTCGCTCTCCTCACCCACGACGGGTATGCCCATCTTCGTCTCGACCTCGTACGGAGTCGTGTCGACGACGCGCGCCCCGATCGGACCAGCCAGCGTTTCGATGACGAAACGATCGCCCTCGCTGCGTTCTTCGAGGTAGCGCGCGACGCAGCGAACGCCGTTGCCGCACATCTCGGCCTCACCACCGTCCGGATTGAACATCCGCATCCGAACGTCGCTTTCTTTCGAAGGCAGCAACACGAGAAGGCCATCGGTATCTATGACGGACCGAGCAATTCCGGCGTATTCGGGCGTGGTACGCTCGCCCGGCTCGCGGTCATCGAGGAGCGCAAACGCATTTTCGGCGCCGTGTAAGAGCTCCAAGCGGACGTTCATGCCTTCTAAGACCCGCTACGAGCCTTTTCTTCTTCACCCGAAAACGCCGGGGTGGCAAATGGGCCTTCGGGTGAAATCGTCGAGACCGCATGCTTATAGATGAGGTGCGACTTACGCTCGTATTCCAAAACGATCGTAAACGGATCGAAACCCTTGACGACCCCGCGCAACTGAAATCCGTTCATCAAGTACACGACGACCGGAACGGCTTGGCGCTTGACCTCTCCGAGATAGGCATCTTGTAAAAGCTGCGGCCGCGTGTTCATGACCACGCCTTCATGCGGGCAAGGACGAATTCCCTGGCATGCTCCGGACGCACACGTTCGACGTCCGGTTCACTCCGGAACCACGTTTCTTGACGTTTCGCATACCGGCGAGTCGCGCGAACGAGGTGCACACGAAGCTCTTTGCGCGTTGCATGGCCACGCAGATAGGCATTGGCTTGCGGATAGCCGACCGCGTCGGCAGCAACGGCATGATCGCCTAGCCGCTCGGCTTCCTCGAGAAGCCCCTGCGCCAACATACGATCGACGCGAGCTTCGATGCGCGGTTCGAGCACTGCAATCGGGACGTCAAGATACAGCTTGACATACGGTATTTGCTCCGAGCGCAGCGAGCGTCGTTCGACGTCGGGTGGGCCGGCCTCAGATCGCGCCGCAAGCGCGACCTCGAGTGCGCGCGCAACGCGATAACGATCGGCGGGATCGAGCGCAGCGGCGCGCGCCGCATCAATCGCAGCCAGCCACGCGTGCATGACCTCGGGCGGGTGAATCAACGCTTCACGCGCGAAGCGGGCGCGCAGAATCTCATCTCGCGCACCGGCGAGTGCGACGTCACCGGCGAGAGCGCGAATGTAGAATCCGGTTCCGCCGGCGACGATCGCTCGTTTTCCACGCGCTGTGATATCGCCTATTGCTGCAAGCGCGTCGCGCACGAACACCGCGGCCGAATACCGTTCGCGCGGATCGAGAAAACCGACCAGATGATGCCGGACGCTGCGAAGCTGTTCATCGGTTGGAGCCGCGGTACCGATCGGCATCCCACGATAGATTTGGCGCGAATCGGCGCCGACGATTTCGCCGTCGAGCTCTTGCGCAAGCGCAATTGCTACATCGGTCTTTCCGGACGCCGTCGGCCCTGCGAGAATGACGACGCCGGATTTCACGTACGCTTGAAGAGCCTTGCGATCGCCTCGGCGTCGAGTCGCACGACCGTTGGCCGGCCGTGCGGACAGTGCATCGGATTGCGGCACCCTCCAAGCTGATCGAGCAAAGTGCGCATCTCGACGTCGGAGAGAAACTCATGTGCGCGGACGACGGAATGACAAGCGAGCGACGCCCAGACGCGCTCCTTGAAATTCATACCGGCGCCCTCGTCGCTGAGGTCGCGCAGAAAATCGCCCATGTCGAATTCGCGCGAACCGGTCGCCCAGCGATATCCGGCGGGCGTTGCCGTAATGCGGTAGACGCGCTCGCCGAACGGTTCGATTTCCAGGCCACCGGCCGTCAGCGTATCGAGCGCCGCATCGAGCGCCTGACTCTCCGCCGCGTCGAGCTCGAAAACGAACGGCACGAGCAGCGGCTCGCTATGCGCGTGACTCGAGGACGCCGCATTACGCTCGATTGCCTCGAAGGCGATCCGTTCGTGCGCGGCGTGTTGATCGACGAGGATGAGCGCGTCGCCGTCGGTTGCCAAAATGAAGGTCGCGTCCAATTGCGCGAGCACGCGCGTGCGCGATTCCGGAACGATTGCGAGATCAGCGGCAAAGAGCGGTGCCTGCGAACCGTTCGGAGTGCCTGTTGCGGGCGACGGAGAGAATGAAACGCTACTGGAGAGACGTTCGCGCGCATGTTCGCGCAGTGAATTCGTCAGCGTTCCCCGGACCGTTTCGAAAACGGCCCGATCGTAACGCAAACGTACGTCGCTTTTCGTGGGATGCACGTTCGGGTCGACGTGATCGGGTGGAAGCGATAGAAAGAGGATGCCGTACGGATGCCTCCCGCTCATCGCAAACGTTGCATACGCGGCGCTCCACACGCCCGCAAGCAAGCCACTGCGCAGCAGGCGCCCGTTGACGAACAGATGCTGCATCCGGCGGTCGCTGCGATCGGTGCCGGGAGCGCTGACGAAACCGCTGACGCCGATCTCGTGCGCGCCGCTGAGCGGACGCAGCGGAATCAGTGCGCGAGCCAAATTCTTTCCGAACACGTGCTCGAGCCGTTGATCGACGACGTCGCCCGACGGAAGAATCCAAACTTCGCGGCCATCGTGCGCGAGCGCGAACGTCGTATCCGGGTACGCGAGCGCCATCATCCCGAGCCAGTTCGAGATCCGCGAAAATTCCGCGCTGGCCGAACGCAAGAAGTCGCGACGGACGGGGATGTTGCCGAACAGATCGCGCGCGACGACGCGGGTTCCGACCGGTGAGGCGGCAGGCTCGACATCTCCGGTCTGCTCTGCGAACGCTTCGATACGCGCGCCGATGTCCGCGCTTGGAGTCCGCGAAACGATCTCGACCCGCGCAACGGATGCGATGCTCGCCAAACCTTCGCCGCGAAAGCCGAGCGTCATCACACGCTGGAGGTCGCCGGTCTCGCGCAACTTGCTCGTGGCGTGACGTGCGACCGCAAGCTTTAGATCGGGCGGTGCAATCCCATCACCATCGTCGATGACCTCGATCTCGTCGAGTCCGCCGCCGGCGATACGCACGGTGATACGATGCGCGCCGGCATCGAGTGCATTTTCAACCAGCTCTTTGACGACGGACATCGGGCGCTCGACGACTTCGCCGGCTGCGATCTGGCCGATCGTTTCCGGATCGAGAAGCTGAATCACGCGTGCGGAAAGAGCAGCGGTTGTTCTTCGACGTTCGGCTTGCTCATACGGCCACGCAATGGCCGCTGCGCTTCGAGCGTCGGCCGTTCTTCGAGCGCCTGCGCGATTTCCTTAGCGCGTGCCACAACGGTCCGCGGCAACCCCGCCATCCGCGCGACCTCGATACCGAACGAACGCGATGAGCTTCCCGGCAAGACGCGGTGCGAGAAAATCGGGGCACCGTCTTTCGTGTTCTCAACGGCGGTGATGTGATAGTTGACGACGAGCGGCCAGCGGTCTGCGAGCGCGACGAGCTCGTGAAAGTGCGTTGCGAACAAAACAATCGGCGCGCGCGTGTCCTGATCGAGCAAATACTCGCAAATCGCCTGCGCAATCGACAATCCATCGACGGTTCCCGTCCCGCGGCCAACCTCGTCGATTAGCAGCAGACTCCGCCGGGTCGCGCGCCGCAAGATGTTCGCCGTTTCGAGCATCTCGACGTAGAACGTCGACTGCCCCGACGCGAGGTCATCGCCGGCGCCGATGCGCGTGAAGATCCGCTCGATGAGCCCAAGCTCCATCGAGCGCGCGGGTACGAACGCACCGATCTGCGCCAAGATCACGAGCAGCGCACTTTGCCGCAGAAACGTCGATTTGCCGCCCATGTTCGGTCCGGTCAGTACGAGAAAGCGTGCGCGGCCTTCTTCGACGTTCAAGTCGTTCGGAACGAACTGCGTCCCCAAGATCGCTTCCATGACCGGATGGCGGCCGTCGACAATTCGAATGTGTGAGCCGTCGACGAAACGCGGACGCACGTAACCGCGTTCGGCCGCGACTTGTCCGAGTCCGCAAATCGCATCGATCTCTGCGAGTGCATCGGCCGCTCGCATGAGATCGTCGGCGCGGACGGCTACGCGCTCGACAAGCGTCTCGAACAGCTCTGCCTCGCGCTGACGCTGACGCGTCTGCGCGTTCGCGATCGCCAAGTCGAGCTCGCGCAGCTCGGGCGTGACGAAGCGTTCGCCGTTCGTGAGCGTTTGGCGCCGAACGTAATCTTCGGGAACAGCGCTGAGATTGTTCTTGCTGATCTCGATTGCGTAGCCGAACGCGCTCGCATACTTGACCTTCAGCGAGCGAATCCCGGTACGCTCGCGCTCGCGCTCTTCCAGCGCCGCAATGCGTGTGCGGCCGTCCGTTCGCAGCGAAACCGTTTCTTCGAGATCGGGGTCGCTATCCGGCCGAATGACACCGCCATCGGCGAGCGTCGCGGGCGGTTCTTCAACCAGCGTCTGCTGCAGATCGAGCGTCAGCTCTTCGAAGTTCCCGATCGCAGCCGCGCAGGCGTGCAAGTTCGCCGGCAAATTCGAATCGGCAAGTGCGTCGCGAATTGGATCCAGATAGGCGAGCGTTCGCCGAAGCGACGCGAGATCGCGCGGCAGCGCGCGGCGCAGCCGGATTTTCTGCGCGATGCGTTCCAGATCGAAGCAGCCGTCGAGAACGCTCGCGAGCGATTCCCGCCGCCCGGGATCGCGGACGAAGGCCTCGACGCTATCGGCACGCCGCTCGATCTCGTCGCGATCGACGAGCGGTGCCAGCAGCCAGCGTGCAAGCATCCGCGAGCCCATTGCCGTTCGCGTCCGATCGATCGTCGCGAGTAGCGTGGCTTTTTCGTTCTGGCCGAGCGCGCGCGTCAGCTCGAGATGGGCGCGCGAACGCGGATCGAGCGCGAGAAAGGCGCGCTGCGCGTAGTAGACAGGTTCGCGCAGCGTGCTTTCGCCCTCGAAGCCGACGCGCCGCACGAAAGCACGGATGGCACCCAGCGCGCGATGAATCGCGGCGCTTTCTTCGGCGTCGAAGCCGTCGACCACGGCGTGATGTACGCCGTTGACGGAGGCCAGCGATGACGACGTAACGCGCGCAGCTCCGCTGAGATTGACTTCGAGTGCGAGGCGGATCTGCGGCGGGACGTCGGCGACGATCTCCGCCGGCGACAATCGCGCCAGCTCGGCAAGCGCATCTTCGAATGCATGCTCGCCCGAAAAGGCCGTGGCCGCGACATATCCTGTCGACAGATCCGCTCCGGCGAGGCCCAGCGAATCGCCCATCGCGACAAGAGCGCAGAGATAGTTGTTCGCACTGCTCTTAAGCAGTGGTTCTTCGACGACCGTCCCCGGCGTGACGACGCGAACGACGTCACGGCGTACGAGCTTATTCGGAACCGGAACTTCGAGCTGCTCAGCGAGCGCTACCACGAATCGCTGCATGACGAGCTTCGCAAGATAACCGTCGAGCGCGTGATGCGGCACGCCGGCCATCGCAATCCGCTGTCCGCTGCCCGCTTCCTTTGACGTCAGCGCGATCGAAAGCGCGCGAGCAAGCGTCTCCGCGTCTTCGCCGTACGATTCGTAAAAGTCACCGACGCGTGAGAGAAGCAGCGCTTCGGGATAGCGAGCCTTCATCCCGAAATACTGCTCCAGCATTGGTGAGTATCTCGTCACGCTGGCTTTGTTCTGTGGCTCGGGTGCAGCGACATTCCGCATCCTCGCCCAGTTTATGGCGCAGAAAAGCGATGAAGCCAACCGGGGTACCGATTGACTTCATCTACGTAGCTTTGACTCTGCTCGCCGACTTGATCCAGTTGCCCGGTTCAGTGCCGGCCGTCGATTCGCGGTTGCAGCTCAGATCCCCGCGTTAGCGTTGATCGTCATCGCTGGTGTCCCACGGCGGCTACGCGCGCCGCACTTCAATTGCTCGAAGTAAGATGATATTAATCAAGCAGAGTTAGCATTGCAATACTTGTTTTGAGTGCCCACAGGCTTACTCACAAGTTTGTTGAGTTATTCGCAAACGAAGGCCGCTTATCCACGAAATCCACAAGCGAGTTAATGTTTACGCGACGATCAAATCGAGCATGGGAAGCGCCACTGCGCGTGCTGGTCCGTCGAAATTCTGCGCTCGCCCGACGATCGTCCCCGAGCATCCCCAACGATGCGCGGCCTCGATACGAATGTCGAGCCACGGTTCGTTCGGGCGCGGCGTGCGCGCTTCGCCTTCACTGTCCGGTGCGATGATGTTCACGTTGTCGAGCGCACGCGCCGCGAGCTTCGTTCGATCTTTCTTCGACGGCCCGGTTATCAGAGCGCGGACGGTCGTCCCGATCTTCGAGGCGTTATGCGCGACGACGCCTTCGTCGACGACTTGGCACAGCTCACGCAGACGCTCGGCCCCAACCGCTTGCGAGAGCTGCTGCCAACGCGCGGCGGGCGTCCCGCGTCGTGGCGAGTATACGAAGCTAAAGGCCTGCGCAAAGCCGAATTCCCGGCAAGACGCGAGCGTCGCGGCAAAATCATCGTCGCTCTCACCCGGGAAACCGACTATTACGTCGGTTGTCAACGCCCAGTCGGAGCAACTCGCACGAAACGCCTCGACCTTTGCGCGATATTCCTCAATTGTGTACTTGCGGTTCATTTTGCGCAGCACCGGGTTTGAACCGGACTGCATCGGCAAGTGCAAGCGCGGGTTAATTTTCGGATACGCGGCGAGCGCGCGAACGATTCGCGCCGTGAAGTCCTTCGGATGCGAGGTCAAGAACGTAAGACGCTCGAGTCTCGGAAGCTCCGCGACCCGGCTCAAGAGCTCGGCGAAGTCGGCACTGCTTCCGGGATCGCGATAGGCGTTCACCGTCTGCCCGACGAGCGTAATCTCACGCGAACCTTCGTCCAGCCGGTGCTCGACCTCCGCGAGGATCTCCGTCATCGGACGGTGATCGAACCGGCCGCGCACATGCGGGACGATGCAGAACGTACAGTAATACGAACAACCGCGCTGCACGGTGACGAATGCACGTAAGTGCGAATAGGCGTCAGCGACGGCATCGCCGGTCCCGCCGATCGGAACGAGCAACGCGCGCTCTTCGGCCTCTTCCGAATCGATCTCGCCGAACTCGCTGCGCCAGGCCGCGATCGCATCGCCAAGCTGCGAGATCTCCTGCGTCCCGAAGACGGCGTCGACGTGCGGAACGATCCGCTGCATGCGATCACGGTCTTGCTCCGCAAGACAACCTGTAACAACAAGACGCATTCCGGGATTCGCGTCTTTGAGCGACTTCAAGTGGCCGATACGTCCGTAGGCGCGCGCTTCGGCATTGTCGCGTACCGTGCACGTGTTGATGACGATGATTGCAGCCTCGTGCGGTCTGTCGACGACGGTATATCCGGCGCGCTGAGCCCGCTCCGCAATCTCTTGGGAGTCGGCCTCATTCATCTGGCATCCGAATGTTTCGATATATATGCCTGGCACGGGACAAGCTAGGTTCGCCCTGGGCGGCCTCTCCCTTTCAACCTAATGCGGGCGAAGCGGCACCGCCCCGATCCGGACGAAGACGTCGAGCGGCAGGAAGAGGTTCCCGCCGATCATGGCCGGCGGCGTATCAAAGGTAGCCGACGCTCCATCAATCCGCATGGTCGCGTTCCCCAGCGTGCCGGTAACCGTGTGGCCGTTGTGGCGGATCGCGATGTGCTTACCGTCGACGGTGACATCTGCGGGCGGAAGATAGTTCGTGACCGGTGCGACGACGATGGCGCGGTTTGCACCCTCGCCTCCGATTCGCACGATCACGTTCGTGGTTGTGTCCGGATAGATATCGACTTGCCGTTCGAAGCGGCCCGTTTCCGTCGCGACCACGATCGCGTGCTGGCCCGGCGCCATGTCGACTTTCCCCGAAGGCGAGAGCTTGACCGGAGTACCGTCGACGGTGAGGCTGCGAATCGGACGTCCGGCGTGAAGCGCAAGCGTGCCATTCAGCGCGGCTGCACTTGGATCGCGATCGAGCTGCATGTCGATGAATTGCAGCGGATCCTGATCGCGGACAGTTACCCGCAATTCGCGACTCTCCCAGCCGGTCTTCGCAGCCGTGATCGTGTGTTTCCCCGGACCAAGCGCATCGACGAGGACGGGCGAGTGCCCGACGTAGGCGCCGTCTACCCAGGTATCGGCGCCGCTTGGCAGCGTTGTCAAATAGATCGCGCCGGCGCTCGTACCCGCTCGCGCGGCGCTCGTGGTCGCGAAAACGGCGGCAACGCAAGCGACTAGGATACCGCGTAAGGGGATCACAGGTGGCGGACTTCGCCCCTGGGGCGCCGTAGGCTGCCTGTCGAGATGTCAGCCCCCACCGTATCTGCTTCGATTCGCCCAGCTACCGTCGCACTCGTAGGGCGTCCGAACGTCGGCAAGAGCTCGTTGTTCAATCGCTTGATCGGCCAGCGGCTTGCGATCGTTGACGAATCTCCCGGCGTTACGCGCGACCGATTATATGCGCTCGCCGAGTGGCGCGGCCATGTATTCACGCTCGTCGATACGGCCGGCATCGATACCGACGTTGCCAGCGACTCGATCGAAGCCAAGACACGCGGCCAAGCCGAAGCGGCGGCCGCCGATGCGGACGTGATCCTTTTCGTCGTCGACGCTGCCGAAGGGCTCAATCCGCTCGACGAAGACGTCGTCGCGATCATGCGCCGCACGCGACGCCCGGTCGTCCTCGTTGCGAACAAAGCCGAATCGAATACCGCGCGTGATGCCGTCCACGCCGAGTTCACGCGTTTGGGCCTGGGCCCACCAATCGCCGTCTCTGCAATCCATGGTGAAGGCACCGGCGATCTGCTCGACACGATCATCGAGCGGCTTCCACCGCAAACGGAGGCGGTCGAAACGCCGGTCGATGAGCTAGCAATCGCGATCATCGGTCAACCAAACGTCGGCAAGAGCTCGCTCCTGAACGCGCTACTCGGCACCGAACGTGCTTTGGTCTCTGACGTGCCGGGAACGACACGCGACGCACTCGACTCCATCTTCCCGTATCGCGACCGAACGATTCGTTTGATCGATACCGCGGGAGTGCGCAAGAAACCGTCGACGCGTGGCTCGATCGAATACTATGCCTCGTTACGCTCGCTGGCCGCGATCGCGCGGGCCGACATTACGTTGCTCGTCCTCGATTCGATGATAGGTCCGCTCGCGCAGGATCGGCGGCTCGCCGGACTCGCGATCGAGGAACGAAAAGGCCTGATCATCGTTTCGAACAAGTGGGACCTCGCGCGCGCGCAAGGTGAGTATTCGCAATCCGAGCTGAGCGAAGCGATCTACGAACAGATGCCCTTCGCACGGTTTGCGCCGGTCGTTTTTCTTTCCGCGCTGACGCACCGCCGTCTTGGCGCGTTGATGCCGTCCGTCATAGGCGTTGCGGAAAATCTCGAGCGGCGCGTCCCGACCGCACGCCTCAACGCGATCATCCGCGACGCCGTAAGCGCGCACCCGCCACCGATGATGGGCGGGAAGATTCTCAAGATCTTCTACTGCTCGCAAGTCGCGACACGGCCGCCGCTCTTCATTTTGCATTGCAACGATCCGGATCTCGTGCGGCCGTCGTATCAACGCTTTTTGGAGAACGTCTTGCGAGCCTCAGACGATTGGAAGGGCGTTCCGCTCACGTTCGAATTCCGGCCGCGCTCGGGACCGGAAGACTAATGAAGGAAGCCGGGATACTCGTCCTTGCTTTTCTTCTCGGTTCGCTCCCATTCGGTTTGATCGTCGCACGCGTTTTCTTCAAGACCGACATTCGCGAGCGAGGAAGCGGCAACATTGGCGCCGCGAACGCAGCACGCACGCTCGGCCGGGGCGCAGGCGCGCTCGTATTGGTGCTGGATGCGCTCAAAGGCTTCGTGCCAACGGTCCTTGCGCAGGACGTGGGAGGCCTCTCGCTCGCGCTCTTCGCGGGATTCGCAGCAATCGTCGGACACTGTTACTCGCCGTGGATGCGATTTCGAGGGGGCAAAGGAGTGGCAACCGAGCTCGGCGTGCTCTTCGGCCTGTCCTGGCAGGCTGCGCTGATATTTATCGGCGTGTGGATTCTTGCCGTGGTCGCGACGGGGTTCGCGAGCGTCGGTTCGCTTCTCGCCAGTATTTCGACGATTGCCACGCTTTGGTTGTTTCTCGATGTGCGCGCCGCAATCTATGGCGCGTGCGTCGCCGCCGTCATCGCGTGGCGCCATAACGACAACATCCGCCGGCTGTTCGAGGGGAGTGAAAATCGGTTGATAGGAGCTTCCAGGTCGGCGTCCAACCCCGGTGGCGCTCCATGATATCAAGTAACGACTTTCGCAACGGTATTACCATCGTCATCGACGGCCAGCTCTGGACGGTCATCGAATTTCTGCACGTCAAGCCGGGCAAAGGCTCGGCCTTCGTTCGCACGCGCCTAAAAAACGTCAAAACGGGCTCGACAGTCGAGCGCACGTTCCGCGCCGGCGAGAAACTCGAACGCGCGATCGTCGACAACCGCGACATGCAGATGCTCTATAACGATGCTGAAGGCTTCCATTTCATGGACTCCGAGTCGTACGAGAACGTGACGATTCAGCGCGACCTGATCGGCGGGCCGGCCGATTTTCTCAAGGACGGAATGAAGGTCGCCGTGCAGTTCTACGACGGGAATCCGATCGGCGTCGACATTCCCGCGCACGTCGAGCTAGCGGTCACCGAAACCGACCCGGGCTTCAAAGGCGATACCGCGACCGGGACGACCAAACCCGCGAAACTCGAAACCGGGACGACCGTACAGGTGCCGCTCTTCGTCAATCCGGGCGACGTCGTCCGGATCGATACGCGCGACCGCCGCTACATCAGCCGCGTCTGACGGGGAGGCAAGGGCCTTCCGTCTAAGGCCATCGGAACGCTCGTCGGGAGTTTCAGATGCGTCGTCTTCGCACGTTATCGATCGCTATCGTACTGTCGCTCGTCGCTGCAGGTTTCGGCATACTGCTGTACCTTGCGCCGGCCCAGACGTTCTCCAATGCGAACCGCGTCATGGATTACGTCGTCGTCAATGAGGCGATGCTCGCCGCCGACGACTCCGATTGGCTCCACAAGGTCGGCCTGCATTTTCCGGATCGGCACCAGGTCAATCCGCACCTAAAGTTGCTGACCATCGACGAAGAGGCATTCGGAAAGCTCGGACCGTTCCCGTGGCCGCGCTCGACCTACGGACGTCTGCTGCAAAAACTGGGTAAGGCGGGCGCAAAAGTTGTCGCTTTCGACGTGCTGTTTATCGATCCGGCGCAGGATCCGCGTCAAGACGCTATATTCGCGAAAGGTCTTCGCGCCGTCCCGACCGTCCTCGGCGTCGACATCAACACGACGAGCGCTGGGAATCTCGGTGTAGAACAAGTAGCGCCGACACTGCTTCCGTTTATCGCGAATTCAGGTTACACGACCGTCGACAATCCTGGCGGATGGACACTCTCGCAGCCGTTCCCACTCGTCACCACCGACGCCAGCGGCAAGGAACAAACGTACTTGTCGCTCGCGGGCGCGACCGTCCAGCAGTTCACGGGGAGGAAATTCTCGGCGATCAATAGCTGGCGTGCACGCTTCGGCGATCGCACGATTCCACTCGACGGCGACAACCGTATTCTCAATTTGCCGTTCCGCACGTACGAGTTGCAAGAAATCACCGGGCGAACCGGAGCGCCGACCGAGCACATCGCGTTCGCCGAGCAGATGGGGTTCTGGGATGCGCTCAACGCAAATTCAACAGATCTCAAGATGTTCGCGAACGGCAATATCGTCGTCGTCGGAAGCACCGCACAAGGTTCGGGAGACTACGTACTGACGCCTAACGGTCGCTTTCCTGGAGTCTTCTCGAACCTTCGGTTCATGGATCAATTCCTCACAAGCACGTACATCACGCGCTCGCGGCCGTGGGTCAACATCATTCTGTTGCTGGCGCTGCCGATCGTCGTCGGCGTAATCGTGACGTTCTTGCCGCCGCTCATCGGTATCGGCTCGTCACTCGCGCTCATCTGTGCGTATTCGGCGATCGTTGTGGCCGCGTACGGTTTCTCGCTCTATTGGCTCGATTTGATCCACGTCGACGGCGCGATGCTTGCAACCGCGCTCTTCGTCGCACTGTACCGGATCATCACGGAAGGCAACGACAAGCGCGCAATTCGCGACATGTTCGGAAAGCACGTCAGCCCCGAAATCGTCAGCGAAATGCTCAAGCACGATGACCCCAAAGCCGCGCTCAATCTGCAAGGAAAGCGCGTTAAGGTCACGATCTTCTACTCGGATATTCGCGGATTTACCGCGATGTCTGAAAAAATGACGCCGGAGCAAATCTACGGCCAACTGAACGAGTATTTTGAAGACATGTGCCAGATCGTCTTCAAGTACGGCGGTTACGTCGACAAGTTTATCGGCGACTGCCTCATGGCCGTCTTTAGCGCTCCTAATCCCAAAGTGGACGATGCGAAGAGCGCGGTATTCGCAGCGATCGAACAGCAAGAGAAGATTCTACAGATCGCTGAGGAGTGGAAATCGCAGGGCCGCCAGGTATTCACGGTCGGCATGGGACTCAACACCGGCGAAGTCGTCATGGGCAACCTCGGTTCGGCTGACCGTTTGAACTACACCGTCATCGGCGACAACGTCAACACCGCGGCACGCCTTTACAACGTTGCGAAGGGCGGTCAGACGATCATCAGCGAGACGACCTACGAGGAAGTCAAGGATCTGGTCGTCGTCAACGAGCTCGATCCGGTCATGGTCAAGGGTAAGGAAAAGCCACTGCGCATTTTCGAAGTGATCCGCAAGCTGAATCCGGGTGAAGTGAACCCCTCGAAGCTACGCGATCCGAACGAACCGGTCGTTGTGCAAATGGCGGCTGCACACTAACGAACGAGTCGTTTCTCCCCTCACTCGCGCTCTTCTTCATCGGAGCAATCGCAGCAGTTTTCGGCTCACTAGCCGGACTCGGCGGTGGGTTCTTGGTTGTTCCGGTATTGCGGCTGTTCTTCAGCGTCGAACCGGCGTTCGCCGCAGCCGATTCGCTATTTTTCGTCTTTGCGAACACGCTCGCGGCCTCACTCATGTTCATGCGCCGCCGCGCCGTCGATCTTCCGCGCGGGCTCACGATCGCTGCCGCCGGCATTCCCGGCTCGATCTTGGGCGCCTACGTCGTGCGACTGCTGAGCGGAAGCAGCTTCGATTTCATCTACGGCGCTTTCTTGATCGCGACCGCCATCATGATCGTGATGCGACGCAACAAGCAACCTGAGCCGCGGAATTTCACGCCACATCAAAAACTAGCGATTGAGATTTGCCTCGGACTTTTGGTCGGTTTTGCCTCGAGTTTGTTCGGCATCGGTGGCGGGATCGTGCTGGTGCCGGCGATGCTCGTAATGTTCCGCGAAGACGTACACATGACCGCAGCCACGTCGGCCTTCGTCGTTATGCTAACGTCGCCGGTGGGTATCATCGCGCACGGCCTGTACGGCGATCTGGAAGCGTCGGCGATAGTCCCGCTCGTCGCGGGCGGACTCGCAGGCGGCGCGATCGGTGCGCACGTCGCACGCAGGATGCACGCCTCCGCGCTCACAACGGTGATGGCAGGAATGCTTTTCGTGGCCGCGCTCGCCTTGGCCGTCAAACATATGCCTGGGCATGCATAAATCTATCGCCTTTCTCGCGATGACGATGCTGGCGCTCGGGCTCGCGGCTCGCAGCGCGGACGATAACATTCTGCGCCGCGACAAAGGCATCGTCACATATAAGCTGCCGACGACCGATCCGAGATCGCTCTATGCGGAGGTTGCCGTCGGCGATTCCGTGATCGCAACGACCGACGTGGCGGCGCTCGCGACCCTGCAGCTGAGCGACTCGAGTCAGATCCGCATCGGCGATCGCACCAGCGTGCGCATCGGCGATCTGCACGCTGCCGAAGCGGCGAATCCCGCCAGTGGAACCGTGTTTATCGAGCACGGCGCCGTGCGATTCAACGTCGTGCATCCGACGGGCGCAAAGGCCAGCTATCGTTTTGTCACACCAACATCGCAGCTCGCCGTTCGCGGAACGGTTGGATATTTCGTTGCCGGACCGGCCGGCGATCAAATCTACTGCGTGAAGTGTGCGGACGGCGACGTCACGATCACGACCGGAACAAAAACAGTGCAAATCCACAGCGGGCAATCGCTCAACGTGCACCTCGATAACGGCGTTGTGACAGGAAGCGAAGTCGTCGCGAACCGGACGATCAACAACCCGGCGATCGATCAATTCTTAAATGGGTTCAGTCCGTTTGGCCAGCCGGCGCTGAAGGGATCAGATATGACCGGTTCGGGTAGCGGTCGCTTATAGCGTTCCAGCGCTGCGCGCTGCGCGAACGCCACCTTCATCGAGTTGACGCATCTCGACGACTTCGAAAACGAGAATCTGACGTCGGCAATGCCCGCAGCGGGCGCCGAGTGGCGGACGCCGCTTACGTAAGACCTCGCGGCGGCAGTGATCGCAGCGCAGGATGTAACGTTTCGCGCTCTCGTTAAGCGGCACGGCCGTGCCGAGATCGTGATAGATCGATCTCAGTCCCAGCTCACGCATCTTCTTTTTGAACGTGGGCGTGTGACCAGGATTCTGCTTGCGGGCAAAGAGCCACGCATGAATCATCTCGTGCAGCAACGTTTCCCTCAACTGGTCAGGCTTGCCGCGCAGGTGCTTGGGCGAAAGCTCGATCTTGGGCGGCTTATATGTAATGCGGCCGGCGACGTTGGAGAAGCGATTGTTGTACGAGATCTCGTGTGTCGGAATCTCGCCGTCGAAATACGTGCAGTTGAACTGCGCAAACATGAGCTGCAATTCAGCCACGTCCGGTAGCACAGAGAAGGGATTGCAGTCGCCGGGACGCGAGTCCTTCGCCGTGAACCCACCGCCGGCACGCGGTTTGCCTCCGCGCATCTACCTTCCGATCCTCGCCATCGTCGCGATTCTGTTTCTCAGCGTGATGTACTATCTGCTCAGCGTGGGCTTCCGCGTAACTGGTGCGGCGTTCGGCACAAGCGTCGCGACCCCGATCCCATCGCAAGGTCCGCGTTCGACAAAATGAGCGAGATACGGACGGTCGGCTTTCAAGGCGAACCCGGCGCGTTCAGCGAGGAAGCCGCAAACAGTCTGATCCCGGCTGCGAAGCCGCGTGGTTACCGGACGTTCTGGATGCTCATCGCGGCCGTCGACGGCGGTGAAGTCGATGCCGCACTTCTCCCGATCGAAAACTCGATCTCGGGACAAATTTCGGCCAACTACGATCTGCTGTGGATGCACCCGATACTCACGATCGTCGATGAGACCGTGCATCGCGTCGTGCAATCGCTGCTTGGAGTAAAGGGCGCAACCATTGAGGGCATCCGCGAAGTGCGTTCGCATCCGGTTGCGCTCGAGCAGTGCGGGCGTCTCTTCGCAGCCCATCCGGGCTGGGAACGCACCGTCGTCGACGATACGGCCGGCGCCGTGCGCGAGATTGTCGCGCAAAACGATCCGGGCGTCGCCGCGATCGGTTCGCGAACAGCGGCAAATCGCTACGGTGCATCGATTCTGGCCGAAGCGGTGCAAGATAACCCCGAGAATTTCACGCGCTTCTTCTTGGTGCGGCGCAACGACGGTGAGTCGCGCGGTGGCGACCGCGCCTGCGTTGCGCTCGCACTCGCGGATCGTCCGGGATCACTGCGCGACGCGCTATCCGCGTTTGCGGATCAGGAGCTCAATCTGCGTTCGCTCGTCTCGCGTCCCGCGCCCGATGCGGGTCCGTTCAAGTATCGTTTCTATTGCGAGATCGATCGTGCTGAACCGGCCGCGCTGATGCGCGCCCTCGCCGAAATCGACGGCGAAAGTCGCATACTCGGGGCTTACTAACCTCTTTGGGATTAGTCCAGTAGCCCTTTGCCTTTGAGGATCGCCGCGGTGGATTTCTCGATGCGCGCTTCGCGCGTTTTGGCTTGTTTGGCCCCAGCGAAATAGATGAGATAGCCGCGCTGCCGTCCGGGCGTCAACGCCTCGAAGGCTTTCTTGAAAGACGGCACTTTGGCGAACTTCGCTTTCAGCTCGTCGGGGACCGGATAGTCCGACGTCTTCTTGTATACGACTTCTAAGCCGGCTTTTTCGTTCTTGATCGCTTCACGAATATAGGATTTTATGGCCGGCTCAAGTTTTGTGATCTCGTCAACGCTGCCGAATTTTATCCAGCGATTGCTTTGCGACTGTCCGATATTTTGAAGCAGCTTGCGCGCGTCTTTCAGCAGTGCGCCTTTACAATACATCAGCGCCAAATGTTCTTTGAGCGGTACGAAGATGACGACGTTGGTGCCGTCGAGCGTGTAGGTGGGCTTTCCCCACTTGATTTCTTCCTTCAACCCTGTGGACTTAACGATCGCCCGGAGCTTCTTCAGCTCTTTCTGCCATATCTTCGCTTTGGCAAAAAACGCGTCGGCCGTGATATTTGTGTTCACCTTGTGGCCTTTTGAATTGCCGCAAATATTTTATCGGCGTCAACCCGGTACGTATTTTCGAGAATCGGCGCGTAGCCGACCGGAATGCGCGGGGCGCCGATGCGCGCGACCGGAACGCCGAGCTCTTCCGTAATCGTAGCCGCGATTTCCGCACCGAATCCGCCGATGAGCACTGCTTCGTGTGCAATGAGCGCTCGTTTCGTGCGAGCCGCCGAAGCCAGAACGCGCAAGCGATCCCATGGCCAGAGGCTGCGCAAATCGATGACTTCAACCGAGATTCCGGCAGCGGCAGCTTTTTCGGCTGCGGCGAGTACTGCAGGCAGAAGTGACGACCACGTCACGAGCGTGACGTCGCTCCCCTCACGCGCAACGCGCGCCTCACCGATTGGCGTCGTATATTCGCCTTCGGGGACGTCGCCCGTCGTTGCGAAGAGCGATTTGGGTTCGAGCATCACGACCGGATCGTCGCTGCGAATTGCCGACTTTAAGAGGCCCTTCTCGTCGGCTGCCGTTGCGGGTGCGAGCACGACCAGTCCTGGTGTGTGCACGAGCCAGGCTTCGAGCGATTGCGAATGTTGCGCGGCTTGAAATCCGCGGCCGATCCCTTGCGGTAATCGCACAACGACCGGCACATTCGTTTGTCCTCCAAACATGAAGCGCGCCTTTGCGATCTGATTGATCAGCTCGTCCCATGCACAGAGCGCGAAATCGAGGATACGCATTTCGATCACTGGTCGCGTGCCCGCAAGTGCGGCCCCGAACCCGACGTTCATGATCATGCTCTCGGAGATCGGTGTGCTGACGATACGCTCCGGTCCGAATTCGTCGAGCAACCCTTTGTACGTTCCGAAGATTCCGCCCGCGGAAAGATCTTCACCGAGCGCCCACACGGTCGGATCCCGGCGCATCTCTTCGGCGAGCGCATCGCGCGCTGCCTCGGCAATCGTCATCGTTGTTGTCTTTGGCGTGCTCTGAACGGTCATACGGGCGCACCGATGTTTTGCACGTCGAGAAATGCATCAGCTTCGGTTGGCAACGGCGCACGCCGTGCCGACTCCATCGCGCGCACCATCTCCTCGCGTGCCTCGACGTGAATCCTATCGAGCTGCTCTTGCGTTACGCCCCATTGGCGTAAGCGCGACTCGATTTCGCTCAGAGGATCGTCTTCGCGTTTGCGCTCCAGCTCTTCGCTCGAACGGTACGGCGCTTTGTCGAACACGGTATGACCGTCGAGCCGATACGTCGGCGCGTAGAGAAATGCGGGGCCGCGACCCGCGCGCGCGTGGGCGATCAGCTCACGCGCCGCGTCGTAGACTGCGAAGACGTCGTTGCCGTCGACCGCCCGCGTCTCGACACCAATCGCTTCGGCACGCGCGGTCGCGCCTTTGCCCGCCGTCGTCGAACTGGCGCGCGTGAACGCGGAGAACGCATTGTCTTCGCACACGAACAAGACTGGAAGTTTGAACACCGCCGCCCAATTCAGGCCTTCAAGAAACGGCCCGCGATTAACCGCGCCGTCACCGAAGAAACAAGCGCTGACACTTTTCTTGCCCAGCAGGCGCGCGGCTTGCGCAGCACCGACAGCGATCCCGATTCCGCCGCCGACAACGCCGTTCGCGCCGAGCATCCCGACCGAGAAATCGGCGATATGCATCGAGCCGCCCTTGCCTTTGTTCGTCCCCGTCGACTTTCCAAATAGCTCTGCCATCATCGCACTTGTCTCGGCGCCCTTTGCGATACAGTGCCCGTGCCCGCGATGCGTGCTCGCGACATAATCAGCGCGCTCGAGATTTGCGCAGACCCCGACC
>Ga0302324_100009054_pt1 | contig 20898 bp, 12 predicted proteins | sample Palsa_T0_1_FD_201949 | JGI IMG/M metagenome (GOLD analysis project Ga0302324, IMG submission 201949) | Peat permafrost microbial communities from Stordalen Mire near Abisko, Sweden - Palsa_T0_1 | ecosystem: Environmental > Terrestrial > Soil > Palsa > Peat permafrost | place: Sweden: Abisko...
ATGGTATCGAGATCGGCGCCATGACCACGCTCACCGAAGTGGTGAATCATCCCCTCATCAAGCAGAAGTACGATCTGTTGGCGCAGGCTGCGGAGGTCGTTGCATCGCCGCAAATCCGCAACCAGGGAACTCTTGGCGGAAATGTTTCGCAGGATACGCGCTGCTGGTATTACCGCGCCGGATGGCCGTGCTACCGCGCCGGCGGCAACATTTGTTACGCCGATACTCCGGAAGGCCGCAACCGCGAACACGCGATCCTGCAAGCCGAACGCTGTGTCGCCGTCAATCCCTCTGACACCGCCCCGGCCCTAATCGCGCTCGACGCCAGGTTTGTTCTGCGCACGCGCAAGGGCGAACGTGTGGTCGACGCCGAGGATTACTTCATCGGTCCTGACCTAGACATTACACGTCTGCACATCTTGCAGCCCGGAGACCTGCTGACCGCCATTCGGATTCCGTCAACGTGGGCGGGCGCGCAGTTTTATTTTGAAAAAATACGAGACCGCAATGTTTGGGACTTCCCCCTCATGAATGTGGCATCAGCGATGGTGACCGCGGGCGACAACATCGAACGCATCCGAATTGCCGTGAACGGTGCCGCTGCGCGTCCCTTAAGGTTAAAGGCAGTCGAAGACGCAATTCGCGGCAAGCCGAGAACGGCGGCGACAGGAGAGATGGCGGGCCGCATGGCCGTCCAGGGGGCAGTCCCCTTGCAATTCAATGCCTACAAGATCCCGCTGATGAGAAATCTGGTGAAACGTTCCATCAGTGGAGTGGAGGAGGCGACATGGGCTTCTTAGAATGGGCCACAAGTCCGTGGGGGCAAAGCGTCCCAATTCATATTGCCTGGTTCTTGATTTGGGTGGCGTTGATCGCGGGTCTGCTCTTCCTTATCGTCCATGCCACTTGGCTGACCTACTTCGCGAAGGAAAGAGAATTTGCCAGCGATGTTCCAGCGGAAGCCGTTGCGAAAATTCCCAAGCATGTTCCACGGCATTCCCTCGTGGCGAGGCTGTTCCACTGGATCATGGCAGCCTCGATGTTAATCCTGCTGTTCACCGCTTTCCTTCCGAAGGTCGGCTTTCAATTTAACTGGGTGACCTACCATTGGATCGCTGGCGCCGTGCTGACGGTTTCCATCCTTTTCCACATCATTCATGCTTCCTTCTGGCTTGATTTTTGGGCCATCTGGCCAGATAAAACCGATGTCGAGGATGCGTATCGAAGAGTGCGCCGGTTTTTCGGAATGCCCGCGCCGCCGCCGCGTAAATTCGCGAAGTATCCCCTGGAGAATAAACTCTTCCACGGAGTCATCATCTTGTGTGGTCTGTCAGTTGTCCTCACCGGCGTCTTCATGATGTTTCGCGTCCGAACCATCTTTTTTCCCCGCAATCCGTACCTCTTCGGGGACATGACCTGGGGCCTGATGTATGTGCTGCACGGGTTGGCGGGTGTGGGACTGATTGCCCTGGTCATGATGCACATCTATTTCGGACTCCGGCCGGAGAAATTGCCGATCACCAAATCAATGATCTTCGGCTGGATGGACCGTGATTTTTATTTGGAAGAGCATGATCCCAACCGATGGGTGGTCGAGACGTCTTCGTCACCATCGGCAGCGAAAAATTTGAAAGGCCGAGGGCTGACAGATGTTGGCTGAGATATTGAATCGCTGTGAGGCGGTCGAAGAATGTTACGAGTTTATGCTGGCGTACGCCGCTCAAGGGCTTCCGAGTGATCGGGGCAGCAAAGCGGGGGGAGAAGTTCGTGAGTTCCTGGAGCGCGCCGTGAAAGCCCTGACCGGGCTGGCAGAAACTTGTGCGGTGGCGGTGAAAGAAGAGGGCTTTACGCCCGCTGACAAATACCTGGCGTTCTTTGCCGTGCTTGATCGCGACGCGCGCGATTCTCTTGCCGCCATCGAACTGGTTCTGGCGCAACCCGCCATTAGCTCTCAGTTGATTGACAATCTAAATGCCTCCATCCATCTTCGTGCCCTGCTCACCGACTTGTTTTTGTTGAGCGAAATCGTGAGTCGGCAAAACAGATCTGTGCCTCAGGTAGTTGCGAGCGAGGGCTAACGAAAAACCGGCAAATTGGTTACCAACTTCATCCCACATGTATGCCCGCAAACTATAGATTGCGAAGGAATTAGTCCGGTTCAAAAAAAACGGGCAAGGGCCGATTACGACATCGTTCATGGAGACGAAAATGAAAGCCCAATTCTCACCACCCTGCGTGCGACGTTGGTCGCGAAGACCTCACCGAATGTGAAGAAACTGAGCCTATCGAAGATCGCCTGCATCGTCTCCGTGTTCTGTGCCGCGACGGCGATTTTCTAGAAGACCGGCGGCGGATGCTCGATTACTCAGGCAAGTGCCGGAGCAGCAGGCAACTCCTGTGCGAACCCCTAATTTGCCGCCGCGATTCTGAGCACGAATGTAATCGTCTGACTCAAGCCCCCAGACGTTCCCGTCACAGCGACGGATGATACTCCAGTTTCCGCGGAGCTACTTACGTCCAGCGTTAACGTGCTGCTCGTCGTGGTTGGGTTCGGACTGAACGATGCGGTCACCCCGGTTGGCACCGCGAATGCAATCAGCGTGACGTCTTGATCAAAGCCATTGACCGGCACGACGGCGACTGTCGTCATCCCGGTGGCACCTTGCGCGATGATCACTGGCTGCGGGGCAATCGACAAGGTGAAGGTTGGCATCGGAGTTACCGTCAGAGCGATGGTTGTGGTTGCGCTTAGGCTGCCGGAAATTCCCTTGACGGTTATGGTGAATTTTCCTTCGGTGGCCGAGCTTTTGGCGTCGAGGGTCAGCACGCTGGTCGAAGTTGCCGGGTTTCGACTGAAAGAAGCGGTTACGCCCGTCGGCAATCCTGCCGCGGAAAGAGCGACGCTTCCGGCGAAGCCGTTCAATGGCGTGATGGTGATCGTGTTTTTGCCTTGGCTCCCCTGGGCAACGCTCAACGCGCCGGGCGCGGCCGACAACGTGTAACTCGGCGCCGGCGTCACCGTGAGGCTAATCGCTACCGTCTTCGTGGAACTGCCCGAGGTGCCAGTGACGGTTACCGCCGCGGTCCCGGTTGTTGCCACGGCGCTCGCCGTCAAGGCCAGGGTGCTGCTGCTGGAGGCAGGATCAGGACTGAACGCTGCTGTAACTCCGGTTGGCAGTCCTGATGCGGAAAGAGCGACGCTTCCTGCGAAGCCGTTCAATGGTGTGATGGTGATCGTGCTCGTGCCTTGGCTCCCCTGCACAATGCTCAACGAGCCGGGCGCGGCCGATAACGTGTAACTCGGTGCCGGTGTCACCGTGAGGCTAATCGCCGCCGTCTGCGTGGAACTGCCCGAGGTGCCCGCGACGGTCACCCCCGCGGTCCCGGTGGTTGCCACGGCGCTCGCCGTCAAGGTCAGGGTGCTGCTACTGGAGGCAGGATCAGGACTGAACGCCGCCGTAACTCCACTGGGCAGCCCCGATGCGGAAAGAGCGACGCTTCCTGCGAAGCCGTTCAATGGCGTGATGGTGATTGCGCTCGTACCTTGGCTCCCCTGCACAACGGTCAACGAGCTGGGCGCGGTCGACAAGGTGTAACCCGGCGCTGCGGTGACGGTGAGACTGATTGTTATCTTCTGAGTCAGGCTCCCCGAAATGCCGGTGATCGTCACCGTGACCGTTCCCGCAGCCGCGGTAGTGCTCGCCGTCAAGGTCAGGGCGCTCGTGGTCGTGGCGGGGTTGGGATTGAAAGAGGCGGTTACACCTTGGGGCAAACCCGACGCGGAAAACGTGACACTGCCGCTGAAGCCGTTCAATGGGGTGATGGTAATCGCGCTCGTCCCGCTGCCACCCGGTGTGATAGCTAGACTCTTCGGCGAGGTTGAAAGTGTGAAGCTTGAAGTCCCGTTCACAGTAAGACTCAATGTCGTCGTCTGAGTCACGCTGCCCGACGTGCCGGTGATTGTCACTACGGCTGTTCCCGCAGCTGCGGTAGCGCTCGCCGTTAAGGTTAGAGTGCTGGTGGCCGTGGTGGGATTGGGACTGAAAGAGGCCGTTACACCGTTCGGCAAACCCGTCGCGGAAAGAGTGACGCTTCCGGTGAAGCCGTTGAACGACGTGACCGTGATTGTGCTCGTGCCTGGACTCACGGGCGTTATGGTCAGGCTCGTGGTATCGGCTGTGACCGTGAAGAGTAATGGCCAGTTATTCACCAGGTTGTAAGCGTTCACAGTTCCGATTCCGGTCGCGAAGTCCCATCCCTTGCCGGCCTCGTAAGCTGGCTCATAGGCATCGCTCGAAGTGGACTGGACACCGTAGGAGCCGGAGGGCGTGTAGCAGGTGTCGATTCCCAGGGAAGGTGTGTAGGAACAAGCTACATCGTTGTCGCCAAGCGTCACGTCATAGAAAATGCACGAACTGGCGACAGTATTTCCGAGACTTGAATTACAGGCCTTGTCGCCGGTGGTGCCGTACTGCGTGGCCGCCAGGTTGTAATAGACGAAATTCGGGTTACCTTGGCTTGAACCGGCTTTCTGATTCACGAGGGCCTGTATGCCAGCCATGATCGGTGCGGTGAACGAAGTGCCTCCCGCACCCGGCCAGTCAACCGGAGCTTCGGTGCAGGGAACGCCTCCGGGCCCGGAGAAGCAGTACGGATAATAGTGCAACCAAATTCCGTTGGCGGCGAAAAGCGACAGGTCGGGAATATCGCGCACACCGTCGCTCGGATTTCCAAGCAGCGACTGATACGACGGCTTGGGCCAGCCGGCGCAGGTTCCGCCGACTACGCCAGGTATCGAGGGGGTTCCCGTCGCGCAGCCGCTCGGACCGCCGCCGCCTCCAAAGGTATTGAGGAAATCCGTTTCTCCCTTCGTGCTATTGCAGAATCCACTCGCTCCGTAAGCTTCGCTAAAACCTTCGAACTCGGCAAGCAGCAAGCTGCCGCAGGAATCGTTCCAGGGAATCTCGGGGACATAGGACTTGGCCGATTCATACGTCGGCGAGTTGGTGCCTCTCCAGTAAGTGTGGTTGGTCCCGGCAAAAGTATCTCCAAAGTCGGTACCGCCTACGGCGACGTCATAGGGACTCGATCCCCAGCCGGTGATTCCGATACCGGATATTGCCAGTCTGTCGTCTCTGTCGCAGAACGCCGTCGCATTGTCTCCCGAGGAAACGAAAACCGATACCCCTTCAGTGACCGCCTGCTGGAAGGTTGAGTTGAACGCTGCGTTCGACGCTGCACCGCTTGTCGCTTCACACTCGCCGTAACTCATGCTGACAAGCGCCGGCGGCGTGGTGCTTGCATTGAGTAGATTTTGCAGTGCGATCAGGCCGCCAAAGGTTGTTGTATCAGCGCACGAGGCCAGTACGATCGCAGCGCTGGGCGCGGCGGCGCTGGCATATTCAGCATCGACGGCGGCTTCAATATCGGCGTTGTTTGCTCCCGGGTCGGAACAGTTATCGGAGCCACTCGGAGGCGCGGGATGGATCTCGGTGAAGGACCCGTCGGTGTAGGACGAAAGTCCAAAAACAGAGCGAAACGACGTCCAGTCAGCGGTGGCATAGACGTCTGTGTTCTCGATCACCACAATCGTTTGGCCCTGTCCGGAAATGCCCGCGCTGAAAAGTGGATTCAGATTGTAGATCATTGCCAGATCACCGGGAACCACCAGGTAATGTCTTTTCCCGTTTTCAGCGACGGTGTACTCTGCCCGTGGCCTATACATGGGATCGGGCCGGAAGTCATGCAAGGAGACGACTCCTGCTACCGCCGGCGCAAGAGCAGTCGGAATCTGTGGATCGCTCATGTTGGCGATGTGTTGTGCGCCCTTTACGTTCAAGTTGTGAATCTCGGTGCGGAAGGCCTCTTCTACTTGACCTGCCGTCCCCGAAAAGTCAATGAGCAGGTCGTTCGTATAATCCACATTGACCTTGAGACCATGCGCCTGCAGCCAGTTCTTGATCGAGTCTCGGTCTTGTTGCGACACTCCGAATCTTTCCCCGAATTCCTTGGCGCTGAGCCAGCGATGAAAGGCGGGGGAGGACGAGTCGTGAAGCTCTTCAATGAGCTTTTCCAGTTCTCGCTCCTGCTCCGGGGAGCGTTTCAACAGGAGCAGCAGGTGCTCCATTACAACGTTGTCGGCCACTCGACCGAGATCGTATTTTGCCTTCGCCTCCGGCCTCGTATTGCCCCCGAGCGTTACCCATGTGTTTTCATCCACGTTTTGTGTGATCAGAACGGGTTTGACGTTTTCAGCTCGCGAGGAGGGAACAGCAAACAGGCACAGGGGGAGCAGCGCCATTAGACAGCACGCGAAAAACATTTCGCGACGCATGAAAACTCCTTACCTTAGGGGGAAGAATCAAGAAAATACCTTCTAGCCAAGAACGGGCGAACCCTTGCACACGGTCCTCCGAGGAGCATACATCACAAAAGCTCGAACCGTGTCAAAATCTGATCAATAAACCTTACACCGATTCGATTGAAGCAGTTAGAGCTTGGAGAGCCGCGGAATTGCTAGATGGGCAACACAGCAACTTTCATTACTTAAAAGGAGCGGTCAGGGGTAAAATGTGTCGTTCGCAAGAGGCGACAACTATGAGCGACAACCAGGAAGTGACGCTGTTGTTGTCGGCGCTGACGCGCGGGGATGATGGCGCGGCGACGAAACTTATCCCGGTGGTGTACGACGAATTGCGGCGGCTGGCGGGAAGCTACATGCGCCGGGAACGCGTCGACCACACCCTGCAGGCTACGGCTCTGGTGCACGAAGCCTATTTGAAGCTGGTCGAACAGCGATCGGTCGACTGGCAGAGCCGGGCGCATTTTTTTGGGGTCGCTGCCCAGTTGATGCGCCGTATCCTGATCGATCACGCGCGGGGGCACACGAGGCAGAAGCGCGGTGGTGAACAAAAGAAAGTGTCTCTGGACGAGGCATTCGTCTTTTCTGAACGGCAGGCGGACGAGTTGCTGGCGGTGGATGATTCACTCAAGCGTCTCGAGGAGATTGATCCCCGGCAGGCCCGCGTGGTTGAATTGCGCTTCTTTGGCGGCTTGAGCGTCGAAGAAGCCGCCGAAGTGCTTGGAGTCTCCCCCAAGACCGTCAAGCGTGACTGGAGCGTTGCGAAAGCCTGGCTCTATGCCGACTTGAAAGAACGCCATGGAATTGACGCCGCAGCAATGGGAGAACGTCAAAGCGCTATTTGAGAGCGCGCTCGAAAAAAGTCCTGCCGAGCGGACCTCGTTTCTCGCCCAGGCTGCACAAGATTCCGCCGTGCGCCGCGAGGTCGAGCGCTTGCTATCCCATCATATCGACTCTGGCGGTTTCCTTTCCAAGGCCGCAGTTCCAGGTCGAAGTCAAAGTTCCAAAAGACACTCGTCGATCGCCTCCGTACCGGATCAGTCGTTTCTTCCAGGGGAGCTGGTTGCCGAGCGGTTCCGGATTACCTGCTTCATTGCCCGCGGAGGTATGGGCGAGGTTTACGAGGCGGAAGATATAGAGTTGCACGAGCGCGTGGCTCTTAAGGCCATTCGAAGTGAACTCCTGCATGATGGAAAGGCGCTCGATCGCTTCAAGCGTGAGGTTCATCTCGCCCGCAAGGTCACTCATCCTAACGTGTGCCGAATCTTCGACCTGTTCCGGCAGCCTGCCAATCCTGCGGTTGGGCCCACCCAGAATTCGGACGTGTTCGTCGCGATGGAACTACTGGAAGGCGAAAACCTGGCTGACTTTCTGCGTCGGCAGCGTCGCCTTCGCGTAAGCGATGCATTGCCGATAGCCCTGCAGATGGCGGCGGGGCTCGGAGCAGCCCACTCGGCGGGTGTTCTTCACCGGGATTTCAAACCCGCCAACGTGGTGCTGGTCACAGGCGCCAAAGGCATGCGAGCGGTAATCACCGACTTCGGACTGGCCCTGCGTTCCAGCCAGGGAGTTAGTGACGCCGCTTCGGTTACGGGTACTGGGGAAGTGCTGGGCACGCCGGCCTACATGTCGCCTGAGCAGGTTGAAGGCAAAGATCTGACGCCCGCCTCCGACGTCTACTCACTCGGCTTGGTCCTCTACCAGATGGTCACTGGAACCCGGCCTTTCGAAGACTCTACGACGCCGCTCGCGATGGCAGTCCGCCGGATTAAGGAAGATCCGGTCCCGCCCCGTACCTTGGTTCCGGACCTTGACCTGCGATGGGATTCATTGATTATGCAGTGCCTTGCGCGCGAACCCGAAGTTCGTTTTCAAAGCGGAGATGAAGTCGCCGAGGCATTGCGGCCTGAGACGAAACCTCATGGAAGGTGGAGCTTCGAGCCCCGCATAATGTTGGGATCGCTCGCACTGATCCTCGCGATCGTGGGAGGTGCAGTCCTCATTCCGAGGGTCCGTCACCGCGCTCCCGCCGCGAGCGTAGCGGCAGCCATAGAGTCGATGGCAATTCGGTCATCGGTCGCGGTCTTGCCCTTCCACAACCTTTCGGGGCGCTCCGACACAGATTGGGTATCGACAGCCCTGCCCGAAATGTTGACCGCGGAGTTGGCGGCGGGCGGAAAGCTCCGCACCTTCCCAGGAGAGAACATTGCCCGTGCCAGCGCCGATCTTAAATTGACGGATATGCAGACCTTGGCTAGCGATACCCTCGCGCGCTTGCGAAGATATTTGGGAAATGACTACGTAGTGCTGGGCTCGTATCTGGACCATGGCAGCTCGTCGGCAGCACAGGTTCGAATCGACCTCTGGCTGCAGGACACCAAAACCGGCGAGATTGCTGCGACGGTCTCCGAAAAAGGCAGCGAGAGCGAACTGGACGATCTGGCTACTCGCGCCGGAGCAGATCTCCGGCAAAAGCTCGGAGTAGGCGAAATCACGCCCGCCGAAGCAGCGGTCGTACGGGCTTCTTTGCCATCCGGTTCCGAAGCGGTGCGCCTGTATGCGGAAGGCTTGGCGAAACTTCGCCTGGCCGATGCACGGGCCGCTCGTGACCTCCTCGACCAGGCGGTCGCCGCCGATCCCAACTACGCTCTCGGACACTCCGCCCTGGCAGACGCATGGGCCGCTTTGGGCTATGACCAGAAAGCACGGCAAGAATCAAAACAGGCACTCGATCTTTCGTCGGGCCTTTCCCACGAAAAGCGCTTGTGGATTGAAGGCAAGGACTGGGAACTGAATCGGCAATGGAACAAGGCGGCAGAAATCTACCGCACCCTGTTCGACTTCTTTCCCGATAACCTCGACTACGGCTTGCATTTGGCGGCCGCCCAAGAACAGGCTCGAACGTTGGATGAAGCTCTGGCCACGCTGGCGGCGCTGCAGAACTTGCCCGCCCCTGATCGCGACGATCCGCGCATCGCTTTGCAGCAAGCCGACGTCTTTGATATCAAGGGAGCCTACAAGGAAGAAGAAGCCGCAGCCGAAACCGCCGCCGGCCGCGCCCGCGATCTGGGCGCGACGCTGCTCCTGGCACGCGCTCTGAATCAGCAAGCGCGTTCCCTTGAAAAACAAGGCAAATTGGACGACGCATTGCGCGGCGCGCAAGAAGCCCAGCGCATTTCCGAGGCAGCGGGAGAGCGCGCCGAAGTGGCGAAAGCGCTGACGATCACCGGGATTATTCGCTTTGACCAAGGCAACTTCGCGGATGCTGCGGAGGCTTACAACCGCGCGCTCACGATCCAACGTGAGAGCGGAGACATGCGTGCCGCCGCCACCACGCTCAACAATCTTGCCAATGCTTTGGGCGAACAGGGAGATCTATCCGGCTCCATAAAAATGTTGAAGGAAGCGTTGGCTACCTTCCGAGAGGTCGGCGACAAGCACAGCGCGGCCGCTGTTCTCGGCAGTATGGCTGCGCGCATCATTCAACAGGGTGACCTGAAAGGCGGAAAAAAGATGCTGGAGGAGGGGCTCGCGGCATCACGGGAGATCGGCGACCAGGAGCGTACCAGCACGGCTCTCTACAACCTGGGAGAAGTGCTTCGCTGGCAGGGCGATTTGAAGGGCGCTCGCAAAACTTACGAGCAGGCCGAAGCCCTGTCAAAGCAGATCGGTGACCAGAGCGGAGTCGCGTACGCACTCTACAGCCTGGGAGATGTAGCGACAGCGGAAGGACTTTTCGTCTCCGCTCTCGACTATTATAACCAGTCGATCGCCCTGCGAACCCAAATGGGGGAGAAAGGGAATGTAGCCGAATCTCAGATGGCGCTGGCCCTCCTCCTGTTTGAAGAAGGAGACGCCATCGGAGCGGAGAGTTCACTGCGAGAGGCTAGGGAGGAACTTCGGAAAGAGGGTATCGCAGACGACGAGATCCTCGCCAATACTTTGCTGGCGCGCATTTTGCTTGCGCAGGGAAGGTTGGCGGACGCGCAGACGGAGATTTCGGAGGTTCACGATCTGCTGTCCAAGAGCCAGGATCCTTCGGTTCATTTGAGGGCGTCGACCGCAGAGGCGCAGATTGCTGCTGCCGAAGGGCGGCCACAGGACGCGATTCGATTTCTCCAGGCCACAATCGCAAACGCCAAAAAGTTTGGCTATCTCGGATATCAACTAGAGTCACAGCTCGCGCTAGCCGAAGTGGAAATCACATCGGGCAGAGTCGTTAACGGACTGAGAGTGCTGGCGGAAGTCAGAACTCAGGCGCAGCAGAAAGGCTTCCAGTTAATTGCGTATAAAGCGGCGCGGGTGTCGGGGAAATGAGCCACAGCTCAAACGCTCAAACACACATGAACCCAACAGACTCGCCGCCGATCAGAATTGCGTCTCCGTCATCGGTATCGGAAAGAAGTCAGTAGGTAGGCGGCCCTACTGTGTTGAGCAAAAACGGAAGGGCACGACCTCACAACTTGCGGAAAAACTCGGTTTATCAGGGTATCGCTTTAGCGATACGATACTTCAAATCAGTCGCCCCTTTTGGGGTCTGGACGTCGCACTGTCGAGTTTTTCCGCAAGCTGCTCCATCATGAAAACCGATCTGCGATAGCAATGCAGCACCGCACACACCCGCTACTGGATTTCCAGATGCTGCTGCAAGGTGAAGGTGTAGGTAGACTGCTGAGCGAGCAGAACCTCCCGTTCGTTACCCGAGGCCCGCTTCACCAGACCCTTCATGAATTTTCCCACCTTGTTTTTGCCCTTGATCTTGGGGCCAAAACTCCGTACGGATGTTGCCAGACGCAGCTTCGCGTCGTCCACCTTGACCGAGGTGAGCTTCAGTTGCAGATTGGCCTCACCGGCCAGTTCCCCAGCAGGTCTGGCGGAGACGACCTTGCCGGTGACGCTCGCGCCCGCGGCAATCACGGTCTGACCGCCGACGACGATATCCTGGTCCAACGTGGCCGAAAAGCTTTGCCCTGTGGCGCTGATGCTCGAGCCAAGATCTTCGCCGAGTCGAACGGTTAGCATGGTTCCGGTGGGAACGACGATCGGTGCCGGCGCAGGTTGCGCATCTGCAGCGGGTGCGTCCGCGTCAGTCTGCGTTTGGGAAGCGTCGTCCGTTGCTGCATTTTGTCCTGACTCGGTAGCCTCCGTATTTGGGTCAGGAGCAACGGCGGGCTGGGCTTCGCTCGGTGTGCTGGTCTGTGCATCGGTCTGCAGATTCGAAGCCTCTGCTGGTTGGCTCGCGGGCTGCGTTGTCACTGCAGTTTGTGAGATGGTTTGACCGCTGTTGGCGGGGCGGCGGTGAGATACTCCATCGAACACCAAAGCCGCCGCCAGAATTCCTGCCGAAAGCACGAGTAGGATCATTGCTTTTCTGCTCATAACGTCCTCCATTAGGATCTCTCTAGTTATTCTTTTTTAAAGTTGTCCTGCGATTCTTGCCGCGCCAACCCGTTCGACCCTTCACTCGGCTATCGTGATAAGCCGCCGAGTTGGCGCGGTGCCCTTGCTCCAGATACTTGCGACGAACTGCTATTTCCCCCTGCCCCTGCCACCAGACGACCGGCCACCACCACCGGAGTGGCCAGCGGAAGCCGAGCGGCCAGCAGATGCGCCGCCACGGCTCGCCATGGAACCGCCACGATTGCCGGAAGACGCTCCGCGATTCGCAGATGCGCCGCCCCGGTTAGCGGACGATGCCCCACGGCTAGCGGAACTACCGCGGTTGGCGGAAGACGCTCCACGATTCGCAGATGCGCCGCCACGGTTGCCGGAGGATGCTCCACGGCTTGCCATGGAACTGCCACGGTTAGCGGAGGATGCTCCACGGCTTGCCATGGAACTGCCACGGTTAGCGGAGGATGCTCCACGGCTTGCCATGGAACTGCCACGGTTAGCGGAAGACGCTCCACGATTCGCAGATGCGCCGCCCCGGTTAGCGGACGATGCCCCACGGTTCGCCATTGAGCTGCCACGGTTAGCGGAGGATGCTCCGCGATTCGCCATGGAACCGCCACGGTTGGCCGAAGATGCTCCACGGCTGGCCGACGCCGAGTGATTCGCAGCCGCCGAGTGACTCGAGGCTGCCGAATGGTTGGCCGCCGCCGAACGACCGGCGGACGGTTTGCTACCGCCGAAAGCCGAGTGTCCAGCGCCCATCCTTCCGCGGTTGGCGTTCGCCCGGCCAGCGGCTGCCCGAGCAGCTCCGGGGTGTGCATGCGCATGATAGCCTCCGGGGACGCCGCGTCCACCGTGTTCAAACACGCCGCGATCATGGCCGCCAAAATAGCCGTGATTGCAGACGGTCATGCTGTTCGAAATGTAAGTGTTGCCACCGAACAGCACGGTCCCGCCGTCCCAAGCCGGTGCCCACGCGCCGAAGCCCCAGCCGAAGCCGGCATAAACTCCCACCGCGATTCCGGGGTCGAAGGCCAGTCCGGCGCCCCACACGATGCCGGGAGGCGGCGGCAGCACGACAAATCCGGGGTAGGCAACAAACAGCGTGCCCCAGACGGTCCAGGGATTGTAATAAGGAACGAACACTACGGCAGGATTCACCGGCACAATCTCGATCAAGCCGGCTTCGACCACTACGCGCTGTTGCGTCGTCGTCACCAATACCTTCGAGTCCTGCGCCTGCAACCGCATAGCCTGGACGGCGTTCATGACGTCTCCGGGCTGGTTGTAATAGGCGTTGCCGAGCTGCGACGCCCAGGCGGTATTTTTCGCCAGATTGTCGAGGGTGGAAGGGAATTCGATCAGACCCTTGACGGCCGGGTCCCAATTCATGGCATTCGCCCCGGCGGCGCGCTGATCCGGAGGCAGATTCATGTTCTGATTGAGCCAGGTATCGGCCGCGGCAACCTGGTCCGGGTATGTGGAAGCCGTCAGAATTTGAGCGACCAGCGAATCCGGATCGAGGGCAATCGGGGCTACGAGCTGATCCAGTTGTACCGCGTCCAGATCGACGTACGCCGCCTGTGCCTGCCCGAACAGATCCGATTGCGCTGCCAGAATCAGCAGCCAAGAAAGCATGAGGGTCATCATCAGTGAAAATTTGCTCTTAGAGTGCTGCAGCCTTGTGCCTTTCATTTTGTCTCTCCTGGGAGTTGCGAATTTGAAGTGCGAATTCCAGCTTTCACTTGGTAACGCGACAAGGCGAGGAAAATGGGGTCAGGGGCACTGTACCGTGCGGAGTCAGCCAACAATAAGGAGCATTTGCCAGGGTCTGTAAGAGGAATATCTGGCGGGGATGGCGAGTTCGCAAAGGCGGGGGCCCGGGAGCAACCATTATATTGCCACCGGGCCGTGGGGGTGAGAGTTAAAAATCCGGACTTAGAAATCCAGCGTCCCGCTGGCCGCGACCACCGCAAAGCGGCAGCTCGGGCCTCCGTAACCGGCGATAGCTCCCTTCCAGTTCGGATAATTGATCTCGGCGTAGTAAGGAAATCCGTGCGCGACCACGGAATCGCTGAACACCTCGCGCCCGTTTGCCGGAAACTCCGCGCAAGCCGACAAGTTGTACGCTTGCAGAATGCCGGCGTAAGCCCACGTCCAATGTTGCCCCGAAACCCAGTACGAGCTGCCAGAGTAGGCGCCGCTGGAATTGTCCGCGATCACCACGTCCCAATAGGTCGTGCTGCCAGCCTCACCCGTCATGTTTGTGTAGCCTGTGAGCGAGTCCCCGGGAAGAACAAATTCCGGCGCGCTGTAGTACGCCACACTGGTGCTTGCGAGCCAGGCTGAGATTGAGTAGTAGCTGCCGCCCCAAACACCGTTGTAGCCGTACTGGAGCGTAGCTTCCAGAATCCACTTATGGCTCGCTGGCTCGATTCCGTTCGACAGGTAAATCAATTGTTCGCCGGCCTCTGACGGATACGCGGGTACGGTCCAATTGCCGGCCAGGTAATCGATGTTATCGCTCGCGCTCAGCGGCGCATTGTATCGGTCGTCTTCGACCAAGCCGTTTCCTGTCGCTACCTCAGGCTTGGCGGCGGTTGGAGTGGCTGCGCTCTGCCGCGTGACGATGCCTTGTTCGGGGCAGGAATCGTAGTGAGCGATGAGTGCGCCGTTTAGCGTGACATCGCCGGTGAGGTTGCCAGCCTTGCCAATCTCGACCCTCGCGCCTTTGGGGATTTCATGGACACAGTCTGGTCGGATCAACTCGCCGGGGAGCTGCGCCCAGTTCGGGTGCTCCGCGACAGCTTCGCTCACGTTCTGCGCCTGCGCGCTAGCGTAGCTGGACAGGCATGATAGAGCGAGGCCGCCCATCAACGCCGCGGTCAGGGTTAGCCTGAAGACGATCCGGCTCAGTTTGGAAACGGGTGAAGAGTGCGTCGAATCATTGCTGATGAGCAGGTTCTTGTCTGGGGATTTCATTCTGTTCTCTTTCGTCTCGTGTTGAGAGGATCTGAGCCTTCACCCTAGTAACGCGACAAGGCAAGAAAAGTGGGGTCACCTCCCGGATCATGGCTGCGGAGAGGCAGTGCAAGTGTTTGGCTGAGATTGACCGGAAACCGACAGAGAACAGTGAAGTTAGAGAGGCAGAGACCAGGCGCGCGGGAGAGCCCGGGGCGGGCTCGGCCGGTTTAGAAGCGCAGCGTCCCGCCAGCGCTGACAATAGCAAAGTGACAGAGCGGGCCTCCATACGAATAAATGCCTCCATCCCATCCTTGCAGAGACGCGGGCCTGTAGGCAGGAAATCCGTGGTCGACCACTGAGCCTTTAAACACTTCTCTGCCATTAGCGGGAAGCTGACCGCATGAAGTGACGCTGTGTCCCTCAAGGACGCCAGCGTACGCCCATGTCCACTGCTGTCCTGAAACGTGGGCTGAGAGGTAGGAATAAGCTCCAGTCGTGGTGTCCTTCGCTTCTACTTCCCAATACTTCGTGCTACCCGAAATGGCAGTCATTTCCATGTAACCCTTGACCGAGTTTCCGGGATAAACAGTCTGCAGCGGGCTATGGAAGGCTTGATTGGAGCTCACGAGCCAACTGGCGACTGCCCAGTAGTCGCCGCCGCCCGCAGGGCTCACGCCATACTGGAGCACAGGTTGCAGGATCCAACCGCGGCTCGATGACTCTATGCCATTGAACAGATAAATCGTAGCGCCATTCTGCGAAGGAAACGATGGCACGGTCCAGGCACCTGCCAGGTAATCGATGTCATCGTTCGCCCCGAGCGGCACCTTCCATAGGTCGGCTTCGATCCGACCATTGCCAGTGCCCGGTGCGCGGGAAAGGTCCTCGGTGTGAGCGTGGGGCCGGGTGACGATAGCCTCTTCGGGGCAGGCATCGTAGCGTGCAACCGGTGAGCCATCCAAGGTCACATCGACAGTAGTTTGATCATCATGGACCTCGACCGTTGCGCCGTTGGGAATTTCGTGCACACAATCGGGGCGGATTACTTCACCGGGAATTTGCACCCAACCAGGGTGGCCCGTGGACGCCTGGCTCGCATTCATCTGCGCCTGCGCGAAGGAACCCATGGATAGCATAAAAACGGCCAAGCTGCAGAACAACGCGGCGGTGACGGCTGGTGTGAGTCCGGTTCGGCTCAGTCTGGAGGTCTGCGAAGGGAGCGTCGAATGACTGCGGTTCCGCGCTTTGTTAGTAGTTCTCATCGTGATGTTCCCTTCGTTGAGCGGTTAGGTTTGACTCTGCTTCGGTGCCGCCCTTAATCAGTCGGACCGCGCTCACTTCGCCGAACACCCGACGCCGCAAGCGAATGCGATTTTGCTGCCGATATTGAGCGGATTCCAGCATTCACTCAGTAACGCGACAATCGAAGGACCACGGGGTCAATGCCGGATGATCGCTGGCAAGGTCCAACAGAAGAGCCCCGTTACTGGGCTTGATCCGAACGAAAAGAAGGTTGGGGAGAAGGACGATCAGGTGCTTCTCTGAAGACGCGTCCCGAGCGGTGGTTGTGATTGGTTGATCAATTTCGCATCGTCTGCATCTAACCTCGCAGGTAGATTGTTGAGTTCCTTAGGTAAATCAGGAATTTCGCCGCGAGAACAAGAACATTCGCTTGGATCTTCACCCGAATCGGCTTTTGAGATACGATTAATCCGCCTTCCCAAGGAGGTCTCCATGACACAAGGCACTTCGGTCGACATCGTACGTCAGAGTTCGAGGTTATCAATCGTGTGGGGGATTTTGCTGATCGTCTTCGGCACGGTGGCGATTGGTTCGCCATTTCTCGCCGCCGTGGCGGTCAATGTGGCCATCGCCTGGCTCATCGTTTTGGCAGGCGCAGTGCACGTCATGCTCGCCTTTCGCGCCCATGGAGCCGGCAGCATGATCTGGAAGCTGCTGGTCGGACTCGCCTATTTGTTCTTCGGTGCATATCTCATCCTGCATCCGGTGCTGGGCGTAGCGTCGCTGACTTTAGTGGTGGCATCGCTTTTCCTTATCGAGGGCATCCTGAACATCATTCTATTTTTCAAGATGCGCTCATTGGGAGGATCAAACTGGGTGCTGGCAGACGGGCTCATTACCTTGTTGTTGGGGCTGATGATCTACATGCAATGGCCGTCGAGCTCCGCCTGGGCGATCGGCATTCTGGTCGGCGTGAGCATGATCATCAGCGGCGTTACGCGCGTCATGCTGTCGTTGGCGGCGCGCAAGGCCACGGTGGAGATAACCTCGTTAGCGGCTTAGTCTGCCTGAGTTAGAACCGCCTTGGCGAAGCGCTGAGATGCTCCGATATCGGGACCCTGCCCGGTGGTTCCCAAACATGAGCGGCTGCCCTCGATCTCCATGCAAACTCGGCCTCTATCTGGTAACCGGAAGAAGCCGCGAGAATGGGTCCACATTCCTTTTTCGGTGGGCCGGGGGCGCGTCAGCGCTTGCGCAACAGGCTCCAACTGCCACATAAGAAAGGTCGAATCCCGGTTCGTTCAGCGTCAGACTTTGATATACTTTGGCCGCTAGAGAGCTCGATCGTTGGGACGAATCGGAAACTTTCGCTAGCTCATAGCGGGTCCTTCCTCGCCTTTATATTTTCTGCTTGTCCAGGTTCGACTAGTTGCGGCGTTGTATATTCGTGCCGGTGATTTCGGTCAGCGCGCTCACGGTCTCGCGGTCCTTATGGATGAACCAACAGATGAAGCTGCCCTTCTGGGTGAACTCAGTGTCGGCAATGACAAGGCAGCGGCCGAACTGGTTGTGTCGCTCTACTCGGAACTGCGTCGTTTGGCATCTCGCTATTTGCAACGGGAACGAAGCGATCACACCTTACAAACGACCGCCCTGGTGCACGAGGCCTATCTTCGACTAGCCGATCAGAAAGACGTTCACTGGCAAAACAAAGAGCAGTTCATGGGCGTGGCTGCACAACTGATGCGCCGCATCCTGGTTGACTACAGCCGAGGCCATAACGCCAAGAAGCGCGGCAACGACTCCGAAAAAGTTTTTCTGGAAGAAGCCGAAGTGGTTTCCAAGGGGAAGACCTCAGATGTGATTGCTGTGGACGAAGCTCTCACGCGCCTGGCGGAATTCGATCCGCGGCAGGCGCAACTTGTAGAGTTGCGCTTTTTCGGCGGCTTAAGTCTTGATGAAGCGGCCGGAGTCCTCGGAGTTTCACGCACCACGGTGAAGCGCGATTGGAATCTGTCCAAGGCATGGCTGGCGCGTGAGTTACGCAAAGAAGATCAGAAAAATGCCTGAAAAATGGGACCAAGTAAAAGAATTGTTTGCCCTGGCCCTGGAGCAAGATCCCGAGGAGCGAAGTAATTTTCTGCAGCAGGCCTGCGCGGGCGACGACTCCCTGCGCACCGAAATAGAGTCGTTGTTGTCGAGCTTCGATGGCGCTACCACTTTTCTTGAGGATTCCCCCGCCGCCGATCTGTCGGAGCGGTCGGGCGCGGTCACTGGAAGGCGGATCGGCGCGTACCGCATTCTCCGCAAGATTGGGCAGGGCGGCATGGCGGTGGTGTACCTGGGCGAGCGCGCCGACCAGAGCTATCGCAAGCAAGTGGCGATTAAAATGGTCAATCCCGGCATGGACACCGAACAAATTCTGCACCGTTTTCGCAATGAGCGGCAGACGCTCGCGGCGCTGGACCATTCGAACATCGTGAAACTGCTCGACGGTGGCAGCAGCGAAGATGGTTCCCCGTACCTGGTAATGGAGTACGTAGAAGGCTTGCCCGTCGATCAGTATTGCGATCTCAACCAGCTACCGATCGCCGAACGGCTGCGGCTTTTTCGCGAAATCTGTTCCGCGGTGCAGTACGCGCACGAAAATTTGGTGATTCATCGCGATCTCAAGCCTGCCAATATCCTGATCTCTAAAGGCGGTGTGCCCAGACTTCTGGACTTTGGCATCGCTAAACTGCTGAACCCTGAGTGCTTTCAAACTGCCCTTGTCACCAGAACCGACTGGCGTCTCATGACGCCGGAATACGCGAGCCCGGAGCAAATTCGCGGGCGCCCGGTCATCGCGGCCACGGATGTGTATTCGTTGGGTGTATTGCTCTTTGAATTGCTGACTGGCCATCGACCGTATTGCACTGCCGGCCCATCTCTATTGGAAATGGAGCGTCTGGTTTGCGAAACCGATCCGGAAAAGCCGAGCGCGGTGATTCACAGGACAGAAGAAAAGGGGTCGGGTGACGGCGCGGCAAGAAGCGTAATTACAGCCGAGTCGGTGAGCGCTCAGAGAGGTTTGCATCCGGCTGAATTGCAGCACCAACTGCGCGGTGATCTCGACACAATAGTCATGAAGGCGCTGTGCAGGGAGCCGGAGCGTCGTTACGCATCGGTGCAGGAATTTTCTCAGGACATCGAACGCTACCTGGCAGGTTTGCCTGTAAAAGCTCGCAACCCCACCGTGTTGTACCGGGCCGGCAAAGTTCTCTGCCGACATCAAGAATCGGTAGCGGCGGTTGTCGTTGTGCTTGCCTTGGTGGCGCTCCTGAGCGTCTGGGAAGCCAATCGAGGCTCAAGACATCAGGCCAAGAGCCTAACCGATACCGATACCGTCGTTCTGGCAGATTTTGCGAACAGCACCGGCGATGCGGTGTTCGATGGCACGCTGAAGACGGCACTCAACGTTTCCCTGCGGCAATCGCCGTTCCTTGATGTTCTCTCCGACAGCAAAGTTGCGAGCACGTTGCAACAGATGACCCGGTCGGCCGACACGAAACTCACACCCGAAGTGACCCGCGAGCTTTGCCAGCGGGCGGGCAGCAAGGCCTACATTGCCGGATCGATTGCCAGTCTCGGCAGCGACTATGTTGTGGGGCTGAAAGCAGCGAATTGCCAGAATGGAGACGCGCTGGCCGAGGAGCAGCTGACTGCTAAATCCAAAGAGAAGGTGCTCGGCGCGCTGGGCAAGGCGGCATCCAGGCTGCGCGGCGAACTGGGCGAATCGCTGGTTACGGTGCAGAAGTTTGATGTGCCGCTCGAGCAGGCTACCACGTCTTCGCTCGATGCTTTGCGCGCCACCAGCCTGGGCAGAAAGGCATTGCAGGAGAAAGGCGCGCTTGCGGCCCTGCCTTACGATCAACGCGCTATCCAACTCGACCCGAATTTTGCCATGGGCTACGATGCTGTGGGTAACGACTACAACGGCCTCTCCCAGCTAGGGCGGGCGAGCGAATATTACACAAAGGCATTTCATTTACGGGAACATGCCAGCGAACGAGAAAAGCTTACGATCGCGGCCGACTATTATTCGAATGTAACCGGAGAACTGAACAAGGCCGCCGACACCTACCTGGAACACATCGAGAGTTACCCGCGGGACAACTCGGCGTATGGAAATTTGAGCTTCGTGTACGCCGCACAGGGGAACTATGAGAAAGCCGCGGAATATCAGTCGCGAGCTCTGCACCTGGCGCCGGATGCCGTGGCCTGCTACACAAATCTCGCCAATGACTTTATCGCCTTGCAACGCTTTGACGAAACGCGGCAGATTATTCGCCAGGCGCAGGGTCGCAAACTGGATGATCCGGTCTTTCATTATGCCCTCTATGCTCTTGGCTTTCTTGGCGTGGACTCTGCCGCAATGGGGGAACAACAACAGTGGTTTGCGAGCACGCCTGGATATGAAAATGTCGGACTCGCGCTCGCCTCCGACACGGAGGCTTACGCGGGTCATCTTGCCAAGGCTCGCGAACTGACCAAACAGGCGGTTGACTCCGCCGTACGAGCTGACCGCAAGGAAAATGGGGCAATATTGCAGGCGATTGCGGCGCAGCGAGAAGCGGCTTTCGGATACCCGGCAGAATCTCGGAAGTTAGCGGCAGAGGCCTTGAAACTTGCTCCCGGAAGTCAGGGTGCGAAGGTCGAAGCCGCGCTTGCGTTTGCCATGGCCGGCGATACCGCGAGGGGCGAATCCTTGGCTCGAGACTTGGAGGAACACTTCCCGCTGGACTCCCAAATGCAGTCGCTTTGGCTACCAGCGATTCAGGCGCAATTGGCGTTGGACAGAAAGAATCCGGCTCCTGCCCTCAGCGGGCTGCAATCTGCTTCAACGATTGAATTCGGCTCTATGCCGTTCGTCAACAATGGTTCCTGTCTCTATGATG
>Ga0302324_100009055_pt1 | contig 20895 bp, 13 predicted proteins | sample Palsa_T0_1_FD_201949 | JGI IMG/M metagenome (GOLD analysis project Ga0302324, IMG submission 201949) | Peat permafrost microbial communities from Stordalen Mire near Abisko, Sweden - Palsa_T0_1 | ecosystem: Environmental > Terrestrial > Soil > Palsa > Peat permafrost | place: Sweden: Abisko...
GCTGCATCCGTCGATGTGGGCGCCACGACTGAGAATCTGGTTGCGCGTGTTCAACATAGGGTTGCCGGCCGGAGGGGAATTTGCGCTCATGTTCGGCTACATGGCGATTATTTTCTGGATCATCCGCAGTTTCGGGGCTGCGGCGCAGGCAGGCTTCGGTGTTGGCTCACGCGTGATGCAGGCGATATTTCTGCCGGCAATGGCAGTCGCATTTGCGACCGCGCCGATTGTGGGCCAGAATTTTGGAGCGCAAAAGCCCGACCGTGTGCGCGCAACCTTCCGCAGCGCGGCCGTGATGACTTGCAGCGTGATGCTCTTGCTCACGCTCATCTGTCAGTTGCAGAGCGCTTCACTGATTTATCCGTTCTCAACGGAACCTGATGTCGTCGCCGTTGGGGCGCAGTTTCTGACAATCATTTCGTGGAATTTTATAGCGACCGGCATCATTTTCACGTGCTCAAGCACATTTCAGGGACTCGGAAACACGTGGCCGTCGCTCGCGAGCAGCGCTTCGCGCTTGGTTACTTTCGTAGGTCCGGCCATCTGGCTGTCAGCACAGCCGTGGTTTCAGATTCGGCACATGTGGTACTTGTCGGTCGCCACCGTGACGTTGCAGGCGATCACGAGTCTGTTGCTTGTTCGTCGAGAATTTCGGCGCCGTCTTCGGCCTGCGGTACAGCTGAGCTGAGAGCCACAGATGATAGGGAGTGTCTGCCCATCGAGGCTTCGGGCATAGTCGATTCCTTACTGCGTTCTGGCTGTGTAGACCTCGTGCCCATCGAGGTAGGTCGCCAACACCCGAGTGTTGTGAAGATCGAATGGGTCGAGCGCAAAGATATCGCGGTCTAGCACGATGAGATCGCTCCGCTTTCCGGACTCGAGGCTACCGGTCGTGCGCTCCTGCTTCAGCGCAAATGCCGCGTTGATGGTGTAGGCGTCCACGACATCCTGGATCTTGAGGCTCTGCTCGGGCAGAAGTGGCTCCTTGCCGCGGGCTTCCGCGCGCGTTATGGCGTGCTCCATCGCCTCGAAGGCATTGAAACTGCTGACGTCCCAGTCGCTGCCACCTGCGATGAGAGCGCCCGCGTCGCGCAGCGAACGCGCCGCGTAGAGATACCGCGAGCGCTCGGGACCGATGAAGGGCAGAGTCGCCTTGGCGATGTAATCATCCCGCTCGGCCCACAGAAGCTGCAGATTGGCGATGACGCCGAGTGCCTTGAAGCGCGAAAAATCGGCTGGATCGATCAGTTCCAGGTGAGCGATCTGATCGCGGTTATCTAACCGACCATTGTGTTGTCTGGAATAAGCGAACGCATCCAGCGCCGATCGGACCGCGCGGTCGCCGATGGCGTGGATGTGCACGGTGAACCCTGCGGCGTCGGCGGCTGCGACGATCTGATTCAGATTGCCCTGCGTAAAATAGGAGGGCCCGCGATTGCTGGTTGGGCGGCCTTGGGCATCAAGATACGGCTCAAGCAATGCCGCCGTCAGGGAAGGGTACTCAATCACGCCATCAGCGAAGATCTTGACGGCATCGGCGCGCAGAAATTCCGGGTTGATGGCCCATTTCGAGCGGAACTGGATCGCTCGGTCGATGGCGGTCCTTGCCGGCTCATCCAGGTTTGTCAGGGTAAAGGAGCCACGCACACGCATGTTGAGCCGGCGCGCATCGTAGAGGTGCTTGTAGAGCTGCATATCATGCTCGTCGACGGCCGCGTCTTGCACCGACGTGATGCCGATCGCGCGCATTGCGTCGAACGCCTTGTCGAGTCGCGACGCCTGAGAATCGAGGTCCGGCGCGGGTTTGTCCTGCAGAGCGATATTTGCCGCGTTGTCGCGTAGAGTGCCGGTCGGGTTACCCGCCGCGTCGCGCTCAATCCGACCGCCAACGGGGTCTTTGGTCGCGGCGCTGATGTGCGCGGCGCGCAGTGCGGCTGAATTGGCCCAAACCGTATGGCCATCCGATCCGCTGAGAATCATGGGTCGGCCGGCCAGCATCGAGTCAAGGTCCTCGCGCGTGAGCGTAAGTCCGGCGGGATTGACTTGCACCACCTCGAACCAGGATTTCTTGTCGCCGGGATTAGATTTGAGGCACGCGGCTACCTGGCTCTTGATTTCCTGCGCCCTAATCATCCGGTCGCCAAGATTGCACTTGTCGGAATCCTGGGCGCTTTCGGCTGGATGAGTGTGTGCGTCGATGATGCCCGGCAGAACGACGCGGCCAGCGAGGTCGATCGTGCGGGTTTTGGGCCCTATCCGTGCGCTGACCTCCTGATCCGTGCCGACCGCGACGATCGTATTACCGCGTACCGCCAGAGCCTGCGCAACGCTGCGCTTCGCATCTTCGGTGTGGATCCTGCCGTGCAGGAAGACGAGGTCAGCCGACGCGCCCTGAGCATTGACGACGGCCGGGAAGAGCCATGCGGCGCATGCGATAACGATGCAATAGTTATTCATTATTCTCCCTCTATTTGACAGCCATAACTGCCTTTTCCGGTCAGCCTACGAATCTGCGCAGGGATCCGCAGGCGTGCATGCAAAATACCACCCGCCGACATTGCCGCTCGGCGGCTGCATAGATGACTGGACCTAGGCCTCGCGCGTTCTTATCCGCAGCGCATCCCAGCTTGCGTCGGCGATCCAGCCCCCGTCGACCGGCAGGCTCACACCGTTGATGAATCCCTGCGCATCACTATCGGCGAGAAATGCGATCGCCGCCGCGACGTCTTCCGGTCGCGCGAAACGCGCCATCGGCACACGATTGACGATATCCTGGTCTGTGTAGGCTCCGCTGCCTTGGTCGGCGACGTCCATTTCGGTCTTGATCCAGCCCGGGCACACTGCGTTGACGCGAACTCCGCGGCCACCCCATTCGGCAGCCAGCGTGCGCGTGAGTCCGATCAGTCCATGCTTCGATGCATTGTAGGCGCTGCGCTGGCTGACCCCTGCCAGACCTGCAACTGAGGCGATGTTGATGATGCTGCCGCTTCGGCGCTGCAACATCTGAGCTCCCAGGTATTTACACAGGAGGAACGGGCCCAATAGATTGATGTTCATCACACGCTGCCACTGAGCGGCAGTAGTGTCCTCCGCAGGCGCGATCAGACTGACTCCGGCGTTGTTCACCAGAACATCAATGGCGCCGTAGTCCCGGCGCAGATCCTCAGCGAGCTTTTGCACAAACGGCTCTGATGAGACATCGCCAGTCGCTGCCTCGACGCACAGCCCTTCGGTGCGCAACCGCGCCAGCTGCGCTTCAAGCGCCTGAATATCCGTGAGTATCACTCGGTATCCGCGCCGGGCGAGATGCGATGCCGTCACAAGACCGACACCCTGTGCGGCGCCCGTGACCACAGCTGTTTTCATGGTTCCCCTCTTAACTGCCGTCCGGTGAACGTGAGACGATCACTGGCGCTGCTATCATGCACGTGCACGCTGCATAGGAACAGCCGAGGGACGCTGGAGTTACTGGGCGGTGCAGAGATTGCACGTACGGGGCCGCGGCTCGGCCGCATCGCGGCAGTGCTGGGTAATGTTCCTAGCGAACCGCGCCCGGCTGTGCGCAATCAATCGCCAGCGCGCGTTTCAGAGTCTACAGGTCAATCATGCACACATCGGATCATGCACGACGGCGGTTTCTGCTCGCTGTGTTTGTCGTATCCGGGTTCACGGGACTCATTTACGAGTCCATCTGGTCGCACTATCTCAAGCTCTTTCTCGGCCACGCCGCCTACGCGCAGACTCTCGTGCTCGCCATCTTCATGGGAGGGATGGCTCTGGGATCATGGACAGTAGCGCACTACTCCTCCCGCATCCGACAGCTTCTTTGGGCATACGTACTGGTCGAGGGGCTGATCGGGATACTGGGCATCTTTTTTCATCAGGCATTCGTGGCCGCGACGAATTTCTCGTTTGCCTCGGTTATCCCTGCGCTACCCCCGGGACTGCTGATCCACGTCTACAAATGGTCGCTGGCCGCTCTTCTCATCCTTCCGCAGTCCGTGCTTCTGGGCATGACCTTTCCGCTCATCAGTGGCGGCCTCATCCGCCGCTGGCCGGCGCGGCCGGGCGCGACGCTGGCCACCCTGTATTTCGCCAATAGCCTGGGCGCCGCGGTCGGCGTGCTCGTCAGCGGTTTTGTACTCATTAACGCGGTCGGTCTGCCCGGCACGATCCTGACCGCAGGACTCCTCAACATCGCCCTGGCGTTGGTGATTTGGGCGATTGTCCGCGGCCAGACGGAGCCCGCCGCTGCGCCACCGGCCGCATCCGCCGAGTCCCGCGGCATCGACAGGCTCGCCAGATGGTTCACCGTTGCGGCCTTTCTGACGGGTGCGGCGTCGTTCATGTATGAACTGGGCTGGATTCGGATGTTGAGCCTGGTGCTCGGCAGCTCGACGCACTCGTTCGAACTCATGCTGAGTGCGTTCATCTTCGGCCTCGCGTTCGGAGGACTGTACGTGCGACGGCGCATCGAGCGAATCCGCGATCCGGTGGCGTACGTTGCCTACGTCATGGTCGTTATGGGTGCTTTGGCTGCGCTGACCTTGCCGGCTTACAACCTGACATTTGATTTCATGGCGTGGTTTTTGGGGACCTCGGCGCGCACCGCGAACGGCTATGCCGAGTTCAACGCCATAAGCCAGCTGATCGCGGCGCTGATCATGATTCCGGCGACTTTTTGCGCGGGCATGACTCTACCGCTCCTCACGAACGAACTCATGCGTCGCGGCACCGGTGAACGAGCCATAGGCACGATCTACTCGGCGAACACCCTCGGTGCAATCGTTGGAGTGCTGCTGACGATCCACTTGCTCATGCCACTCATTGGCGTGAAGGGCGTCATTCTCAGTGGCGCTGCAATTCACATGACGGTAGGCCTGTCGCGCCTCATGGCGAACCGCAGTTCGCCGTCGCGCACTTCAGCCATTGCACTAGCGGCGTGCGTTGCGGTGTTCGTCTTCACGGTATTCGGCGTGAAATTGGATCCCGTGCGGATGACGTCCGGCGTGTATCGCACCGGGTCGGCAACGCTGCCGACCGACGCCGAGGTCATCTACCTGCGCGATGGCAAGACCGCCACGATCAGCCTGGTCGCGGAGACCGGCACCGTGACGATTGCCACAAACGCAAAGCCCGACGCGAGCATTCAAATGGGTCCAGGGGAGGCAACGGTCGACGAAACCACCATGGTGCTCGCGGCGGCAATTCCCTTGAGCATGCAGCCCAATCCGGCGCGCGTCGCAAACGTCGGCTTTGGATCCGGGCTTACGACCCATACGCTCCTCACTTCCAGCCTTATCAAACGGCTCGACTCGATCGAGATCGAGCCGTTCATGGTGGAGGCCGCACGCAAGGGATTTGGCCCGCGTATCAGCAATGTCTTCGAGGATCCGCGCAGCCACATTGTTTATGAGGATGCCAAGACCTTCTTCGCCAGCACGCGTGAGCCCTACGATCTCATTATTTCCGAGCCATCCAATCCTTGGGTCAGCGGCGTCGCAAGTCTCTTTTCGGACGAGTTTTATGGCCGTGTCGCGCAGTACCTTGCGCCCGATGGATATTTCGTGCAGTGGATGCAGATATATGAAACGAACCTGAGCGTCGTAGCGTCGATCATCAAGGCGCTGGCTCCGCACTTCGGCGCGTACGCGCTGTACAATACAGATGATTCGGATATGCTGATCATCGCGACGCGCGGCGCAGCGCTGCCGATTCCAGATGAGCGGCTGCTGCAATCGCCGCAACTACGCGCAGAGCTCAAGCGGATCAACGTCCAGTCGATCGCTGACATTCGGCTGCGCAAGATCGGCGATAACCGCACAATTGGTCCCCTGCTGGAGTCGATTGCGGCACCTCCGAATTCAGATTTTTATCCCTTCGTGGATCTCAATGCACCGCGCTTGCGCTACATGCGGGAGAACGCGCTGGAGCTTCCTGCGCTCACCATTTTGCCGATTCCGTTCCTGGAGTTACTCGATGGCGCGGCACCGTCGGGTCCAACTCTCGAGCCTGCGGCGAATAGCTCGATGTTCCGAGATCGCCTCGTGCGTAGGGCTCTCGACATTCGCGATGCCGTATCGAGTGGCAGTCTCGACACCCTGGATCCAGCGAGTGCGACATACCTGTCGCGCATCGACATGAGTCGGGAGCGGTGCGCTGCGGAGGCGGCGCAGGGCACGTGGAAAACTGCAGTACGAAACATCAGCGACTATACGACGGCATATCTGACTTCGACCGAAGTTACGCAGATCTGGAACAAGGTCATCTCGAGTTCCTGTTATCGCGATGTCAGCGGTGACCATACAACATGGGCTGATCTGTTTGCGGCGCTCGCGCAACGCGACGCGCCGCAGATCGTGCGGTTTGGTACCATGCTGCTTGGGCGGCAAACAGCCAACTCGGCGCAAGAGCTCGCATATCTCACCACTGTCACCGCTGCAGCGTACGTCCGGATGGGCGACACTGAGCGCGCGCGCAATCTGTTGCAAACGCAGTGGGATCGATTCAATCACGCAGGCCAGTTCGAATTCGCACTGCGCGAGCTGCAGGCACTGACGCGACCGGGCGCGACCGAGAAGATGGCGCAGGCGGCTTCGAACGGGCGCAATTGAAGTCAGGGCGCGCCCGGCGCAGAACGTGTAGCCATGGCCGCGCAGTAGCGCAGCGATTGGCTACGCCAGGTGCAGACACAGCACGAATGGTAGTAATCGCAATGAAGAAGCTGAAACATGAAGCGGAACTGTTCAAGGCTGCATTGCTTGCCGCGGTGAAATACGCGGAAGGGCGCGGCGCGGTCGAATTTGAGCCCACCGATTCTGCGAGCCTCAAACTCCTGTACGTCTACAGGTTGCTCGTGCACGACAAAATGCTGCAGCCATTACCGGAAGATCAGGTCGGCGAAGCTGCGTTGCGGCACAAACTAGCGATCTGGTACGCAAGACAGTTGCCTGAAGACCATCCGCTGTTGAAATGAGAGCGCATTTAGTGCCCTAGCGAATGGAAACGAGCCGACGTGATGCTGGACTGGTACGGGCAGTTGGGCCATGGGGCCTCGCCGCCAGCATTGTCGGTATCGTCGTTGGCGCTTCAATCTTTGTGGTGCCGGCGGCACTCGCGGCTAATATTGGCCCCTATGCGCCGCTGGTCATCCTTATGTGCGCACTCGCGGTCGGGTCGGTGGCGATCTGCTTCGCCGAAGGTGGCAGCCGCATTCCAAGCAGCGGCGGCGCCTACGGCTATATCGAAGCGGCATTTGGCCCGCTCGCGGGCTACGTCGCCGGCACCCTTCTTTGGTTTGGCGATGTGCTGGCCTCCGGTGGGATCGCGGCCGCGCTGGCGGACGTGGGAGCAGGCCTCTTAACGCAGCCGTTCAGGGCTGGCGCGCATGCGCTGATAATCGTCGGCACCATTGGCGGTATCGCCTTCGTCAACGTCGGCGGAGTCGAGCGCGGCATACGACTGGTCAATGCAACAACCCTGCTTAAGGTCGCGCCGCTCGTGATTTTCGTTCTCGTGGGGGCAAGCGCCGTTCACATCGATAATTTCCAGCAATCCGTCGCCACCAGCGGCACGGGTCTGGGTCGCGCCGTAATCCTCGCCGTGTTTGCTTTCATGGGGATGGAGACGGCGCTCAGTGCGAGCGGCGAGGTCGCGCATCCGGAACGCACCATTCCGCGTGCGTTGGCCCTAGGTATGGCGGCGGTGACCTTGCTGTACATTGGCATCCAGATTGTCGCGCAGGGAATACTGGGCCCGGCTTTGGCACTGTCCACTGCGCCGCTCGCTGATGCGATGGGCGAGATCAGTCCGGCGCTGCGCTGGCTCATGTTGGCAGGGGCTGCGATCTCGATGTTGGGATTCCTGAGCAGCGACATTCTCGGCACTCCGCGCGTCTTGTTTGCATTCGCACGCGATGGGCTCCTGCCGCGGGCATTGGGACGAGTTCATGCGCGCACTCACGCGCCGCACGTGGCCATTATCTGCTACGCCACAATCGCCGTCGCATTGGCGCTGAGCGGCACTTTCACTGAACTTGCAGTACTGTCGGCACTTACCACCGCCCCCTTCTACATCGCCGGGTGTGCCGCTACCTGGCGACTGGTTCGCCGGGGCGTGGCGCAGAGCGGCGAACCCTTGAACTTCCGGTGGTTGGGAACCGCGACCATCCTTGGGATTGCCAGCATGCTTGCGCTGATTGCGCTGGGTTCACGCGCAGAAATCATGGGCCTATTTGCGCTCATCGGCGCAAGCGTCGCGGTCTACCTGCTGCAGATGCAAGTGTCTCGACGTCGATTGGCGCAGCGCGAGGACCAATAACGCGATTGGATTATTGGTGACGGGCGAATGGCCTGCAGCCGCTCCGGGACGACAGCTCGGTCGCGAGCAAAAACTAGCTTTCTTCTCCGGTTCCGTGAGCCGCAGCGGTGCGCCGCAGCAGTTCTCGCAGCGTCGCAAGTTCGCGGTTGCTCGGAGGGTCGGTAGTACGCAAGCGCGAAACGTAGCGGACGGGCCAGCCGGTAGCTGCATCAATCGCGGCGCGCTCCACGCCCGGATGAATTGACGCAACCGTCAGCTCGCGCGTCGCCGGATCAGGCTCGAGAATGCACAGATCCGTGATGACCGCTGCGGGACCATTGCCCGGTAAGCCTGCACGCTCACGGGCATCGCCGCCGTCGAGGAAGCCTGCGGACGTCACGAAGTCCACGTTTTCGACGAAGGAGCGTGCGCTCTGCTGCATGATGATGAGCACCTCTCTTGCTAGAGCAGCGATCTCCGGCGCACCACCGGCGCCGGGCAGCCGCGTCTTCGGCTTCCGATAGGAGCCGATCACCGTCGTATTGATGTTGGCAAACCGATCGATCTGCGCCGCGCCGAGGAAACCCACATCGATGCGGCCTCCCTGCAGGTAATAGCGGAAGATCTCCGGGGTTGAAACCACGGTGTCTGCGCTCGTGGCCAGTTCGCCGTCGCCGATCGACAATGGCAACACCGACGGCTTCGCCCCAATGGCGCCTGATTCATAGATCAGGCTGACATGTGGTGCGTGTGTGAGGCGTGCGAGATTGGCGGCGGTCGAGGGCAGCCCGATGCCCACGAAGCACGCGGCTCCGTCACGCAGCCGCCGCGCGGCTGCGACGGTCATCATTTCGCTTGTCGAATAGGCATCTGCCGTCAAGTGTGCTGATCCTCGCGACCGCCGTTGCCGAGGGTACGGCGGAACTCAGCGAAATCTGCAGTCTGCACAATGTGGCGCTGCATCCACGCGAGGAATGTATCGCGCTCGCGGGCAATGTTGTTCCATGCCTTGTAGAAGCGGTTGTCGCGATCGTAGTAATCGAGCGCGTAGGAGGGGAAGGCGCCTCCGGGCACGACAGATACCGCGCTCACCACCCACTGCGGCAACACGCAGGCGTTGGGCGGCGCGCGCAAGTCATCGACGATCTCCTCGACTGTCACGACCACGCGCTTCGCAGCAAGCGCAGCCTCTTTCTGAACGCCGAGAATACCCCATAACAGCACGTTGCCCTGCCGGTCGGCCTTCTGCGCGTGAATAACCGTCACGTCCGGTCTAATCGACGGTGTTGCGGCGAGCCGCTCGTCAGTGAACGGGCAGGTGATAAAGCGGATTCGGTCGTTGTACTTGGGCAGATCTGACCCGGTGTAGCCGCGCATCACGCTGAAGGGAAGATTTGCCGCTCCGGCGACATAGGCGCTCGCAATGTCGGCGTGACTTCGTTCCTCAATCTGCAAGGAGTGCGGCCAGTCATTCTCAATCGCGTCGCGGAATCTAAATAAAGACCCGGCGCCAGGATTGCCGCCCCAGGAGAATGTGAGGCGCGTGGCGCAACCCATGCCGATCATCTGATCGTAGATGAGATCGGGAGTCATGCGCACGAGCGAGAGATTGCGCCGTCGCTGGCGGATCACCTCGTGACCCGCCGCGAACGGGATGAGATGCGTAAAGCCCTCCAACGCCAGCGTGTCGCCGTCGTGCACGTTTTCCGCGATGGCTTCCCGTAGAGACACTATCTTCGACATAAATGACCGCTGCGCTCCTGCAACTCTTGCGCATGCTGACCCAGCGGCCCTCCCGTCCCATGCTTTCGAGGGTCGCGGCGCTGCTGTGGCGTGCGTCGTAGCCGATTATTGATGCACGCGCCGCTGTCACCGTCAACCGCAAGAGCGGGAAGGCCTCGAAGCAGAACCCGAGGGAGGCGAAGGCCTTAAATGGTATGGTTCACAGCAGCTACGCAGCATCCAGCCGAGTTCACACCCAATGGCTGATAGGCCCGACATCCCTGCAATTTCGCGCAGTGCCGGCGGCATCCAGCGCTTCTGGTCACCTGCAGGCGACCCGCCGCTGCCGCGTGTCAGCCGCGCACAAGGTGTGCACGTGTGGGATACGGCGGGCCGGCGCTACATCGATGTGACCTCGGGGCCCGTAGCCGTGAATCTCGGGCACGGTAACCCGCGGGTTCTTGCGGCCATGCAGGAGCAGTCATCGCGCGTGTGCTTCGCGTACCCGAGCGCGTTTGAAAGCGAGAGCAATGTTCGCTTGAGCGAACTCCTCGCCGAGCAGGCGGGGCCGGGCCTCGAGCGCGCGTTCTTCGTTTCGAGCGGATCGGAAGCGGTGGAAAAGTGTCTGCAGTTCGCGCGGCGCTATGCGCTCGCAAGCGGGCAGGCGGCACGCTACAAAGTGATCAGCCGCAGCCCGTCGTACCACGGCAGCACGCGCGCCACGATGGCGCTTGCCGCGGATCCGGGATACGCCGCGTATCTGCATCCCGGGCAGTCGGGAATCCACATTCCGGCCCCCTCAAGCTACCGGCCCGCCGCGGGAATGGATGCCGTAGCGTTTGCCGGGCACTGCGCGGAGAAATTGCGCGAAACGATCCTGGCGCAAGGCCGCAAAGAAGTCCTCGCCTTCATCATCGAGCCCGTCATGGGTTTCTGTGGCGGCGCGGATTATGCGCCTGGCGCCTACTACCGCCGGGTGCGCGAGATCTGCGACGAATTCGGCGTGCTGCTCATCTATGATGAAACCATCAGCGGCGCCGGCCGCACAGGCAAGTTTCTGGCAGCGCATGGGTGGCCGGATGCTCGTCCGGACCTCGTGACGCTCGCAAAAGGCATCGGCGGCGGCTACGTGCCACTGGCTGCGTTTCTGGCGCCCGAGCGGCTCGTCGATGTGGTGGTGCAAGGCGGCGGTTTCCATTTCGGCCACACACACAAGGGCCATCCGCTTGCGTGTGCGGTCGGACTCGCGGTCCTCGAGGAAACATTGGATCGCAAGCTCATCGAGCACGCGAACACCCTCGGGAAAACTCTTCGAGCGAGCCTCGGTAAACTTAAGGCCGAGAACTCCATAGTGGGCGATGTCCGTGGTCTCGGACTCCTGAATGCCATCGAGATCGTTGCCGACCCGGCTACGAAGGCCATGCTGCCCCGATCACTCGATGTCATTGGCCGCATTCAGGTCATTGCGCGCGCGGAGGGACTTCTGATCTATGGCCGCCGCAGTCATGGCGGCAAGTTCGGCGACTGGATCATGGTTACGCCACCGCTCGTTGCGACCGACGCGGACATCGACGAAATCATCGAAGGCCTAACCCGCACGCTGCACATCTATCGCGCGGAACTCGGCGCGGCCGGCCTCATCGACGCTCGCTCATGATCGCCCGCGCCGCACGGATCTCGCCGAGCGTTGCCTCGCGTTCCTTGGCGGTGTTGTAATCCGGGTGCACTGCCGCCGCCGCTTCCAGCCGGTCGATCCACGTTAGAAAAAACTGTGCATCACTGCCACAGTGCGTGGTGGCGCCGTCCGCGTGGAAGAAAAACGCATTGGTCGTCCCATACGGATAGATGTCGAAAATCTCCGGCCGCGCTGCATCGTTCCAGGCGCGCACCAGGAGCCAGCCATTGCCACTGACATTGATCTTTCCCTCGAAGTCCGCGGACATGCGCGTACCGGTGAGACGAATCGTGCGGACGACTTTGCCGTTCATCACGATCTCAAGATGATCCATGGGCACGATAGAACGCAGGAAACCCTTGTATTTTAGCCCAGTGCCCCCCGCCGGCACCGGGAGGTCCGCACCGGGTGGTTGACCTTCGACCGTCAGTCCGACTAGGGGTCCGTTAGTAGCGAGCGTGCGACCCGCGTGCAATCCGGCGAGCCACTCTTGCCGTCTCGCCGTCGTATCCGTGGAGGCTGCGCCCATCTGTGCCGGCTCGGTCAGCGCGTAGACGCGATTCATACCCACCGGCCCGCGCAGGGATGCGAAGTTCGCCATGGCATCCGTGCCAGCCGCAGCGGGAGGCCGGAAACCGCAGTTCAGCAGGCGATACCAGATTGCGGCTGACGTGCGGTGCTCGCTGAAACCGAGGACTTCGTAGTAATCGACTTTTCCGAGCGCCACATCGACCGGCAGCTCCGAAGTAAGCGCCGCCGGCGCCGACGGGTCCGGCATATCATCAAATGGATGCACGTAACCGACGAGCGCGCCCTGCGCGTGCGCAAGATCCGCAATCGCCGCATTGGTCGGATAAAGACTCGCAGCTGCGGTGTTTGCGTAGGCGGCGTAGCCGGGAATCAGATAGTGGTCCGAGAGACCGAGGAGGCCCAGATGACCCCAGTAACTGGTGTGATACTCCTGTCCGTGAGACAGCAGCACAGCGGCGGTTGAGGCTGGATCCGGCGCGGGTGAGAAATAGCCGATGTCCGGTATTCGCTGTTCTTTGTTCACCACAAGTGCGAACACGACATCAAGATCCTCGGCGTCCGCCTGCCGCACCAGATGCGCGGGCGTGTTCCGATAAGTGCCGCCGTAATTCATGTGCACGTGCACGTCCGCGCTTAGCCACTGGGCGCTCCAATTCGGCGGCAGCGCGAGGGGTTGCAGCGTGACGTCGACATTGCGCGTGCCGCCTGACGCCACCTGCACAGCGCGATGTTCGATCTGATACTCAAGGCCGTGCCATACCGTGATTGACGCGGCGCCGGGAGGAAGTCTGATCAGTGCATCGCCGTCGCTGTGAAAGTAGTGGGTCTCGAATGCGCTCAGGCGTCGGTCGAATCCATCATCGGCGTGCATCCAGGCGTCATCCGGCGCGTAGGCGCGCCCGTCCGAGCCGATGATGGCGATGCGGGCGGCCTGCAACAGGCCTTGACGATCAAATGTCCGCAGCCGCAGCTCGCCGGTGGGTTGCAGATAGTGGCGAGTGCGGATCTCGAGCGTGCGCTGTGCGCCGCCGATCACATCCTGCAGAACGATCTCCGTGGTCCCGGTACGGTTGGAGATGAAGGCAATCTTCGAGCTGTCGGGTGACCAATGTGCGCCCGTGGCGTCAAACTCACCGAACGTGAGGGGTATTGGGTCGCCGCCGCCGGCGGCCGTGGTGATCCACAACTGATGCCATTGGCGACCCGCGTAGGAAGAATACAGAACCCTCTTTCCATCCGCAGACCACGCGGGCCGGGCCTTCCATGTCGTCTCTTCGAGCCGCACTGCGCGCGGCGCAGCGCTTGCGGACAGTGCGCGCCGCCAAATATCGCCGGTGCCGTAGACCGCTTCCGGATTGCCGACGTAGATGAGCTCCTGGCCATCTGGAGACCACGTCGGGCTTATCTCGTGATCGAAAGGACTGTAGTAGTAACGCTCAACGCTGCTTCTGCGTTCGGGCCAAACCGCGTGCCCGGTCAATCCATCCGCGCCCACATCGCCGACGAAAATGTGAAAGTGACCGGTCCCGAAGGTGGATACCCAAGCGAGCCTTCGCCCATCCGGGGACCAGTGCGGCTCTACGTTGACCGCTTTGTTGTGCGTGAGCTCCACAACCTCGTGCGAAGTCACATCAAGGCGAGCAAGCTCGAGGGCATCGTCGCGATAGCGGACGAACGCGATGTGCTTCCCATCGGGAGACCAGTCGGGCTGGAAGTCGTAGCCAGGGCCAGCAATGAGCTCCTCAGCCTCGGTCGAGCCGATGTCCTGCTTCCACAGGCTACCCTGCATCGAGTACACGAGCGTGCGCCCATCGGGCGAGAAGGAAACCGCGCTCGGCCCGCTCGTCAGCTGTGGCAGGTACATCTCGCGGAAATAATAGGGGTGCGGAATGTCGATCTGCTTGAGCACGGGTTGCCGCTGCGCCTGCGCGGGCGGCGCTACCGCTAGGCATGCGAGCGCGCCTGCCAAAGCCAGAAGCTGCGCGGCGCGAGTGCGCGCCGGCCACCGCTGGCGGGGCACTAGCGCAACTCCGCCTGCGCTTCCTGCATCGCTCGCTCGAGCAAATCGAGTCCTTCATCGACCAGAGTGGCGTCGATCATGAGAGGCGGTATCAAGCGTATGCCGCTCGCGCCGCATTCGAGCAGCAAGAGACCATTGTGATACGCGCGGTGCACGATCTTCGAGGCGAGCGCCTTGGCAGGGGATTTCGTCACGCGATCAGTGACGAACTCGACTCCAATCATGAGTCCTCGTCCGCGGATATCCCCGATGAATTCGAACTGCTGCGCAAGTCCCGCGAGCCGCTGCAGAATTCGGTTTCCCATGCGGGAGGCGTTCTCGGCGTACCCGTTCTTCACGAGATCGAGGGTTGCGAGCGCGGCCGCGCAGCACAGCGGATTGCCGCCGAAAGTGTTGGCGTGGGAACCCGGAGTCCATTTCTGCATGATGTGCGCCGGGGCTATCGCAAGTCCGATGGGTAGCCCGGACCCGAGCCCCTTGGCCAGTGTCAGCACATCCGGCCGCACGCTCCAGTGCTGCCAGGCGAACATCTTTCCTGTGCGACCGACACCGGCCTGCACCTCGTCGAATATGAGCAGAATCCCGTGGCGGTCGCACAGCTTGCGCAAGCCGGAGAGAAATCCTTCGGGGGGTACGACATAGCCGCCTTCGCCCTGTATGGGTTCGACCAGGATCGCCGCCACCTCATCGGCGGGAACGTTGCGTTCCATCAATTGTTCGATATACGCAACCACGGCACGGCCCTGGTCGTCACCGGCGAACAGTGGCCTGTAGGGATTTGGATAGGGCACGTGCGTCACGCCCGGCATCGTCGGGAAGTAGCGCGCCTGCTGTGTGTATTTGCTGGCCGTGACGGCAAGCGCGCCCATCGTGCGCCCGTGAAACGCACCGAGAAAGCCGATGTAGCGCGAGCGTCCGGTCGCGTAGCGTGCAAGCTTCAGAGCCGCTTCCACCGCTTCCGCGCCCGAATTCGCGAAGAACGAAACGGCGGGCCCGCTCACCGGATCAAGCTCGCGGATCGCTTCGGCAACACGCACCTGGCCTTCATGCCAGTAGTCTGAGGAGATGTGCAGAAAACGTGTGGCCGCCTCCTGAATCGCGCTTACGACCGCCGGATGCGAGTGTCCCGTCGAGCACACGGCAATTCCGGCGGCGAAATCCACGAAGCGATTGCCGTCTACGTCCCATACCTCCGCGCCACGCCCGTGGCTCATGACGAACGGATAATCGCGGCCGTAACTGGGCGAAACGACCTCGCGGTCGCGCTCAATCAGGGCGCGTGCCTTCGGGCCAGGTAGACGAGTCTTCGTATGGATGTCGTTCATCGGGGATTTATATACTTCACTCCCTCGCGGGAGTCAGCACATGTTTCCGGGCGCACGCTCATCGCAACCGATCACGTTAAGCGCCCCTGCGCCAATCCCGGCGCGGAGAATGTTCAAGCTCGCGTTGTAATCCCGGTCGATAGCCAAGCCGCACGACGGACACTGATGTATGCGGACGGCGAGCGACTTTGGTACGAGTTCATGGCAGCGTGAGCATTCCTGACTGGTATTTCTCGGATCGACTCGAATGAGATGGCCACCAGTCTTTTCAACTTTGTAGCCGAGCATCGAGATGAACCGCGACCAGGACGCATCCGCAATCGAACGCGCCAGGGTCGGATGACGAATCATGTTCGAGACTTTCAAATCCTCTACGACGATAAGATCGGCTCGCTTGACGAGCCCGGCCGACTCCTTATGAGGCCAGCTATTGCGGGTATGGGTGATCTTACGGTGCACTCTTGCCACTTGCGCACGCACTTTACGGCGGCGATGACTGCCTCGCTGGCAGCGGGACAGCGCGCGTTGCCGGCGGCGCAGCTCTTTCTCCGCTCGCCGTGCGATGCGCGGATTCGGGATCGGCACGTCGTCACTGCAATAGGCGAATACCTCGAGTCCCAGATCCACGCCGATTACAGACCCTATAGCGCGCTTCTCGGGAGTGGGGAGGGCGATTTGCAGGCAAACAAACCATCCCGATCCGTCCTGACGAAATACGCAGGATCGAATATCCGAATTCTCTGGCAACTCCCGATGCAGATGCACTTTGAGCCCTCCGGGCATGCCGGTAAAACGCAGCCGCGTACCATCGAACCGAATGCCGCTAAACTCAGCGAAACCGAAGGCTTCCCAGCGCCCCTTGCCACGGAATCGGGGGAAGCCAGCCTTGCCGCTACGCGCCTTCAGGCGTCGAAAGAACCCTTGAAACGCATCCTCCAGCCGTTTAAGCGTCCAGCGCTGCAGGTTCGCTGGCAGCTCGGCCATGTCGGGTAACTCACGTCGGCATTCGGTCAACGCCTTGCACTGATCGATATAGGTGCGCGTCTTGCCGGTCTTACGGTAACAGTAGATGCGCTCCTCTAGCGCTGCGTTGTACAGCTCACGTTGCGAGTGCAACAGACTCTCCAGTGCGCGGTGCTGGCTCTTGAGCGGCAGCAAACGATAGCGGTACGTCAGGATCATGGGCTAATTTTCACACATGGGAGTTAAGTATATAAATCCCGTTCATCGCAGGGTATCCGGGTCACTCGACGAGCGTCTGGGACTGCTCGCGTTGATAGAGGGCCAGGTAATAGGATGAACCAATTCCCTTACCCGTGCTGCCCGATCCTTTCCAGCCGCCAAAGGCCTGGTATCCCGGCCATGCGCCGGTCGTGGCGCCCTGCGGGCGGTTCGCATAGGCAACTCCGGCTTGGATGTTTTCGAAGAACCATGGGACCTCTTCGGGGCCGCCGTAAAAGCCGGCCGTAAGTCCCAAGGATGTTTCATTCGCGAGCGACATCGCAGCGTCGCGACCCGCCACACGCGTGATCATGGTGATCGGCAGGAACATCTCCTGGCGCCACAGGGGATGTGCCGGCGGCGCTTCGGCGAGGGTGGGCGCGCAGAAGAAGCCATTGGCAAGAGCACCGTCGGTAAGTGACCGGCCACCACTTAGGATCCTGGCACCGCCTGATCTGAGCTCCTCGCAGTAGCGTACGTAGTTCCGCTGCGCGCGTTCGTTAACGACGGGTCCCATCCAGTTCTCACGGCGTGTGGGATCGCCGACGCTCAGGCGTGCAATGGCTGCAACCAGGCGCTCACTCAGTTCATCTGCGACGCTCTCATGCACGTAGATGCGCGATGCGGCCGAGCATTTCTGGCCGCTTAGGCCGAAGGCCGAACGAACAATGCCGACCACAGCGCGCTCCAGGTCCGCCCGCGCACTGACGATGACCGGATTCTTGCCACCCATCTCCGCGATGCACGGTCGCGGCCACGCTCCTGCACCCATGTGGTGATAAATCTGCATGCCAACTTCATGCGAACCGGTGAAGGTGATCCCTGCCGTATCCGGATGATTCACCAATGCCGCCCCGGCGCCGTCACCGCGACCGCAGATATAGTTGAACACGCCGTGCGGCAGACCTGCGTCTCGCAGGCAGTCGGCGAGCAGGCGGCCCGCCCAGGGAGTGTCCGTCGCGCCCTTCAATACGACCGTGTTGCCGGTGACGAGCGCCGCGGCGACTGGGCCGCCTGCAAGAGCGAACGGAAAATTGAATGGCGTGATCACCACCCACACACCGTAGGGTTTCATCACTGAACGATTGCGGCTGCGGTAGTCCGGAAGCGGGTCATCCGGCAGCGCGTGATCGAAGTTCTGCCGTTCATAGTCGGCGCGGTACACCGTGAAGAAGTCCGCGGTCTCCTGCACTTCCCCAAGCGCCTCCATGCGGTTCTTGCCGACTTCAAGCGCGACCGCCGCGGCAATATCGTAGACACGCTCTTCGATGAGCTCGGCCGCGCGGCGCAGAATGCGGTTGCGGTCCGCGACTGAAGTGCGGCTCCACAGGGGAAAGGCAGCCTGCGCAGCAGTCATTGCCAGGCTTGCTTCGTCAACCGTCGCCTCTGGAAAGCGTCCGAGGACCTCGTTGCGATTGATGGGCGAGCGTAGCTCCCGCGTGACCTCTGCAGCGCGGTCTGTCCCATCGATGAAGTTCGCATGTACGCGGCCGAGCTCGCTGCGCACCCGAGCCAACGCGGCCTCGAAGCGCTCATGGAGCTCTACCGGGGGATTGAACATCGTCGAATAAGTGAGTTTGAAGTCCATGCGAGCCTCGATGGGGTGGGCGGCATCAATGCTGCGTTGAAATCCGCACCCGCGGTCCCCAAGGCACCGAGCGTCGCCCCCCCGGCTAATTTTACGTGAAGTTCGTGCATACTCTATTTTCCAACGAGAATTATTTGCGGTGTATCCGTGGAGGAGTGGTCACAAGCCGGACTGCGCGCCGCATACACGCAGGCTCTGGCGGCGCTGCGCACCGGGCGGGCTGAGAGCGCCGAACGGCAGCTGCGCGCGATCCAGGCGGCCGCTCCCGGCGACGTCAATAGTCTGCGGCTCTTGGGGGTTGCGCTGCTTGCGCAGGGCAAGCTCGAGAGCGCCATCCAAGCGCTTGAACGAGCGGTCGCCACCGCGCCGGACTTCGCGCATGCGCGCACCGATCTTGCGCGCGCTTACCGTGAGGCTGGGCGCCTGCAGGCTGCACGCAGTGAACTGCAGCGCGTCGTGAAGCAGGCACCGTCGCTCGACGCCGCCTGGCTTGCCTACGCCGACGTGCTCGTCGACCTTGAGAAGTATGCAGACGCGAAGTTTGCATTCGAACAGGCGCGCCTGCTTGATTCCCACTGCAATCGCATCGAGAAGGCGACTGCCGCGTTCGTTGCCGGCGACCGTCAGTCGGCTGAGAGTATCTTTCGCGATATCCTGAAGGGCGATGCAAGCCATGTCGCGGCCCTCTGCGGCCTTGCTGCGCTGGCGCTTGGGGGAGGCAATACACAAGACTCCGAACGCCTGCTGCGTCATGCCCTGAAGCAGACGGCGCACTTGCCTCTTGCGCGGCGCGGCCTGAGTCATACGTTGCTTGCCGCCGGGCGGCTGCCTGAGGCAGAAGCTGCGATTCGCGAGCTTCTAAAAATTGAACCTGAAAATCCGCAGAACTGGGTTGCGCTGGGATCGGTGTACACGCGCCTGCTGCGCCAAAACGACGCGCTGACGGCTTATGAGGAGGCGGCGCGGCTTAATCCAACTGAGATGCGGCTGCGTCTTTCGATCGGCCACATCTACAAAACCCTGGGACAGCGCGTGCAGTGCGAGCAGGCGTACCACGAGTGCCTGCGGATGGAGCCCGGCTCTGGTGAGGCTTACTGGAGTCTTGCCGATCTCAAAACTTATGTGTTCACCGAAGATGAAATCGCCTCCATGCAGGCGCTGCTCGCGGGCTCATCCGCGGATGAGAGCAACAAAGCCCAGCTGCAATTCGCGCTCGGGCGCGCGCTCGAACAGCGGCGGCAGTACGGGGACGCATTCGCCCATTACGCCGCGGGCAATGCGCTGCGTCGTGCCACATCGCCCTTCGATATCGCGAAATTCGAGGCCAAGTCGCAGCGCGTTGCCGCTTGCTTCGACGCCGCGTTTTTTCGCGAGCGGCAAGCCGCCGGGTGCCCGGATCCCGCGCCCATCTTTATCGTCGGCCTGCCGCGTTCCGGCTCGACACTCATCGAGCAGATACTCGCGAGCCATTCTCTGGTCGAAGGCACCATGGAACTGCCCAATATTGTGACGATGGTGCGCGAGTTCGATCATCGCGATGGCCGCGACGATGGCTATCCCGAAACCGTTCGCGCGGTCTCGATGGAGAACCTCGTTCGGCTGGGCCGACGCTACCTCGATGAGACACGCCCCATACGCGCGGGCCGTGCGCATTTCATCGACAAGATGCCCAACAACTTCAGCCACGTCGGTCTCATCCGGGCCATTCTGCCGCAGGCCACCATCGTCGATGTGCGACGGCACCCGATGGATTCCTGCTTCAGCACCTATAAACAATACTTTGCTGAAGGTCAGTCCTTCAGTTACGACCTCGACGTTCTCGGACGCTACTACCGCTGCTACCTCGCGCTCATGGATCACTGGGACGAGGTGTTGCCCGGCAAGATCCTGCATCTGCAATACGAAGAGCTTATTCGCGACCCGGATGTGCTCATCCGGCGCCTCCTCGCGCACTGCGGCCTGCCGTTCGAGAGCGCGTGCTTAAGGTTCCATGAGACCCAACGGCCCGTGCGCACGGCGAGTTCGGAGCAGGTGCGTCAGCCGCTTTATGCCTCCGGAGTCGGCCATTGGAAGCACTTTGCCAAGGGTCTCGAGCCCTTGAGAGACGCTCTTGGGGACTGCCTTGAGCGCTTCGCGCACCTCGAGTGATGCGTTAATTGCTTCTTGAACGGTCGATCAGTTGACGCGGCGGGAATCGCACGAGATGATCGCACTGGAAATCGCACTATAGCGAAGAGGGCTCTTGTGCTCGCCGCGCGCGTCGATAAGCGCCAGCGATCCGCGAGCGTCGATTTTGCTCAGGGGGTCAAGCAGAAGTCCTTCGGTTGCGATCTTTCCGGGATGACGGGGAGTCACCCGGGGCGGGCTTGAGCAATTGATCGGCGGGAGTTCGCGACGACGAAGGCGCCGTGGGGGATTCCATGAGAAGAACCATGAAGCTTCGAAAGGCAGCTGCACCACAGCGCCCGGGCCGGGCCGCTCCTGGTCTTAACCGATCTCCCATCAGCCTCGCCGT
>Ga0302324_100009058_pt1 | contig 20894 bp, 18 predicted proteins | sample Palsa_T0_1_FD_201949 | JGI IMG/M metagenome (GOLD analysis project Ga0302324, IMG submission 201949) | Peat permafrost microbial communities from Stordalen Mire near Abisko, Sweden - Palsa_T0_1 | ecosystem: Environmental > Terrestrial > Soil > Palsa > Peat permafrost | place: Sweden: Abisko...
AGCGCCGTTTGACATGACATACAAAAGAGACACGATGGCGGTCGTTGGAAAGTACACATGGCTTAAAGTGCCCCCCGATTCGTAGAGGACCGATCCTAAGGGCATGTCGACGGATTCTAGGAGCGGCAGCCAACGCTGCACCTCTCCCGGCGGTAAGGCGCCGAGCAGATGGTTTTGGCTGGTGGAAACCTCCATGCCGTTTGCGTCCCAGCGATCCGAAGACCCCGAACAAAAAGAGCGCGCGACTCAATTGCTTGATCTTGCTGAATATTATAACACAATCCGTCATTGTTAACATAAGACAATCCGTAATTATTGAAGACTTCCGGTAAAAACTTCAAAGCTATGTTGGACGCCGAACAGACCCGCGCTCACCGCAGGCCTAGGGTCGCGCAGCACACCCATGAGTGGCTTCCATGGAAAGGAAGGGTGCGGTCCAACCCTGAAGTCACCTCCCTAATTTCTGCGGTGTGAGGTCAATTGCCATGGAACCTTCTGAAGACATTGCCCAGGCCATCGCGGCCATTGGGCGCATCGATGCGGTGCCTACCTTGCTGGCCGTGCTTTGCGAAGTTACCGGCATGCGATTTGCTGTGGTGGCACTTGTGACCGACACCCAGTGGACCGCCTGTGCCGTGCGGGATGAGATCCATTTAGGCGTAAAGCCCGGAGGGGAACTCGCGGTCAACACAACATTGTGTTTTGAATCCCGGGCAGCGCGTGCGCCGGTCGTGATCGAGCACGCCAGCCTCGATCCTCAATACTGCATCCATCAGGTGCCGAAACTCTACACAATCGAGAGTTATGTGTCGGTGCCAATCATTTTGGCCAGCGGACACTATTTTGGGAATCTGTGCGCGCTTGACCCGAGCCCCGCCAAGGTACCGGCCCGCATCGTCGCGATGTTCACCCGCTTTGCGGCGCTCATCGCCTCAGAGCTTGATAATCAATTGTTGCAGGAAAAAGAGCATCGCGCCCTGCTCGATGCACGCGCCGCCGGCGAGTTACGGGAACAATTTATAGCGATTTTAGGCCACGATCTGCGTAACCCTCTGCAAGCGGTCTTTGCCAGTGGAGAACTCCTCGAGCGCAGGCTCACAGACCCGGCGTTATTGAATATCGCATCGCGCATCAAAACCAACGTTCGGCGTATGTCATCCTTGATTGACGATGTGCTCGACTTCGCGCGAGGGCGGTTGGGCGGCGGGATCGGCGTTGAAATGACCGACGTCGAGAACATCAATTTGGGCCTCACGACGGTGGTTCAAGAGCTTCGGGATGCGCAACCGGACTGCAAGATTCTCTCAAGCATCGACGTCAATCGCTCTGTACGGTGTGATTTGGGCAGACTCCAGCAGGTCGCATCCAATCTTTTAGGAAACGCATTGACTCATGGACTGCCCAACAGCCCTGTCAAGATCAACGCAAGCGCCGATGAGAATGACTTGGTGATTGAGGTGTGGAACGCCGGCGAGCCCATACCACCTGAGAGTTTGAGCAAGATTTTCGAGCCCTTCTGGCGTCATTCGGTGTCCGCGAGTCGCAACGGCTTAGGGTTGGGTTTGCATATCTGCTCGCAAATCGCGAGGGCTCACGAGGGCCGAATCTCGGTGACCTCCACTCAAGAGCATGGCACTCAATTCATTGTGCGCCTGCCTTTAAGCGTTCAGGCGCGCGATATAGTCCGGCAGCCTCTGGCGATGCGCTCTCCCGAAATAACGGAAAGCGCCTCAACGGCTGCCCCTTGAGTAACGGACATCAAGTGGCACAGGTAGATTGACGCAACGATCAGACTGCAACCGAGCCTCGATTGCCTTAACTCGCCAATCTGCGCGGGCACCCGGGCCAATAAGGATTATTGGCCGCGCAACATCGCACGTCACAACAACATCCGTGCTGCGAGCGACAGAATCCAGTGGCTGTTGGGATCAGCACGTCTAAAGCCGACTTCTACGCCAGCAAACTCAGTGCCCGGCGTTCCATTGTCTGCGCAGTGATCAGCATGGGAAAGAATTTGCACATGCGCGATGTCGCAGTAGACCGATCGCAGCAGGAAACAATCAATCGCATTGCGCGGCGATTAGCGGGAGTGCTGGCTGCTGCGCCTTGAACATTCAGATCGAGTTCGATAATCTCTGGCACGGGGACAAGCTTTCCGCAGGTTAGTGGACAGCCCGCATCGCCATTTCATACAGGACTGCTCGCGCAGCGCTGGCTTCCTGATACAGTCCATTCTCATCAAGCGCTGTCACTGCCGCGTATAGCGCAACTACAAGCTCGGCGTGTTCGATGGCCATCAGGTTGGCGCCGGACAGGCCGGGCAATTTGGGTATCACTGCATCGCTGGACATAACTCGGCATCTGTTGAACTACCGCCTGCTCCTTTGCAGGCTGGCGTGTGTGTGGCACACCACAGCTTGCAGGACGCGGTTTGGGGTATTTTCAGTGCGCATGCCACTCCGGCGCAGGTACACACCAGATATCCAGTAATTCGCTACGCCCGCGCAGTTCGAATTGTGGCAACTGCAGGAATGGTTTCGGTCCTGCGGCCGGACCGCCGCCGTCATCGGCAAGAGCAGCGGCGACCGCGCATGAAAACAGCACCTCGCCGGCGCGTGCGCGGCTACAAAGGCGTGCGGCAACGTTGGCGGTGTCGCCGATCATGGTTATCGCTTGTTTGCCTAGCGGCCCAACAACTCCCAAAGCGACTTCGCCCACATGGAGGCCGATACCGATGCCGGTGACGACTCCGAACTCAACCCGCCAACGAGTCGCTACCGGCGCAAAAGACTGAAGCATCGCGTGGCCGGCGGCGAGCGCTGCGCGGACACCCGACCGGCTCGGATCTTGGACCCCAAACCCAGCCATCATCCTATCACCAGCCATGTGAAACACTTGGCCGCCAAACGTCACAGTAACCCGCGCCAGAATGGTGAAAAATTCATTGAGTATCGATACGACTCGCGAGGGTGGCAATTGTTCGGCAAGACCAGTGTACCCCCGCATATCGGCGAATAGCACTGCGGCGTGGGTGGCCTCCGCAGCGACGAGTGTTGCATCGAATGCGTCTTTTATCGTTACCGTCGCGCGACTTCCACCATCACTCGGCTGCCGTTTCGAGCTTGCGAGTGCGCAAGCGGTTCGTCGAGTATTTCCGCGAACCCTTGCGGTCACTGGTGTTGGTATCGAAGTTGCCATTAAACAGTGCTCGGTTTCGTCGCGTGACAGATGTACAACCGCGTTCTAAAGCGGTAACTGAAACGAAGGCGAGCGCAGCAAGTCTCTAACAGCACTCGTTGCGAACTCGCACCATTCGACGCCAACACAGTCTTTTGATTTGCGCGCGACCCGCGCCATAACCCTCACCTCGCTGCGCGCCGTTTCCGGAAGCCTAATACTGATTTCAATATAAGCGTGTAGGCGCAGCTCGTGGTCTGTTCCCATGAGAGCGCCGCTCAGACTTAGATTTTTCAAATGCCCGTGAATTGCCGGTGATGCACGTGCTGCAACTTGGACTGGTATATCCACCGCAATCCTTTGACCCCAGCGGAGTCCATTTCCGGCCAGTTGGTTTGTCATCATGGAAGAGTCCTCTCTATGGCCCGGGGAGAGCATCGATAAAAATCGCTCCTAAATACGAAACCGCCTGCCCAGCGTCGCGGCACGACTCACGAAATTTCGAAGCGACGTAATGACGTGATGAAACGAGCCGACCTCGGTCCACGTCACGCTCCTGAGAATCCGATGAGCTACTTTCGCGGGCAAATCCTGTAGCAGCATGGCGTGTCCTCGACTAACTAAGGGCGCGCCGCGCCGGAGAGCGCGATCGCCAAGGCCAGCGATTTTGTGCGGGGGAGAGCAACGACCGGCACTCGCTTCCTATTACAAGCTGCGTTGGCGGATGCATAGGCTTCCTTACATAATGCAGGTGTCTACTGTGTACTGTAGTCGATGCGATCCACTGTTCGGCGCCGCACACACCGCCCGCCAAAACTGTGACGGACCGCACACTTTCAGTATCAAAATGTGACGCGAATTCTCGGTGCCGGCTCAAAGGGCAGCGGCCAGCCCAGCTGTTGCGTATTTGCTGGCGGAGTCGATCGTGTTTGCCTCACTTCCCGGTGTCAACGCTCCGCTAGAACAATCTGGGCTTTAAGGCGATAAGGCTCTGAATTAACCAATATCCATAAATTCCGATTTCAGCACCGAATGCGGCCAGGGTTTCTGATGGCTAGCCGCCGAAACGGGCCTGACCGAAATCTTGACCGTCGATGTTTCGGATTTTTCACGCTATCGCTTGCCACGCGGCAAAGCCATTACCTTGCTGTAACAGAGATGGGTAACCTAGCACTTCGGCGGCTGTCGGCAGTTTTCACGCGGCCTCGGCCTAGTGGAGTCACCCGACCGCGTGAACTCGCGTCCACCAAGCAGCCGTTCAATTTGAAAGCTCGTACCTTCACGAATATCCGTGTCAGAAGTTAGCTTATGCCACTTTCAAGAGCTTCCGACTTCGGAAGACTATAGTCAGGCCGCGAAGACAATCGGAATTCCTCACTGAAGACGAAATCCGCCATCACTTGACACCGTTTGACCAAGCGATGTTCGTTTTCTCTGTAATCAGCCACGGCATTGTGCAGGGTACCGATATTCTCCCACATAAGAACGTCGCCCTCCGCCCAGTGATGGACAAATCGGTATTTGGGTTGAAGCTGATGGGCGAAAAGAGGTTGCAGCAACTGCTCACTTTCTTGCTCGGAAACATCGTTAATGCGCACCGTGTATCCATGATTAGCGTAGAGCACATAGCGTTCTGTGATCGGATGCTTCAGGAATATGGGATGGGATACGGCAGGTCGTTTGCCGGCGTTGCTCCTGGGTCAGCGCCGGCCGCGTGCTTCCCCTTTCACGGCGCATCATTTCCCAAAATTTGTTGAAGTCATGAAGTGCGGTCGCACGCTTGAGCCGCTGCTTCGTATCGTCGGGGAGATCGTCAAAGGCAGCATGCATGTTCGCAAATTCGGTGGCGCCGAGAGGACGCCCATCACGATGGGGGATCTCTGATCGGCATGAATGCGTGTCGGCCGGCGCTTTTTAGCTTACTCCCAGCATATTTGCAGGGGACCGCAGCCGCAGCCGGAATGGCGCTCGTGAGTTCGATCGGCAACCTGGGTGGCCTTGTGGGACCCTACATGATGGGCTGGCTTAAAGACGCGGCGGGCTCCTATACGGCGGGCCTATTCGGGCTTTCCGGCATATTGGCCCTTGCGGCGCTGTCGGCGCTGCTGATCAAGAGTGTGAGGCGGCGTGGGTGATGCAGCCCATCTCGGTTCGGGACCGACGCTGCGCAGACATTTTCAAAGACGGCGAAGCAACGCCTTAAAGGAACCGCGCGTCATTGCCGCCAAACACAACACACGTGCCTGATCTACGAGTGGATTGATGCACGTCTACTCAAAGTCTACCGGTCGAGTAATCACGCTAGAAAAATTCGGTGATTTCCTTGCAAGAAATCAGGTGTGCTCCCTTCGGTGCTCCTGCAATGAAGACCTTGAAAACGCGGACTGCCGTTCACCGCCGGCGCGTTTGGGTCCATTCTGTTGAAAAACTATTGAACATTGACGCCTCAATGCCCATGCGGCGCATCAAGGTGGTACTCGGACCTTTGGCCGCGGCGCGAGATAATTGAGCATGAACTCGCTGCCCTGCTAATACACATCGAGGAGATCCTCGAAGGTCAGGCGAAGATCATGGATCTCATTCGGAATCACCTTGATGCCGATTTCGATCTGTTGCGGCTGGTTGCGTAACGCCTGGACCAACACGATGCTTTGGTTGAAGTCCAGATCGCGGTCGTCGTCGCCAGCCGCGATATACACCGGCGAGCGCCACTGGTCCGCATAAGCTGCGGGCGAGTACTTGAAACCGTCGCCCGGAAACGCGTGAACGCCGGCCATATCGAATCCGGCCGCGAACACATCGGAGTTGCGAGCCAGCGCCTGTGCCGTCAAATATCCGCCCCAGGATAGACCGTATATGCCGATTTTCGCGACATGAAGATCGCGCCGGGATTTCAAGTACTCGGCGCCGCCCAGGACATCCTTGTACTCGCTAGCTCCGGCGTTACCCCAGCCCGGCGCGTTGCGAAAGGCATAGCCGCGCATGATGCTGCTGCGGTATTCGACCGAGAGGACCACGCAGCCGCGAATGGAAAAGTACTGATTCATCTCGTACGAGACCGAGTAAGAGTCCATGTAATGGAAGCCCAACAACATTTGCCGCGTGATGCCGCCGTGCACGAACACAATCGCGCAGCCGGACGGTTTGGAGGGAATGAACAATTGGCCGTAAGCCTTTTGTCCATCGGTGCCGGGAAATGTGACCGGCTGCGGTGCGACCATATTTTTCGGCAGTGCACGGGCTGCGGGACCGCCGGCGGCCGTGATCTTTCCCGATGCATCGCGCAGCATCACCGCGGGCGCAGTCGCCCACCCGGCGTCGATGAAGGCGACCGCGTCGCCGGCCATCGGCACCGGCGTCCACTGACTGGCGACGCTCTGGGTCAGCAGCGAGGGTGATCCGCCGCTGAAAGCAACTGCGCCGATGTGGCGTCTTTCCGCATCGCCGATGTTGGTGCTGTAAAGGAGGGACTTGCGATCAAGCGACAGCGCGGCGGTTTCCACTTCGCCCTCCCCGGGAGTGAGCAGCCGCGCCGGGCCGCCGCGTGTCGATACCGCATACAGGTGCCGCCAGCCATCGCGCTCCCAGGTGAACCCGATATCGTCGCCTTGCGACCAAAATAATTGACCGGTGTCGGCGCCGGCAAAGCTGGGATCCTGATCAAGATCGTAGTAAGCAGATCCGACGCCGTGCTCGGCGTGCCAAATCTCGAACCTGATGGGTCGCAGTACTGGCCTCTAGGATAGCCCAAGGTTCTTGGGCCACATACTCGCCTGTGTATCCTTGATAGGTGTTCGGTGGCTGCGTTCCGAACAAGCGCCGAAAGGCGATGCTACCGCCGTCGGGCGACCAAGTGGGATCGACATCGGATGCGTTCGCTGGCTTTGCTATCGCCCACATGACGCGCGCGTAGAGATCGCAAACTTCGATATAGGATGCTCGCTGGTACGCAACTCGCCGGCCGTCGGGCGAGAAGCGCGGCGCTGAGACCGGGGCCGCCAGCACAGTTTCTGCGCCGGCGGTGTCGACGTCACCTGAGCGGCCCTCGTTCATCGAAACAGGCGCGCTCACCACGCCGCGCTCGGTGAACCAAATTAGGCGTGCGCCGTCGGATGAGAACTGCGGTGCGAATCCCGCACCAACCAGCCGTGGCGTATCGCTGGCGTCGGTTCGCAACAGCCAAATCTGGCGCTGCGGCGGCACGGCGAGCGAACGCGGATTGGGTATTTCGCCTTTCGAATTGGGCTCGCCGCCGCGCACATAGGCAAGCAGCGCGCCATCGCGCGATAGGGCGATTTGAGTCAGCTCCTGGCCATCATCCCCTCCGTACCTGATCAGACTGCGCGCCGGACCGCCCAACGGTGCGAAATAGATCACCCGCTCGCGTGCCTCACGCGACACAAAGGCGAGCGAACGTCCGTCGGCTGATGCCGCCGGTTGATAAATAAGCGGGGTGCCGAGCAGCGTTTCGAGCAATGCCTTGCGCCCAGCCGCGGCGCCCTGCACCGTGGCCGTGGGCTCAACCGCCCCCGTGAGTTGTATGTCGGGCCGCCCTTCAATGCGTCGGGTGTAGGAAATCGCATCGTTGCCCGACCAATGCGGATCGAGGTCCTGCGCGAAGGACGGATCGACATAGCTGATGTGTTCGTCGATGAAGTTGTAAACAGCTATGAATCCCCACGTGTATGCGCGCGTCCCCCAAATGTCGGAACCCTGCGTTGAGTAACCGCCGCGCACATTCTCGAAGGCGACTTTGTTGCCATCAGGAGAGAATACGGGTCGGCGAACCACGCCGCGAATGCTGATTTCCTTACGCGCTGACCAGCTCTCCCTGAGAGTCCCGCGGTGCGCCAACCAGAAGCCCGAACCATCCTCCTTGGTCCACACGCCGCGGGTGCCGTCCGGGGAGATAACCGAATTGGATTCCGCCGCGCACAGCGTGAAGTCGACGCTCAAGGAAAGCATCAAGAAGATCTGCAGATGCCACTTCAACGGCATACGTCTACCCTACAACAATCGCGCGTGGTTGAGGCCGCGAGGTGTCCCACGCAACTCACCCCCCCGTGAGAGTTCCGGCACCTGAAAGGAGGGCGCGGCGGCTCAGCTTGTATCTCAGCAGCCTGGTTACCAAACTGAATTGCCATTCGCGGTGATCATTTCCAATACGTCAACTCAATGGTCGACTGCACATACAAAGCTGCCGGCCAAATTCGAATCCCCAACCCCTTTGTATTTGGGCCACTTAGGATATACGCACATGGGTCGGCTGCGACCGTGCGCTTCGGGATTGGCGTCTGTCGCCGTCAAGGTCGCTGCTGCAACGCCGCGCTCAACCCAGGCTTCGAGAGCGTCCAGCGGCTCAAGGTGTGCGTTGAAAGAAAGGCCTTCTCCGTGCCCCATTCCCGGGATTAAGTAAAAGCGTAAAAAGTCGTCCGTCTGCGCCTGACCATATTTGGCGACGAGTCGTTGGTAGTACTCAATCATTCCAGTCGGTGGAACGCCGGGGTCCGATCTGCCTTGGACCACAATCCATTTGCCACCTCGAGCGATGAACCGGTCGACATCAGGGCTGGTAGTATCCAGAAGCATCGATACTGCTTGCACTCGCGCGAGCCATCGTCCAGGTTGCAGTGGGTCAAACGCTAGCGAGTCCGCTTTTGGGTCACGGAGAAAGAAGTAGCGCACAAAGGTATCGACTACTTGGGAGTAGTTGAGGTCTGTGAGCTTGATTCCGTAGTCGGCGCCAATGAGGTAGCCCGGCAGATTTGTCTCTCCATTGGCCAGCGCGTAAGGAAGCTTGGAGTTTGAGTGCATGGTCTGCAACGTTGTCAGCTGTGCATCGGAAAAACAGTCCGATCCAAAGTCTTTGCCGCCCGGACAGCGCAGGTCTTGGAAATTGATCCGGCAAGCCTCGCCATGACTGATAATGGAATCCTCGAGCCCATCCAGTTTGTCGCAAGCAGAAAGTTCCCTCTTGCGCAGAAAGCCAGCCTTCGTCTTGCTGATCCACCCGGCACTATTATTTAGCCTCATGGCCCGCCTGATCATCTGCCACTTCAGTATGATCGCGGTGATGTCGTGGGCCGGGGCGATGGCTACCACGCCGTCATAGTCTTCGGGATATCGCTGAATCGCGGCGAACGCTTCGCGGCCCCCTTCGGAGCCGCCGGTAAAATAGCTATGCAGTGGCGTTATGCCATAACGCTCTTTCACCAAGTACATCACCGCATCGTGTGTCTTCTTCAGTTGCTCGCCGGCAAAGTTGCGGAACTGTTCTTCGTTCAGGGCGAACGATGCTTCGAGACCTTGCCCGCTTCCGTTGCCGTTATCGCAGTCGAAGGTAACGTAGCCGCGCGCGAACTCCGGACCGACGGGCGATCGCACCTGCCCGCCCAGGAACCCCACGCCAAGCTGTAACAGCTTGTTGTTCCAGTGGCCGGGCATTGCTACCTCGAATTTTATCTTCTGCGCCTGGGAATCTACGGGCGCGATTTCGCCATCGACCAGGCAATACTCGCCAAAGCCATTGAGTGCACCGGCCGGCACGAATTTCGCCTGGGTCACGACTCCGCCTCTGGTCGGCAGACCGATCGATGCGGCTGGAATACTAGTGCCGAGCAATGAACTGCATGGCGCTGAGGCTTCAGGCGCTGCCTGCGCAGCGCTGTCTGCCGGGAGGGCAATCGTAGCCTCCGCCGCCATGGCATCGGGTGGAAAGAGCCCGCTCAGAACGTAGCCTGCTCCAATGGCTAGGAGCTGCCTTACTGACATCGTGGTTCGCCAATCGATGATGCACGCGCGAGGCGAAGGGATACCACTATCGATGTCGCCAATCTGCAGGTATACGGACAAACTCTTCGCCCAGTTGCGCTATCGATGCGCAACCGAGGGTTTTGAGACTCTTTCGAAGATCATCTTCAAGCAGCTCGAGCACGCGACTGACACCGGGTTCTCCGCAGCTCAATCCGAACATGTAGGGCCTTCCAATCAATACGGCCCGTGCGCCGAGACACAGCGCCTTGATCACATCGATGCCGCGCCGGACGCCGCCGTCCAGCAGCACAGATACGTCTTTCGGCACGGCTGCCACGATTTCCGGAAGCACGCGCAACGTCGCTTCCAATCCGTCAACGGTCTTGCCGCCGTGATTGGATACAATGATTCCTGTGCACCCGGCTTGCACGGCCTTGTGTGCATCAGCCGCCGTTAGAATGCCCTTCGCAACCAGTGTGCCTGGCCAAATCTCGCGCAGCCATGGGAAGTCTTCCCAGCGAAAGGAGGAATCTTCGCGGGTGGAAGCGCGCACGACGTCTTGCGCGTTCATCGGCCGGCCGTCCGGCAGCACGGCGTTTGGCGCAAGTTTAGGTCCGCGAGTACGCAAAAAGCGTAGTACCCAACCAGGGCGTGCCAGTAGCTTTATAAACTGAGGTAAAGCGCCGAATGGATTCGCACTGACGAGTTGAGCCATCCCATTGCGGGCATCGCGCTCACGTAACGTCCGCCCATTATCGACATTGACCACGAGCGTTCGGTAGCCTGCGTTCCAGGCACGCTTCACGGCGGACTGCGCGACTTCGCGGCCGCCATAGTGATAGATCTGGTACCACAGCGGGCCGTCGCTGGCCTGACGTACGTCTTCACAACGCGTGCCACCGAGATGCGGGACAACGTATACGGTACCTGCTCGTGCCGAAGCGCGTGCGACCCCAAGCTCACCGTCTGGGTGAATAAAGAGGGCCGCCCCGCAGCAGCTGACCAACACCGGCATGCGTACGGTGTCCCCTAAGACACATGCTGTCAGGTCTGTCGCGGGCGGCGCATTACCTTGGCGCGGGCGCAATTTAACTTGTTCAAAAGCATCCCGGTTAGCGCGCATCGTTTCCTCGCCGCCGGCACCGCCTTCGATGAAATCAAACACCACTTTCGGTAATCGCCGACGGGCGAGGAGGCGGATATCCTCGTAGCCCCAGGCCGTGCGCAATCTTCGCTCAAGCATGCTCATTGAAGCCGTTCACTCATTCGGGGGCGGCCCCTGCGTAGTTCCAGTGCCCGTCTTCGATGGCAATCCCCCGAGTTTCGAGCAAATCCGCAAACTTCTGGGTCTCAAATAGTCGCCTGCCTGCTTTGATCTGGCGCCGAATATCAGATTCGCTGCGGAGTCGATTGCAAACTTTACTGACGAGAGTTTCGATTTTCTCCGGTCCGAAAACAAGCACACCGTCGTCGTCGGCGACTACGATGTCCCCGGGATTGACGACGCAGTCGCCGCACGGCACGGGCATATTGACAGTGCCACGGCCCCATTTTTCAGTGCGCGATACGGAAATTGAGCTTGCCCAGACCGGATACTGCAATTCGCGCAGGTACGCCACGTCGCGAACCGGCCCGTCTACAATGCACCCTGCCAACCCGAATGCTTGAGCATCGAATGCCATATGACCACCCCACAACGCACCGTAGGGTACTCCGCCATTGGAAAGAACGAGAACATCGCCCGGGCGGGCGAGGTACAGGGCGCAATGAGCCATCAAGCTATCGCCGGGCGTGCAAAAGGCAGTCACCGCCTGCCCATAGGCTCGTAGTGCCGGTGCAATCGGTCGCATTCTCGCGCTGAGTAACCCGGCGCCGCGTGCAACGGGCGACAGTGCGTCGTGTAGATCGGCAACCGTTAGGTCGCGCAAGCAGGCAACGAGATCCGGGGCGACGCGGGGGATGTCGCGATAGACCTTCGATTGTTCTTCTTTCATGGCGACTGTCAACCTTTTCAATGCTCGATCGGGTCGCTAGCAATTCCGGAATGGATGGAGGGGGAGCCCGGGGCATTGCCAGCTGCGAGCGAGCACCTCGCCTCGTTCGGCGTCGCAAATATAGAGCTGTGCCTCCTGTGAAATCGCCAGGTTGGTATACAATTTCGAAGTGCCCGGGCGGATGACTTCGATCAGTCGTCCATCTCGATAGACCTGCACATCGCCGCCGCCGGGTTCGAACCGTGGGCATGCGATGATGATATTTTCATCGGCATCGAAGGCGAAACCGTCCGGGATTCCGTGGTCCAATACCAGGACCGTTTCCACGGTATCGGGACGAGGATCTGACAGGGGCATCCGAACGATCCGACAGTGCCTCGAGTCAGCGACGTAGATCCAATGGTCATCAGTCGAGAATCCGATGCCATTCGGATACCAGTCGCATGTGATGATCTGGGTACATTCTTGGGTTTCGACGTTGCAGCGCCAGATGCGGCCATCGTCGCGCTCGGGCTTGCGCGTGGGATCGGTCACATACAGAAATCCGTCTGGCCCAAAACAAAGATCGTTGGGTGAGCGCATCTCATCGCCGAACCGCCGCAGCTCGCCGGAGTGCTCGACAACCTGGACGCCCGCAGCACTGGGAATCTCGTTCTTGGCGGGGGCAGCGCCGCCATTTTGCGCAACGTAGATCAACCCGTGTTCGCCTTCCGTGGCGCCGTTCGGGCCGCCGCCCGTGATCGCAAACACTTGCGCACGTCCATCCGCAATCCGATAGAGCTTGCCCTGATCGATCGACGTCACAATCAGGGAACCGTCGCGGCAAGTCACCGGTCCCTCCAGCGCGCCTAGCCCGGTTCCTAGCACTTGCATGAAGGTGTCTCCAATACGGGATACGGTTACCGCGCCTCAGCGCCGAACCGATAGCGCAACCGGATTCCGTAAGAACGCGGGTCACCATACATGCCGTTGGCGTATCCGATTTGGGTGTACGCAGAGCCTCCGCCCCCGATGCTATACACCTTGTTGGTCACGTTGGAAGCGAACAGGGAGACATCGAATCCGTGACCGTAAACGTTGTTCCAATCGGCCGAAACATTGAGCAGGCCATAGGCGTCAACCCTTCCGCTGGGACGCGCGCCGTCCGCGGCGTTGAAGACGTCGGTCGTTGTGGCGGCCTGCCAATTCCAGTTAGCACGCACAGCAATCTGCCCAATCTGCCCTCCAAGCGGCAATTGGTAACGTCCGTTCACCCCATATTTCCATGGCGGACGGCCAAAGGTGCGGCTCGCGAGCAACTCTTCGTTATTTTGTGCGTTTTGAGCGCCCGGAAGCAAGCGCGTATAGTCAAAGTCGAGGTAGTCGAAATTAACTCCCAGCTGAAAATTCTTGCTCAATTGCGCTAGAGCCTCGAACTCCGCGCCCATGATTCTCGCCGCCGCGGCATTAGTCGTGAGACTAGTCAACTCGATCTCGTTGACGATGGCTTCCGTATTCTGGATGTCCGTGTAATTCTGATAGAAGAGATCGGCGTTGGTGCGGATGGGAACTTCGCCCGCCTTCCAATCCGACTTGATGCCAATCTCGACGTCAGTCACATACTCTGGGCTGAAAGCCGGCTGGCCGGGCGCGTTGTAACCGCCGGCGCGATAGCCGCGGCGCGAGGTCAAGTACAGCAGGGTTCCCGGTGTGACTTGATCATCCAGGCTCGCTGTCCAAGTGAGCGCCTTGCTGTTCTCGTCGAGCGCCGTAATGATTGCACCGCAATTGGTTTGCGGCGCGGTGCAGACCGATCCAAACGCCCCGCCGCTCCCATCTTGCGAGCGATGATCCCACGTGTAGCGCACGCCTCCTGTCACGCTGACTCCCGGTAGCACTGCCGATAGATCGTACGTACCCTGGGTAAACAAGGCCCTGCTCATAGCACCGTTGCGGCTCTCGTTATCATCCTCGAAGCCGAAGATCTCTTCCGTTGCCACCTCGAAGTTCCTGGGTGGAGCCTGGTCCAAATAGAATGCGCCGACCATCCAGTTCAGGTGACCAGCGAAGGACTTGCCGAGAACTTGCGCTTCCTCCGTGATTTGGCGAATGGTCTGCTCATAGGGCGTGCTGGGGATCGCGGCGATCGGGAATATCGTATTGTCGGAGTCCTTCGCATAGGTCTCCGTAGCCGCATCAAAACCCACTATATTCTTAAACGTCAGCGAGTCGCTTAGGTCCCAGCGCGCGACGTCACTAAGCAACAAGTTATCGCCCTCATCGACGTAGGCCACATTGACGGGCAGCGCTGTCCGAACCCCCAGCGCCTGCTGTTGCAGAAACAAGGCGTAATAACCCGGATAAGCGGTCGCGAACAAACCATTGGGATCCGCGTCGGTAAGAATTTGTGGCGAGCCGTGACTCGTGTACTTTTGAAACGTCGCAATGGTGTCATTCTGGAAGTTATCGGCCGGCCGAAATGTGATCGTCCCGCGCACTGACCAGTGGTCGAGGTTATCGCCATCGATTCCGTCCGGATGCCCGGGCTCGCTTTGGATGAAGGTGAAGCCGTCGCGAACCTGGCCGTTGATTGCCACCCGCGTCAGAAGTACGTCGCTGATGATGGGCAGGTTGATCGCGCCATCGAGTTCCTCGTCGTTATAGTTTCCATATGTCACCTGCAAGTGGCCGCCAAAGTCATTGGTTGGGCGGGCCGTCTCTAGTAATACCGCGCCGCCCACGGAGTTGCGACCGAATAGGGTGCCTTGCGGCCCCTTGAGCACTTGGATATTTTGCAAGTCGAAGAAGAGACCCGGCCCACCGACGAGGTCGCCGCCGAAATCGGGAATGGGCACCTCGTTCAAGTAGGCTATTACTCCAGGGATACCGCTGGCATTTGCGCCTTGGCCGCGAATACTGAGATCGATCTGGTCTCGCGCCAAACCGGTATATGCCGTCATTGACGGGACTAGATACTGGAGTCCCTCGAATGTCAGAACGTTATTTTCCTGAAGCGCCTGTGCGGAAATCACATCGATAGCGATCGGTACGGTTTGCGAGTTTTCCTCCCGGCGACGCGCGGTCACCGTAATTTCCGCGAGCGTGAGACCTTGATCGGCTTCGGCCTCAGCTGCCATCGCAATCGAGGGCACCGTATCAAGGGTTATGATCAGGCAGCACAACGTCAACAATATCTGCAGCGCAGATATCCCTATCTTTTTGTTCATAGACTCCCCCTTTCACGGGAGAACTGTGGACTCCCACAACCATCGAGTCCAATATATATTGGGAATCAAAGCATTCGACATTCGAATGGGTGGAATCCATGGAACTACGACAGCTCAAGTACTTCGTTGCCGTAGCCGAGGAGCGTAATTTCACGCGCGCCGCCGCACGCCTTCACATCACACAACCGCCTCTTAGCGTGCAGATCCGTCACTTGGAGGAGGAAGTCGGCACCCCACTTCTCGTGCGCGAAGGCCGGGGAGTTGCGCTCACGGAGGCTGGTCGCGTTTTCTTGGAGCAGGCACGTCAATCGATCGCTTACGCCAATCGAGCGGTGATGCTGGCGAAGAAAGCCGCCAACGGAGAGATCGGTCATCTATCCATCGGCCACAATGGTCCCGCCGAATTGCTGGTTCTTCCATTCATCGTTCCAGCATTCACCGAGAGATGGCCGAACGTGCAGCTGGACTTTCAAATCCCTGGGACTCCCAAAATTGTAGAAAGAGTACGTCAGAGCGAATTGGATCTGGGTTTTGTCTGGCAGCCCGTTCCCACCGATGAGTTTGAGGTACAGAACCTGTTGGATATACCTTTTGTCGCCGTGCTGCCCTCGAGTCATCGCCTAGCTGCTGCGCAAAGAATTTCTGTCAAGGATCTCTCGGAGGAACCGCTGCTGCTTTATTCCCGTGCCCAGGACATCGAATTCTTTCATCAGGTCGAGCAGCTGTTTCTCAATGCAGGCGCCGTCATGAATGTTGTCTACGAGTTTGAAACTCTGCTTTCAATCATCAACTTTGTGGCCATGGGGCGCGGCTGCAGCCTTCTTCCGGATTACACCTTGCTCAATCGGATGGATGGTATCGTGCATAAGCCGATGAAGCCTCCCAACATCGTTAAGACCATGGCAATCATCAAGAAAAAGGAGCGCGGCGGACTTGCGGAGAACTTTTATCAGATGACTGTCGCCAAATTCGCTAATGGTACGGCGCGCGTGCTTCGATCGGACAGGCGGCGACGCTCGCCTGTCATTTCAAGATAAACGGCAGCGTCAACGAAGATGGATGTTCTGAGTCGTGGAACACGCTCGCCGTAGGTCTCGACAAACTTTCTGGGGTATCCCATTGGCCTTTGTCGAAATTGTTTATGCTCACCCGGATGCGATGACCCTTCCTCAAGTAATTTGATAGCGGGTACAAGGCAAGGTCGATCTTCACGGGTACGCCAGGGCTCAGCTCCGCTTGATCTGCTGTGAAAGTTGGGTGCCAGGGCAGCCCCTGGTTATCAAACGGAGCATCGCGCGTGGCGCGGTCGGAGGCGCGGATCGCGCCTTCCGATATGAGCGTGGAGCGACCTTTTTCATCGATCTCTTCCAAATAGACGAAGAAGTCCTGATCCCTGGCCGTAGAGGAAACCCATAAGGCAACCGAGGGGAACCCGGTCAACTGCATCGATTTCGCAAGCGGTGCGGTCGTGTACGTCAGGGACTTCGCGTCGATGCCATCGGACGATATCGGATTAAGACCTGCGTGGGAGTCCGTGCCCGTGTTACCCGGGGGATGCCAGCGAGTTGCCATCTCAGCCGTCGTGATCGTGTAATCGACGATGTAGTCATCCTTGATCTCATCGCGTGGCGGCGCTGCCGTGACAAGAATTCCGCCGCCGCGGGATGGCCCGGGACCTGGGATTCCGCGTCGAAAGAAGTACGTCGTTGGGCGTTCATCCGGCAGCGGCCACCGCTTCGCTGACTGCCACTCGTGTCCCCGCGCCGCGCCCTGCACGTAGTAGCGCACTCTCGGAGTGTTCGCGACCCCATTCTTGATGCCCCTCAGCCAGTAGTCATACCAGCGAAGATGTTCGGCCAACGCATCGGTGAGATTACTTGCGTACCAAGCGCAGTGATACCAGGGGCCGATGATGAGCTCTTGCGGCACGCCGAGGCGCGCAAGGCTTCGGTGCCAGGCCAACACTTGCTCCGGAAGCAGATCGCGCCAGCCTGTATATTCGAGCATCGGTATTCTTGACATCCCAAGATTCCGAAAGAACTTCCAGTGCGCCGCGCCTTCATACTCATACTCCGGCCGTGATGACGGTGTGTCGCGAAAGGGGCGCGCGAGACGGGTTGGAGCCATACCGGCCAACCCTTTGTCCCAAGTAATGCGATGTTCGGCGATCGCGGCTTGAAGCAACAAACCGCCTTCATCGCCATCAATACCGGGCGCAGGATTTGTGATGTCGAGCTTGTACATCAGCTCATCCCAGCCTTGGTAGAATGAAACCTGCGTGATCCCATTGGCGCGCGCGCCGCTATACAGGTCGAGCCCCATACCGCAGGGCGCGATAGCCCGTAGATGGGGAGGCATGGCCTCGGCGGCCATGAACTGCGTGAGTGCATTATAGGAACAGCCTGCCATGCCGATATGGCCGTCGCTCCAGGGCTGAGCGGCAAGCCACTCGATCACGTCGAAGAGGTCCGACCGGTCCTGCTCGCCCTGCGGGATGCCGCCATACACCGTGCCGAATGAGGCACCTCGGCCGCGAATGTCGAGAACGGCAACAATGTACCCGTGCTTTAGCAACCCAGCGAGCAGGACGCCTTCCGGCATCGTGGACGACTCGAGAAATTTAATCTCGTTGCTTGCGCCTAATTCGGCTCGATGATATGGAGTTGCCATCAATATCACTGGCAACGGTCGATCGAGTCCCGCAGCCCCTGCTGACGGGCGATATATATCGATGGCCAGCCGAGTTCCATCTCGCACGGCGATGTACAGGGAGGATCTGGTGTGCGCTGGGTAGGTCGGCAGTGGGGCAGCGGGGCTGCGAGCAACGTCGGCCGGTACGCTCCTCACAACGAGAAGCAGCGCCACGGCGAAGAAGCCGAGGGCTCCGCTCTTACGCACCGCTTCGGCCATCAACAATACTATTGTCGATGCGCCGCACATCGGTGCAGCCCGAGAGTTGCATCGCCCTGACGAACTCGGTCTTGAGAATATCCAATGCCTTGATGACACCCGCTTCGCCTCCTGCCGCAAGGCCGTAGAGATACGGCCTGCCAATGGAACAAGCCTTTGCGCCGCGCGCTAGCGCCTTGAGAACATGAGCGCCCCGGCGTATGCCGCCATCGAGTATCACCTCAGTTTGATTTCCCACGGCTGAGGCGATCGCCGGCAGGACTTCGAAGGCTGCCGCCGCACCATCCAATTGGCGGCCACCGTGATTCGATACGATGATGGCTGTTGCACCCACATCAACGGCGCGGCGAGCATCGTCGACTGCCATGATGCCCTTAATGGCGAACGGACCTCGCCAAAGCTCGATGATGCGCCGCACGTCTTTCCATGTGACGGAAGGATCGAGTTCTCGGCCAATGTATTGCGTCTGCGCGACGATGCTGGTCGTGCCGGCCATTGTCGCGACGGTGGGCATCGATAAGAGGCCCTTGCGTGCTTGACCTAGAAGCCAGCGCGGATGGCTGGCAAAGCTCGCTATACTCTTGAGGGAAAGGTTGATCGGGACGCCCCATCCAGTGCGCAAATCTCGCTCCCGTTTACCCGTCACTGCCGTGTCAACGGTTAAACACAGCGCTTGGTATCCAGACCGTTTGCAGCGCTCGACCAGATCGCACGTAGCATCCCGATCCTTGAAGATATAAAGCTGAAACATTTTCGCACCGGCGCTGGCGGAGGCGACCTCCTCCAACCCGTGGGTCGAATTCATCGACAGACCGTACAGTGTGCCGGTGCTCGCAGTCGCTCGAGCCACGGCTAACTCACCATCTGGGTGCCAGAAGCGCGAGGCGCCGGTCGGCGAGCAGATGACGGGCCATGCAATGTCCTGGCCAAGCACGCGCGTCGCTGTCTGTACCGAGGCGACATCGACCAGGCAGCGGGGAATGAGCCGCGCCTCGTTGAACGAGGATGTGTTTCGCCCAGCCGTCGTTTCATCCTCGGCAGCGCCGTCTAAATAGTGGAAAATCGGACTCGGCAATCGGCGCTGCGCCAGCGCCCGCAAATCCATTATATTGTGACAGCGACTAAGCCTTACCACTTGTATCTTAGTTGGACGGCAACATTCACGGGCTCTTCTTTCGTGGCGTTATACAAGCCCGGAGTCGAGATCACGATGATTTTGTTGGTGAGATTCTTGCCGATGAGATCGAAGGCCCAGTGTCCCTGCGGAGTTTCAAGAGAAAGACGCGCGTCGAGCCTGACATAAGCTGGAGTTCCGGATATAAACCCCAGCGCCACAAGTTGCGGGTCTCTGTTGTAGCTGGAGGTAAAGTAGGGGCTCAGCACGCCAGTGAATTTATATCCCCCGGGCAGCGGCACTGATCCGATGGCGGAGACGCTGCCACTCCAACGCGGGGCATTTTGCGTCGTCTGGCCGTCAACACTTCCAAATTGCGGCACGGGATTCGGAAATATTGAGCAGTAGGGAAGAACGTAATTGCCGGCGCAGAATGCTTGCAGCGTCGTTTGTCCGGCATTGGGAAAATTGACGTAGTACGCCTCGAGATAGGAGACGTTGGCCGAGAGCCGAAAATTGTTCGTGGCCACGAACTGTGTCTCGAGCTCGACCCCTTCGGAGACCTGTGAAGCGGCGTTCCTTATACCGTTCAAGTAGGTATTGGTGGAGGCTTGGTATGTCGATGTACTGACCTGCAATCCCGTGTAATTGCTGCGAAATAAATTGATATCAAACAGCAACCTGTTGTCAAACCATTTGCTCTTAAGTCCCACTTCGTAGTCATTCACATGTTCAGGACCAAACTCAACGTTCGAAGGCACGCCAACCACACTGATCGCGTTAAAGCCTCCCGCCAGAAATCCCTTGCTGTATGAAAAATACGCCATTGCATCTGGGGTGAGCTGAAATTGAACGCCCGCAGAGGGCATCCACGCATTACTGGGTTGACTTAAGCTTGTGGACCCCGGGGGACCATAGAGGAAACTCGGAAACGAGGCCAAGGCCGGCGGCAGGGGAACGAGCCCGCCATAGAGTTCTGTGCCTGTGCCGTAAACCAAGTCTCCGTCAAAACTCTTCTTGACCCAACTTCCACGCAGGCCTGCGTTGAACTTCAGCCAATCTGTCGCATTCCAACGCAGCGAGCCGAAGACTGAATAAATCTGCTCAGGTTGCGAAAAATGCTCGTCCAATCCTAGCGGCAGATAAGGAGCGATGCTGGGTACCGATGTGCCGAGGAAATTCAGTACAGGAGCGTTCGCCTCTGCGTCCGACGTCAGCCCATCCGCTTGGAAATACAGGCCGGCCAAGTATTCCAGCGGGCCTCCGGCTGAGGACGCGACGCGTAGCTCCTGGCTAAATTGGTGGTACTTCTCGGAGTTATCGTTGGTGATGGTGACAGGACCCAAGAGATTTTCGTCAATATTTTGATTGGAGTCGTAGCTGGAGAATCCTGAAACAGACGTGAATACTTGGCCCCACTTGCGATAATTGAGCGTGAGAACGCTCTCGAACGTCGAAAGATAAGTCTCCTGACCGGGAAGACCAGCGTTGTAGTTGTTGTCGAGGCCAATCGGCGCCCCGGTCGACAGCGCCGTGCTGCATGAACCGCCATAGGTTGGCGTGAAAGGTTTCGGCGGCGGGCAGTTGACCCACTGGTAGGGCTCACCATATCCCGTGCCCAGAGTTTTGTTGCGACTGCCCTCAATCTTCAAGGTAGCGTCAAAATCGCTGCTGGGCCTGAAGACAGTGGTGAGGCGAGCGCCTCCGTTCGCTGTGTCCGGGGCATCCTTTCCCGTGTCA
>Ga0302324_100009060_pt1 | contig 20893 bp, 37 predicted proteins | sample Palsa_T0_1_FD_201949 | JGI IMG/M metagenome (GOLD analysis project Ga0302324, IMG submission 201949) | Peat permafrost microbial communities from Stordalen Mire near Abisko, Sweden - Palsa_T0_1 | ecosystem: Environmental > Terrestrial > Soil > Palsa > Peat permafrost | place: Sweden: Abisko...
GGCCAATCCCAATTTTGCTTGCCGGTTTCGACGGCCATTGAGCATTCTAGCCCCATCTGGACAAGCCAGGGTAGCTCAGTGGTAGAGCAGAGGACTCATAAGAAATGTGGGGTGTTTGACCTCATTTTCTCACATCTAGTCTCAATTGCTCTTACTGCGCAAAAATAGAAGGTTGCGCAGGCGTAGGCACCATCTTGGGTGAGCCCAGTTGGCCTCAAATTGACCCAAGAACAGGCCCAGCGTGTATAAAATGTGTGTATAAAAATGATTGTGCAAGGATATGTTTGATCGTGCATTCCACAACCTGATGTGGGAAATGACGGGAGTGCAGTCAGCTTCACATCCAGTGTGGTGCATGGGATAGAAGGTCAAAGCGACACCGAGAACCAGGATGGCCTGCCTAGGAAGCGGCTGCCCGATGGCCTGCCGCGTGGTTACCATTATAACCTGGGACCGATGGCCATCACAGTTCTTCGCCGAGGCGTTGAAAAAGGCATCCGTGTCATGTCACTCATGGATGAGCCTACTGATGATGTCCTGGCTGCACAGTTCCTTGGGGTCCATCGGTTCGTCCACCTGCTTGGCATCGATGGCGATCTTCATCGCCGTGACACGGTCCTCGAACTTCCACGAGGCGTCCACAAAACCCATTTCAGTTTCAGAGACCGGCCGGATGAAGGTGGTACTCTCCACCTTGCGGATGATCTGGGCGTGGCTGCGCCCGATGAACACGCGCCCGTTGATGCGAACAGCGGCTGCCTGAATGCGGTTGGTTTTGCTGGGTTTGGACATAACCTGTTGATTTGCTCGGGTGAACGTAAGTTTAACCCGTTGGTGAAGGTTTTTCATCCGCGAGGTACGGCGAACGCGTAGGGGGTGCAGCGCACCGACCCTTCCGCATCTTCCAACCCGCCGAGGTTTCACACCTGCAAAATCGCATCATGGATTCTTGACCTGCTTCATCATGACTTAGGCCATGGGCTGACCTCAGGCTTGATGGAATCGCAGTCGGATGAAAGTCATCCCACGGCCTACAACCAGTCATTCATCGATGTCATCAAGACCTACAGGGGGGCATGAATAGAGTTCACATAGGATGTTGATAATAAGTATCGTATGACAACATCGAGGTCATAGCCGATCATGATGTGATGCCATCACGTAGACCATGGTCGATCATGATGGGTCTGATGACGATGATGAGCATGGGCCACGGTGGATGACGGGATGGCATGGCGGCCTGTCATGACGGGCGAGGCATCACACGATCTACCTGACTGCGTTCATCCGGACGCAGGGGACCCGGGGGCTAGGTCCTGGGTGGGGGCAACCTTGGGCGGCGGAATGCGCGTCGGGATAGGAGGCAGGCGGATTTACCGCCTATGGTAATGCGATGCGCCCATGAATTCCTACGATGTAAAGCTCCGCAAAGCTGTGGTTCAGGTGACCGACCAGCGCCTTGAACGCGGGCAGATCCTCCGCGTCAAAGATTCCGTCGCCAAATCCTACGATGAGCGCGAAGTCTTTGTCATAGCCCTTTGCGCTCTTCTTCTCCACCGCCTTTGCAATGTGGCCCGCCATCTCCCTGATCAAGCTGTGGTGGTTGTGCATCAACAACTCCTCGGGAATGACGCCGTCTTTATCGGGCTTAGCAAGTGCGTCAACGTGACCGACCCGGGTGAGCTGCTTGCGCCGCATCGCCTCCGTGTAGCCATCAACGGCAGTGGCGATTTGAAAGTTCCTTATAACCGCGCCGGACGTGTCCAGCAGCTGCGCGTCGGCTTTCCCGGTTCCCGCCGAGAGCTTACAGACAACGTCGGAGCCCGAGTAGTAATGGCGCATAAAGGCGAGCATCGGATGGGCCTCGTCGTGAAACTTCTTTGAGAGGCCTTTGCCCTCTCGTACATAGAGGACACCGGCTCTAGTCGCTCCGAAGAGGCCATACGTTGAGATCCACCAAGCCGAAAACTGATCAAGGGTCCGCGGACGTTCGTAATCCTCGACGGTGATGATGGCAGCGGGGTCCATTGATTTAATTGGCTTACTTTGAATCACGTTGCCTCAATTGACCGTCTGCGCATTGTGACGGGCTCCAGCAAGAGTCTCTTTGGAATTGGCGCTAATCTTCCATTTATGCCCACCCCCAGATTAAGATCCAGCCCGGCCAAGCACGGCGATAAGATGATCGAATTGCGCGTCCGTTTCTTCACCAACGGTATCGCAAGAGCAAAAGGGAAAATCGTTATGAAGAATGCCTGGGACGGTGGGTTCGTCGCAATGGACAGCAATGAGTCGCACGGTATTTCTCCAAAACCGCCGAAACCGTTCAATTCCATCCTCCAGTTGCAAGCGGTGATCGCGGACGTTTTGACCGACCATTCGATCGTGCTTCACCGGGGCCAAAAACTTCGGAAGTTGTTCAAGGGCAGAAAAAAATAGCGAATCCAAGCGACGGGTGCTGATGGTTGCGGAACGCCGGGGAACACCCGCTACCTGTCTACAACATCGCGTGCAGCGCGCAGACGCCGGTCACGGCGTCCACGGTATGACCACCGATACTAGGGAGCATGTTGTCCGGGTTGCCGTCCGGGTCCACACACGTCAACATAGGCCTATGACCTCCGGTCCAGCCCCCGAAATGAAATCTTCCGACGCACTTGATGACCTCATGCGACTGGACGATAACATCCTCAAACTTACGGCAACGTGGCATCTTCTTGAGGAGCTCTGCCTATCGCAGAGGGCCCAGGTGGTGCTCAACGCCCGCTTCTCAGGCACGTCGTTTGAGTTAGGGCGTAGCCTGGTAGAGCACGTACTCTTACAACTGTCCCGGATCCAGGAGGGCCCCGGCCGGGATACCTTGATGGGCGTACGTAACCGGCTTGAGCGAGAGTTTCCGAGGGCCGCCCTTGAGCGGGATTACGTGGCCGACCGTGATGCTATCCGCGGGGAACTTGATCCTTTACGCGAAAGGCTACGTGAGCATCGCGGAGCCTGGGTGGTGCATCTTGACCGGGCATATGCGACCGGTGCCTCGATGTTGACCCCGTTCCTGGTGGCGGACATGCGGAAGGCAATTGAGATGATTGAGCGGCTGGGGTACCTCTTCAATAGGACGTTCCGCAACGTTGGTTTTTCGTACCGCTGGAAGTACTCCGACGATCCGTCGGCTATTGTTAGGTCGCTGGGGCGGGACCAAGCCGCCGAGAAGCCAGGGGCCGCGAAGCGCGAGGTAGAGATTGCCAACAACCTCCTGGGGCTCACTCACCGCCTCCCGGGCAAGGACGATGCCGACCGAAATGCCGCGATCGGTGAGATCGAGGACATGGCGGTCGAGCTGCTAGCGTTGAACGGTAAGAAGCCCGACATGGCACAACGAATGGTGCTGAACCTGCATCGGCAGGGGCGCGAAGGTACGGAGCGAACAGTCGGCTAAAAGCACGATCATGCAAATGACTTCCCGTTTCGCCTCCGCGCTCGTCTACGCCTGCGAAGTTCATGCAGGGCAGCTGCGCAAGGGCACCGACATCCCGTACATATCCCATGTGCTCGGGGTGGCCTCCAATGCGCTCGAATACGGGGCGACTGAGGACGAGGCCATCGGCGCTCTGCTGCATGATGCCGCGGAAGATGCTGGCGGTGCTCCCGTCATTGAGGAGATACGTTCCCGCTTTGGATCGGCCGTCGCGGCAATAGTTGTCAACGCCCGTCAGCCTTGGACCCACTTTCGCCCGTCTAGAATTGACCCACCCCCTGGCGAATTACTTGCGGGGTGATTTGTTTTTGCTGGGTGTGGGTCCTTTGGGTTGAGGATCGAGGGCGACGGAGCCCGGGAACATGCCGGCCTGGCGCTTTTCCCTCATGCGGTAGGAGTCGCCCTTGATGTTGATGACGGTGGCGCGGTGGAGGAGTCGGTCCAGGGCGGCTGAGGCCATGATGGGGTCGCCGGCGAAGACGTGGCCCCATTCGGCGAAGGCCTTGTTGGAGGTGATGATGGTGGAGAGCTGCTTCTCGTAGCGGATGCAGATGATCTGGAAGAGGAGCGAGGCCTGCTGGGTGTCGAGGCCGAGGTAACCGACCTCGTCGACGATGAGGAGCTTGGGGGTGGTAAGCATCTTCATGTAGTGGGGCATGCGGTTCTGGGCGAAGGCCGTCTTCATCCTGCGCACGAGGTCGAGCGCGGTGAGGAAGATGAGGCGGTTGCCCAGTTCCGAGCAGATGAGCCCAAGGGCGATCGCCAGGTGGGTCTTGCCGACACCTGGAGGGCCTTGGAAGATGACGTTGCGGCCCTCGCTCATGAAGCGCCCCGTTGCGAGCTCCTCGACGAGCGTTCGGTCGATAGAAGGCTGGAAGGCAAAGTCGAAATCCGAGAGGCGCTTCATCCAGGGGAGCCCGGAGAAGTGCAGGCAGGTGTCGATGACACGCTGCCTGCGAGCCGCCAACTCCGGCTCCAGGAGACGGCCGAGGAAGTGGGAATAGGACCAGCTCCCCGCGGCCGCCTGTTGGGCGACCTGGTCGAGTTGGCCGCGGGAGGTGTTGGCGCCGATCTGCTCCAGGCCGTCGGCGGCGAGTTGCTCGTAGTTGACGCTCATTGTGAGGCCTCCGCGTAGAGCTCGAGCGAGCGGACCTGGACGGCCTCGGTGAAGGTGACGTGGCAGCCCAGGGGCGGAGCGGGGATCACCGGACGTATCGATCTGGCCCAGCGCTCCCTTACGTGCGCGGGAGCCTCGACCCGCTGGCCCATCGCGGTAGCGCGGGCGTGCTCGGCGACGATCAGGTCCTTGCAACGGATGACGATGAAGGAGTCGCCGGCATCGACGCTGACGCGTGTCCCGACAAAGCGGGCCGGGACCGAATAGTCGCTCTTCTCGTAGCGAACGAGTGCCTCGGCGCCGACCGTGCGCAGGTCGCTGTGGGCGACCTGGTAGGCGTTGAGCCCGGCGATGGGGATCAGCGTCTCCTCGAGCAGGCGGTCGCACGGACGGGCCTGCGTGGTGCCGTGGATGCGGACGTTGGCCACGCTGCCGAGCCACTGGCGGCCCTGGCCATTGAGATCGTCCAGCCCGGCGAACGTGCGTCCGTTCAGGAAGCTCGTGCGCACGTAGCCGACTGTCCGTTCCACCTTGCCCTTCGTCCTGGGCCGATAGGGCCGGTGGCGCTTGGCTTCGAAGCCGTGATGGCGGGTGAAGTCCAGGAACCGGGCGTTGGTGCGGTTGGGGCCGACGACGACCTGGCGCATGTTGTCGTAGAGGATCCGCTTGGTCCAGCCGCCGAAGAACGCGAAGGCGTTTTGGTGGCAGCGGATCAAGGTCGCCAGCGCCATGGAGCGCGTGAACTCGATGTAGAGGTACCTCGAATAGCACAAGATCATGACGAAGACGTAGAGCTTGATGGACGTCCCGTCGGGCTGTGGGAAACGACCGACCTCGGCCCAGTCGCACTGGGCCTGCTCGCCCGGCGGGGTCTCGAAGCGGACGGTAAGCCGAGGATCGACGTGATCCTCGGCCCGCAGCGTCTGCAGGAAGCGGCGCACGATCTTGAGCGAGCCGGCGAAGCCTTTGGCCTGGATCTCCGGATGCAAACGAACGGCCGACAGGCGATGCGCCTGCCAGCGTTCGATCAAATACGGCTTATAGGGGTCAAGCATGCTGGGCCGCACCCGCGGCGCCGCTGTCGGCACACGCGTTGCGCGCAGGAGTTTACGGACGGTGTTGCGGGAATGCCCGGTCAGGCGGGCGATCGCTCGCACGGAATGGCCCTGGCGATGGAGAAAACGAATGTTCATGAACTGATCCAAGTTGAGCATAGGGCCTTCGGTTGGGAGGGAACCGGAGGCTAACCATGCAAGTGACGTGATACCAACTAGCCCGGCCGGAGGTCTTCCTCGCGGAGGAGGACCCCGGGCTTCGCTTCGCTCAGCCCGGGATCCTCCTCCGCCCTTCCTCCGACCCACAGGGGGTGGGTCACTTCTAAACGGGCGTTAGTGGGTCAGTTCTACGCGGGCGTTGATAATAGTCGCCGGATGCTCCGACACCTTTGAGAAGCCCAAGCCACCTTGGCGGCCGCGCAAGGAGGCCTATATCGCCCATCTGGCAACCGCCTCGCCCTCGATGCTGCTGGTCTCGGCGGCGGACAAGCTTCACAATGTGCGGGCAATCACCTCGGACTACCGGGAGATCGGCGAGGCGCTCTGGGTGAGGTTCAAGGGCGGTCGCGATGGCACCCTCTGGTATTACCGCAGCTTGGCCAACTGCTTCCTGAAGCTAAGCAGGAACCGGCTTGCCACCGATCTGGACCTGGCGGTCCGGGAGTTGGAGCAGCTGGCCCGTCAAGCTGACTCCTGAGCCCGAATAGGCAACCAGCGATGAGATTCAAGCGGCCCATCTATCGGGTGTTAACGTTTTATGGAATAGGGCTCCTGTGTTTTCTGGTGATGGCAAGGGCGCACCTCGCGGAGAGGAAAGAGGTCGGCGAGGCGGTTACTACCATAATTGCAGTGTGGTTCCTAGGGGCAGTTGCAGTTATTGCTGCGATCAAGCTCATCCGTGATCTGATGAATCCTAAACGTCGAAAGTTCCTTTTTGACCGTACGGACTGTCCGCCCGAGGACCCCATGCAGGATCATTAATGGTGACGACCATGACCCGCCTTCTCGAAATCCACTACCTCGTGGGCGTGCCCCTTGGTCTGGGCGCACTTGTGGCGGCGCTCTTCTTGAAGAAGGCCCGGCTCTGGCTCCTCGCGGGATCGGTCGCATTCATAGGAGCGTGGACCCTGAGTGTGAACGCTCTATCAGCGCGATCCGCCCTTATCCTTGACCACGGCAGAGACCCCAGGACGACTGCCGAGATCATTCACTCACTTGGGAAGCCTGAATCGACACTCACCTCCGCACAAAGTGACTCTGTATGGATCTACTCGGTGCGGGTATGGCCTTTTAATGCCATGGTTTGGTACGCGATCGCTCAGGATGCCATCCTAGATGTCCAGATCGGCGAAAAGGTGGGCATATTCCACGATCCCGTGCGACTCGCGATGGCCGCAGATACCCCCGACAGCGTGAGCCTCTACCGTGCCGCTCAGGATATAACCACCTGGGTAATTCTCACGAGCGCCCGAGAGGAATTGAAAGGCTGGCCCATATTCCAAGGGATGTGGACGCCCACCAGAGAGGACATCCCGACGGTAATAGACGCCGCCTTCTCGTATGTGAGGGAGTTCGAGAAGGAACCAAAAGAGGAACCCGGAAAGAGGAGCCCGCCGATGGTACTGTACGAGCAAAGGGCCTGTCGCCATATCCTCGGCTTCAGGCCGAACTACGCCTGTCAGATCGTCGGCTACACGAGAAGCGGAAAGAAGATGATCCACCTAAATTTCTTCCCTCGGTTAATGATTGCCGTCACGAGAGCACTGCCTGGGACAACTGAGCCCTCATGGCATTCCCAATACGTTTGGGTCTTGGACGGCGGCCCTAGCTTCTGGCAAATCGAGTACGATCCAGCCACGAAAACGTTCTCCGACTTCCGGGCCAATGGAATGGGATAATCCCGTGAGGCCCTGGAAGCGCATCCGCATGAACCTGCTTCTGCTGCCGAATGTGGCCTTGGCGATTACAATTGTCGTGACAGGCCTCGGACTAGCCATCGAAAGATTCAACGGCGTAAGCATGGGAAGGATGCCCATCACATGGCCCGCTATCCTCGACAGTTTAGTCTTGTACTATGTTCTGGTCCTTATCCCAAGCGTCCTGTTCACGGTAGCCATGGAATGGATCTACCGACGGGGCCTGAAGCCAAAATCGAAAACAGCTGTCGCTGTTTCGACAGCATGCGGTTCCGCCGCGTGGCTCATTCTCTCGGAACTTGCGAACATGAACCTATATATGGGAGGTGCCATGCTTCGTAGACGCGACGAAGCGATCAGCCTCCTCGGATTCATGGCAATCGGCGCTCTCACCGGCCTTATTGTTGGGCTTCTCGTAAGACTCGCCGAACACCACGCCCTGAAAAAGGCGGCCATAACATGAGGCCCTGCATGTAGCAGGGATCGAGGTATAATTAGAGCAAACCCGCCGCCAAAGCCGCACCTGCGCCGAAATCGGGTCGGTGACAGGGTTGGGCACTGGGTCAACCAGGCAGGCGGGGATGGCCCCAGGAGCGTCCGTGATGGGGTCCACGACGGCAAAATGGCAGGGATCTACCCAGGAACGCCCGCTTCGGTCGTCCGGGTCGGACAGGATAGCAAGCCGGGCCTGACCATGGGCACCACCGGGGCGGCCCGGGAAGACCGCAAGGTTGTGGTGAACCCTACGCTCCCCCTTTGGTCAGAGCAGCACCCAAGTGATCACCGGTGTGTTTGCGTCTGCTGGCCAAGTCCATGGAGTCAGGATTTCACCACGAGCCTTGCATGCCTCGGCGGCCAGCAGCCCGGCCCGTCTCAGGCCGGGGTAAACGCGCCAGACGCCTTCGCGGTGGGACTCGCCCGCCCTGCGGCTGATGGTCGCGTAAATGTCCACCGTGCCGTCAACGATGACGAGTTCGGCGGTGCCATTGCCGGGGCCGTAAATGAAGAAGTCTTGATCGTGGGCGCGGGCCACGGACAGCATCCTGCTGAAAAAGCCATGCAGAGACGTGCCGCCCCGCCTGCGGTTGGGCACGAAATAGAAGTCTTCTGCCTTCCTGAAAATGGAGCCGTTGGGCTGGGCCTCCTGCCCGACGCCGAGCAAGGGAACAAAGCTTAGATCGGCAGCCCGCACGTCGCGCTCCAGGCTCTCACGGGCGGCGAGCCGCTCATCCTTGCGCTGCCCGACACGGTCTGCCGTGAGCAGCCCGAACTCGCAGTGCTGGACGTAATCACGCTGCTGACCGACAACCGCCAGCAGGCCACTGCCGTCGAACCCTTCAATCACGTTTCGCTCAGCTCTCTGCTTGTCGGCCTTTGTCAGCCTGGCCACTTCGACATCAACGGCAGCGAAGAACTTGCGCAGGGCGGCGAGCTTCCGCTGGCGAGCCCGGTCATCCAATGACGAGTAGCTGTGCTCAGGTTGTGCGCCGTCGTCATTACCCTGGTCGCTATGGTGCACTGGCTGATGGCCATTCACCGGGGTTGGGGCGTCCACTACGCGCCAGCTTACGAAGAGTTTACCGATGTGCGTTGAGAAGGGTTGCTCGGCTTGGCGCTTGACCATAACCCGACAGCATACCCGGGGAGTCGTATGGTGTAAACCGTTTGCCCTGTCATAGATCCGGCCAGCGCCTGAGGAAGGGGCCGTGGTGGGGGAGAGTTATGACGGCAACCGACGAGATTCTTTCCTGCGGGTGCGGCGCGTCTGGGCGAGTTGCGCCGCCGCGAGACGCAGGTCCTGGGCGGTGCAGGGTGTCCGCAGAAAGGGAGGCGTTGAGAAGAGCAGCCGCTGCTCCTTTGCGGTGAGAGGTTTGTTCATGCCCCAAGTTAGAATGGTCAAGATTTGAACTCGTTGAAAAGTTGCAGAAGCCCGGCTACAATCGATTGGATCCTACCAAACTGTGGTTTTCGCAGCCCATTGGCCTCGTCCATATAAGTACGGCGGTTCACCTCGATCATGATCGACGTTACCCTTGGGTCCCTTTGGTAGAACTCCATCGGAACCAACGAGCCGCTGTACGGCTCATTCTCCAGCACCGAATACCCGTTGCTTGAAAGAAACTGATGAGCAAGGGCCACCAGTTTGGCAGGCGTATGGTATGGATTGGTGCCGACGCAGAAGTCGGGCCGCTCAGCACCCGGATGCGGCTCCACCGTCCAAGAAAATTGCGGGAAGGAGTGCGCATCAACTATCAGCGCGTTGCCGGATTTCGTAAGTTCCGAGCGGACGGCATCCGTTAGGAGCGAATGGTGCGGGTAATAATACCGTTCCAAGAGAGCCGTGCGCTCGCCCAGGGTAATTGGCCTTCGTAGCGGGAGACGCTTCGTCGTGCATAAGTAGATTACGCCGCGCCCAACCTTGGACATCGGCTCGGAACTATCGGCTTCAAAACGCTCCGGATCGACGACCAGGCGAGAGACCGGAAAGCGTACGGCAAGGTGATCGTTGGTGGAAAAGAGTTCGTCTGTAAACCAGTCAGTCGAGCGCAGAAGTTCAGCATCCAGTTCCGAGTCGGATAGGATGAACTGCGTTCGCAAATCCGGCGGAATAGTCGGATTAGCATGGGGAATATGGATGATCATCAGCTGAGAGGCTTCGCGTACTGGTCTAAGAAACCATAGCCGTATGGAGCTTGATACGCCAAGAATGCCATGAGATCGGTGACGGGTGCCTTCTCAATGGGCGGTGTTGCGAATAGCTGCTGGGCTTGGCGCTTGTCCATTGGGCAGAGCATACTGGGGGCGTGGCCGGTTGGAAGGCGGCTTGCCCGTCATAGACGCCGATGGCGGAATCCGTTGGGGATAGCACATATCAGTCTAGATGGCGTGGGCGTGGCAACGCTTCCGCCTGTCATCACGCCCGACGCGTCGCTCAGGTGAGGTTCTTTTCCTCAAGCCGTCCGTCGTGGGCAACCCCCTAGAGCTTTCAGGTTTGCCGGAAGCTTTACGTGACAGGCGGTCGCTCCCTTACAAGCTATTCTATCTCAATGCCGAGGGTCTGTTTATTCGCCATCCTGACGTAGGCCGTGATTATCTTTACCGCGAAGATGCCGGGAAATACAATCCCAACGATGATGGTGACCTGCCCGAAATGATCGGTCCGGTCTCCTAGCCATCCGATGGCAAACAAGCCGCCCCACATCGCCAGCGCCGACGCCACGCTGAAGAGAAGGTAGGCGGTTAAAAGACCCCAGTTGCCCCTCCTGAACCGGATACGCCAAAGCGCCATGAATGCACAGATTGCAAGACCTATGCAGCAGCAGGCCAGGGTGGCATATATCACCCCGACGAACCAGTAGCCGAGCACCAGAAGTACATGCACGAACATCATGGGCCGGTTGTTGTCTGAAGGTGGCGGCGACTTTTCATGGGTCAATAGTTTACGGTAACCTTGCGCGTTGTATCCGCGTCACAGTTTTGTCAGCCTCAACTCCGGTCCAGCTTAACAACTACTCCCATGACAGATACCACGCAGCCAAGGTCATCGAAGGCTCTCGTCGTTTCCCTGAGCGTCTTCCTCATCGTCGTCGCCATTATCGCCGCGCTTTTTGTTTACAAGTGGAACGAGTCGCAGGAGACCGTCAATGCCCTGTCAGCGCAGCTTGAAGATTCCGAGAAGCAGATCGCGGAGCTTCAGCCGCTGGCGAACAAGGCCAGGCAGCTTCCCATCGTGCTCCGCATCGACCGGCACGCCATCAACGCGGGCTACAACCTATTCATCTTTAACCGCAGCCGCGATAGTTTGCACTTCAAGTGCAGCCTGCAGGTTCTTGGCCGAAACCGGCAGAGGATTTACACCATCGACGGTGGGAAGTTCGCCATCTTCCCAGGTCTTGCTACTGGCGACACGGTTCAGATTGAAAGCGATGGCTACGATCCAAAAACGGTTACGATAAATTAACCATGGACTACCTGCTAGGCATCGCGGCAAATCTGGCCTCCGTCCTCACGGCACTCGTGGTGGCGTTGGCCTACTTTGGGCACCAATCCCCGGTGAGCGACCGCCGCGCAAAACTAGAAGCATACCTGAAACGTGACCGGGAACACGCGGAACTCCCGTTTGAGGGTTACCGGAACGTCGTTCACCTGATGGCGACGCTCAAGCTTACCGAGGAGCAAGTGCTCCAAGCCTGTTTCCAGAGCCCGCACATAAGCTGCGAGCCTTTTGCCCCAGGTGGGCGAGCGGTGGATATATCCTATCGATACGAGGAAAACCCGGAACCCTAATTTTTCACCAAGGTGGGTGTCTCGCAGCTTAATGTGAACCGTGCTCGCGCCCCATCATCTTCAGCCAGACGAGTTGACCGCCTGCGTTTGTGTCCATATGGAAAAGGAATCGTTGCTCCCGGTATTGAAACCAAAGAAGCGGACGGTACTTGACTACAATAGAAACGGTGCCGGATTTGATCGGTGAGGGGAAGGTGAACGGGAATCGCAACCATACGGAGGTGCTCTGCCCTCCGTCGATAAATGGAAACTGGTCGTCGGCATATACGACATTTCCGTTATTCAAGGTCGACCCATTCTCGTAGGTCATATCAGCGATGTGTGTCGTAAGCGCAACCGAGCATACCGGAAGCTCGCCCTTGTTTTCCAAGATGAATGGCGTAGCAAACGGCCTCATCGGATTGATCACGTCCTGTGGACCGACGTCGAGGTGTGTTCGGAAGGTCAGGAACGAGGCGGCAAGTCCGATTATTAGCGCCACCGCAGCGATGACCTTCAATATCCATCCCCAGGCAACCACAACGAGTCGCCAAAATGGCGGTGTCGTAGGGGTCTTACGCTTGTCTCGTTTTGAGGGCTTCACGGTCGGAGTTTCGTCTGATCGCCTCCTTCGCCAGTTCCTCAAAATCATCCCATAGCTTTTCCGATCCCCTCCTCAGACGGTACTCGTTTACTAGCGGTTCCAAAATCTCCCAGCTGCGACGGAGCGAGTACTCCCAGTTGTCCACGACAAGGTCCTCCCGGAACATTCTTGCGTAAACCATTTTTCCTACCTGGTCGTAACTTTGGCACACCCGTTCACCGTAATACTTTTCAAGAATCGACCAGCTTCCGAACGGTTTAGAAGCCAGGGACCCAAATACCACTCTTCGGGCCTCTCGGCATGCGTTGTCCTGAAGAATCTCTAGTGCCTTTGAAAAGGCCGTTGCTTCCGTAGCTATCCGCATCTCCTTCAGCTGACTCCTTACATAAACCAGTGAATAGATAAACGCAGCCGCCGAAACGACCGCCGCGAATGCGGCTACACAGGCGGCAAAGGCGGTTATGTAGTCAGCGCACATAGACTACCAAGGTTCGTGCGGGTATTTTTGGTGGAGAGCAAGCAGTTCACTGTCTCGCTCGATCTTCACCCGCATGATCCGCAGCTCTTGAAGCCGCTGTTTCAGGATTTCACGCGCTTCCAGCCCGGCTTCTGATTTCTCTTGTAGCGGCGCGAAATCCGCATCGACCTTATCTTTGGTATTCATCAACGATAGTTCAAAGATGAAGTGCTGGTGCTGAATCGCGTCCTCTCTCGCTTGATCCGCCGCAGCCACCGTCTTTTGGTGAGCGTCTATCATTGAGTAACCAAGTTGGAACAGGTTGGTGGCAGTCAGGATCGCCAACAATATCAAGATCGGTTTCATGCTACATTGACTCTTGGCGGTGGGAGACTGACGTCGATTCCAAACATCGGGCGCGAGGCCGGATGAGACTACAGCTTCAGAGGTATGGGAAACCACTTATGGTCGAGCATAGCGTGGACATCGCGACAAGTCCGAAAGTTCGAGCGGCCTGCCGGCGCAGCCGCCGACACACATCTCGTGCAGCGCGCCGACGCCGATTACGGCCCCCTGGGCATGCGCAATGGGTGCAGCGCGGTCATCGCGGTCATGACCACCGGGTAGCCGGTCATGCTCACCCGAGGGCCTATGCGGTCACCGGTCATGCGCATCCGGGCACAGAGACGGCCCTAGAGGGCCCGCGGACACCAGGAACCGCCCTCTACGCTCCACAGCACTGTAGAAGGCCAGGAAAGGGCTAAAAGATGCCGGTATCGGGTGTCCGGATATACGGGATAACGGGCGGTCATAACGTCGGATATCTCTGGCCGTAAGCCAGGTCAAATCGTGAGGATGGCGTGGGTCATCTGTGAAACAACGCGTAACCGATCCACACCATCCAAGCTAAGAAAATTAGTGCCACCAGTATTCCGTACGGAAAGTCATTTCGTTTGATGCCCGTACGCTTCTCAATGTCAGCGTCGTTACGACGCACTTTTTCAGACTGACTGTTCAACCAACGAATTAAGTCAGGAAGGTGCATGGTCGTATTTCTTGGCAACCTCACGCCACAGTTCGCGACTAGTTCCGTTCCGTTAGAACCGTAAGCGCTGCGTTGAGTGCCTCACCAAGGACGCCGCACCGCATCAACCATTTCTTCTCGATTAGGAATCGAGCAATACGTTTTGCGACTGAACCAACCGCGTAACCTACTGCGACCACCAAACACGTGATGGTGCAAAACCAAAAGCCAACCTGCACATCTGAAATGAAATTGTGTAAAAAGGTCCCCGGGTGCCCTTTGGACAACCACGACAATAAGCCTATTACGGCTGCCATGCTGACATAAAACGCGTACAAAGAAGTCAGGATGGCCGCGTAAAGCAGCGTCAGACCTACCCACCCCGTTATCGGGCCTCCTTTTCGAATCATCGAAAACGCTGCTGCTAGCTTATTCATCGGGTGGACGATTGCGTACCATTTACAGACCTCCAAAACATTGGGACTGAAAATAGGAAAATGATTCCCGTCGCTAGATCTATAACTTGCCAAACTCCCCGGTCGAGCCGAACCGGCAGGAGGGGATTAAAGAGTACCGCGATGATTACCATCATCCACAGCCAACCTTGACGCTGTTTAAAGGTAAACGCGCCGAAGCATGCGGCTCCGCATACCACCAAGCGGAGGACCTGAAAGTACGCGTAGGGCAACGAGTCAGTCGGAACAGAACGGTGACGCACGTAGTGCATCGCATGTGGCGCGATGGACGAGTCGTAGAACCCGTACAAGAGAAGCGCGGCGGCCAAGAATGCAGGAATGGCGCGTGCGATTCTCATGGGAACGGACTATTTCCCCGCTAGGTGAGCGAAGTAGGCAAATAGCAAAGAGGTCAGGATATAGGTCCAGAGAGGCAACATCGTGATCCGATCATGCCTGCGCATCTCCGTGTGCGGAATCGTGGATTCAACTAGCAGCCCGTAGTTGGGGACCGCCACGTAGGCACCCATGAAATAGCCGAATATCCACCGCAAAAGCCAAAACGGGCTCTGCCACATAATGAGCGCCCGGACTCCACACGCGATCAGCATCCCCCAAGCGATGCATGCAATCACGGCAGCGGTCATATTTGCGGAATAGAGAAAATTCCGCGACAGCGCCCATCCAATCCTGCGTCCAGCATACATACCCACGAAGGCAACGATAACGAAAATCAAGGTGCCAGGATTATGACACTCCGGCTGGCCCAGCTCAACCCCGGACCGCCGGGCCGCTCCCAAAGGAGAGGTGCCGCCGGACGTACCGGGCTACCGGCTTGCCGCCCTTGATGACGTAGTGGACCCGCTGCCAGGGGCACATATCCAAATGCCGGCCGTCCAGAGTGCCACCTAGAAAGAGAGTGCCGGGATCAAATCCATCCATTGGTTCAAGCATCCAATAGCCCTGAACCGCGCAGCGATAGCGCGTCAACGCGTAACATACCGGCCAGATGATTGACTCTTAATCCCTTCCATTGGACGGTTAGGCAGGCACTAAAATGAACACAATAGTCACGGCAGTAGGAGGTAAGCTGTTGTACGACGTTCTCGGCCCCAGCGCTAAAGCAATTGGTGAGGAACTGCGCGGCTATACCGAGCAAGGCCTTAAGAATGTTGGCGCAGTGCTTGAGGCTGCGAAGACGGCCTTAACCCACAAAGGAGCCTATGACCCCAACTCTACAATTTCTCCGCGAGTGATCGGCGCAGTATTCAGCGACTCCTATTTCTGCGAAGACGAATTAACCCAGACCTATCTCGGAGGCGTCTTGGCATCAGCACGTGGGCCTCTGTCGCGCGACGACAGGGGGATGAGCTATCTTTCAATTATTCGGGGCATGTCGGCCTATCAGATACGAACCCACTACATCGTTTATGCGTCGTTCCTAAATAGTGATGATCCGATGAAACGCGGTAATCCTAGAAATCTTAGGGAATGCTTCATCACCATCACGATGTCCGAGGCACTATATCAGAGGGCCATGGCGTTCGGAGAAAGTGAGGATCCGACAACAATCGGTGAGCATGCCTTTGTTGGGCTCGCCGCAAAAGGACTCATCCAATGCGGGGAGAAAGTCGTTTCACTTCCAAACGAGAAGACCAGTACGATTGATCCTATCCGCTATTTCTACCCCACTCGCCTGGGCGTAGAGCTTTACGTATGGGCTCACGGTCAAGGAAGTGATGGGACCGAAGTGTATTTTGAAGAAAAGATGAAATTCAGGATCGCGGAGGATCTCACAATCCCAATCGGCATTCACCAAGGGAATGTTTCGTTTGCCTGAGAACGCGATGCGTCCGAGGCAGCGCGGACTATTTCCTTCGTCCGCCTAGGATTTCGTCGGCGTTTAGCCGCCTGGGAAGAAGATCGCTGCTCGCTATTCCCAACACCCGCGCAAGCAATACCACCTCAAAATCGGCCACCCATCGCCGCCGTAGCTCGATGTTGGCAATCGTGTCCCGCGACACGTCCCAACCCGCTAGCTGACACTTGGTCGCCACTGCCGCCTGGGACCAACTGCGCTTGTAGCGCAATACCCTGACGCGGGGGCCGACGACATTTAGGAAACGTTCAGAGCGTGTTGACTTCAACACGCCATGCTAGTATTTCCGACTCGCCTCGTTGTGGTGGATTCAACACAATCGTCCATTGGCAACCTCCGGCGACCAAACGTGACTGATGAGGTGACTGGAGCCTAATCCCGACGCCCACTGAATCCCCGGTTGTATGAGTGGAAAAAACGTGCCTCCGGCGCAGGCCCTCACGCTGATTGGTTTCGGCATCGTTGTCGTCGCAATAATGGCAATGTGCGACAGCTCCAAAAATACTAACCCTGGTACAAATTCAGCGGCACCGGCAGCCACCACCCAGGCCGCCCCGGTGTCCAACCCTGCCTATGACCGGGGATATGCCCTGGGCGTCCAGCTGGGACAGCTGGAACGACCGGAGCTGGTAGGCCACACTAAGGAGGCCATCATCGCCAGGAGACGCCCGATTGAGAACGTGGCCATGACATATTCTGCCGACGAGGCTAACGGTGAGCACCTGCACTTCGTCCAAGGCTTTTGTGACACCTACGCCGACCACGATCTGGTTGGCGGGGGACGCTTCACGGCCCACTGGGGACTATAGTGCTGGTTCAGGGACGTGGAGCTGGCCGACGTGGCTGACTGTTGATCAGCCTGTCCTGATCGAGATCGCCCCACTTGGGGCAAGGGAATGGGCTGGGTGGCACACCGGGTGCCCAACGCAGGGGGTGCTTAGACGTAACTACGTTGCCCGAGATCGCCCCGTTTTCATCGGGGAGTGGCAAGTCGTGGCTTGCTCCCGTTTAGCTGTCGCCTTGGGATTGACACCCTTACAGCGCCTAGTCGCAAATCAAACTATGGTAAACACAGTCGCAGGAATCCTGCTAATGATCATAACAGCGGCGCTCATTGCGGGGGCAAGAAGTGCTGGGCAAAAATTCCGCGAACGTAAGAAAGGGAAAGACCACAAATAGAAGGACCACCGCGCCGATACCGGACGATCACGGCATCGGCTTCTCGTCCTGGTTTTGATTCGCCATATTTTCGCCCGACGGCTATAAAGGGGGGCTTCACCAGATGAAGCTCTTACACGTCACAGACCTCCACGCCAACCGCCGCTGGTTCAGCTGGGTGGCCGAACACGCCGAGGAGTATGACTTGATCGCCTACACCGGCGACTTCCTGGACAATTTCGGGGCTGAGTCCCTGGAGGCGCAGGTGAGGTGGATTAATGCCTGGGCGCGCGCCCTGCCGCGTCCCCTTCTGTGGTGCCCGGGAAATCAGGACGTGGAAAGCGCAACGGCACCCGTCTCATCGGGGCGCTGGATGGCCGCCCTACCGGGGGCCAAGGACTACAGCAAGTCTGGGCACGTTGAACGCCTGGGCCACACCTTTGTGAGGGTGGGTTGGATGGAGCCCACGCCCGAGCTGCGGCGTGGCGACATCATCTTGGCTCACACCGGTCCCTCCGGGTGCTTCACAGCAACAACCAAAGGGGGCGGGGCGGACAACGGGGATCTTAACCTGGCCGATGCCCTCCGGTCGTCGTCGTCGTCACCACCTTGGCTGGTGCTGTCAGGCCACATCCACAATCCGGCCCGCTGGAAGGACAGGTGCGCGGGCACCTTTACGTTGAATCCCGGAGTGGGAACGGATGGCGCGGTGCCGAACTACATCACCGTGGACACGGCGAGGCGGAAGGCATGCTGGTTCGGGGACGGGGAGCTGGCTGACGTTGCTGGCCTATGATCGAATCGCTCAATACCCTGCGATGTGTGATGACTTTATCGTTCTAACTGCGCTTCTGCCCCAGAATAAGCGCGGAATGGAATCTGTTCAGCAACGGGAATAGAATCCGCAGAAAACGCCATACGCCCATCACGAAAAACAGGTATGCACAGATTATTCCAAGCAAGGGCACGTACACCAATGAACCGAATGGTTTATGGATCGCCTCGAAAAAATTTGATGGTGCTAGCTCGAAGTCGCTAGAGAATGAACGATCAAAGCCACCAGCCAGTCTCTCGTACAGAAACTTCTTCCAGCATGCGGCAAACACAAGGCACGCGAGCGTGAAGACCAGAAGCCCTGCCGATCGCCTAAAATCGGCGTGTTTGGTCTTGGCGTAGAGGCTAGCCTTTATCGAAAGAATGCCGCCGATTACGGCGCTGGTCGCACAGGTGGCGCTTACTGCTAAGGTCCAATCGGGATTAAAGTCATGGACAAGCATTATAACAGCGAGATAAAGCGGGACTGAAATTATTGCCAAGACTACAAGCCAGCCCACTGAAAAGGCAAAAATACGCCTAGCCATGGAGTTTTACCCATTGCGCTCAGCGCGAGCAAAAATCACTAGTGCTGAAGATTAGGACAAGGATGGAAAACACACACGCTCCCAGACAGAAGAGTGCGACCCTGTCCCCGATCCTCCTCCGGCGGCGGTACCGAAAGAAATGGTCCATCAACTTTAGCTGGTTGTCGTGGTAAGCCCCCTCGTCCGATTTGTCCTTTGGAATGCGGTCGAATCCGAGCATTTCGTAGAGGCGGATGAAAACGGTCATGTTATACAGTACGCAGGCACATGCGACCACAGCCAAAATGGAGACAACGCGGGCAACCCGGTTGGCCGTCGCTCCTTGGGCGGCAAAGATGGGCACGACCGCCAGAAAAACGCCACACACGGTGAGGAGCCCTGCGTAGTACGCCACCTTCCAGACGGCCCACTTATCGCGGTATCGGTCCGAGTCCCGCATGAGTTCCTCACGTCGAGCCTCCCAGTTGTCATTGGTTGCCATGGTTCGCAACGTAGGCCCGGTGGCGGGACGAACAACGCCAAAATGGTCCTGCGTGGCGCGTCTTGCATTTTCCTGACGTTGTGGCTGGGCTGGTATCAGGTTCTCTTTGCCGATGTGCCGATCGGCGCTACAGCTGCGTATCGGGGACGGTGGCCGGTTGTACGTCTTCAGGACTACCTTTGACAACAGCCTTGAACACAAGCTCGCAGGATGCGCCCTTACCAAACGGCACAGGATTTCCGTCCCTGCCTGCCGTTGAAACTGGCACCATCACCAAGCCGCGTGCAGCACAGAAGGCGTTCGCTTCCTCATAGCATTTAGCCTTGAGCGATGCTTCGTGGGTCAGGGTGGACCCTGAATGTGCCACCATGTAGGTATTCCCTCCTGTAGGAACTATGCCAGTTGAGCATCCGCAGACTGACAGCATGATCAGAGCGAGTGGGAGTAGGAATGAGCGTTTCACGGCTTCCCCTACCACCCGCCCGTTGTCCTATCAAGTAACGAAATACGGCCATGATGAACATGTTCAAGCCAAGCCTAACATCGCGTGTATCTCTGACTGCCAGTTATGATGGCGGTGAATAACTCGGCCCACCTGATGCGGATGATTTTGCAGCAGGTCAGTCTTGTTGCACTTGGAAAGCTTTATCCAGGACTCCTTGAAGATGTAGGCAGCGTTGCCAGCGATTGGGCATTCGAGCAGAACGGAACGGGTCTTCTCAAAAACGAAAGCGAGGTAACCATCGAACTCGTCCGTTCCGCAGAATATCTGCTGGGGCATTAGCTGATAGGCGAAGCGGAGCCTGGCTTCTTCGAAGGCGATTCCCGGTAGATTCTGCCGGATGGATGCGATGAATGCCCCAAGCCCGGTGCTACCGGGTTCGGGAGGCGGCAAAAAGCGCCAAGGCATACGCCGGATGTTCCTCGGAAGCGGCGAGGTGGCTGCGGCCACGAGATCGTCCTCTATCCGCTTGACGACCCGAAAATGAAACCCAGGAAGCCATAGCGAACGCGTACGCCACGGAGTAGTCGAGTCCAGTTCCTTCGCCAGTAGGTATAAGTCGGCGATCTGGTCCGCGATCTGCTTCACATCGGGCTTGGTAACAATGCGGCCCTCCAGCGAGGAAATACTCTCGTCGATGACACGGCGAAGCGACCTGAAGCGATTCAGACGGGCTTCGCTTACCGCCTCGTTAGCCCTGGCCATGCTTCGTCGATGGATAGGAACGTCGTCGAATTTGAGACGCCTGTGGTTTTTCGGGTTCCACCATTTCACGCCAAAATTTGGAGGTTCTAAATTTCACGAAGTCCGCGGACTCGAATCCCACTGTCTGCGCGAATTGGTGTTGTGCGGCCATGAGGATGGCAGTTGCACGAGTCAGGTCATTTGAAAATTGCCCTAAGAACGCCCACACGGCGTTCCGTCCTGGAGTCGTTTCAAGATCAAACCATTTCTGGTATCTTAGGCGATGAATGAAGACGTTTCGGTCGGCGAGCACCCTGGCGAGGAGTTTTGCTGTTTCCTCGGGTATCGAAGCCTTCTTCGCCAAGTCCTTTAGCAGGGTCCCGAGGGTTTGTTTGTCCTCGGCGAATATCTTATCGGCGGTGAGATCGGACCGATGCGCAATCGTTACTCTCACCGAAT
>Ga0302324_100009062_pt1 | contig 20890 bp, 18 predicted proteins | sample Palsa_T0_1_FD_201949 | JGI IMG/M metagenome (GOLD analysis project Ga0302324, IMG submission 201949) | Peat permafrost microbial communities from Stordalen Mire near Abisko, Sweden - Palsa_T0_1 | ecosystem: Environmental > Terrestrial > Soil > Palsa > Peat permafrost | place: Sweden: Abisko...
CTATCCGGAAGTTGCGATCTCATTTCTCTCAATGAGAGTTGGAAAAGCAACCGCGGATCCCTCACTATCTTCGGGATGACGGCGCTTTTTGGGGGGTGGTCCGCGAGGATTACCGGCAAACCGTAAACTGGACGACTACCGGTAAAGGAGATATCTTGGGCCTTCGAGCCGTTGTGTTTGACTACGGAATGGTGCTGACCGGGCCACGCGATCCGGAAGCGAATGCGATGTTGCTGCGACTGACGGGGCTCGAGCAGGAGCTCTTTGAGAGCCTCTATTGGGCCGACCGGCACGCTTACGACGAAGGCAAGTTCACAGGCCTCGAGTTCTGGCAGAAGTTGCTGCGCAATGCGGGCATCCCCGACAAGCCCGGCCTGGCCGAGGAGCTGAATCTCTGGGACGCGCGCATGTGGACCACTCAGAATCCGGCGATGCTCGCCTGGCAGCTCGAGTTGAAGCAGAGCGGGATCAAAACGGCGATCCTCTCCAACATGGGCGACAACGTTCATGCCAACATGGAGCGCACCTTCGACTGGCTGCCGCGGTTCGATGTGCTGGTCTGGAGCTATCAGCTCAAAATGGCCAAGCCTGATCCGGCGATCTACCTGTACACGCTGCGCGAGCTGGGTGTCGAGGCGTCCGAAACGCTTTTTCTCGACGACAAGCTGGAGAACGTGGAGGCGGCGCAGGCCCTGGGCATGCGCGGGATTCTGTTTTCCGATATCGCTCGCCTGCGGGCGGACCTGATGGCGGCGGGTCTCGATCGCGAGTTGCCGCTGCCGGATTGATTCGGCGTCACATCCAAACCAATCCGGGGTGAACGATTGAACTGCGAAAAAACATCAGCCAAGTCCAGGGGTGAGCGAGCAGCCGGTGTGCGATTTGGTTGTGCCGCGGTGGGAGCCGCAATTCTGCTGCTCGCGGCCGCTGCCATAGCGCACGGGCAGGCTGTGCCATTGGCGACCGGGGACGCGCGGGTGGACAAGCTGCTGAGCCAGATGACGCTCGCAGAGAAACTGACTCTGATTCACGGTGCGCGTGAGGACCCGGCAACTTATCAGGGCCAGGCCGGCTATCTTGAAGGCATTCCGCGCCTCGGCATTCCGGCGCTCCGCTTTGCCGACGGACCGCCGGGCGTGCTCACGCGGCGCCCCTCGCAGGCCGAAACGGCCACCATGGGAGTGGCTGCGACCTTCAGCCGCAAGACCGCGGAAGAAAACGGGGAGGTGATTGGGCGCGAAGCTCGCGCCCTGGGCATCGACGTCTCTCTGCAGCCCTTCGTCAACATCGACCGTGACCTCGCATTCAGCCGCGGCTACAACACGTTTGGAGAAGACCCGCTTCTGGCGGGCGAGATCGGGGCAGCCGAGATCGAAGGAATCCAGGCGCAGCACGTGATGGCCATGGTGAAGCACTTCATCGGCTACGACTCGAATGGCCCCAACATCTTTATCGGCGAACAGGCGCTGCATGAGGTGTACGCAGCGCCGTTCGAGGCTGCCGTTCAGGCGGGCGTCTCGTCGGTGATGTGCTCCTACAACCGCATTAATGGTCCGTACGCCTGCGGCAATGAGGCGACGCTCACCGGAATGCTGCGCGACGAGATGGGGTTCAAGGGCTTCGTCACGTCCGACTGGGGCGCAGTCCACTCGGTTCACTTCATCAACGCCGGGCTGGACATGGAGATGCCGGGGCCACCGCCCAAAGGCCTGGCCGGTTTTCTGCTGAAGTCGTACTTCGACACGACGCCAAAACGAAACAAGAGCTTGCCCTTTGGTCTGGGCGGCTTACTCCAGAAAAAAGTCGCGGCTATTGTGGCCTCGCTGCTGGGCGGACGCATTCCCGAGGAACCGGGAACCATCGCGCCATCGCTCGCGGGATTCAGCTTCGCCGGAGAAAAGGAAAAGATGCCGGGCGCGCTCAAGGATGGTTCTGTGAGCGAAGACGCCATCACCCGCGCTGCCGGCCGTGTTCTCTATGAGATTGCCCGTTTTGGCTATCTCGACCACCCGCCCTCGCATGAGATAACGCCGCAGTTCATTGAAGAAAATGCCGCCGTCATCGAGAAGACCGGCGAACAAGCGGCGGTGCTGCTTAAGAACGAAGGCGGAGCCCTGCCTCTTAACACCGCCGATTCCATCGTTCTCATCGGCTCGACTGCGGCCCAGGTGGACGCCATCGGGATCAATGGCGAGCGCTCGGTCGGCATGCCCGAGCGCCAGGTTGGCCCTTTTGAGGCGCTCGGGCGTCTCGCTCCCGGCGCCAATATCCAGGTAGCCATCAACGATAACATGGACGGGTTCACCATACCTGCCTCCGCCTTCAGCCATTGCCATAAGCCGGGCATGGTGCGAATTGCAGCCGATCATCACAAGCAGACCGATCCGCGAATCGATTTCACCGGCTCTAATTCCCTGCCCCCCAACTCCCGTCTCCGCTGGAAAGGCTCGCTCACAGTGCCTGCTGGCGGCAGCTACTGGCTCTATCTGCAGAGCCTGGGCACAAACGCGGTGATTCGAATTGACGGTAAGCGTCTCGGCGGCACAGGCGCTTACCAGGGAGGAGTGCACGGCGACGTCGTCGAGCCCAACCAGGACAACGTCGTGCCCACACTCGACGCTCTCGACAATGTTCGCCGCGCCGCCAACCTAACCGCCGGCCGCCACAAGATCGAAATCCTGCTCACTCCGGATACTTCGAACGCACCCGTGCAGGTGCGCCTCAACTGGTACACGCCCGATCAGCGCAAGGCCGACCACGAAGCCGCCATCGCCGCCGCAAAGAGCGCCAAGGTTGCGGTGGTCTTTGCCTGGTCTCGGCTGACGCCTGTATTTGGTCTTCCCGGCGATCAAGACAAGCTGATCGAAGAAGTCGCCGCTGTGAATCCAAACACGATCGTGGTGCTGAACACCAGCCAGCCCGTCGCAATGCCGTGGGTGGACAAGGTAAAGGCGGTGCTCGAGATGTGGTGGCCGGGCGACGAGGGTGGGTGGTCGACGGCAAACCTGCTTCTGGGCAAGAGCAGCCCGGCGGGACGTCTGCCCGTAACCTGGGGCAGGCGCCTGGAAGACTACCCGGCGAACGACCCGAAGCATCCGGAGCGCTCGGCGAAGGGGATCGACGGCAAAACGACCTACTCAGAGGGTGTGAATGTGGGCTATCGCTGGTTCGATCACGAGAAGATCGACCCCCTGTACCCATTCGGCTATGGGCTCAGCTACACAACGTTCGCATACAGCGACCTGCAGGTAGTGAAAACCGCCGGCGGCGGCCTCGACGTGAGCGTGAAAATCACCAACACCGGCAACATCGCCTCCGACGAGGTCCCGCAGGTCTATCTTGGCGCGCCCAACCAGTTTCTCGATGGCGCCGAATTCCCGGTGCGAGCGCTGGTTGCATTCGACCGCGTGCAAATCGCCGCTGGCGAGGCAAGAACGGTCACCCTCCACGTCGCGCCACGCCAGCTGGAATACTGGTCAACTGCGAACGGCAAATGGATGAGGGCAGAGGGCTTCCGGACGCTCAGCGTTGGCGCCTCATCGCGGGACCTGAGGCTGGAACAGACCATCGACTGAGCGCCACGCAACTCCTATTCCTGTTCCCCCATCCCAACTACTAGAGCGCAGAGCACGATGGCTGCTGCTCCGGCTGCAGCGCAGTCTGTGTCGCAATGGCTGCGAAGCAGATTTGAATGAGGTTTAAACAGAGTCATGACTATGAATTCGCTTAAATTGGTACCCCCAGTTTTGCTCAGTTCTGTGCTTTGCGCCGGATTTGTGCTGGCGCAGTCCGCGCCTTCATCGCCTTCGGCGCCTCCTCCGAGTTCCGGTTCTTCGAGCCCGCAGGCTCCGGGCTCCTCGAGCCCCCAGGCTCCAGGCGCTACGAGCACTCCCGCTCCCGGTTCCTCCACAACCACCAGGCAAACAAGACCGACGAAGACGAAGCCCCGGCCCGGGACGACAGCGAATCCGAAGGATGCCACGGCGAGAGCGAAGGGAACGAATAGCAGCACAAGAGCAAATACCACTACCACCACGAATACGGCGGGCAATACGTCGAGGAGCGGGAGATCGTTGTCGACTACGACCCCCGCACAGGGTACCGCTGCAAACCCGTCAACAACTCCCGCTCACGGCTCGCCTGAGGATCTGGCAACAACGGGTGCGCGAGCAAGAACCTCTACGGCCGAATCGGATGCCAGGCAAGCAATGAATCCTACCCCGGCAGCGCGTGCCAATCCGGCTACGAGTCAGGGAATACTTGGCACTCCAGGAGCGACCCCAGGAGCCAAAGCAAATCCGGCTTTCAATCGTGGACAGGGAGCCACCTCAGCCCCCGGTACAACGGCCGGGCGAACAACGAATCCCACTCAGAATCTGACATCGGGCGCGCGTTCCAACACGGCAACGAATCCTGCTCTGGGGACGCGTGTCAATCCAGCAGCGAATGCGTCTGCGATTCCGCCTGCCAATTCAGGAACGAATCCAGGCCTTCTCGCCAGCCCAGCAGCAACGCCGGGAGCGCGCGGGAATACGGCGGCAACTCGGGGAGTGCCGGCTAACCCGTCCTCGCCGGGAGTACGTTCAAATCCGGCAACGAATTCTGCTGTCAGAGCAACGGGCGGCAACTCCTCTGCGGCGGGAGCCGCGGGGCCAAAGATTCCGGGCGCTCCTCCGCCGGACACCAGCATCGCAGGCGCCAGGGCCAAGGGCCTGGTTTGGGTCGACATGAACACGAAGACCTACCACACCCCTGGCGACTCGGAGTACGGCACGACGAAGAACGGCAAATTCATGACCGCTGACGATGCGAAGGCAGCCGGTGCTCGGATGGCGGAAGCGAGGACAACGAATTAACGGGCGGAACGAAATCGATAACTGAATCGAAATGGCCGCCGGCCCGCCAGAGGGCCGGCGGCCATTCAGTTTTTATCGTGAGCCCGAATCGGCTCGATCCCTGCTTCCGGATTTACTTGACCATGGTCCGCGCAAGTAGCTCCCCGGGCAAGCCTCAGGAAGCCTTGCCCAGCCCCACCAGCGTGACGGCGGCAATGATCACCACCATCCCTGCCCACAACAGGCGCACCGGACGGCTTCCCACGCCGGCCCACTCGCCCAGCGCGAGGCCCACAATGCCGCCGAAGAGCACGTAGCCGCTCATGTGCAGCATCCAGTTGACGTAGTCGAGCGAGGCCGGAATGTTGGCCTGCCCCCACGCGTAGAAGAAGAACTGCAGGTACCACATGATGCCGCCGGCTGCGGCCATTGTCGCGTTCTTCACCAGCGTGCTCGGCGGTTGGCCCAGGTCGGCGCGCAGCGATATCCTCTTGAGCGCGGCCAGGCGAATAAAGCAGTAGCTCAGGTTGACGATCGCTCCGCCGCCCATGATGAATACGTAGCTGGGCAGCGCCGAGTAGAGGTGATTCACTCCGAGGCCTTCAGCGGCCGCGGCCATGGGCTTGGCAGCGTCTATCGCAAACGACATGCCGCTCGAGAAGATGCCGCAGAGAATCGCAAGCAGGATGCCGAGCTTCAGATTGAACTCACGCACTTCACCGCGCAGTTGCGCTTCTTTCTGGTGGCCGGCATAGGAAACGATGGCAACACCGACCAGCGCGACCAGGACGCCGGCCAGGGTGATCATGCCGTTCCTGGTTGCGAACAGGGCTGCTGCGCGGCCGTCGAGGATCGGCGGCATCAGAGTGCCCACAACCAGCGTGACGCCGATGGCGATGCCGATGCCGAGTGAAATGCCAAGGTGCCGCATGGTGAGGCCGTAACTCACGTTGCCCACGCCCCACATCGCACCGAAGAGCGCGACCTTGAGCAGAACGGCCGAATCGATGGATGCATAGAACCCGTGGAAGTCGGGAAGCAAATAAAGGCTGACGCTGATCGGCAGCAGGATCCAGGAGAAGAGGCCGGCGACGGCCCACGTGGTCTCCCACGACCACTTCCTCACCTTCTCAATGGGTGCATAGAAAGAGGCTGCCGACGCGGCCCCCACCATGTGCCATCCGATTCCCGCAATCATCGAACTCATCCAATCTCCTTTGCCGTTCGCCGGCACACGGTGACCTTCCCGGCTTCTGCTGCGCGCGTCTGTTGCGATCCGCCCTAGAACGCCACTGAGAAAGTGTACTGGCCCGGCGCAAGGGCAAATCCGGCTTGCCCGTCGCGTGTCTCCGCCTTTGCAAGCTTGCTCGACGCGAGCGGCGCGCCCTCGAGTTTGTATCCCGCGACCTCGTCCGCGGCGAGCGGCAACCAGCCGGTGGTATTTGCCGGAAGTGTCAGATGCCACTCGGCCAGGTGCATCTCCCCAGGTTTTCCGCTTGCCTTCCAGTCGGAATGAATTGGCCCATACGAAGAGTCGTAGTCGAAGCGAATCCATCCCAGCCGCTCGTCGAACACCGGATGCAGCACGATGGTGTGAAAGCCCGCGTCCAGCGGCGTTGCATCCACGCCTGCTGCGTAGCGATAGATCCAGTCGGCAACCGCACCGTAGGCATAGTGATTGTAGGAGTTCATGCTGGGGTCGCTCTTCATCTGGTCGCCATTCCAGCGCTCCCACATGGTTGTTGCACCGTGCCCGACCAGGTAGCCCCAGGAAGGATATTCCGTATTGAGCAGCAGCTTGTAGGCGAGACTCGTGTACCCGGCCTTGGTCAGTTCCTCAAGCAGGTAGGGTGTGCCAAGAAATCCCGTGGCAAGCAGTCCGTGGTTCGCTTCGATCTTGGCGGAAAGCTTTGCCGCGGCCTTCGCGCGCAGTTCCGCGGGCAGCAGGTTCATGTGCAGGGCCAGCACGTAGCCGGTCTGCGTGTCGCCGCCGTTGCTCTTCGCATTAGGATTGTTGATCTGCCCAAAGGGCGATGGCGAATTGTCCGCCCCGGCCACGAAGCCGTCGTCGTGCACATACTTCTTCGCGAATGCCGCGCGGATCTTCTCGAACATCTCTGCGTATTTCGCTTCATCCGCGGTACGTCCCGTGGCGTGAGCCATCTGCCGCATCAGCGTCACGTCGTATGCCCAGTAGGCCGTGGCGATGAGACCGTAATCGGTCTTGCCCTCCGGCGAGAGCCAGTCACCAAACGCAATGCCAGATTCGTGGGTCCACAGTCCGTCGGGATTCGCGGCGTTGATTGCGTCGAGATACTTCTGCATCGCCGCCCAGTTGTCTTCGATGATCTGCTTGTCGCCGGTCTGCAGCCATGAAGTCCAGGGAATCACCACGCCGGCATCGCTCCAGCCGGCGCCCGTTCCCATGTTGGGATGCGCGGTTCCTGGAGAGTAGATGCCGAAGTACGGCGTACCCACCTGCGTCCCGCGCATGTCCGCGGAGAACTTGCGCGAAAAAGCGGTCAGGTCCATGTTGTAACTGGCCGCGCGCCAGAAGACCTGCGCATCTGCCATCCAGCCCAGCCGCTCGTCGCGCTGCGGGCAGTCGCTGGGGATGCCGACAAAGTTTGACCTCTGGCCCCAGAGAATATTGCTCCAAAGCTGGTTGATCATCGGGCTGCCGGTCTCCAGTTTGGCCGTAAACGGCGCGTCGGTGTGGATGACCTCCGCCTTCAGCGCGTCCCTGTCAGGGTCCGCCTTCAGTCCCGTCACCTCGGCATATCTGAAGCCGTGGAAGGTGAACTGCGGAGTGAACTCCTCCAATCCGTAGCCCTTGAGGATGAAGTGGTCGGTGGCCTTCGCGGTGCGCAGATTGTCGGTGTAGATGGTGCCGTCGGGGTTCACAATCTCGGCGAAGCGCACCCGCACATCGGTGCCGCGCGGGCCGGAGACGCCGATGTGTTCGACGCCTGAGAAGTTCTGCCCGAAATCAAATACGTACATGCCGGACTTTGGTTCGGTCACAATCCTGGGCTTGAGCGTGCGCTCTACGCGGATGGACGGGTAGTCCTGCGCCTCGATGTGGATGGGTTTGGGGTCAATGGTAATTGCTGAAGGCCATCCGACCGGATCTATGTGCGGCGAGGCCCACGAAGCTTCCATGGGGTTTCGTTGCTGTGCATCCTGCGACTCCCCGTCGTAGAGTTCGGAGCTTGAGATCTCTGACTGGCGCGCGGCCCATTGGGCATTTGTAACAATCCACTCGACGCTGCCATCTGCATGTTCAATGCGTAATTGGGCCCGCAGCGCCGGCGGCGTTTCACCGTAGTTGTTCGGCTGCTGAAACCACTCCAGCGGCGTGGAGTACCAGCCGGGCGCGAGCAAGCTGCTGATAACGTTGTTCCCACTCTCGATCTGCGCGGTCACGTCGTAGGTCTGATACTTCACGTGCTCTCGATAATCCGTCCAGCCGGGCGCGAGCACATCATCGCCCACCCGCTTGCCGTTGAGGAAGAGCTCATACGCGCCGAGTGCCGTGGCGTAGAGCCTCGCGGAGACAACCGGACTGTTCACCTGAAAGTTGTGACGAAGAATCTTCACCGAGTCCGGAATCCACGGATGGCCCAGATCCGTAGTCGCCGCAACCGCTGATTTCCATGCTGCATCGTCGAATCCCGGCTGTTGCCAGCCCTCAGGCCCGTGCAGCGCAGTCTTCCAGTCCGAGCCGGTCGAAAGCGTAGCCGTCGTGCCGTCGGTGAACTCCACGAAAAGAGTCGCGATCGTAGGCGGCGCCGACTTATCGGCCATGCCGTTGGGATTGGCGATGTAGTGGACGGTCTCGACTGCGATCGTGTTGACTCCAGCCACGACAGCCGCTGTAGCGTCTCCGCGCACAAACTTCTTCCACGGCATTTGCTTCCAAGGCGGGAAGGCCTGCACCGTGAGCACCTGATGGCCGTTGATCCAGGCCGAGACCGTGTCCTCACCGGTGGCAAACAGCGCAGCGTGGGCCACAGGCTTGTCGAGGGTTACCGTTTGCCTGAAGGCAAGATGCTTCTCGGCACTGCCCTCTGCGTCTGCAGCCGCGTCTGGGCTTGTTATCCACTTAGCCGCTGCGTGGCGCACTGCATCCTCCTCTGCCGTCTCGTAGCCGATCCAGTCGGCCCGCCAGGCATCCTGATGCAGCAGGCCCGTCTCCCATGTGCTTTCGGCAGAGATCGGCGTAGGCGCGGCAGGTGCAGCCCCGTGCGCAACCCAGACCTTCACGCGCACGATGTAGCGATGCGAAGGCTCGAGGGCGGGGCCCGCGTAGCGAACATTGAGCGACTGGTCGGAGGCGACACGGCCACTCGACCAATCCGGCTTGTTGGCTGCCGCCAGCGCAGGTGAAGAAAATACCGCGACCTCGTAGGCAGCCTGCCTGGCTCCGCGCGCCGGGTCGCTCAGCTGCCATGAAAAGCGAGGCTCAGGGTCATCAATTCCGAGCGGCGCGTTCAGGTTGTCGACCTGCAGGCCCGTCAGTCGGGCCGAGGCGGTATTTGCCTGCGCTCCAGCCGTAAAGTTGCATGCGGAAAGCGTAAGAACGACAAGCGTGCGGCGCAGAAATGTGCGGCTAATCATGATTGCCTCGCGAACCAAACCCGACCATTGTCCAGCTCAGATGCACGCTTTGGGAAGAGACGAGCGTGGCGTGCAGGCGGAGCTGAATTTCCTCAAATGAAATTATTTTCCATACGGAATTACCTTATGCAAGCCGCGCCGCGGTTGTCAAAGGAAGATGGAATGCGCACCGGACGGAAAGATTTGATCGGGAGTATCCGGCTAGGAGCGGGCAATGTTCAGGCGCTCGTAAAGCTCGTCAAAGAGCAGACCGCGCCCTGGAGCATAGGGCTGAAACCATACGCCGTCGATCACCAGCTGCGGGATGGCCCGCTTGCCAACGTGGCGCAGCACCTCGGCCGCCGCGGTGGGTTCAAGATCGACATTAATCTCGGTGTATTCGACGCCGTGCGAGTCGAGAAACTGCTTGGCCTGCCGGCAGTCCCTGCACCAGTTGCCCGAGTAAATCTGCACCTTCATACCACGATTCTACCGGCCGGCGAATGGTAGCATCTGTGACCATGGAAACAACCATGTCCCCGGGCGAAATCAAAGCGCTCCTCGGCCTCGAACCGCACCCGGTGGAAGGTGGCTCTTTCCGGCGCACGTATACGTCGCCGGGGACTGTGCAGCTTGAGCGAGGCACTCGGCGCCAGGGGACAGCGATCTACTACCTGCTAGAGCCGGGGACCTTCAGCGAGATGCACGTGCTCGACTCGGACGAGATCTTTCACTTTTACCTTGGCGACCCGGTCGAAATGCTGCAGCTCTGGCCGGATGGGCACACGGCGCGGGTCACTCTTGGGCCGGATCTGTCGAAGGGGCACCAGGTCCAGTTGGTCGTGCCTGCCGGAGTGTGGCAGGGAACGCGGCTCGTGAGCGAGGGTAAGGCTGCGCTGCTCGGCTGCACGGTGACTCCAGGGTTCGATTTTGCGGACTACCGCAGTGGAAGCTGCGAGGAGCTGGCGGCGAGGTGGCCGGCAGAGGCGGAGATGATTCGGGCGTTGACGCGGAGCTAACTAGGCGGGGTGAGGGGAATGCCATTTTCATCGCACGGTTCCACGGATAACACTTCAGCCTCTCCGCACTTGAATTTGCCGGACAATCCGCAGCTCGAATCAATCATCACTGTGATTACGGTCGGCGCCGGTCCTTCCAGTGGTCCGCCCCCTTTGGGAAACATCGGTTCAAGTCCGAAGATGAGCTCGAAGATTGCGTTCTGATATGAAAAGCCTGAAAGTTCGAGGTTCTGCACGTTTCGGAACTGGAGAACCACCAATGTGTGATGCCTGAGGACAAGGAAGCCTTCCGCATTCACTTCCTTCGTCATCTCGAAGGCGTGAATCTGCGTTTCGAGCATAGGTGAAGGCGAGCCTGGTAGCCATGGTTTCCCGCCGGCCACCGAAAGGCCGAGATGAAGAATCTCAGCGTCATGAAATGATGGCCAGCACCCAAAAATATTTGCGATCCTGTCGCTGTGCTGAATGATTGGTGAAGGATCGAACCGCTCCATAAAGATCTCCGAGTCCTGGATCTGTTATCGCCGCTCGCGAAAAAAGCCGCGCAGCAGTTCGGCGGACTCTTCAGCGAGAGGGCCCGACTCAACAATGAGCTGATGGTTGAGCTGCGGGTGATTCAAGACTGAAAGAACCGAGCCAGCCGCGCCGGCCTTTGGGTCGGCAGCCGCGTAGAGCAGCCGATCGATCCGCGCATGAATGATCGCGCCCGCGCACATTGAGCAGGGCTCAAGCGTGACGTAGAGGGTGACGCCATTGAGGCGGTAATTCTTCAGGGCAGCCGCAGCGGCGCGCAACGCGACGATCTCTGCGTGGGCGGTCGGATCGTTGTCGCGAAGGACGCGATTCTGCCCCCGCGCGATGATTTCCCCTTCGTGAACCGCGACGGCCCCGATGGGCACTTCGCCTGCAGCCGCGGCAGCGCGAGCCTCGTCAAGAGCAACGGCCATGAGGTCGAGGTCGGTCATTTCTTCTTTGTTCCAGAGGAGGGTTTCGTCGATCTCGCGAGTTTGGCCGGCGGCGCGCCCGAGCTTGGCAAATCCGTCGGCTGCTGTTGCGTCATGCAGTGCAGTGTTCCCAGACCCCACACCAGGTCCACTGCGTGTACGCCGATGACCTCCCGCGTCGGGAACAGTTCCGCGATGATATTCAGTGCGATGCGATCCAAGGGATCGTGAAAGGTGGGCACGAGGACAAGCCCGTTGGCGATATAGAAATTGGCGTAGCTGGCCGGCAGGCGCTGGCCACGAAAAACGACAGGCCGCGGCATGGGCAGCTCGACAACGGTGAATTGTTTGCCGTCGAGGGTCCGCGCGGCGTTGAGTCGCGCCAGGTTTTCGGCGAGCGGCTCATGGTTGGGGTCGGAAGTGTCGGGCTCGACGGCGGTGAGGATGGTCTCCGGCCCGGCAAATCGGCTGATGTCGTCGACGTGGCCGTGGGTGTCGTCGCCGGCGATGCCGCGGTTGAGCCAAAGCACCTGAGCGATGCCGAGGTAGTCGTGGAAAACACTCTCCATCTGTTCGCGGCTCAGGCCGGGATTGCGCTGCTGCACTTCGCTGAGCATGCACTCTTCCGTCGTCAGCAGAATTCCCTGGCCATTTGTATCGATTGACCCGCCTTCGAGCACAACGCGGCGGCACTTCGTGCCGTTCTCGTTTTGGACTGACGGCTGCCATGAGTGCAGCTTCAGCGCCTTTGCGGCGCGGGCGGGCAGCTTGTCATCGAGCTGCCAGTCGTCGTACTTCGCCCATGCATTGAACCGCCAGTCAGTAAGCGCGACTTGGCCTTTCGCATTCCGAATGAAGATCGGCCCGGTGTCGCGGGTCCAACTGCGATTCGTCGGCCAGCGGTGGAAGTGGACTCGGTCGAGATCAGCTCCGGCTCGTTCCAGAATCGACCGTATACGCGACTCGGCGCCCTCATCCTCGACAACGAGTTGTACCAGCTCGTGCGCGGCGAGCAGCCGGACAATCTCCGCATAGAGCCATGGAATGGCCCTGAATTTTCCCGGCCAGTCTTCAGGGTTATGCGGCCACGCCAGCCATGTGGCCTCGTGCGGCTCCCACTCGGCCGGCATGCGGTAGCCGAGATCACGAGGAGTGGCGGCTGAGGCGTTCTTGTCAGCCATATCTACCTGGGATCTCCGTCCTGCGCCCAATTGTTGACTGGATCGAGGAAGCGGCTGGTGATGGGCGCGTAGGCGTCGATGCGGCGGTCGCGCAGAAACGGCCAGTTGCGCCGCGTCTCCTCAATCAGTCCGAGGTCGATCTCGCCCAGCAGCACTTCCTCCGCATCGTGCGATGCCTTGGCGATGATCCGGCCAAACGGGTCGGCAAGAAAGCTGCCACCCCAGAACTCAAGGCCAACACCTTCGACGCGATTGCCTTCCACGTCCCCATGTTCCATACCAACGCGATTGACCCCGGCCACATAGACTCCATTCGCGATCGCATGCGCCCGCTGGATGGTCTGCCAGGCGTCGTATTGCGCCGCGCCGAACTCGTCTTTCTCAGCCGGGTGCCAGCCGATTGCAGTTGGGTAAAACAGCACCTCCGCGCCTTGCAGCGCTGTGAGACGCGCGCCCTCGGGATACCACTGGTCCCAGCAGACCAGCGTTCCGACGCGGCCAAAGCTCGTGTCCACTGCCTGGAAGCCCAGATCGCCGGGCGTGAAGTAGTACTTCTCGTAGTAGAGCGGATCGTCCGGTATGTGCATCTTGCGATAGACGCTCGCGATAGCCCCGTCGGCATTTAGCGTGACTGCCGTGTTGTGATAGAGACCCGGAGCCCGGCGCTCAAACAACGACGCCACGATAGCGACGCGCAGCTCGCGAGCGAGTGCGGAAAGAGCTTGCGTTGACGGCCCGGGAATCGGCTCTGCAAGATCAAACAGCCGCAAATCCTCTCGCTGGCAGAAGTATTGCGCTCGAAAAAGCTCCGGCAGGCAGACAATATTCGCGCCAAGCCGGGCGGCCTCGCGAATGTGTCGGACGGCTGAGCGAAAGTTCTCCTCAACCGATGCGACCATACGCATCTGCACCAGCCCGACGTTGTATTTGCGCCCTGTTGCCATGGTTGGCTTGAGACCTTTCCCTGCGCGATGCAACAAGGCCAACCCCGCTCAAGCGAGATTGGCCCTGACTTCCCTTAACAAAAGCTTTGCCCTATCCCGGACGAAACCCTTCTCAAAAAGTCCGCTGCGTGCATTCCCCGCGCGCAACGCCAACTCTTCCTGATTTACTCTTCCAGGATCAGAACAGCCGCGGCGATCGTCGTGGTCCACAACCCGCGCTTGTCGCCCACGGCCGACTGCGTCACGTTGCTGGTGCGGACGATCTTGTTCGAGATGCGATAAATCTCTTTCTTCTCGTCCCAGCTCTTGTCGGGATCAAACTCGACATCGAGCGTGGTGGCCAGCATCTCGGCCGCAAGCTCCTCTGCGTATTCGCCGGCCTGATCTTCCGTTTCGCCGAAGCTGTGGTGCTCGCTCAGGTAGCCATAGGTGTCTTTGTCGGCCGGGATGGCAACACCGATGCTTGAGACGATCAGCCGGTGCGGCTCGCGGGTTGAGTTTTCGGCAATCACTGAGAAGACGACCTCGCCGTGGTCGAGATACTTCAAGCCTTCCTTGCGCGTGATCACTTTGCAATGCGGCGGGAAGATAGACGAGACCCTCACCAGATTCTGCGAGGCGATGCCCGCATCTCGAAGTGCGAGCTCAAAAGATGTCAGCCGCTCCTTGTGTTTGCCCACGCCCTTGGTGAAGAAGAGCTTCTTCGGAACCATGCTCTTTCCCAATTTCGATGTGTCCTCCGTATCGCGAAAAAAAATGCCGCCCAAAACAAACGGCCCCGCATGAGTCTATCGCATTCAAGCTGCTGGGTACAGCACTGATCGGGTTTTCATTGCCCATTCATGATGGGCCCGCTGGGGGCGGGCAGATTTGCGCCTGCCAGACTGGAGAAAATGCTGTCCCGCGCGGCTCTTTTTGGCTCGGATTCGCGCGCCTTCAAGACTGTTCTCTGGGTGCCCATTCTTTAGGCGTCTTGTGGCGAAAAAAGTCGGAATGCGATGTCACTCTTTCGAAGCGGGCTCAGTTATGTTGTGTTTGGCGGCCGATGGCCCGTGTGCGCCAGTCCCAGTCTGGCCGTGCGAACTCGCCTCGCGGTCCCCGTGGAATCGATCAGAATCTTTTCTTCGCCCCGTTCGCAACGTTTTGCTTCATTCCGTGTCAATAGGTCCATGAGAAACCGCATGTCCCTGCGTCACGCAATCGTCCTGGCAGCTCCCATCGTCCTTGCAAGCGCTGCATCCTCCCTTGCTCAGCCTCCAGGCGTGGACGGTGCTCAAGGCTCCTCTTCCGTGGCACCTGGCGCGGACCCGGCTGCGTCTCAGCCAATCGCCGCGATCCTCGACTGGACCCCACCAGCAATAACGGAACTGAGCGCACAGGCCTCCTCCAAGACCAGCTTCGCCTTTGACCGCTCCATGCTGGAAGCGATGGCCGCAATTGAGGGAGGAATGGACACCGAAACCCGGCAGGCATGGGCAAAGCTGGACGGCGTCAGCGTCCGTTTGCTTCGCTTTGGGCCGGGAGGAATCCCCGATGAGCCGGCCATTGCAACCATTCGCGAGGCTTACCATGCGCGCGGCCTGAAGCATCTGGTCACATCCACTGGTTCCGGCGCTCCCATGCACAGCGGCACCACCGACGTGTGGCTGGTGGTCGACGGCATCAACGTAAAAGGCGCGGTGATTCTTGGGGAGACGGCCAAGAGCGTGACGCTGGTGACGGTGAAGGGCGACATCAGCCCGGCCGATCTGCTTCACCTGCGTGGTCACTTCGGCATTCCCAAGTTCGATAGCAACGGAGCTGCCGCTCCAGCAAATAACTAAGCCTCTGACCGATTGAGTTGAAGCTTGGTGGTTCGCTCAGCCGGACTCCTGTCTCTCCAAGGGTCCGGCCCGACGATTCCGCTCGATTCGCATCCCCTGTAAACCCTCCCGTAATCCGCCCCGATTGCCTAACTTAAAATGAGAGTGCTAGGCTCAGCTTTCGAGAGCACGCCCGAAAGGACCTCCTACACTCCATGCAGACCACCTACAACGGCTTGGCGCTTCCCGCCGATGGCCAACCGATTGAGTACGATAATGGGCAGTTTCAAGTGCCCGACCATCCAATCATTCCTTTTATCGAGGGCGACGGCACGGGCCGCGACATCTGGAAGGCCTCGCAGCGGGTCTTTGACGCCGCGGTCGAAAAGGCTTACGGCGGCAAGCGCGCCATTCAGTGGTTTGAGATTTTTGCCGGTGAAAAGGCCTTCCGCCAGTTCAAAACCTGGCTGCCCGACGACTCTGTCTCCGCTGCCCGCGATCTGCGCGTCTCCATCAAAGGGCCGCTTACCACGCCCGTGGGCGGTGGCATTCGATCGCTGAATGTGGCGCTGCGCCAACTGCTCGACCTCTACGCCTGCGTGCGGCCGGTGAAGTACTACCAGGGCGTGCCCAGCCCGGTGAAGCATCCCGAAGCGGTAAACATCGTCATCTTCCGCGAAAATACTGAAGACGTCTACTCCGGCATCGAGTTCAAGGAAGGCACTGAAGACGCGAAGAAGCTGATCTCCTTTTTGAACGAAGGTCTCTTGTCTCCAACCAAGAAAAGAATCCGCACTGACTCGGGCGTGGGCATCAAGCCGATCTCCATCTTCGGCTCGAAACGCCTGGTGCGCTACGCCCTGCACCATGCGCTCGAGACTGGTCGCAAGACTGTGACGCTGGTGCATAAGGGCAACATCCAAAAGTTTACTGAGGGCGCGTTTCGCGAGTGGGGCTACGAAGTGGCCGTCGAGGAGTTCCGCGAGCACACCGTCACCGAGCGCGAGAGTTGGATCCTCGGCAACCTCGACGCGAACCCGAACCTGACCGTGGAGCAGAATGCCGCCATGATTGAGCCGGGCCTCGAATTCGGCAACCAGACCTTTCGCGACGAGCTCTACGCCGAGATCAAGGGAGTCATCGACTCCATCGGCAAGACGCACGGCAACGGCGCGTGGAAGCAGAAGATCCTGGTCAACGACCGCATCGCAGACTCCATCTTCCAGCAGATCATCATTCGACCGTCGGATTACTCGATTCTGGCCACGACAAACCTTAACGGCGACTACATCTCCGATGCAGCGGCGGCGCAGGTGGGCGGGCTCGGCATTGCGCCCGGCGCCAATATCGGCGACGGCTTCGCGGTGTTTGAGGCGACGCATGGCACCGCGCCCAAGTACGCCGATAAGGATGTTATCAATCCGGGTTCGGTGATTCTATCCGGCGTGATGCTGCTCGATTTCATTGGCTGGAAAGAAGCGGCCAATTTGATCGAGACGTCGCTCGAAAAGACGATTCTGCAGAAGTTCGTCACCTATGATTTTGAACGGCAAACCGCGGGGGCAACCAAGGTGGGCACCAGCGAGTTTGCGACACGCATGATCGGGAATATGTAAAGACAGGTGTCAGTGGTCAGTTGTCAGAAAATGATCTGGAGGTTCTTCGCCGGATGAAAAAGGGCCCAGAGAGCGATGCGAAGTGGAGCAAAGCCTGCTTTCGCATCTCCGGCGACGCTCTTCAACCCGACGAAGTGACCAGGGAGCTTGACCTTGAGGCGACCAGTTCGGGCCTGAAAGGGGGAGCCTTAAGTTCATCGCGCCGAAAGCAACCCCTGCGTACCTCCATCTGGATTCTGAACAGCCCGCTCGACGATCACACGCCCCTCGAAGACCACCTGGCGTGGCTGCTTGACACACTGGAACCTAGGCTCGGAGTTATCAACGCAATTGCGAAGCAACACAAGACCGACTTTTTTTGCGGGTTTTCTTCCGACAATGGCCAGGGTGGCTGCACTTTCGATGCCGTCCTGCTCGAACGGCTTGCGAGATTGGGGATTCCTCTTGGCCTTGATCTGTATCCGCCGGGCCCCATTGAGTTCGATTTGGATCAAGAGTGAACGAAGAACTAAGCTTTCAAGGAGAAAACAGAAATGCGTAAAAAAGTAAGCATTGTCGGCGCTGGCAACGTGGGCGCTACGGCCGCGCACTGGATCGCGTCCAAAGAACTGGCCGATGTCGTCCTGATTGACGTGGTCGAAGGCGTGCCGCAGGGCAAGGCGCTCGACCTGCTCGAAGCCATGCCGATCGAGAAACGCGACGTGAATGTTACTGGCGCGAATGACTACGCGGCCACCGCGGACTCCGATGTCGTCGTCATTACCGCCGGCATTCCCCGCAAGCCGGGCATGAGCAGGGACGACCTGTTGCACACAAACTACAAGATCATGTCGGACGTGGTCTCAAAGGTTGTTGCCCAGTCGCCTGAGTCGATTCTCATCATTGTCTCCAATCCGCTGGACGCGATGGCGCAGGCAGCGTTCAAGCAGGCTGGCTTCAATCGCGAACGCGTCATCGGCATGGCCGGCATTCTCGACTCCGCGCGCTTCCGCACCTTCATAGCGCTGGAGCTCAACGTCAGCGTTGAAAACGTGACGGCGTTTGTGCTCGGTGGCCACGGCGATACGATGGTACCGCTTGCCCGCTATTCGACGGTGGCCGGCATTCCCATCACCGAACTGATCGCGCCCGATCGTCTTGAATCCCTGGTGCAGCGCACCCGCGACGGCGGCGCAGAGATCGTGAAGCATCTCAAGACCGGCAGCGCCTACTATGCGCCTTCAGCGGCAGCTACCGAAATGGTGGAGGCCATTCTCAAAGACAAGAAGAAGATCCTTCCCTGCGCGGCCTTCCTCAAGGGCGAGTATGGAATCGATGGCTACTACATTGGCGTTCCGTGCAAGCTGGGCGCGGCCGGCCTGGAGCAGATCATCGAGATCAAGCTGACGGCCGACGAGGATGCGGCGCTGAAAAAGAGCGCTGCTGCCGTAAAGGAACTTTGCGACGTGATCGGCGTCTAACTCCTGATGCAGCCCGATTCCACCGAAGGGGCCGCTTATGCGGTCCTTTCATGGTTTGGCGTACCTTCTCGCCATCCGGCCATGGCATTCAATATTCCCCTCTTCAATTCTTCATCCTTTCATTAGCATGCATTTCTCACACGCGACTCCACGACACGGAATTCGAGGCCTGGCGAGGTCTCTGAGGGTCTGCAGACCCTCAAGACAGCCGGCGAGGACACCGGCGCTACAGTCTTGGGCTCCCGGTGAGCAATCCGGGTTAGCTCAGCGCAATCGTTCAATTGTCATTCGTTTGTCGTAATTCGCTCATTGTGTCTTCCGAAACGGACCCTGGAGTGTAGACTGCACTGGAAAGACTGCATCTATGACAACAGCCCACATCAATCGCATCGCCACCGCGGTTCCCACCTTTGACGTGCATCAGGCGTTCATCTCGTTTGCCACGAGTTTGCTGCCGGAGGGCACAACGCGGAATCTCTTCAAGCGCATGGCGCGGCTTTCCGCAATCGAGCACCGCTTCTCGTTTGTGAATCCGCTCACCACCGACGACGGCCGCTGGAAGGATGCGGAAGACATCTATGAAGAGGGAAACTTCCCCACCACAGCGCGCCGCATGAAGTTCTTTGAGCGCTTTGCGCCGCAGTTGGCTCGCTCGGCGCTCGACCGGCTTGCACTGACCAGCGAGGAGCGCAGCAGCGTGACGCATGTGATTGTGACTTCCTGCACGGGGCTTTACGCGCCCGGCCTCGATTTTGAGGTGGTCAATCATCTGGGCCTCAATCCTTCCGTCGAGCGAACCATGATCGGCTTCATGGGCTGCTATGCCGCGCTCAATGCGCTCAAGTCCGCGCATCACATTGTGCGCTCTGAGCCGGAGGCACGCGTGCTCGTGCTGAACCTTGAATTGTGCTCGCTCCATTTTCAGGAGACGCAAGCGCTCGAACAGGTGTTGTCATTCCTGGTGTTCGCGGATGGCTGCGCGGCGAGCCTGATAAGCGCGGAGCCCGCGGGCCTGGCCATCGACAGCTTTCTCGCGGTCAACATTCCCGAAACCAGCCACCTGATCACCTGGCGCATCGGCGAACTCGGCTTCGACATGCAACTCTCCGGCGAGGTGCCCGGCAGGATTGGGAGCGCGCTGAAGGAGGGCGGAAGGCAGGTGACTCGCGGCAGCGATCCCGAGTCCATCGATTTGTGGGCCGTCCATCCGGGAGGAAAGTCCATTCTCGACTCCGTGGAGAAAGGGCTCTCGCTCAAGCCCGAAGCGCTGGTGAGTTCGCGCGACGTGCTGGCGCGCTACGGCAACATGTCTTCCGCAACGGTGATGTTTGTTTTGCGCGAGATCCTTGAGCGAGCTCAGGCCGGTCAGACCGGTTGCGCCATGTCCTTCGGGCCCGGACTTACCGCCGAAACGATGCTTTTTCATGCTGCCTGATCGACCCGACTTCTCGCATCGCGCGAGCATCGTTGAGCGGATGGACGAGCCCTGCTCCCGCGATGAGTTGCGCGCCTGTTTGCGCGACATTGCCCGCACCAATCGCTGGACGCTGGCCTATCGGCCTGTAGTGGCCTGGCTCGACGCGTTGGCCCCAATGCTCCCAACCCTAAACGGTCCGATCCGCATTCTTGACGTAGGCTCGGGCTACGGCGATGGGTTGCGGCGGGTGGAACAATGGACGAACCAGCGGGGGATCGATGTGGAACTGCGCGGCCTTGATTTGAACCCGGATGCAATCGAAATTGCAAAGGAGGCCGCGCCTGCGACCAGCAGGATTGAATGGGTGACCGCCGATGTGCTCACCTATGTGCCTGCAAAGCCGCCGCAGCTGGTGATGTCTTCGCTCTTCGCGCATCATCTTTCCGACGCGGAGATCGTTCAGTTCCTGCGCTGGATGGAGCAGCACGCTCAGTTGGGCTGGTTCATCAACGATCTTTCGCGCGCGGCCGTACCGTACCACTTTTTCCGCATCGCTTCAAAGATCTTCAACCTGCACTCGTTCGTTCAATTCGATGGACCAGCGTCGATATTGAAGGCATTTGTTCCCGCCGACTGGAAGCGTCTTTGCGCCGCGGCAGGGCTTGGTGAAGGCGACTATGCACTGCGCGCATGGAAGCCCGCACGGCTATGCGTCGAGCGACTCCGGCCGCTTGCGGAATGGAGGATGCGACCATGACCGCAGCTCTGCACAGCACCGGGCACTTGATCATCGGCGGCGGGCTGGCCGGATCAATGCTGGGGCTGCGGCTCGCATCGGCAGGCAAAGAAGTCACGCTCCTTGAAAAAGAGCGCGGCCCGCATCACAAAGTCTGCGGCGAGTTTCTGAGCCGCGAAGCAGTCGATTACCTGCGCGGTGCGGGCCTCGATCCGCTCGCCCTTGGCGCGGTTTCATTGAGCGTGGTGCGGCTTGCGGCCGGGCGCAGTGTGGTTGATGCGAACCTGCCTTTCCCTGCTCTCTCGCTGTCGCGCCGTATTCTCGACGAAGCTCTTCA
>Ga0302324_100009063_pt1 | contig 20889 bp, 20 predicted proteins | sample Palsa_T0_1_FD_201949 | JGI IMG/M metagenome (GOLD analysis project Ga0302324, IMG submission 201949) | Peat permafrost microbial communities from Stordalen Mire near Abisko, Sweden - Palsa_T0_1 | ecosystem: Environmental > Terrestrial > Soil > Palsa > Peat permafrost | place: Sweden: Abisko...
TTGCGGCCATCCCGGCGGCCCTGGCTTATGCTGGCCAGTCTGCTGGGTATTGCGGCCGGTGCGCTGATTGTAGCGGGGTACGTCCCGTCTCGCTGGGCGTCCGGTTTGCGGATTGATTCTATGTTGGGCGCCGATCAGCTTCTGACGTACGGACTGAAATATAAGTTCCTGGAAGCAGCGCTGCTTTGCCTGGTGATCTTCCTGCTGGTGCGGCGTTTTGAAACGCCGCCCGGCGTGCTCGATGACGTGCCATTCCAACTCCTCTTATTGAACGCAGCGGCTGCCATCTGCCTGCCGGATGCGATTTGGTTTCCGCAGTACCATGTTCGTCTCACCTATATCGCAATCCGGCTTTCCCTGCTTTCGGCAATACTGGTTTCCCTTGTCATAGCTCGCGTAAGCATGCATCCGGTGGAAAAGGCTATCGGCGGAGCGCTGCTGGTGCTGTTTTTCTCGTTCACGTATGTAGATGAGCGCGCCATCAATCTCGTAGAACAAAAAATGTCGCAAGCGATTGCAACCCTACCCACGGGAGCCCGCGTGGTAGCCACGGTGCGGGATGCCGGGCTGTATATTCCCGCTCTGCAGCACCTGGTAGACCGGGCGTGCATCGAACGCTGTTTCGATTTTGCGAACTACGAACCGCCCACCGCGCAGTTTCGACTACGCGCTAAACCAGGAAACCAATACGTCATGACCAGCATTGAGGACGTTCTGGATTTAGAAAATACCGATTACGTTTGGCAGCGGCGAGATATCCGGTTGTACCGGCTGTTGCCCTGCCAGGGGAGCAACGATATTTGCGTGACGGTGGCGCAGCCTGGCGAGAAGCTGGCGAATCAGCAACTCGATGCTGTTCCGGTGTGGTGGAGGACGCAGTAAACTCCCCTACCGCGGTCGCTGGAAAACTTCGACCTTCACTAGGCCGTATGAGGAATCGCGAATAAGCCGGAAGCCTGCCGTTCCCAGCCGCTCGGAAATCCACGGCGTCCAAAGCGGTCCAACGGGGGTCTGCCTTGCAACCAGGGTAACGGTCCGCTGTGAGATCCGAGTGCTGATCAGACGCTCCATGTATTCTTGTCCAGCCTGGTTGAAGTTGAAGGGGATTACGAATGAATCCTGCGGCTGTATAGTCGGCCGGTACGCCCCTACGGGCGCGATGAGGAAACCCCAGTGCAAGGGTTGTTCCAGCCAGTCCAAGCGTTGTGATTCCACCAGTCCGCTAAATACAAGCATGGCTCCCGACTCTGGAATACTGTGTACCGCGGGCCTCCAGCCTTCCTGGCGATAATCCGGAACCAGCGAGCGGCCTCCGGTGATCAAAGTACAGGCGGTCAATCCCCCGATCAGCGACAATTGTCGAACCGACGAGGAATCGATACCGTGCAGCACCCAGCCCCAGAACAGCACAAGTCCGGGAACCGCTGGAAGCAGGTAGCGGGGATAAAAAATGTGAAATTCAGTGAAGTGAGATAAAACAAAAGCAGTAGCCGTCGGGATAAGCAGCACGATAGCGCCTAACGCGGCTGCATTGAAGGATTGGGGTGGTTTCCAGCGTGGACGTTTTGCCAAGAACCAACCCGGCAACACAAGCAACGCCGCCATCGCCAATACATATTTCGGAACAAACGCCTTCAGCAGGTCGAAGAAACTTGGCCGCGGCGGCCAGGTTAGAATCTTCGCTTGCTGTGATAAGAACGAGACCTGCGGGATCGCGAACGCGGAAAGCGCCAAGCCGATCACACCGCAGATTATGAGCTGCCGCGCCTTGACGATGGATTGGCGATAGGCGCACCAGACCACAAAGCCGGCCTCGAGCGGCAGCACTGAGAAGAAGAATTGATGCAGGTGGCCGGCCGCCACGGCACAAGTTACCCACAGGATTCCGTACTTCATCCGGCCATCGCGCAGCCAGCGCAACAACCAAAGCAGAGCAGCAGCCTCAGCCAGCAACGCCAGCGAATAGGGGCGCGCGTTCGGCACCTCGATCGCCACCTGCTGTAGCGCGATGTAGAGTGCGGCCAGGGTGAGCCCAGCCGAGCGATCGATGAACTCGAAACCTATGTGGTAGAAAATGTACAGCGTTCCGATGCCCGCGGCGATAGAGGGTAGTCGAAGAGTCGGTTCATGGATGCCTCCCACCAGGCTGGTCAGCCATTCGATCGTGCAAAAGGCCATGGACTGCGGCGTCTGAGGAACCGCCTGCAAAATATGCCCGAAGCCGCCGCGAATGGCCCACACGATCAGCGTCTCATCCAGCCAAAAGCTGTTGGCGATCGGCATTACCCACAGCCGGATCATTGCGAGCGCAGCCACCATCCAGAGAATCGCCCGAAGTTGGATCTGCTGCGGCGGGAGGCGCATATGAAATTATCTCGGCGCCCAGATCCATGCGCCCGCGAGAAAAAGCACCGAACCCGCGGCAATGCACACTCCGTGCGGCAGCTTCACTGACTTGGGACTCGCCAGGTCCAGTTCCTCCCGCGCGTAGGGCGCCTTGAAACTGAACAGCCGCTGAAACAGGAACCCGATATTCCAAAGAGAGTTCCCCAGCTTGCCTCGAGCCAGCAGCAATAGTACCGCAAACACTCCGCCGAGCAGCCCGGAGAGGATGAAAATGCCGAACCAATTGGACGGTCCAACAATGGCTCCGATGGCGGCCATCAGTTTGACGTCGCCGGCGCCCATGCCGCGCAGCAGGTAGAGCGGGAAGTAAATCAGGAAGGCCAGTATCAGGCCCAAGAGAGAAACCCGCGCGCCGCTCCATTGGGACAGAAATGTATTGAGTGCCAGCCCCAGCAGCAGGCCGCTCAACACCAGCCAGTTGGGAATGCGGCGAAAGCGGAGGTCGTAGACCGCGGCGACGGCAACCAGGAGCACCAGAACGATCTGCAAAACCACGGGCGGGAAACTCATTGCCAGAACAACGTTACCGGCTTTTGAGCTAAGGAATCAACTCCGCTATCGGGCCACTCGGGAAGCCATCAGCGCCCGCAGGATAACGCACAGGTTCCAAACAATCAGGCCGGCGTACCAATAGTTGATCCAACCGATGACGCGGGCCTTTCTGCGCCAGATACAAAACGCGCCAAGCCCCAGGGCCACGCCTTTGGAAAGAGCGACTCCCAAGGCCGGTCCGAAATAAAGTAAAGTCCGGATGAAAGGGCTGGCTTCCGAAGCTCCCAAGCGGAAGCCCAGCAGAGTGGTGAGAAAGTCCAGCAGTTGCAAATAGACGAAAATCTGAACCGTCAGCATCTCGCCGCGCAGTTCCTGAAGCATCCTCACATCAATTTCATCGGCAAGAATCCGGCATTCCTTTAAGTAATGCCTTAGCTTGTGCCTTTACGTCTGACTTAGGTGGTGTTGGGTACCGGCCAGGCGGGTTGCGGCCCGGTCGGAATCGCCTATTTCGGTGGCTTTCACCAGTTCATACAGAGCCGGACTGGATGGCAGATTTTTTTCGAGAAACTCAACCCCGCGCCCGCTAATCGCGAAGTCGGTGGTTTCGTCCTGGCGGACTAGCTCCGCTTCTTTCAAACACCACAGTGTGAACTGCAGATGCTCGCGGGGAAAGCCAGTTTGGTTTTCCAGATCCAGAATGGATAACCCGGCTGCTTCCGGGTTCGAGCGGCGGCGATTGAAAAGCAAACAAAGCATCCCCAAACGCCGGTAGTGCTCCCCATCCATACCGGGCGCGAATTCCTTCCGCTCAAACACCTGGAACGGCCGGGCAGCGTGCGCTTGATAGGCGACATCGTAGGCCGCGCGCGTTTCGCGTTTGGTCAGGATTTCGTTGGCTCGGGTAAGCCGGGCGAAGCGGACAGCGTCGCCTGTGTGCCGATTGTCCGGGTGATATCGGTTGGCCATCAGCCGGAAGACCCGTTGAATGGTTTCCGCTTCCGCGGCCGGGCTGATCTGCAGCAACTGGTAATAGTCGATGAACGGTTCTTCTGGCATACCGAGCCTATTCTCCAGTTTACGCCGCGGGCTCCGGTGCTGCTTTTCAGACCACCCGGCTCGGTGTTTTCAGGTGAAATTCCGGGGTATCTGGTATCCTAGAGTGAGATGCAAAAACACCATCCCACACTTTCTTCGTTCCACTTCAAACGGGCAAAGACGGACGGCATTATCGAGGTACTCAACGAGGGTTCTTACCTCATGGCTGAGTACAGCGAACGTACCGGCGTGCTGCAATGGCAGCGTGTAGTGCTAGCGGCCCAAAAAGAAAAAATTGAGAAGTGGCTGGGCGAACATTACCCGGTCCAAAACCGAACTACCCGCCGTTGAACTATCGGCTGGGCTCAACCGCGCTGTCGCGTGAGCGTTTCTTGCGGTTTCGCTTGCGCGCTAGCGCTGCCTTTACGCGCTTCTTCTCGCCAGGTTTCAAGTAGGACGAATGCCGCTTGATCTCACGAATGATTTCTTCCTGCAATACTTTGCGTTTAAAGCGGCGAAGTGCGCTTTCTAACGTTTCGCCATCTTGAATATGGACTTCGGCCAATCGAGGTTCTCCTTCTATTCCGTTCGAACTGTCGAGACTCCAGAGTAACAGGTTCCGAACTTTGATGGCTACCCACCGGTCCCCTCCCGCGCCAGTTTTGCCGGGAATGCTGGGCATCCTGGTGCACGGAAACAACCACTTCATCGTGCGCGGCCCTTTGCCTTCCAGGACAGCCGCACTGGCGCTGGTACGGCATTGGTCCCTCATCCAGATCGATCGGCCGCCGGCGCCGGATCTCGATCTCTGGCGCATCAGCTCCAATGAGTACCGCGAAAACCTGGCGTGGGCCGTTTTGGCGCCAGGAGAGGGCGACATTTCTGCGGCAGTGTCCCAATTGCTGGATGAACTGTCGCGGCGGGGGATCGTCATCCACGAGTTTCGTCCGTAACTTCACGCCATATCTCCCTGTTCGCGTACTATCCCTGCCCCGGATACATCTATTCAACCGCGACGGAGTAAGATCATTTTCATTTAAAGCCTGCCCGCGCCACGCCGATGAATGAACGACGAGGTACATGTTCATTGTGACGCCGAAAATTCTATGGATCGCCGCCGAGCCGGCTGACGTTCTGAATCCGAAACTCTTTTCGCTTACCAGAATCCCGTGCGCGCTGGATGGCTTGCGCTGTCTTCGGAACGAGGACTTTGACGTCGTGCTGGCCAGCTTTCCGCTGCCGGACTGGAGTTCCGCAGCCGGCCTGTTGGAAGAACTGCAGCAAGCGCAGCCGGCCACGCCGGTGGTGATTTACTCGCCTCAAGCCACGGCGACTGACGTGGTGCGCCTGCTGCGGCTGGGCGCGTTCCACGTTCTGCAACAGGGGGAAGCCAGCAGCCTGCTGTACCTGGCGGCCAACTCCAAGTGGGGCGAGACCACTCCTTCGGCAGGGGCCGCACCAGAGCCAGCACCGTGGCGCAGGTCCCTGATCGGCGAGAGCCGCCCCATGCGGCAGGTAAGCGAAACTATTCAACTGGTGGCCCGCCGGCGATCCACGGTCTTAATCACGGGGGAAACCGGCACGGGAAAGGAAATCGTGGCGCAGTCCATCCATGCATCGAGCGATCGCTCGCGGATTCCCATGGTTTCGATCAATTGCAGCGCGCTTCCGGAAACGTTGCTCGAAGCCGAGTTGTTCGGCCATGTGAAAGGCGCCTTTACCGGCGCCGCAAACCTGCGCGTGGGACGTTTCGAGCAGGCCAATCACGGCACCATATTCTTGGATGAGATCGGTGATCTGCCGCTCTGTCTGCAATCCAAACTGCTGCGGGTGCTGCAAGAGCGCGAATTTCAGCGGCTGGGCAGCTCGGAAACCGTTCGCTTGGATCTGCGGGTGATCGCGGCCACGCACACCGATCTGGCCGGAATGATCAAACAAGGCAAGTTCCGCGAAGATCTGTTCTATCGCCTGAATGTAGTGCCGATTCAGGTTCCGCCGCTGCGGGAACGCGCCTCCGACATTCGTTCTCTGGTAATGCACTTTATCGAAAAGATCTGCCGGGAGGAAGATATTCCCGTCAAGCAGATTTCGCGGGAGACCTTAGACCGATTGTCTCTCCACGATTGGCCGGGCAACGTACGCCAGCTCGAAAATGCGGTGGAACAGGCAATTGTGCTCAGTGGAGAACGTCCCGCCCTGTTTCCCGGGGATTTCCCGCTGCCGCCCCGCGAACATCCGGTTGCCTTCATCGCGCTGCCGGATCAAGGGCTGGATTTCGAGAAGACCGTGGGCGGTATAGAACGAAACATTCTGGAACAAGCCTTGAAGAAGACGCGCGGCAATAAGAAACTTGCCGCCGAGATGCTGGGCTTGAAACGAACCACGCTCACCGCCAAGTTGAAAAGCCTGACGGCGGTCAGTGCCGCCGGTTAAGTCAGAGGACAAGCCGAAGGCTTACCCACACGTACCATTAGCTGGGCGGTACGGATGCCGCGGCCGCGGATGCCTGTTGATGGCCCCCGCCCGTATTCACTTGCACGGCTCGAACAATAAACCGTTTGGGCGCCGATCCAACATAGTAGAACGGATAGCAGGTCACCAAGGTCAAAGTGTGTCCACTGGACGCCGTTAAAACGCTGACGTCCCTGGGGCTGACAATCCGCGTTGACTCCACCATATAGCGGAACGTTCCGGAGTCCGTCTCAAAGTCGATGGCGTCATTCTTCTCGATGTTACTGAGTGCCCGGAAGAACGTATCCCGATGACCGGCCAACCCCACATTCCCGGTCTTTCCCGGCAGCGCCGTGCCTGGAATATGCCCGATTGCCATGCGCAACGTTCGCGAATCCGCTCCTTCGCGCACCATGGCGGCTACATGCAACCGGGGGATCCTCAAGCGTCCCAACAGCATCTCAGGGGACCGCGGACGCTGCTCCGGTGGAATTGCCTCCGGCGGACGCGGCAGGTCCGGGTTTTCCACGTTGCGCCGTCCGTTGAAGAACCAGGACATTTCGTCCGAAACAAAGCCCCTCGCGGATGGCTTCAATCCGCGCAACGTTTGATCGAACGACCAATCTTCATACGCCTGATACAGCACGGTGCTGGTGTTGACCCAGACAAAGGCATCCACCGCAGCCAATCCCGCCAGCAGAAAAAACCATTCCGCGTGGCCCAGCCAGCTGCGTCTCCACTCGGGGCGGCTCATTTCCGATTCACCGCCTCGTTCGCGGATTCAAACATGTAACTGTTGCGCGTCCGCGTGGCAAGCTTTTTACGATCCTCAGCGAAAGCCTCTACCTTCACATGCCGCAACGATTTTCCTGCGGTGGTTGGGATGTACCCCACCGTATAGCGTGCCCGAATGTCTTTGGCGATCTGCCGGCATACTGGAACAACCTCATCCAGCGTTTTAGGAAAGTAAACAGCTCCTCCGCTTCCATTTGCCAGCTTTTCGAGGACCTTCGGATCCTTGTCGGCATCGTCTTCGTCGAAAATGCCGACGGTGTAGATCGTTACCAGGGAGTCCAGTACATCGTGCATTACCTCCGGCCACTTGTGAATGCTTACGTTATCGCCGCCGTCGCTAATCACTATCATGGCTTTCCGATCTCGACGTCCCATCTGCAGTTGACGAAGCGACAATTCTACGGCATCGTAGAGCGCCGTGCGGCCTTCCGCCGATCCGCGCCAGAGCGCCTTTCCCAATTGGTTTATGTCATCGGAAAACGGCACGGCATCGGGCAAACCCCGCCGGGCTTTCTCATTAAAGTTGACCACGAACACTTCATCGCGCGGATTACTGGCCTTTATGAATTCCAGAGCGGCCGTGATTACTTCCGGGCGCTTATGCTCCATGCTTCCGCTCTCATCCACCACGATCCCGGCTGTCACCGGCTGATCCGCGCCACCAAATTGCGTAATCTCCTGCAGCTTTCCGTCCTCGTAGACCTTGAAATTATCTTTGGTGAGGGACGAGACAAATCCTCCGCCTGGGGCCTTCACACTCACGTCCAATAAAACCAGGCGCGAAGTGGTCCGTATGATGTAGTCTTGATCCTCTTTCGGCGGAGCGGATTGACCCCGTAGGTCTCCGCTGAGCACGGAAGCGGCCACGACCAGCATCCATCGGAATACTTCGCGCCTATTCGTCATTGCTACAAGCCAATCTGGCTACATGCCAATCTTACGACGTTCGGACAACTCGCAACACTAAGAACATCGCAAGCGACAGCATTCCCGCCAACCCAACCAGCGGATACGGGCTGGCCGTTTTCGGGAGTTCCTGAGGAGCAGGGGAAGGCGAAGGAGTCGGCGCCGGGGCTGGTTCCTGCGCGACAGCCTGAGGTTCCGGTTGCGGCTCTGGAGCTGCAGCCGGGGTGGTCGTTTGAGCGGTCGTCTGCGCGGTTTCTTCCTGAGGGGCAGGCGTGGTCGTTACCGAAGCAGTACCCAGCTGGGACGCCTCGGTCACTTCAGTGGTGGGCACCGCGGCATGAGCATTGGCCGCTATCTGAACGGCAGCGGACTTCGGATAAGCGAATTCCTGGCCGAAGTTATCCCCGGGATAGAACCACGCACGGAGAGCCTTGGGCTGTCCGGGAGGCGTTTCCCAGAATCCGAAAACGGTCTTACCCGCCGGCTGCAGCCGATAGTTTGGAATGGCGAGAATGGTGGTCAGCAGTTGAGTTTCGTCCCCGTTGAAAATCTGCACGATGTGACGATCCGACTGCGAATCCAACAACTTGATTACGTACTTGCCGGGCGGCAGCACCATATTAGGAACTTGAACGGTTTCGTTTACGGTCAGAATGGTTTTCTTGTTCCACTGATCCGCTCGGGCACTCGGTGCGATGGCAACTCCCAGCAACCCTATAGACGCAACTGCGAGAACTAATTGCTTCATGGCGTACTCCTTTGGTGAAATTCCACGGCTGCATGATTAACACGGTCGCAACCGATCCACCCGCTCTAAGGGCAGCTTGCCTGCCAAACGCCCGAATTCCTTAAGGTGCAACTAGATGCGGATTTTTAGACTGGTGGAATACAGGAAAGTTTTACTTTGTTATGGCCGTTTGTGTCGCTGGGCGGTCACCGGGTGACCGAATTTACCGCACCAGCGGATCTTCCACCCAGGGCGGGGTGGCTTCCAGCAAATGCGCCAGTTCCGGCTCCAGGGTCGCCATTTTTTCCTTCATCTGCCAGGCGATTTTGCGATAGCTGAAATGGCCTTTGACGCCCGAACGGAGCCTGGATATATACTCCGCTTCGGCGAAATCCATCTTGAATAGGAATCTGGAGCGCGTGGCCAATGGCAGTAGATAGTGCGATCCCGGTTCGGGTAGCGCAGTAATCGTTTCGAAAGCATGCCGGATCAGGGACGAGTAAAGTTCACTGACGCCGGCTTTTTCAACGGCGTCAGGCGTCTCGAAACCCAACTTGGTCGAGTACTGTTGCCGGAACTGCTGACAGCGCCGGTGCCGATGCAAATCGCGATAGGCGCCGATATCCATCACGATGTCGTACACGTAAGTGACATTCCGGAAATTCCGTAGCAGCTCATCGCGCCGCGTTCTCGATTCCAGCGCCACGTCCATCACTTCCGCCCTCTGCCGCGCGCTCCAGGCCGCTGCTAGCCGGTAGAGCTCACGATACGGGCGATCCGTTACCGGATAGAGCAGCGTGGCCACCAGGTCGGCTGGCGCATCCGCCGGCTTCATCAGATCTACCGCTTCCGGACACTGGCTGTCCGCGGCAGGCAGATTTTGTTTGGCCCAGAGCCGCAAATTCTCGCCGCTGCGCAGAAGATGCTCATCTCTTTCCACGTGCCGCGCAAGCGTCGGCGCCGGCGCCTCGGACACCCCCCCCGGTTCCCACTGGCATTGCGGCGGCGCCGAACAGGCTTCCGCGATCTCGCCCGCCAATTCCCGGATTTCCCCGTACTCGGATGCTTTCAGCCGCCGGACCTGGCGCTCCAGCGTTCGTATGCTGGTGACTTGTCCGACGCCGGTCGGAATGCCGAAACACAACAGATAGCGGGCTACATCGAAAGCGCGCGCCGCGATGTTGCGCCGGTACGCCTCCGGCTTCATGGCGTCCGGGCGCGGCAGCAGATCCGTCAGGTAGGCGGAAACCTTGGAATGGATCTGGTTATATCCGGACAACAGACGGGCGGCGGCTGCCTGATACAGCGCCGCTTGCGCCGCATCGAATTCCGGCGGTGTGATGAATCCTGATTTCGAAAAATCCTGATAGCGCGAGGAGCGCGCTTGCCCATCCCACAACTGTTCGTCTTCGATCTCGGTGGCGGCCAGCTCGGAAATCCCTTCAAAGCACAGCACCACGTGGCCCAGATCGGCGATGGAAGCATGCCCGTACTGGAAGTAGAAACTCTCGAGAAACTTTTGCGAGTCGTGCGTGCGAACCCACTCGATGGATTCGCGAATGGAATCCGGCGACCGGCTGTAGCGCGCCAGCGCATACGCGCATTTCTCGGGCGGCATGGGGGATAGGGTGATGACGCGCTGTAGCATGAAACGCTATGATAACGAATTCAATGAAAATTCGACTGAAGAAACTCGCGCCCGAAGCGGTGCTGCCCGAATACGCGCATGGTCCGGCAGAAGACGCCGGCATGGATCTGCGCTCCATCGCGACGGTGATCCTGTCGCCGGGCGTCCCACAGGCGGTGCCCACCGGCCTCTCCATTGAGCTGCCCGCCGGTTATGAAGGACAGGTCCGCCCCCGCAGCGGCCTGGCCTTGAAGCACGCCATCCTGGTGGCCAACACCCCAGGGACCATCGACCCTGGTTATCGCGGCGAGATTCGCGTCATCCTGCTCAATGCGGGAGTGAGCGATTACAAAATCGAAAAAGGCGACCGAATCGCGCAATTGGTGATCGCCCGCTACGAACCGGTGGAATGGGAAGAAGGGGAACTAAACCAGTCGGTTCGCGGGGCCGGAGGGTTTGGGTCTTCAGGACGATAAAAACCGTTTCTGGTTTCTAGTTTCTGGTTAACTGCCAGCCTCTGCGAACCAGACACCCGAAACGAGAAACCAGAAACGGGTTTTATCCTTTGAATTCCCCCGCCATCTTGCTTGCCAGCGGCCTGGTCTGCCCTGCGTACTTGTTCCCAACTTTTTTGCTGTATGGCATGGACGACGGCGATGACAATTGCTCGAATGTGAATGAACAAATCCGCATACCTGGATAAAGCGCCACCGGCATGCGGCTTAAGTTGCTGAGCTCGAGTGTTGCCTTGCCCGCCCATCCGGGATCGAACAGGCCGGCCGTTCCATGCACGATGATGCCGACGCGTCCCAGGCTGGATCGGCCTTCCAGCCGCCCCAGGACGTCGTCATCCAACTCCAGGTTTTCTTCGGTGATGGCCAGCACGAACTCGCGCGGCTGCAGGATGAACGGGTCGCCTGAAGGGACCAACACGCTCCGCATAATCTCTTCAATGCCGCGCTTGTCCCGAAGATCGATAAAAGCATGCCGGCTGTGCTCGAAAATGCTGAATTCATTGCCCAGCCGGAAGTCTACCGAGCAGCTTCCGAATTGATCCGGCGGCAGATCGGGCGAGATCTTGATCTTTCCCAGCTCGATATACCGTTTGATGTCCACGTCGGACAAAACCATAGAGATTCGAGAGTAGCACAGGCCCCCGTTTTTCCGCATTTTTTGCCACGCTACGCCGTGATTGAAAAACAACGGCACCGACTCCCTCACGGTCGGGGCTCGGCACGGGGGACCTCATTCCGAGCCGCGAGCGTAAGCGACCGGTGATTTGGTTTTTCAAGCGTCTTCATCACTTTTGGTGGGCCGCAGGCCCATGGCCGGTAACACATTTCGCACCTTTCGCCCTCCGCTTCGCATATAGTTCTGATGAAACAGCTTTTCTTGCTTTTGACGGCGGCAATTCCTGCCTTCACCCAACCGGTGATCGCGAGCCTGGGAGTTCGCAACAGCGCTAGCTATACGTTGCCCGGATTGCCCAATTCAGGCATCGCGCAAGGCTCCCTGTTTATTGTGTTCGGGCAAAACATGGGCCCCGCGAAGATTGTTCAAGTCTCCAGCTTCCCCCTGCCCACTTCCGCCGGATTAGCCGGGACCTCCCTGCAGGTCACCATCAACGGGACCATGGTGGATGCCATCATGCTGTACACGCTGGCTACACAGGTTGCAGCCGTGCTTCCTTCCGATACGCCTATCGGCACCGGAACCATGACAGTGACCTACAACGGGCAAACCAGCGCTCCGGCTCCCATTACGGTGGTGAAAAGCAGCTTCGGAATTTTCGCAGTGAACCAATCCGGAACCGGGCAGGGCGTATTGCAGAACGTAAATTCGCAGACTGATCGCCCGTTTAACAGTTCCACCGTATCCGCGCAGCCTGGTCAAGTCATAATTCTCTGGGGTACTGGTATTGGCCCGGTCACCGGAAACGAAGCCGGTGGACCGCTCCCCGGGGACATGCCCAATCTCGACGTTCACGTTTGGGTGGGTGGCAAGGATGCGGTGATCCAATATCGCGGCCGCTCGGGATGTTGCACGGGCGATGACCAGATCGTCTTCGTGGTTCCGGCCGGCGTGGAGGGCTGCGGTGTTCCGGTGTATGTGCAGATCGATAACACCGTCAGCAATTTCGTCACAATGGCGATTGGAAGCGGCGGCGCACAATGCACCGACCCAGGCGCTCTTACCCCGGCCCAGATTGCAAGCGCCACCAAGAATGGAGGCATTCGCAGCGGATCCGTCGGCGTGAACCACTACGACGGGTTGGCCGGCGCCACCCATGAAATTTCCGATGGCTTGCAGGCGGTTTTCGCGAGCACCCCATTGTCCGCACTTTCCGGCTTTAGCGCCGTGGCGCCGGTGGGCAGTTGCACCGAGTTCCAATTTCCTGTTGCTGGATCGAATGGCACAAACACATACCTGGATGCCGGAAAGATTTCCGTGGGCGGGGCGGCCGGTCCCTACGATCTTTACTCGCCAACTAAAGGCTCGTACGGCCTTAGCTTCCTGCCAGGCGCCACTAGTTCTCCTGGATTGATTACCGATGGCACGGTGTTGGGGCCGGGAACGTACAACTTCACAGGCAGCGGCGGCGCCGATGTAGGCGCGTTCACGGCTGCGGTCGATTATGTGAACACCTTCCACTGGGACCAATCCTCGGTGAGCTCGATAAACCGCAGCCAGCCGCTCACCTTCAACTGGACCGGAGGAACCTCCGGCGGCATAGTGACCATGGTGATCATGTCCTCATTGGCGCCGGGCCCAATGGGAAGTATTGGCGCCGCCATTTTCTGTTACGCGAGTGGCGCCGCGGGATCCTTCACCATCCCGGGTCCGCTGCTTTCTGCTTTGCCGCCCAGCTATACGGATGCCGATGGCAATCCGCAAGGCACCGTGGAGGTATTCCAGAACATTGCCGGAAAAACATTCACCGCCAGCGGTCTGGATCTCGGAACCACCAGTTCGCAGGTTACTTTTACCAAGAGCTACATCGCGATTCAGTGACGCGTTGCATGGCGGCCATCGAATCGCGCGCGAAGCGCCTCTGAAGCATTCGGCTGATCGGATAACCGATTCTTGCGAGCGCATGGTTCGGTTTGGAAAATGCCAGTAGGTCATACCAGACCGAATTATCGCGATCCTCCCATCGGACAGTGAATTTCTCTTCGCCGGATTCGGCGTGGTCGCCTAAGGTGCCGTATGCAAAGCTGCACGGATCTTCGACGAATACAATCCTGGATAGGTTCACCGACCAGAATCCAAAATGCGAAACAACCGCCGCGACCACGATCCCAGGCTGAATTTCGGCCTGACGCGGAAAAATGCTGGTCCATCCGAGATCGAACATGGCCCAGGATCGGAAAGCGTGCTGCGCCTTTTCGAAAACTTCGCGCCCCGAACCCAGCCGGATGCGATTGTGATCCACGCGATATCCGTGCGGTAGTGCGCCAGCGCGAGTGGCGCCTACAGCCGAATAGGAGAACGGCGCATCCTTGTTCTGATCGATCAGAATGCGCAGCGCTTGCTCTGAGGGTCGGGTGAGTGTAAACAAGCCTGTCTTATGTCATTATCCTGAGAGAGTGCCAGCACTGCACGACCCATCTCTGTTTAACCAGGACCTCGCGCCCATCCCCATGGAGCGCCGCACCTGGGGCCTCTACAACTACGCGTCACTTTGGGTCGCGATGAGCGTCTGCATCCCGACGTATATGCTGGCGTCGGGATTGATCGCCGGCGGCATGAGCTGGTGGCAGGCCATTCTTACCATACTGCTGGGAAATCTGATTGTCCTGATTCCCATGCTGCTCAACGCGCACGCCGGCGCGCGCTACGGCATTCCGTTCCCGGTGTTTGTGCGAGCTTCGTTTGGCGTGAAGGGCGCGAATGTTCCGGCAGTGTTGCGCGCGCTGGTGGCCTGCGGATGGTTCGGAATCCAATCCTGGATCGGCGGACAAGCCATCTATTCCATGTTGCAGATCCTGTGGCCGGGCGCTGCCGCATTTCCGGCCGGAATGTGGATTTGCTTCTTTGCATTTTGGGCGCTCAACATGTACGTCATCTATCGCGGCATCGAAACCATCAAGTTTCTGGAAGGCATCGCCGCGCCGTTCATGTTGGGCGTGGGACTTCTGCTTTTGTGGTGGATCACCTCGAAGGCCGGTGGATTCGGCCCGGTGCTAAGCTCGCCCGGCAAATTCAAAACCACTACCGGGTTCGTGAAGTTTTTCATTCCTTCGCTCACCGCCATGGTGGGATTCTGGGCCACCGTGGCGCTCAACATTCCCGACTTCACGCGCTACGCAAAGTCGCAAAAAGCGCAAATGCTGGGACAAGCCCTGGGCTTGCCGGCCTCCATGACGCTGTATTCGTTCATCGGCGTTGCCGTGACCTCCGCTTCGGTGCTGCTGTTCGGCGAAGCCATCTGGGATCCAGTTGCCTTGCTCGGAAGATTCCACCAGCCTGTGGTGGCATCCATCGCGCTAGTGGCGTTGCTGATTGCCACTTTGAATACCAACGTGGCGGCGAATGTCGTCTCGCCCTCCAACGATTTTTCTAACCTGAACCCGAGCCTGATTTCGTTCCGCACGGGCGGCTTTATCACCGGCGTGGTGGGCGTCCTGATGATGCCCTGGAAACTGCTGGGCGATTACAGCGCGTACATTTTCGGATGGCTGGTGGGTTATTCCGGATTGCTGGGGCCGATCGCCGGCGTCATGATCGCGGACTATTTCATCGTTCGAAAGTGCGATTTGAACGTCGACGACTTGTATCGGCGCAACGGTCGTTACGAATATGATCGGGGTGTGAATTATCGCGCCGTGATTGCGCTCGCGCTGGGGATCATCGTGGCCTTGCTCGGACTGGCGGTGCCGCCGCTTCGCTGGCTGTACGATTACGCCTGGTTTGTGGGATTCTTGGTAGCTGGTGCGGTCTACGTCAGCCTGATGCAGCGCGCGCCCTCGGCCGCCCGCGGCTGGATTGGAGAAACATGATCGGTACCGAAGCAGCTCTTGAGACGGTTTCCTTCTACGTGAACGGCCAATGGGAAGCAGCCGGAAACCGGCCGGTGTTTCCAGTGACGAATCCAGCTACCGGCGCGGCCATCGCGCAGGTGGCCTATGCATCGTCCGCCGATGTGGATCGCACTGTGCAAGCGGCTCACGCGGCGTACCTCAAATGGCGCGAAGTTCCCGTGGTGGAGCGCGTGCAGCCGTTCTATCGATACAAAACGCTGCTCGAAAAGCACGCCAACGATTTAGCCGCTACCTTGACCGCGGAGAACGGCAAGACGCTGGATGACGCCCGCATGGAAGTTCGCCGCGCCATCCAAATGGTAGAGGTTGCCTGCGGCATGCCCAGCTTGATGCTGGGCGATTCGCTGAACGACGTTTCCAGCGGTATCGATAGCCGCACCATTCGACAGCCCATTGGTGTGTGCGTCGGCATCACGCCGTTCAATTTTCCGGCGATGGTTCCCCTGTGGATGTGGCCGTTTGCCATCGCGTGCGGCAACACCTTCGTGCTGAAGCCGTCCGAAAAAGTTCCCATGACACCGGCCATGGCTGCTGCCCTGTTGCACGAGGCCGGCCTGCCCGGGGGTGTCTTCAACCTGATTCATGGCGACAAGACCGCCGTGGACGCGCTGCTCCATCATCCATTGGTGCGTGCCGTTTCGTTTGTCGGGTCCACGCCGGTGGCCAAGTATATTTATCAGACTGCGGCCGCCCAAGGCAAGCGCGTGCAGGCCCTGGGCGGGGCTAAGAATCATCTGGTGGTCATGCCGGATGCCGATCTGCCCAAGAGCGTTGAGGCCATCATCGGTTCCGCGTTCGGAGCCGCCGGCGAGCGCTGCCTGGCTGGGAGCGTGCTGGTGGCCGTCGGTGAAGTGGCTGATCCCCTACTCCAATTGCTGGCCGAAAAAGTGAGCGCGATGAAGGTGGGCGACGGCTCAGAGCCAGGCGTGGACATGGGGCCGCTGGTGACCAAAGAACACCAGGCGCGCGTGGAGGGCTACATCGATAAGGGCGTCGCCGAAGGCGCTAAGCCGCTATTGGATGGCCGTTCCGTCAAGTGCAAGGGCGGCGGATTTTTCGTTGGTCCGACAATTTTTGACAACGTGCGTCCGGAGATGACCATCGCTCGCGAGGAGATTTTTGGACCGGTGCTTTCCGTCATTCGCGTGAAGACGCTGGACGATGCCATCACGCTGGTGAATAGTTCCCGTTTCGGCAACGCTACCTCCATCTTCACCGGCAGCGGAAAAGCCGCCCGCGAATATTCCTCGCGCGTGGAAGCCGGCATGGTGGGCGTCAACATCGGCGTGGCCGCTCCCATGGCGTTCTTCCCATTCGCGGGCTGGAAAAATTCCTTCTTCGGGGATTTGCACGCGCACGGCAAGGACGCCGTCATGTTTTACACCGAGCAAAAAGTATTGATGACCCGCTGGTTTTAGTACCTCACCTTGAGCGGTGACTTCTCCCATTCCCGAAAAGCCTCCAGCGCCTGCTCCCGCATGGTCTGAAGCATAGGAATCGCGCGTTCGCCCGGCGGGAGCTTGAGCTGCTCATAAATCAGCGAATCGTCGAAACCGATGCGCGCCGCGTCGCCAGGCGTGGTCGCGTAGTAGACTTTGGCCAGGCGCGCCCAATAGATCGCTCCCATGCACATCGGGCAGGGCTCACACGTTGTGTACAGCTCGCAATCGGAAAGCTGGAAACTACGGAGTGCCTGCGCGGCTGTCCGGATGGCGATCATTTCCGCATGCGCCGTTGGATCCGACAGCACCGTTACCTGATTGGTCCCGCTCGCGAGAATGGATCCGCCGCGCACCACCAGTGCGGCGAAGGGGCCGCCCAGGCCCGACCGCACGTTCTCAACCGAGAGCGCGATAGCTCTCTCCATGAAGCGATCCGCCATGCAGGTCCATTGTCTCGAACCTGCTACTCTTCATACAAATGAGCGTTGTGGAATTGTGATCGCCGGACTCGGGATCGACGTGGCGGAAGTGGACCGCATTCGCGAAGCCATCGAGCGTCATGGCCAGCGCTTTATCCAGCGCATTTACACCACCAATGAGATCGCTTATGTGGAACGAAAAGCCAACCGCTTCGAGCGCTATGCCGCGCGTTTCGCCGCCAAAGAGGCCGGCATGAAGGCCATTGGGACCGGCTGGAAGCGCGGCGTCCGGTGGCAGGATTTCGAGGTGACCAATCTACCTTCCGGCCGCCCGACATTACAGTTTCACGGTGCAGCCGCCAGGATCGCCGGACAATTGGGCGTCCGCAATGTTGCTCTGTCGATCACGCACACAGCCGCCCAAGGGGTGGCCATTGTGATCCTCGAAACCTGAAGACAGCCACCCGTCGTGCCGAGTCACAGATCGACGCCTGCCTTTCGCTCGCGCATTTTCAATCAATTGCCCGATGCCCGCTACGCCCGCCGCAATTCGTGATGCTAGTTTTCAAACATCATGGATAGCGTTCAAACAGCATTCGACAAAGTGTATTGGGCTTCCCAACCTCCCGAACTTCAGGCGCTCCCGGCCATTGACGATATGAGCCAGCGCACGCTGCGCGCTGCGGATCTGGCCGCGAAAGGTTTCATCGTCGACGTGCCGATTATGGTGTGGGGCTGGGATCCGTATCTCGTCATGACCATGCGCGCGAACTTCGGCTATACCTGGGTTCCTTCCGCTTTGCAGCCGAATATTACAGTGGCGCCCGGCGTTACGCAGCCTGGCGCGGTTGCCTATGACCCCACGAACCCGCCCGCGGGATCCATCAAGGTATCGACGAACATTGCGGATTATCCGCCATTCAATCCGCCCGCTCCTTCGCCCCAGCTTGCCGCGGACGGCGATCCAGTGGGTGTGCAATCCATCGGCACTTTGTATTTGTCGGTAGTGGGCGACACGGCTCCCGATGGCGCCAAGTTCACCGATTCGCGCGGAACTTTTCTGAAGCACGTCACCATCACGCCGTTCGGCCGGACGAACTACTGGGAGAAAGTGGCTTAAAATTACCGGTCCCTTTTCCGCAGCCCCGAATCCCTAACCCAGAATCCCCATCTTTTTCGCCACGCGCGTCAAAATCTCCGCCGCTCGGTCCAGCATCTCGCGTGTGTGCGTGGCCGTAACAATGGTACGCACCCGCGCCTTGCCTTCGGGAACTGTAGGAAATCCGATCCCTGTGGCGAACAGCCCGTTTTCGAAGAGGGTCGCCGAATATGCGTGCGCCATCTTCGCGTCACCTACCATGATGGGCGTGATGGGCGTCTCGCTCTCGCCTGTATTGAAGCCGGCATTGTTCAGAGCCGCTTTGAAATAACGTGTGTTGTCCCAAAGTTTCTCAATGCGCTCCGGTTCGTTTTCCAGAATCTCGAAAGCTGCCAGGCAGGCTGCCGCAACTCCCGGCGGATGCGATGTCGAAAATAGAAACGGCCGCGCCCGATGATAGAGAAACTCAATCAGGTCGCGGCTGCCGCACACATAGCCGCCCAGCACTCCGATTGCTTTCGACAAGGTGCCAACTTGAATGTCTACCCTGCCGTGCAGTCCGAAATGATCCACCGTGCCGCGCCCGTTCTTTCCAAGCACGCCGGAGGAGTGCGCGTCGTCGATCATCATGATGGCCCCGTGACTTTCAGCAGCCGCCACCAGCGCCGGCAGCGGGCCGATATCGCCGTCCATCGAGAATACGCCGTCGGTAATCAGCAGCTTCCTTCCGGGTGCTCCCGCCAGATCGCCGAGAATCTTTCCGGCCGCCGCCGTGTCCCGGTGCCCAAACACATGGATCTTGGCTCGGGAGAGCCGGCAGCCGTCGATGATACTGGCATGATTGAGCGCGTCAGAAATGATGTGATCTTCCGGCGTGAGAATCGCGGAAACCGTGCCGGCATTGGCTGCAAAACCGGATTGGAAAACTACGCACGCCTCGGTGTTCTTAAATTTCGCGATGCGCCGTTCCAACTCCATGTGGATGCTCATGGTTCCCGAAATTGTCCGCACCGCGCCTGACCCCGCGCCATATTTCTTGGTGGCGGCAATGGCCGCTTCCACCAGCTTCGGATGATCCGCCAGCCCCAGGTAATTGTTGCTGGCAAGGTTGATCACCTCGCGCCCATCCACGCGCGAGATCGGTTCGCAAGGCGATTCCAGCACGCGCAGCCGCTGGTAAGTGCCGGCCTGCCGCCAAGCTTCCAATTGCTCGCCCAAATAACTCAGTGGATTCGTAGCCGTCATAAGCCTCTATCCTAGTGGAGCAAGCCTCCGGCTTGCTGGCAGTGTCTGTCAGGGTATAAAGTTGATCGAATAAGGAGCCAAGTATGGAACAGGATCGTCGACGGTTTCTCACCACCGCGCTGGCTGCCGCGCCCATGTTTGTGCCGCGCAGGGCCTGGGGTGCGAATGATCGCTTGGCCTATGGCTTGATCGGCGCCGGCGGACGCGGCCGCTACCTGAATCGCAATTTCCAAAAACTGGGCGCGGAATGCGTTGCCATCGCCGAAGTGTACGAGCCCAATCTCGCGCTGGGCTTGAAAGACGCTCCCGATGCCAAGGGCTACGTCGACTATCACGACCTTCTTGCCCAGCCCGGCGTGGACGCCGTTGTCATCGCCACGCCCGATCATCAGCACTACCCGAATCTGCAGGCGGCCCTGGATGCGAAAAAAGATGTGTATCTGGAAAAGCCGATGTCGCATTCTCTGGAAGAGAGCCAGCTCATGATTCAAGCGGTGCGCAAGACCAAGCAGATCGTGCAGGTCGGCATGCAGCGCCGCAGTGCGCCTTCAGTGATCAAAGCCAAAGAGATCGTCGACTCCGGTATCTTGGGCAAGATCACCATGGCCAAGCCCATGTGGAACTGGAACGTTTCGCATGAGCTGAACAATACGCCGCTCGAAGGCACACTGGATTGGAAGCGTTTTCTCGGGCCCGCCAAGGATCGGGAGCTGCAGCCCATGCGATTCCGCTCCTGGCGCTATTTCTGGGATTACTCGGGCGGCAATATGACGGATCAAGGCACGCATTTGATGGACGTGGTGCAGTGGTTCACCAACTCGGGACCGGTTCAATCGGCGGTGAGCTTCGGACAAGTGGCCAAGATGATCGGTTCGGAGGCGCCCGATGTGTTCTGCGCGGTGTTCGAATATCCCAAGCTGATGGCTACCTGGACCTTGAACTACTGCAACTCGTACGAGAATGACTGGTCCATTCAGTTTCAGGGGGACGAAGGCACCATGTTGATCTCGAATGCGGGCTTCAAGATCTGGAAAGAACCGTGGCTCAAGAATCCGGAGCCGGTGCAGCAGATGGAAGCGCCCATTCCCATTGAGACGCACATTCAAAATTTCCTGGATTGCGTGAAATCGCGAAACGAACCCAACGCGACGGTGGAGGTGGGCGCGAGCGCTGTTTCTGCGCCGCATTTGGCGAATCTGG
>Ga0302324_100009064_pt1 | contig 20888 bp, 20 predicted proteins | sample Palsa_T0_1_FD_201949 | JGI IMG/M metagenome (GOLD analysis project Ga0302324, IMG submission 201949) | Peat permafrost microbial communities from Stordalen Mire near Abisko, Sweden - Palsa_T0_1 | ecosystem: Environmental > Terrestrial > Soil > Palsa > Peat permafrost | place: Sweden: Abisko...
CGCTGACGCCCGGAATCGCATCGACCAAAGATGCCAAGCGCCTGAAGCTCAGCGAGGTAACGACATTCACGAAAATCCCGACGCTGCCCATCTCCTATGGGGACGCACAGCCGCTTCTGGCGGCCACCACGGGTCGCGTGGCTCCGGAACGCTGGCGCGGAGCTTTGCCAATCACCTATTTCATCGGGCCGGGACCAGCCAAGGTACATCTCAAAGTCAGCTTCAACTGGGATACCAAGCCGATTTACGACGTGATTGCGCGGATCCCAGGCTCAACTTACCCGGACGAGTGGATCGTTCGCGGCAACCATCACGATGCCTGGGTTAACGGAGCAGAGGACCCGGTTTCGGGCACCAGTGCGCTTCTTGAGGAAGCTCGAGGCCTCGGGACGCTTTTGCGCCAAGGCTGGAAACCGAAGCGCACTATTGTCTATTGTATTTGGGACGGCGAAGAAGAAGGCCTGCTGGGATCCACGGAATGGGCGGAGGACCACGCGGAGGAGTTGCGCAAGAAAGCCGCGGTATATATCAATTCAGACGGTAACGGACGAGGTTTCCTCGGCGTGTCAGGGTCCCACACTCTGGAGAAGTTCATTAACGGCGTGGCGCGCGACGTGAAGGACCCGGAGACCAACCTCAGTGTCTGGAAGCGGCTCCAGTTGCGCCGCCTGGCCGAACAAACGGAAACGCCCGCGGGTGCGACCAGGGAGACGCCGCTTCCCGATCGCCAGGAGCTGCGCCAGCGCGCGGATTTACGTATCAGCGCCCTGGGTTCGGGCTCCGATTACACGGCGTTTCTGGATCATTTGGGAATTGCGTCGCTCAACCTCGGTTACGGAGGAGAAGATGAGGGCGGAATCTATCATTCGGTTTACGACGATTTCAATTGGTACACGCATTTCTCGGATACGGATTTCAGTTACGGCCGGGCGCTGGCCGAGACCGCCGGCCTGGCCGTCCTTCGCCTAGCCGATGCCGAGATTCTGCCTTTCGATTTCGCCGACTTCACCGATACCATCCAGCGTTACGTTGACGAAGTTCAGAAGCTGGCGCAAACGCAGCGCGCTGGAATCGTGGAAAAGAACCGCGAAATCGAGGAAGGCGCTTTCGCCGCCAACGACGATCCCAAGCACAAGACCGTCCTCCCGCAGCCGCAAGCGGTGCCGCCATTCCTGGATTTCGCCCCTCTCGAAAACGGTCTGGCCGCTCTTCAGACCGCTAGCGCGCGCTACGACAAGGCGTTCGAGCGCTCCAAGGAAACCGATGGCTCGATCCCGGCTCGCTTGTCGCTGCGGGCATTGAACGCCGATTTGATCGCCGTGGAACGCTCGCTCACGCTGAGCGATGGCCTGCCTGGGCGCAGCTGGTTCCAGCACCAGATTTACGCTCCAGGTTTTTACACCGGATACGGCGTCAAAACGCTGCCTGGGGTTCGGGAAAGCATCGAGCAGAAACAGTGGAAGTTAGCGCAGGAGCAGATCGTGCGGGTGGGCGGGGTTTTGGAAAATGCCGGAGAGAGGATACAATCCGCCGCCGCTGAACTTGATCGGGGCGCGCAGTAAAGTCGTGGCTCGCAGTAACTACTGCGTTAGCTGCACCACGTGTTGGCCGCGCGGCAGCGTGAGAACGAAGCTGACGCCGGATTCGGACAGTTTTTCGGCGGCCACCGCGCCGTCGATCTCGATCTTGCGCGGACGGGCGTTCAAAAGGGCCAGCGCGCGCGCGTTGCTCTGATAGGAGAACCGCAAGTCCTGGATCGAGGCATTGGCGGACTGCAGGTCTCCATTAAAATCGACTATGCGGATGCTGGAGTCCTTGGGCGCGGGCTCAATAACGCTGTTTCCTGCTGGCAGCCAGAGGGTGGTGTCGTCGCGAACGGGCCAGAGGTGGCCATTCACAAGTGCCGGGCCTTGCCAGGAAACTCCCACGCCGCGTGGCGAGTCGATGATGAGGCGCGAACCGCTTTGTTCGGCCTTATCCATGGTGACGGTGGCGGTGGCGGCGGCGGAGGCGAGCAGAGGCAGATCGGGCGTGAGGATGGAATTCTCGAAGTATAAGGCGACCCGGGGAAAAGCCTGCGCGGCCACGTGGACCAGCTGGAACAATTCCGTTCCGGTTTGTTGTTTGGTGGGATAAACATCCTGATAGCGTTCCACGATGTTGATATCGATGGCCAGATGGTCGGTATGCTGCGTGATCGGCTGGTAACGCGCGGCGATTTGCGGATAACGCTGCGGGCCGAGGTTCCAGATGGTGGCGGGATCTTCGATCAGGAACGTGAAATCGTGCCGATCGAGCAGGGGCAGCACGCGCGAGGCGTCGGCGCCGATGAGATCGCGCATGCGGGTGTCGAAGCGATCATCGACATGGGTGAGCACGAAATCGAGATCGGGCTTGGCGGCGCGGACGGCTTCGATTTCGCCGATCCATTTCTCCTGCTGGCGGCGCGCGAGCTCGGCGCGGTAGTCGAGGAATGTCCGCAAACGGGCGGGATCAGGATTGGGGGATTGAAACAGCTCGATTGGATCGAAGTTGTTCAGGGCAATGAATTCGTCGCGCACGTCCTGGTTCATGGGCGTGAAGCGGGCCGGATTGGCGGCGCCCTCGAGCGATTCAAAATATAGCTCAGCGAGGTTGACGCCATCCCAGTCGAAGCGGCTGATGAGTTGTTTCACGCCCGCGGACACGGCGGCAGAACACTCGGGATTGCTCAGGTTCATGAGCTTGCGCCAATCCAGCTGGGCATCTTGAAGAATGGCGGTTTTTTCGCGCCACTCGGGATGGTCGTCCCAAAATTTCTCGCTGACGTGCGGGAGCTCGAGCCAGACATAAACCAGGATCGCGTTGCGGTGGCAGGCTTCGATGAGGCGGCGCAAAAATTCGTCGGACTCGGGCGCCGATTCGTAGTAGTGCCAGCCGGCCACGTGGAGCGCGCTGATGCCGGCTTTGCGCCAGCGCGCGGCGAAATAATCCAGATCGACGCGGGAGCGATAGGAGCCGTCGAAGAAGGCCCACAGACGCTGGCTGCGGAAGGGAGGCTGCACGCCGAGATCATGCAGGGCCTGGAGCAGGTAGGGAAAGCGTTCATAGCCCTGCTGGCCGGGCGGCGCGGCGATCCACAGCACGGCGCCGGAGCCGCGGTGGAGCGCGACCATCACGGGAGCTTGGTCCCAGCGTTCGGCGGCCAGGACCGATGAGCCCTTGGGCAGATCGAAGACCGGGATCTCGAGCGGCGTCTCCCAAACGATGGAAAGCTTGGGCGCGCGTTGATCGACGATACCGCGCACGACGACGCGCTTGGTCGTCGGTTTGAATCCGAGCGCGGCCGCGAGATCGCTGCGGCCTTCCAGGACCACGATGCCGCCTTGCTCCACCCGCTGAATCCACTGCGGAGCCGAGCCGGGTGTGACTTGACGAGCTATGAAGAGATTCGCCGGGCCGCCGGCCGCGCGCGTGAGTCCGATGGCGGAGAGAATTTGAGGCCAGGGCCCCGGATCATCGCCGGCAATGTAGTAGTTGAATGTGGAGCCTGGAAGCACAGCCGCCACGCCGAGACAAGCAAAAGCAAAAACCGCTCGCTTACGCGCGCGGCTCAAAACGGAGAGCGGAATGTTAACGGGTAAAGGCATACCAGAGTCCAATTCGCAAATCGTAAAAATTGGGACGGCGCGGGTTATCCAGGTTGATCAAGTAGGCGCCGCGCAGGAAGTTCACCGAGAACAGCAGGGACTTGGGCAGATCGCGAAAACGGAAGCGGAGGCCGGGACCGGTTTCTCCGTAATTCGCCCAGTATTGGCGCAGGCGATCGGTGGTGCCGTTCGCGTTCCAGTAGAGCTGCGACTGGAATCCGCCGAAGCCTTCCAGAGGAGCGAAGGTATAGCCTCCACGATTTTGCGAATAGAACAGCACATCGTCTTGAAAACGGCTGACAAAAACTATGTCATCGTTGGTTTCAAAGTAGAGGCCCTTGGAGCTGTTCATCAGATGGCCGAAGCCCTTGGCGCCGGAAATGCCGCCGCGATAGTCCGGAATCATCTTGCCTTCGTCGGTGCGGCTGGGAAGATAATTGACCGATTCGCCCGCCTCGAACCACCCGGTAATGCCGCGCCAGGGAAGAGTGGCGACGCCGACAGCGAAGATGACGGAGCTTTCAGACAGATACTGCGGGTTGAGACTCCCAGCGATGGGCCCAATGTTCCCCTTCACGTCGCCGTCGAGCCGAATGGAGAGGTAGGGGCGAATGGGCAAGCGCCCGAGTCTCAGCTCGGTTTTCACCTGGCCGTAGCCGAAGGCATCGTGCCAGCGGGTGGAAAAGAATGGATAGATCCAGACCGTGGTGTGGAAGAGCGCGAACTGAGCCGCGAGGTTATGGTAGGCCTTACCGGCTTCATCGGAGACGGAAGAATCGGGGCTTTGGCTCGCGAGTTTGAACCACTTCATGGCGTCGGGGTCGTCATGCAGGATGTTGTATACCCAGCCGAGCTTGAGCATCACCGAGAAATCGATGGGGTCGTTTTCGTGAGCGATGGTCAGGTATTTCAGGGCGTCCTTGAGGTAGCCCGCCCGCATGCTCCGCTCGCCGAGCGCTTTGGCTTCCTGAGAGGTCTGTTGGGCTGAACCGGCGCGGTTGCGGAGGGTTTGCGGAAGCTTGAGGGCCATGCGGGCGCGGTCGGCCAGCTCTTCGTCACTGCCATTGAGGACTTGATCGAGCAGAGGCTGCGCCCCGGCTTGATCCTCACGATTCAGGTGCAGGAATCCAAGCTGGGCGGAAGTGAGCAGATCGCTCGGGTCGGCCTGGTGGAGAGTTTCGAACTGGCGTTCAGCCTCGTCCTGCTTGCCCATGGCGAGAAGCAGATAGGCGTATTCGCGGCGCAGCTCGAAATTGTTGGGATCGATCTCGAGAGCCTTCTCAAACTCGTACACGTAGGGGTAGCGATCGGGCAGGAGCTCTCGCGCACGTTCCGCCACGCGAGGTGGGCCGCCGCGCGAAGCTGCCAGCAGGATGAAGTCGGCCTCTTCAGTGCGGCCCAGCGTTTTCCAGACGCGGCCGAGGTCCAGCATCAAGGAGCGCTCGGCGGGCCGGAGCTTCCAGGCTTTTTCGTAATGCTCCGCGGCCAGGTCGAGTTGATCGCGCTGTTCGGCCAACGTGGCCAGTTCCTGGTGCGCGCTGAAATTGTCGGGGGAGACCTCGAGCGCTTTGAGCCAGCGCGCGATGCCGGTGGCGAGCGGCCGGTCGATATTCTGGAAGGCCTGCTCGGCGGTGTCTTTGAAGGGAGCCTCGCCACTTTTGCGGATGCGATCGAAGATGCGGCGGGCCTCGGCTTGCTGCTTGGTTTCATAGCACAGGAACGCGTATTCGAGCGCGACGTGCTGATCGGCGGGATCCAGCCGCATGGCTTCGCCGAATTGATCGCGGGCAGCTTCGTTTTCTCCGACTTTCAGTAGCGTATAGGCCAGGTCTTTACGGATGGAGGCGCGGTTCTGCGAGAGCGCAATGGCTTGCCCAAAGCTCGCGATGGCTTGATCGTAGGCTTTATCGCGCAGAGCCTGGTAGGCCCGCTCGAGCGGTTGGTAGGCGGGATCGGGGGTCTGGGCCGGGATCGACCTTAGAGCCAGAGCGATTAAAAACGTGGTTCGTAACACCATGCCCCCTCTTGGGACATAGGGCTAGTGCCGGGGAGGCTAAACTTCTCTCACTTTTGGTGAGAAGGTTTTGCGATAGCCCGGGCCGGCCCCGCGCTCCGTGCTCAGGCCGGAAACCCGATGCGACGCTTACTAGCGTCCGCCTTCGGTGCGAGCAACGCGCGAATGGCCTCGAAAACTTCCTGGATTTGAGCATCGTGCGTCTGAAATTTGCCTTCGAGTTCTTCCAGACGTTGACCCAACTCGTTGTGAGTAGCCAGAATTTCGCGAAGCATGACAAAAGCCCGCATGATTGCGATGTTTACTTGTACCGCGCGGCTGCTCTTTAGGACACTCGACAGCATCGCCACACCCTGCTCGGTAAACGCGTAGGGACGGTGACGGCGCCCTCCCCTGGACAAGTTTGATATGGCAATTTGCGATGTCAAAGAAGCAGTCTCCTCCGCGGTAAGTTGGAACATGAAATCCTTCGGAAAGCGTACGTCGGCCATGCCGAAGCTCCTAGTTGAATTCACGCCCGCGTGGCATCCGCCTTGGAGTCCAGAACGAAGGTTACAGGGCCATCGTTGACAAGATGGATTTCCATCTCTGCCTGAAAGACGCCGGTTGCAACCGTGATGTTGCTAGACCTCACACGCTCGATGAAGTATTCGTACAGGGCGCGGGCTTGCTCCGGAGAAGCAGCCTGGTCAAAGCTCGGACGCCGCCCTTTTCGGCAGTCGCCATACAAAGTGAATTGGGAGACAACTAACAGCGCACCGCCGGCATCCAGCAGACTGCGATTCATGCGGCGTGCATGGTCGGGGAAAATGCGGAGTTGGATCACTTTTGAGGCGAGGTAATCGGCGTCCTCGCGGATATCTGAGTGCGTAACGGCAAGTAGGAGCACTAATCCGGGGCCGATGGAACCAACGGTTTCGCCGGCGACCTCGACGTGTGCGCGGGTGACGCGCTGCAGGACGATTCTCATGCGATGGCAAAGGACCAGTATGGCATTCGCCAGCCGGGTGGCAGACTAAGGCTCGAGCCTCAACCTAAGGCCCGGCGCAGGCAATGCTAAGGCGATTACCTGATCTGCATTTGGACCAAAAACGCCCGATAATAGAGTCGATGATCCATCGCGGCATCTTCAAGCGCCGGCGCACCCACAGCAAGATACCGGGTGGTTTCTTCAACTTTGAAGAAGAGGGCACAAGCACTCGCCTGTATGGTTTCGGCCACGGCGATCACCTTCGATTGCGTGACGAGTTTGGCAACATTTGGCGGGGCACCGCGGAGAAAGTAAGTGACGAGTCAGTCCGATACACGTTTCGCGACGCCAACGGCCGCACGATCACCGGCGTTTCCGACAGCTTCGGCATCGTGTTGCGCGACGGGCACGGCAAAACCTGGCGCGGATTCATCGAGTAGCGCCGGTTCATCAATCGCGTATCATAGTGGTTCACGGCGGGTGATTCACGCGGGGTGATTCGCGCGATGGCGTTTCGAAAACCGGTCACTTATCAGGACGCGGGAGTCAGCATTGATGAAGCCGACCGCGCGATATCACTCATTCGCAAGCATGCGCGCGGCACTTTCACGCGCGGCGTACTGACGGACATCGGCAGCTTCGGCGGCGGCTATTTGTTGTCGGGCTGGAAGAATCCGGTGCTGGTGAGTTCGGCCGATGGCGTGGGAACGAAGGTCAAGATCGCGTTTCTCACCGGGCGGCACAATACGATCGGCGAGGACTTGGTGAACCACTGCGTGAACGATATCGCCGTGCAGGGAGCCGTTCCGTTGTTTTTCCTCGACTATTTCGCGGTGGGCAAGCTGGACGCGAGAGTCGCGGGGCAAGTGATCGAAGGCGTGGCGCGTGGCTGCCGCACCAATGGATGCGCGCTGATCGGCGGCGAGACGGCCGAAATGCCGGGGCTGTACCAAAAGGGCGAATACGATCTGGCGGGATTCATCGTCGGCGCCGTGGAGCGCAAGCGAATGTTGACCGGGGCCGCGATCCGTCCGGGCGACGTGCTGCTGGGATTGCCATCCAACGGGCTGCACACCAATGGTTACTCGCTCGCGCGGAAACTGCTGTTTGAAACCGCGCGGCGGCCCCTCACGGATGCGCTGGCGGACGAGTTGCTGAAGGTGCACCGCAGTTATTTGAGGCCGATCCGTGCAATGATCGACGCGCGCTTGCTAAAGGGAGCGGCTCACATTACCGGCGGGGGGATCACGGACAACACGCCGCGCATTTTGCCCGCGGGACTGGCGGCGCGCGTGGATGTTTCCAGCTGGACCGTTCCGCCGTTTTTCGAGGAGCTGCGCGCGATCGGCAATCTGGACCTGGCCGACTACCGGCGGACCTTCAACCTGGGCGTCGGCATGATTCTGGTGCTGGCCAAGCGGAATCTCGGCAAGGCGCGGGCGATCTTGAGCGGCTTGGGCGAAGCTTGCTTCCAAATGGGTGAGGTGGTGGAGTCGCGCGGACCAGGCGTTGTTTACACCGGTGGCGGCCATGAGGTTAGTAATAAGTGAAGCGGTTGGGCATCCTGCTTTCCGGGCGCGGTTCGAATTTCGAGGCGATCGCGGACAACGTAAAGCGCGGGCGCCTGGACGCGGAGATCGCGGTGGTTATTTCAAATCGCGCCGAAGCACCGGGGATCGACGCCGCACGGTCGCGGGGGCTACCCTCGGTGGTCCTGCCCGCTGTCGCGCTGCCTTCGGGTATCGCGCGCCAAGAATATGACGGGCGCCTAGTGGCCGAGCTCCAACAGCACCGCGTCGATCTGGTCTGCCTGGCCGGCTTCATGCGGCTGCTCTCGGCCGAGTTTTGCCGGGCTTTCCCCTCGCGAGTGCTGAACATTCATCCGTCGCTGTTACCGGCCTTCCCAGGACTGCATGCGCAGCGGCAGGCGCTCCAACATGGCGCGAAAATCAGCGGATGCACGGTGCATTTCGTCGATGAGCATCTGGATGCCGGCCCGATTATTTTGCAGGCGGCCGTGCCGGTGCTGGACGATGACACCGAAGAAACGCTGGCGGCGCGAATTCTGGTTGAGGAGCACCGCATTTACAGCGAGGCGATTGCTCTCATCTTGTCCGAGCGCTGGCACATCCAAGGCCGCCGCGTGATCGCAAAGTGAGAAGACTCGTTCGCGCCCTTCTTCCGACCCTTCACTACCTGACGCAGACCGAGGTGCATGTGTTTGCCTTCTCGGTATCGGCAGGCTTGCTGTTATCCTTCTTTCCGTTTCTCACGCTGATGCTGTCGATCTGCCGGTATGTGCTCAAGTGGCGGCCCGGAGTGAGCGCGGTATATTTCGCGTTGAACGACTATTTTCCGGATACCATGGGCCAATTCATCCGGCGCAATTTCGAAGTAACCGTGGCGTCGCGCGGGCCGGTGCAAGCGGTTTCATTGATCCTGTTGTTTTTTACCGCCAGCGGCATCTTCGAGCCCTTGGAAGTGGCTTTGAACCGCATCTGGAATTGTCCAAGGAACCGGAATTACTTCAAGAACCAGCTGGTTAGCTTGGGGCTGATCTTCGCCTGCGGGGCGTTGATGCTGGCTTCGACCACGCTGACCGCGTTGAACAACGAATTTCTCATGGGAGCATCAATGCGGCACACAGCGCCGGCGGTGAATCTTCTGGGATTGCTGCTGTTCAAAGCCGCGGCCATTCCGATGTCCATGCTGATGCTGTTCCTGATTTATTGGCTGCTGCCGAACTGCCAGATCCAGCCCGCGCGGATGGTACCGGCGGCAATTGTGGTGGGATTGCTGCTCGAGTTGCTGAAGTATGTGAATTTATGGACGTGGCCATATCTGAGGGCCAAGCTGCAGTCCGAGTACGGCCCCTTTTATTACACCGTGACCATCATCCTGTGGGGCTTCTTGGCGGCGCTGGTGGTTCTGGCTGGAGCGGAATGGACGGCGCGGCGCTCGCAGGCCGCGCCCGCTTGTCAACTCCGGGATTCAACTTAGCGAGATAAGGACCAACTTCCTATTGCGGCGGCCGCATTCGGCTCCCACACTTGATGTTCACCACTATGCCCCCTACTTCTGTCCTGACTGAATCCATTTCGGAAGAAGCTGAACAAAAAGGAGAAGGCGATGCCGCGGAACTGAAATCTCTGGCCTGGGCGGTCAGCGCGACCGTCAGCACGGACGCGGAACCGGCAGGCAACCAGCCCGCTTTTGCGCCGCCGGTTCCAGAGACGCTGCTGGACACAGGGCTCGCCCCGGCGCTGCTGCAACAGCTCATCTTGAAGAAGATGTACTCCTGCGGCGACATGCTCGGCCGCGAGCTGTCGGAGACGCTGGGGCTCAAGTTCAGCCTGATCGAGGGGATCATCGATTTTTTCAAACAACAGCATTTTATTGAAGCCAAGCGATCGCTAGGCATGGGCAACAGCACCGTGTCGTTCGCGCTGACCGAGACCGGCCGGAATCAGGCGCGCGAATGTCTGGAGAGCAACCAGTACACGGGCCTGGCGCCCGTTCCGCTGTCTCAATATAAGGAGGTTGTCAGGCAACAGCGGCGCGCCGACGGCTGGCTCACGCCGGAGGCCTTGCGGCAAGCTTACAGCCGGATGGTGATGACGCCGCGCATTCTCGCTCAGATCGGTCCCGCGGTCAGCTCCGGAAATTCGTTTCTGATCTATGGCCAGCCGGGAAATGGAAAAACTTTCCTGGCCGAAGCGCTGATGAACATCGACGACTCGTGCGTGTACGTTCCCCATGCGCTGGATTGCGGAGGCACCATCGTTCAAGTTTTCGACCCGCTCTATCATCAGCCCGTTCAAGATACCGAAGAGGTTTCCGTGTTTTCGACTGGGCCGCAGTATGACCGGCGCTGGATCAAGTGCCGGCGTCCTTTCATCGTCACCGGAGGCGAATTGGTCCTGGACATGCTGGATCTAAGCTATAACGCGACGTCGAAGATTTATGACGCGCCCTACCAGTTGAAGGCCAACAACGGAATTTACCTGATCGACGACTTCGGCCGGCAGCAGTGCACTCCCGCCGAGATACTGAACCGCTGGATTGTTCCCATGGAACGGCGCGTGGACTATCTCAAATTCAATAGCGGCGGGAAAATCACGGTGCCCTTCGAGGCCTTCTTGATCTTTTCGACCAACCAGAATCCGGAACAATTGGGCGACGAAGCGTTTCTGCGCCGGATTCAGTATAAGATGCTTCTGCGCAGCCCGGACGAGAATGAGTTCACGACCATCTTCCAGCGCTTCTGCGAATCCAAAAGCCTGCGGCATCATGACGGCTTGATCGCGCGGTTCATCGAAAAGCACTATCGCAAGGTCGGGCGGGCCTTCCGCCGCTGCCATCCGCGCGACGTGCTGTCGCATGCCATCGACCTGATTCACTTCGAGAAGCTGCCGTTCGAGCTGACCGACGATCTGATGGATCGGGCGTTTGAGAGCTGCTTCCTGGAAGAGACCGGCGACTGAAGACCGACCGGCTCCCTTACGGTCGCGGTTCAGTAACGTATTCCAGATCCACGTTGCCGCCCGAAAGCATTACGCCGATTCGCCGGATATCGCGCGGCAGCTTATGATGGAGAACGGCGGCGGCGGATGCGGCGCCGCTCGGCTCCACCAGGATCTTCATCCGTGTGAGCAGAAATTGCATCGCGGTGCGGATTTCAGAATCGCTCACCGGCACTATGTCCTCGACATGCTTCTGAATGATGGGAAAGGTGAGCGCGCCCGGCTTGGTTGCGCGCAGACCATCGGCGATGGTTTCAGGCAGCGGAATTTCGACGCGCGAGCCGGCGCGTAACGAGAGCAGCGTGTCGTTGCCCTGTTCCGGTTCCACGCCGAAGACGCGAATACCGGGGCGAATCGCATGCGCGGCGATAGAGCTGCCGGAGATCAAGCCGCCTCCGCCGATCGGGATCACCAGCGCATCGAGATCGGGCGACTCGCCCAAAAGTTCCAAAGCAGCGGTGCCCTGGCCGGCGATGGTCCATGGATGATCGTAGGGAGGAACAATGGTTGCGCCGCTGTCTTGCGCGATCCGCTGGCCGATGGCTTCGCGATCTTCGGCGGCGCGATCGTAGGTGACAATTCGAGCGCCGTGGGCACGGGTGGCCGCCAGCTTCGATGCGGGCGCGTCGGCCGGCATAACAATGCTGGCGGGAATCCCGAGCGATTCGGCCGCGATTGCAACCGCTTGTCCGTGATTGCCCGACGAATACGTCACCACGCCGCGCGGCAACTCGTCTTTTGGAATGGACAGGATGAAGTTGGCCGCGCCTCTTATTTTGAACGCGCCGCCGCGTTGGAAGTTTTCGCATTTGAAAAAAACGCTGGCGCCGGAAAGCGCGTCGAAAGTACGCGAAGTGAAAACGGGCGTGCGGCGCACAATCTGGCGGGTGCGTTCGGCGGCGCTTTGGATATCGGAAAGCTGGATTTCAGGCATGCACTGGCTCTAGTAGCCCGCCTGTTTGTCCACGATGAATTCCAGCGGCTGCCCATTCCGGAAACGCTCGAAATTTTCGATGAATTGGCTCACGGCCAGCTCCATCCAGCCCGTGGTATGGTCGGCGCAGTGCGGCGAAAGAAGGACGTTTTCCATGCGGTAGAACGGATGATCGGGAGGCAGCGGCTCTGCCTCGAAGACGTCCAGCGCCGCTCCGCGAATGATGGCTTGGTTGAGCGCGGAGATCAAGGCAGACTCCACCACGACAGCGCCACGGCCCACATTGATGAATACGGCGGAGCTCTTCATGAAGTGAAACTCGTTCCCGCCGATCATGCCTTGTGTTTCGGGTGTGAGCGGCGCTGCGGCCAACACATAATCGGAGAGGCCTAGCATTTCCGTCAGTTGCTCGCGCGTGAAAGAGCGCTCCAGCACCGGGTCATTTTCCGGCGAGGGAGTGCGCCTCCTGAGCGCCAACACCTTCATGCCGAGCGCATGCGCGAGCCGCGCCGCCTCCCGTCCGATGCCGCCGTAACCAATCACGCCGAGAGTCTGATTGCGAAGGAAGGCGACGTCGAATTGTTCCCAACGCGCGGCCTCCTGCTGGCGAATCAAACGACGCAGATCTTTTGCGAAGAAGAGCATTCCGGCGATGGCGAATTCGGCTAGCGCGGGACCGAATACGCCTCGGCCGTTGGTCAGCGGGACGGGACTTTCGATGAGCTCGGGTGACAGGACTTTCTCAACGCCCGCCGACAGAGCATGGATCCATTTCACGCGCTGCGCGAGCGGCAGGATGGCTCGCAAGGCGGAGCCGTCGTGGAAACCGTTGAGGATCACGTCGGCATTGGGAGCGTGCTGTTTCAAGAAATCGAGGTCGTTTCCAGTGAGCACGGTCACCGGCTGCGGAAGCCGGTCCAGGGAGCGCAGGAACGGATAGCGCGGGTTCGAAATGGCGAGCAGCGTGATGGGGTCCATGAAACCAGGAAGATAACACAAGCGACGGCGCTAACATTGCTAAGATCGTTTGCGTGGCGACCCCAAATCAGCTGCACGAAGCCGGCCTGCGTCAACTACCGGCGGTCGATCAAGTGCTTGCAGCGCTCGGCCACTTGGAAGGTCGATTCCCCCGCGCATTGATCGTCAACGAAGTGCGTCGAGTAATCGAGAAGGCGCGCGAGGAAATTCGCGCCGGACGACACGCCAACTCCGTGCCGATCGAGAAGCTCGTGGAACGCAACCTGGCCAGGCTGGAGACGCCGTCGCTGCGTCGCGTGATCAATGCGACAGGCGTCGTGCTGCACACCAATCTGGGACGCGCGCCACTCGCGCCGTTCGAGCCGCTGTTTGGCTATGCGAACCTGGAATACGACCTGAACGCCGGCCGGCGCGGAAAAAGGGACGTGCACGCGGCGGAGCTGATCGAGCGTCTGACGGGTGCGCCGGGGATCGCGGTGAACAACAATGCGGCCGCGATTTACCTGGCGTTGAACGAGCTGGCCGCTGGGCTCGAAGTGGTGGTGTCGCGCGGCGAGTTAATCGAAATCGGCGATGGATTCCGCATCCCGGAGATCATGCAACGCTCGGGCGCGGTGTTGCGCGAAGTGGGAACCACCAACCGCACCCACATTGATGACTATCGCGAGGCCATTAGTGAACGAACGCGGCTGCTGCTGCGCGTTCATCCGAGCAATTTCCGCATCGAAGGGTTTACCGCGCGGCCGGAGCTGAGCGAGTTGGTTGCACTCGCGCAGGAGCGCTCTGTGCCTCTTTATGAAGACCTGGGCAGCGGTTGCGTGGTGGATTTGCGCCGATTTGGCATGCAAGAGCCTTTAGTGTCGGACAGCATTCGCGCGGGCGTCAACCTGGTATCCTTCAGCGGGGATAAATTGCTGGGCGGGCCACAGGCGGGCATCCTGGCGGGTGATCGGGAGTTGGTGGCACGGCTGCGGCGCAATCCGATGTTCCGCGCCTTGCGGCTCGACAAAGTGATTTACCAGGCGCTCGAAACCACGCTGCGCCATTTGGTGCTGGAACACTGGGATCAAATTCCCGCGCTGCGCATGATTTCGCAATCGAGCGAGGAGCTGCGCGGGCGGGCTGAGCGGATGCTGGGCCGGATGAGTGAAGGCTTGGACGGCCTACGCGCTACGGTGATCGAAGGAAGCTCCGTAATTGGCGGCGGGTCGACGCCTGGGCAACCGCTCCAGAGCTGGCTGATCGCGATTGATTGCGCGGATGTGGTGGAGGCCGAGAGGCGCTGCCGGTTGAGCGATCCGCCGGTGGTGGCGCGGATCGAAGATGGACGCTTGCTGCTCGATCTCCGGACGGTCTTCGCGAACGAAGAGGACGAACTGGCGCGCGCAATCCGCGCGGCATGCGCGTGATCTGCTAGAGCCGCGCCAACAACATCGCGAGCAGCGCTGTCCGATCGGCAATGCGGTCCAGCAGAATGCTCTCGTTGGCCGCGTGCGCGCCTTCCCCCACGCCACCCAATCCGTCGAGCGTGGGAATGCCAAGCGCGGCGGTGAAATTGCCGTCCGAACCTCCTCCCGTTGAGGATTCCTGGAGTGCGACGCCGAGTTCCTTCGCGCAGGCGCGCGCCGTTTGGAATAACTGGCGAATGGCCGGCGTTCGCTCCATCGGCGGGCGATTGAGCCCACCGTCCACATGGATCGAGCAGCGTTTGTCGAAAGGGCGCAAGGAGCGAAATCTCTTGTCCAGCGCGGCGGCGTCCTGGGCGTGAGCGATGCGGATGTCCACCTCAGTGCGCGCTTCCGCCGCGACCACATTGGTGCGCGTGCCACCCGAAATTACGCCCGGGTTTACGGTAATGCCCTGCTTCAAATTGGTGAACCCGGCGATCTTCGGAATCTGGCGCGCCAACTCGACCACCGCACTGGCGCCAGCTTCGAAGTCGACGCCGGCGTGCGAGGCGCGGCCCTTCACCGTCACCGTGTAGTCACCCACTCCTTTGCGCGCGGTCTTGAGTTTCCCTTGCAGTCCGGTGCCCGGTTCGAGCAAAAGGACAACTGCGCTGCGACGCGCTGCCTCTTCTGTAAACTCCCGCGAGGTCTCGCTGCCGACTTCCTCGTCCGAATTCACCTGAAACACAATGCTGCGGCGCACTGGGATCTCCAGCATGCGGAGCGTGTGCACGGCGTAAACAAAAAAGGCGATGCCGGACTTCATGTCGAGCACGCCGGGTCCCCATAAACGCCCCCCTTCCTCGCGAAGCGGCATTTGCGCCAGTGTTCCGAGCGGCCAAACGGTGTCGGAATGCGCCAGCACTAGAATCTTTCCGGCGTTCGCTTTCGCGCCTGGAAATTTGAACTCGCAGCGAAGGTGCTGTCCAAAGCGTCCGCCAGGCAAAGTCTTCATGCTGGCAGCCCCATCCATGCGGCTGGCAAGCAGGTTCACGAAGCGGTTCACGGCCTGCGGCTGATCGCTCGGAGACTCGCATCTCGCCAACTCGCTAATCAGCGCGACGATGGCGGATTGCTTCGCTTCCGCAAAAGCAAGAAACGGATGCACTGCCTGTTATAATAACCAGTTTGCATGCCCCTTCTCGACATCCAGGAAATTCGCGATATTTTGCCGCATCGTTATCCCATGCTGCTGGTGGATTCGATTCTTGAGCTGGAAGAGGAGCGCATCGTCGGAATCAAGAACGTAACTATGAATGAACCCTTCTTTGTGGGCCATTTTCCCGACTTTCCGGTGATGCCGGGCGTGCTGGTGGTGGAAGCGATGGCGCAGGTGGCGGGCGTGCTGGTGCTGAAGTCGGTGCCGGATCGAAAGAATAAGCTGGTGCTGCTCGCCTCCATCGAGCAGGCCAAGTTCCGCCGTCCGGTGCGGCCGGGCGATCAGCTACGTATCGAGATGAAGGTCACTAAACGCAAGGCGAGCATCGCGAAGATGTACGGACAAGCCACCGTGGACGGACTGGTGGTGGCCGAAGCCGAGCTGATGTGCAAGCTGGCGGACCGTGAGCCTCCCGCGGTAGCGGTTCCCTAAGCCCGCGCATGGCGATTCATCCGTCGGCCCTCGTCGATCCGCGAACTCGTATCTCCTCCAGCGCTGAAATCGGGCCGTATTGCATCCTCGGCGCCGACGTCGAGATCGGGGCGCGCACGCGGCTTACGGCGCATGTGTACGTGGAAGGCGTCACGCACATCGGCGAGGACAACATCTTTTATCCGTATTCCACGGTCGGAGTGGCGTCGCAGGATTTGAAATACAAAGGCGAGCGCACCGAGACGCGCATCGGAAGCCGAAACAAAATCCGCGAATTTGTTACCATCCACCGCGGCACCGAAGGCGGCGGATTGATCACCGAAATCGGCGATGACAATTTGGTGATGGCCTACGCGCACGTGGCGCACGATGTGCGGGTCGGAGATCACACGCAGCTCGGAAACGCCGTCACATTCGCCGGACACGTTGTGGTGGAAGATTGGGCGGTGATCGAGGCGTTCAGCGGCGTGCATCAGTTTTGCCGGATCGGGAAGCACGCGTTCGTGGGCGGCTACAGCGTGGTCACCAAGGACGTGCTGCCGTACTCGATGACCGTGAGTCCTCGGGAATCCAAAGTATTTGGCGAAAATAAAGTAGGACTCGAACGGCGCGGCTTCACCAAAGAGGCGATCGAGAGCCTGCACAAATCATTTCGGCTGCTCACCAGGTCGGGCCTCAATACCACGCAAGCGGTAGAGCGGATTCGCGCGGAAGTGCCCGACTGCCCGGAGGTCCGTGATCTGCTCGCGTTCATGGAGCGATCGGAGCGCGGGTTTGTCAAATGAGCGTCGAAAATGCCCGCCGATACGGCATGATCGCGGGCAACGGCCGCTTTCCGCTGTTGGCGCTCGAAGCAGCGCGCCGGGCGGGCGATGAAGTAGTGGTGGTCGCGATCAAGGAAGAAGCGTCGCCTGAAGTAGAGAAACTTGCCGGGCGCTGCTATTGGATTTCGCTCGGCCAGCTCTCGCGCTTGATCGAGATCCTCAAGCAAGAGGGCATCACCGAAGTGATGATGGCCGGCCAGGTGAAGCACGCGAAAATCTTTTCCTCAATCGTGCCCGATTGGAAACTGGTGAAGCTGCTGGCGGGTCTGAAACAGAAAAATACTGATGCTCTGATCGGGGGCGTCGCGAAAATCCTGGCCGAGGAGGGCATTCGCCTGGCCGATTCCACGCTGTTGTTGAAACCGTTGCTTGCGGGCGCCGGCGTCCTGAGCGAGCGCAAGCCGTCATCCGATGAAGAGCGGGACATTGCCTATGGACGGCGGATCGCGAACACGCTGGCGGGCCTGGATGTGGGCCAGAGCGTCGCGATTTCGGACGGAGCCTGCGTTGCGGTGGAAGCGATGGAAGGCACCGACGCGATGCTGGAGCGCGCCGCTTCCTTGGTGAATGGTAAACCGCTGCGCCTGGTGAAAGTGTCGCGGCGTCGGGGGCATCTTTTGTTTGATGTTCCCGTGGCGGGTCCAGCGACGATCGAGGCGCTGCGGAGAACCGGCACAACAGCACTGGCCGTGGATGCCGGCCGGACGCTGCTGCTGGATCGCGAGGCGATGTTAGCAAGGGCGAATGAACTCGGCATCGCGATCGTAGGCTGCGAGCCGGAGCCGTAAGCGGCGGATTAATCTCGCTTGTTGCCGATCAAAAGCGAGAGCAGATATTCGTTGGCTGCGGGATGCGTCCGAATGTTTTCCCAATTCGCAAATGCACCCCGGGCGTCCGCGAGTTGAGCCTGCACGGCAGTGGACTCCCAAGTCTTTGCGTTGTCGTAGTCCGCCTGCTGGCGTGCCCCTTGCAATTTGACGAACGCCTCGGCCACGGCCTCCAATTCCGTCGGCACCACCGGGGAAGGAGTGCTCCAGCCACGCCAGGAACTCCGCCAGACCGAATTGGACACATCCTTCATGGTCCTGTGTTCGAACTTTCGTTCCAAACCAAACCTTGCCGTTGCGGAACCGTTCCAGCTCTGAACCGCCTCCTGAACCAGAAGGTGAAACAGAGCGTAATACGCTGTGGAAATCGATCGCCGAAATGATGCCTGTTCCGGTTCGGTTGGCGCCGGATTGGCCAAGCGGCCAGCCAGCATCAGCAGGTCTTCCGCTATTCCCATTGAGGGTCTTTTGATCGGTCCTGTTCAGACTTGGTTCGGAATTCGAAGTACGGAATGTATATAGAGTATTCCGACGTGAAGAGCGCTAGATCTCTGATCAACGCAACTTCGATCTTGCGCGTCAGCTCCCCTAGGGGAATCGTGCGGCGGGCCTCATCCGTTAACAAGACTCGAAAATAAATGGCCGGGTCCCCATCCCAGTCGCGGCTAAAAGAATGCCGGATCCGAACAACTTCCGCTGGGAATTTTTGCGCAACTTCCTCAACCCTCTGCGCGAAATCCTTCAATTGCTGCGGGCTCAAGTACGTCGTCGCCATGGTTTGCCTATACACCATGATAAGTTAGGTTTTGAACAAGATTCGAGTCGCCGTCATCGGCGCGGGTGTGTTTGGGCGTCATCACCTGCGCGTGTTGAGCCAATCGCTGAATGCCACGCTGGTGGGCGTGGTGGATGCCGACCCGGAACGCGCCGCCATGGCTGCCGCGGAGCACAATTGCCTGACATTCGCGACCCTCGGCGAGCTTGAGGGCAACGTCGATGCAGCAGTAGTCGCGGTGCCCACATCACTCCATGCCGAAGTCGGTTGCGAGTTGCTCGAATCCGGCATCGACGTGTTGGTGGAAAAGCCCATCGCGGCCGATCTGGCGTCCGCGAGGCAGCTGGTGGACACCGCCGCCGAGCACAAGCGCATCCTGCAAGTCGGCCACCTGGAGCGCTTCAATCCCGCCGTGGCCGCTCTCAAGAAAATCACGAACGTGCCGCTGTTCTTCGAAATTCACCGGCTCAGCCTCTTCAGCAGGCGCAGCCTGGATGTGGACGTGGTGCTCGATCTCATGATTCACGATCTGGACATTGTGCTGGACCTGGCGGGCGCAATGCCGGAGGAAATTCGCGCGGCTGGGATTTCCATTTTGTCCGAACGAGTCGACATCGCGAATGTGCGCTTGTCCTTCCCAGGCGGATGCATCGCCAACTTGACGGCCAGCCGCGTCTCCACCGAGCGCGTTCGAAAGTTGCGCCTTTTCCAGCCGCATCAGTACATTTCGCTCGACTACCAGAAACAGGAGGCCGTGGCGTTCACCGTCAGCGGAAACCAGCAGATCGGATTTCAGCCGCTGGCCATCACCAAGGAAGAACCGCTGCGGCTGGAGGTGGAATCGTTCCTGGAGGCGGTGGCCAACCGCGGCCGTCCCTTGGTTCCGGGAGAGGACGGATTGCGCGCTCTCGAAGTGGCTCGCGCGATTCTTGATAAAATTGAGGAGCACGCGAAGATAGTCACCGAACGGCTTCAATCTCTTGCTTAGCCGCTACCTGGGAAACGGCTGCCGCGCGATCTACGTCTTCTATTCGGCCATCATGACCTCAGGCGCGGATTCGGCCCCCAATTTCGAGCTGGACTGGCACGAGTCCGATGAATCGCGCAGATACTGGCGCGCCGGAATCGGTTCGCTGGTGGTGCATGCCGCGATATTCGCGCTGGTGCTTTCCCTGGCCAGTTTGCGCGGCCCCGCGGCCAAACAAGGCACCGAGATTTTCCCAGATTTTAAACAAGCGGTTCACTTGGTTCTTCCGAGCGATCTGACGCAGAAGGCGCCGAACAAGGGCAAGGTGGCCAAAGAAGTGAACGTCGAGGATCTGAAGCCGCGCCCGCCGTCGATCAAGCGGGTGCCTCCCGCGCCCGCTGTCCGGGCGTTCAAACCGCCCAATCCGCAGCCGCCGGGACCGCAGCAATCAACCGTCGCGCCGCGCATTGCCGAACCTCCAAAAATCGAGGCCCCGCTTACCGCGCAGAATGCTCCGCCCGCTTTGCCTGCGATGTCCGGAACCCCAAAGGCGCCGCCTCCGCCTCAGATCAAGCCGGTGGAACAGCCTAAACTTGCATTTGAAACGCCGGGACAGAATGGCGCCGCCGAGAACAAAGGCGAACGGAAATTGGCGCCTCCGAAGGACACGGTCCAGGATGCGATCCATGACATCGCGCGCGCGGGTGGTGGCGGCCAGGGTAGTATCGCCGGCCAACCGGAACGGCCCTTGCCTGGCCAGACTGGCATCAGCCCGGAGCTGCCAGAGCTGCTGAGCGACCCGATGGGCGTGGATTTTAGGCCCTATCTGTTTCAGATTCTCTCGCTCGTTCGCAAGAATTGGTTTGCCGTTATCCCGGAGAGCGCGCGCATGGGTAATCGCGGGTTAGTGGAGTTGCAATTTGTCATCGATCGCAATGGGGATGTCCCCAAACTGGTGATCGCAACGCCGTCGGGCTCCGAAGCTTTGGATAAGGCCGCGGTGGCCGCGGTCAGCGCGTCGGTGCGCTTCCCACCGTTGCCAAACGAGTTCAAAGGGCAACAAATAAGATTACAATTTGCCTTTAAGTATAATTTCAAGTAAGAAAGGAATTCAGAATTCAAGAATGTTACTGCAAAACAACTAAAGGCGCCCTCGCGAACCCGAATTTCCGCGCCTGTTCGTCGATCACGCTCACTTGACAAGTGTATTGGCCGGGCGGAATGTTGGCCAGCGGCATCTCGAATTCGAACGCCAGCGTGTTCGGCTGTCCTGATTTTGGCTTCGTAACGCGCACCGGCGCCGACTCGAAGGACTTGGACTTGCCGCGGAACATCATCAGTTCGGCCGAGACGCTGGGCGACGCCACCGTTCCCGGATCGTAGACCTCGAAATAAACGTATAACTTCT
>Ga0302324_100009065_pt1 | contig 20887 bp, 20 predicted proteins | sample Palsa_T0_1_FD_201949 | JGI IMG/M metagenome (GOLD analysis project Ga0302324, IMG submission 201949) | Peat permafrost microbial communities from Stordalen Mire near Abisko, Sweden - Palsa_T0_1 | ecosystem: Environmental > Terrestrial > Soil > Palsa > Peat permafrost | place: Sweden: Abisko...
GCACCTGGGCCGTGGCGCGCCGCGGCGCTGGGACTGGCCACGGTCGGGCTGGCGTTCGGCCGCCGTCGGCGTAGGTAGGAACGGCAGTTGTCGGGAACCGGACAGGCCTCCTCCCCTCGAACCCCGCACGCGCGTGGGCTGGCGCCCGCGCACGTTATTTGCTGAAATCGAACCCCGATGGATTCCGTGCAGCGAACGGCGACGACGCGAGAGCTTCACCAGCGAGCGCGTTTCAACGCCCTGCGCAGCCGGGTTTTCGAAGAAATGGGGCGTTCGGCGGCGCGCTGGCGGCTCACCTGGATTCTCCCCTTCAACGTCTTCGTCGTGGTTCTCCTGGTGGCCCGTGGCGAGCCGAGCGGTCGCGCGTGCGTTCAGTGCGCCGCGGTGGCGCTCATCGGCCTTCTCTTCGTCGCCCGCGTCCTCTGGAACCACCGCGTCCTCAAGGTGGTTTCCTTCTTTTTCGGCGTGTGCGCCTACTTCGTCCTCCTGGGGACCACCGGCGGTCTGGCGAGCCCGTTGCTGATGACCGGCGGCATCATGATGGCGGCGGCCGCCATCACCCTGCTCGAGCCGCGCTGGCTGCGGGGGGCGGCGTTCTCCCTGTTCTTTCTGGGGTTCCTCGGCCTGGCGGTGCTCTCGCGGACGTCGCTCTTCGCCCCCACGCCGCCGCTCGCCAGCGGCCTCGCCACCCCTGAATACGTGGGCCTGGCGTTCCTGGCGTCGGTCTTCGGAATGGTGGGCGTCTACCGGATAGGCTGCACCATGACCCGCGGATACGAGCGCGCCGCGATGGAGCTGGCCGAGCGCCGCGAGGAGCTGTGCAGCGAGAACGAAGACCGCACCCGAGCGCTCGAGGGGATGGCCGCGCGCCTCGCGCACGAGGTGAAGAACCCGCTCGCCGCCATCAAGGGCCTCTCCACGCACATGGCGCGGAACGCCTCCGACCCGAAGACTGCGGAGCGGCTCGCCATCGTCGCGGCGGAGGCTGACCGCCTGCAGTCCATCGTGGAAGGGTTTCTCACCTTCTCGCGCGGGCTCGACGACTTGAAGCTCGCGCCTACCCGCCCGTACGAGGTCGCGCGCGAGCTCGCCGTGCTTCTGGAGACGCGCGCCGAGGAGGCGGGAGTGGTCCTGGAGCTCGGCGGTGACGAGACGCTGGCGCTCGACGCCGACTCGCGCAAGCTCCGCCAGGCGCTGCTCAACCTGGTGCTCAACGCCATCCAGGCCTCCCCGCGCGGCGCGACGGTTCACCTGGAGGTGGCTCGCGCCTGCGACGGGGCCCGCATCACCGTGCGCGACGGCGGCACCGGAATGACGCCCGAGGTGCTCGACCGCATCCGCAAGCCGTACTTCACCACCAAGGAGGCGGGCACGGGCCTCGGCCTGGCGGTCGCCCGCGGGCTGGTCGAGCAGCACGGCGGCCGACTGGACCTGAAGAGCGTGCCCGGGATGGGGACCACCGCGACCGTGTCGCTCCCCATGAAGGCCAAGGCCTGCGCGCGTCTGCCCAATCCCGTGCGCGCCGAAACGGCGGAGCCAATCGTCGCGGGCGCGCGCTGAGGCCTCCATGAGCCGCGTGCTCGTCATCGACGACGACGCATCGTTGCGCTTCACGCTCGAGGCGGTGCTGAGCGACGCGGGGCTGGTGGTGGAGACCTGCGACGGCGGCGCGGCGGGTCTGGCGGCCTTCGAAGCGCGCGGCGCCGATGTGGTGCTGACCGATCTGGCCATGCCGGACATGGACGGCATGCAGGTGCTGGAACGGATGCGCGCCAGCGATCCCAGCGTCCCCGTGCTCATGCTCACCGCCCACGGCAGCGAGCGCGTCGCCGTCGCGGCGATGAAGGCGGGCGCCTTCGATTACATCCCCAAGCCCTTCGATCCCGACGAGCTCGCGCTGGCGGTGCGCCGCGCCATCGACTGGCGCGACCTGCGCTTGCAGAACGCCAAGCTGCGGACGGAGGCCAGCCTCGGTCGCACCATCGTCTCCGACAGCCCGGCGATGAGGCGCGTCATGGACGTGGTCGCGCGCGTGGCGCCCAAGGACGTCACGGTGATGCTCACCGGGGAGAGCGGCGCGGGAAAGGACGTCGTCGCCTCGGTCCTCCACGCCCACTCGCGGCGGGCGGACCGCCCCATGGTGCGCTTCAACGCCGCGGCCATCCCCAGCGAGCTCGCCGAGGCGGAGCTCTTCGGCCACACCAAGGGGGCGTTCACCGGCGCCCAGTCCGCGCGCCTCGGCTACTTCCAGCAGGCCCACAAGGCGACGCTCTTCATCGACGAGATCGGCGAGCTGCCGCCGGCGATCCAGGCCAAGGTGCTGCGCGCGCTCCAGTCCGGAGAGGTGCAGCAGGTCGGCGGACGCACGGAGATCGTCGACGTGCGCCTGGTCGTCGCCACCAACCGCGACCTCGCGGCCGAGGTGAAGAGCGGGCGCTTTCGCGAGGATCTCTTCTATCGGCTGAACGTCGTCCCCATTCGTGTGCCCCCGCTGCGCGAGCGCCCGGAGGACGTCGAGCCGCTGGTGCGCACCTTCGTGCATCAGTACGCGCAGCGCTACGGGATGGGCGGCGTCGAGGTCGAGCCGTCGCTGGTAGAGGCCCTGCGCGCGCACGCCTGGCCGGGGAACGTCCGCGAGCTCGAGAACACCGTGGCCCGTCTTCTGGCGCTCGCGCCCGACGAGCGCATCACCCTGGCCCTGTGGCGGTCTCTCTCCGAAGGGCCCACCCAGTCGTCGGCTCCCACCTCGGCAGCGGGCGATCCCGGCCCTGGTCACCCGCTGCGAGCGCGCGTCGAGGCGTTCGAGCGCACCCTCATCGCCGAAGCCTTCGAGGCGGCCGGTCACAACCAGAGCGAGACCGCCCGGCGTCTCGGGGTGTCTCGACCCGCGCTCATCGAGAAGCTCCACAAGTACGGTCTCATCGGACGATGACCCGCCGGCAGACGACGCGCGCGCTGCTCGCGGCGCTCGCGCTCGCCGCTTGCCATCGGGACTCCGGGGCATCCCCGCCGGCGGAGGCGCACCGCGTGGTGTCTCTCGGTCCAGCGACGACGGAGGCGCTCTTCGCCATAGGCGCGGGCGACCGCCTGATCGCCCGATCGCGCTACTGCGATTGGCCGCCGGAGGCGACGCGCCTTCCCGCCGTGGGCGGCATCGAGCCGGACGTCGAGGCCATCCTGCAGCTGGGACCGGACCTGGTGGTGGGGCCCTCCGGCCAGTGGTCGTCGCGCCTGACCGAGACGCTGCACGCTCACGCCATCGCCACCTGGTTCCCCGACGAGATCCAGTCGCTTGCCGGCGTCGATGCGCTGCTGGTCGGCCTGGGGGAGCGCACCGGCCACGCGGCCGAGGCTCGAGCGGTCACGCGGGCGCTCGACGCGCGCGAAGAGGCCATCGCCCAGGCGGTCGCGCGCAAGCCGCTCCCGCGCGTGCTCCTCGTCGCCGCGCTTGCGCCGGTGGTGGTGGCGGGGCCGCGGAGCTTCGCCGACGACCTGGTGCACCACGCCGGCGCCGTCAACGCCGTCACCGAGGGTGGCGCGTGGCCCACCCTCGGCTTCGAACGCGTGGTCGAGCTCGACCCCGACGTCATCCTGGACGCCTCCGTGGCCGAGACCGGAGGGACCACGCACATCACGCCGCAGACCCCCGGCTGGGACAGCGTTCGCGCCGTGCGCGAAGGGCACGTCGTGCCGCTGGGGGACGAGCGCGTCCTCCGTCCCGGCCCGCGCATCGCCGAGGGCCTCGCCGTGCTGGCGCGCGCGCTGCACCCCGACGCCGCCGTTCCGTGAAGGCGCTATCGTCGCTTCCGTGGCGAAAGTGCGCATCGACCAGCTCCTGGTCACCAGGGCCCTCGCGCCGTCGCGCGCGCGCGCTCACGCCGTGGTGCTGGCCGGGGACGTCTACGTCGCCGGCGCGCGCGTCGACAAGGCCGGAGCGCTGGTGGACGAGGGCGCTGCCGTCGAGGTGCGTGCGCCGCCCCACCCCTACGTCTCGCGCGGTGGCGTGAAGCTCGCCGGGGCGCTCGACGCGTTCGACCTCCCGGTCGCTGGGCTGCGCTGTCTCGACCTCGGCGCTTCCACCGGGGGCTTCACCGACTGCCTTCTCCGGCGCGGCGCGGCGCGGGTCATCGCCGTGGACGTCGGCTACGGCCAGCTCGCCCACTCGCTGCGCATCGATCCGCGCGTGGCGGTCATGGAGCGCACCAACGCGCGCACCCTCGACGCTGCCGCGGTGGGCGGCGCGGTCGACCTCACCGTCGTCGACGCGTCGTTCATCGGCCTGGCCAAGCTCCTCCCCGCCGTCGCCCGCTGCACCCTCACCGGCGGCCACCTGGTCGCCCTCGTCAAGCCGCAGTTCGAGGTCGGGCGTGCACGCGCGGCGCGGAGCAAGGGCGTGGTGCGCGACGAGAGCGTGCGCGCCGGCGCCATCGACGACGTCGTTCAGGCCATCCTGGCCGCCGGCTTCGACGTCCTCGGCCGGAGCAACAGCGTCCTCACGGGACCCAAGGGCAACCGCGAGGCATTCGTGCACGCGCGCGCCCGCGCGACCTGAGCCGGGCACGCGGGTCGCGCGCGATCGGTATAGTGGCGCCAAAACCATGAAACCGGCACCGCGGCTCGGCGCCATCTTCCTCACCGTCTTCGTCGATCTGCTCGGCTTCGGACTGGTGCTGCCCTTCCTGGCCAAGGAAGCGCGCGACGCCTTCGGTGTCAGCGCGTTCGTGGCCACCTTGCTGGGGTCGGTTTACTCGCTGATGCAGTTTCTCTTCGTCCCGGTCTGGGGGCGCGTCTCCGATCGCGTCGGGCGGCGGCCCGTCCTGCTCTGGTCCATCGCCGGGACGTCCATGACCATGGCCGGCCTGGGCCTCTCGCTGGCCTGGGGGAGCAGCATCGCGTGGCTCTTCGCGGCGCGCATCTTCGGCGGCATCGCCACCGCGAACCTCGGCACCGCCAGCGCGTACATCGCCGACATCACCCGCCCCGAGGAGCGCGCGAAGGGCATGGGGCTCATCGGCATGGCCTTCGGGCTGGGCTTCATCCTGGGCCCCGGGATCGGCGGCGCGCTGGCCAAGATCCCCATCGCCGGCCACCACGGCGCCGTGCCCTGCCTGGTCGCCTCGGGGTTGAGTCTGATCAACCTGGCGTGGGTGTACTTCGGGGTCGCCGAGTCGCTGCCGCCGGAGAGCCGCGCCAGCCGGCCGCAGCGCAAGCTCGCCCCGCTCAACCTGGAAGCGATGCGCGCCGCCTTCGCCCTCCCCGGCGTCGCTCTGGCCATCGCCGTCAACTTCCTCGTCGTCCTCAGCTTCACCAACCTCGATCAGACCTTCACCTTCTTCTGCGGGGACCTCTTCGGCATCGACGAGCAGGGCACCGGCTACGTGCTCGCGTTCATCGGCATCGTGGCCGCCGGGGTGCAGGGCGGTCTGGTCCGGCGCCTCGCCAAGCGCTTCGACGAGGCGTCGCTCATGCGCGCCGGGACGCTGGTGCAGGCCCTCGCTTTTGCCACGCTGGTGGGCGCGGCCACGCTCGGCTCGCGCCCGCTCCTCTTCGGCGCCGGGGCGCTGCTGGCCCTCGGCAACGGGCTCACCCAGCCCACCACCTCGGCCTTCATCTCGCGTCGCGCGCCGCCCGATCGCCAGGGCGGCACGCTGGGCACCAACCAGTCCTTCGCCAGCCTCGCGCGCACCTTCGGTCCGGCTCTCGGCGGGTGGCTCTACGGGAGCCTCGGCCCGCGCGCGCCTTACGCCACCGCGTCCCTCGGCATGGTCCTGGCGTTCCTCCTGGCGATGGGGCTGCGCAAGTCCGACGCCGGTGCGATAACACGAACCGAGCCGTGACCCCGCCCGAGACGCCGACCACCATCGAGCGCGCATCCGCCCTGGAAGACGCGGAGCCTCTGCCGCCTCTGCCCAGGCGGACGCTTCTCACGCGTGCGCGCGACTACTTCCTCGGCGAAGATCCCACGCTCCTCACGGCGCTGGTGCCCACCTGTTTTCTCTCCATGGCGCTCTACACGCGCCACCCGGCCACGAACTTCATCTTCGACGAGCAAGAGGCGCTCCTGGCCAACCCGTACGTGCGCGCCGCCGCCGACCCGACCACCAAGATCGGCTGGCTGCAGGCCTTCAAGCGCGACTTCTGGGGGCTCACGCCGGACCGCACCATCGGCTCCTACCGCCCGCTGCCGGACATCGTGTGGCGCGGACTCTGGCGGATGGGGATGCGCGACGTCAGCGCCTTCCCCCACGACTACGTCAACGTGCTCCTGCACGGCCTCAACGGGGCGCTCCTCGTCCTGCTGGTCTTCCGCTGGACGCGCCACCGGCTCACGGCGTGGCTGGCCGGCGGCATCTTCGTGGCCACCGCGGTGGTTACCGAGGCGGTGAGCGGGGTGGTCGGTCTCGCCGACGTGCTCGGCGGCGCCGGCGCGCTCCTGGCCCTCCTGGCGCTCGACCTGCGCTTGCCGTTCATGCCCGTCGCCCTCCTGGCGGCGACGATGTTCGGCCTCTACTCCAAGGAGAGCGCGCTGTGCATCGTGCCGCTGGTCCCCGTCGCCGCCCTGCTCACCTCGCAGGTGACGCACGCCGAGCACCCGCGCCGCTGGGCTCGCGCCATCGTTGCCGGCGTCGTCGCCGCGCTCGGCTTCGTCTTCTACGTCGAGATGCGGCGGCGCTGGTTCCCCGTCGCGACGCCGCATGAGCTCAGCGCCGAGGCCAACGCCGGAAAGCCCGCGCTGCACCGCGCCTTCGTCGCCGCCCTGCGCTGGTACGCGCAGCCCATGCTCCCGCACGACCCGCTGAACAACCCGCTCATCGAGGCCACGCCGCCCTACCGGATCGCGGGCGCACTGCGCGTCTTCGGGCGCGGCCTCGGCCAGGTGGTCTTCCCGCGAGTCCTCTCCGGTGACTACTCGTCGCCGCAGGAGCCCATCCCCTCGCGGCTCGTGTTCCCGGAGAGCGTCTTCGGTGCTCTGGCCATGGTCCTGCCGCTGATCGTGGCGCCGGTGGTCGGCGTCGTGTCCTGGTGGCGGTGGCGTAGAGCCCGCCGGCTCGCCGGCTCGCCTTTCGATGGCCCGGTCGACGACCCGTACCGAGAAGTGCACGACGAGCGCGTCCTTGCGGCGCCGCTCTCGCTCGCACCGATCGTCGCCTTCGCGCTGGTGTGGATCATCGTCTCGTACTTTCCCGTCTCCAACATCCCGGTCGTCCTCCCCACCGTTCGCGCCGAGCGCTTCTGGTACTTCCCGGCCATCGGAACGGCGATGGTGCTCGCCATCGTCTTCACGAAGCTGTTCGCCGCCAGCCGCCGTCACGGCGCGAGGCCGCTCGCGGTCGGGTTCTTCGCGCTCTTTCTCGGCTTCCAGTGCTACGCCGCGCGCCGTCACGCGCTGGACTACAACAGCGATCTGGCCTTCTGGAACGCCACGCGCAAGGCCGTGCCCTACAGCGCCAAGGCCCACCTGAACTACTCGGTCATGCTGGGGGCGCGCGGCGACCTCGAGGGCCGCCTGGCCTCCAACGACGTGGCCATGCACCTCGCGCCGCAGTGGCCGATGGCCAGCGTCTACGAGGGTGACACGCTCTGTCGCCTGCACCGTCCCCAGGAGGCGCTGCCTCACTACCTGCGCGGCTTCGAGCTGGGGCCGAACGACCTCAGCTTGATCGCCCTGGGGCTGCAGTGTCTCTGGGACGAGCACCTCATCAGCGCGGACGACGCCCCGGCACGCACCGACTTGCAGGACCTGGCCGACAAATACCCCGGCTCCTGGCTCAAGTACCTGGTGGACGACATCGTCGAGAGCGGCCAAGAGTACCAGGGGGTCAACCCCAAGTACCGGCCGCGCGGCTACAACGAGGGCCCAAAGAAGGACGAGTGACGCAGGTGGAGCATCTCCCTCGTTGATTTGTCGTATCGACTAGGCTAGCTGCACGCGAGATGCAGACCTCCCCCGCATCCGGCGCGCGAACGCGGGCGGCCAGCGATACCTGCGTCCTCTGCGGGAGCACCCGCCGCACCTACCTCTACGTGGTGGGCCCCTCGCGAATGACCCGCTGCGACGAGTGCCAGCTGGTCAGCCGTAGCGACGAGGGAATGCCCTCGGTGGAGGCCGAGTCCTACGCTCTGGACGACGACAGCGAGCGCGCGATCCGCTCCATGCTGGCGCCAGGCGGGTCTCGCTGCAGGGTGCTGTGCATCGTGGACCGCGGCGGCGCGCACGCCCGCCTGCGCGAGGACGCGCGCCTCGACGTCACCGTGCTCACCGGCGAAGAGGCGCTGGCCTCCCCGCCTTTCTTGCCGTCGGCGTCATTCGACGCGGCCTTCGTCAACGGCGCCATCGAGCACGCCGACCCGCTGGCGCTCCTCCGTCGCGTGCGGTCCGCGCTGCGTCCGGGCGGCGACCTGGTCCTCGTGGTGGGTGACGAGCCGGCCCTCGGCGGCGAGGCCCTGCCGCGCCACGCGCTCTCCGCCGTTCCCCTCACGCGGGCCACGCTGTCTGCGGGGTTCCGGCCGCGCGCGTGCGGCATCCTGTCGCGTTCGATGGATACGGCGGTACGCGACCCGCGCCTCTCCGGCGAGCGAATCCCGCTGCAACGCGCCGCGCGTCTGGCCGAGGCCTTCGGCCAGCGCATCGAGGTGCCCAGCGGCCTTCTCGCCATGCACGCCCGCGCGGAGGCGCCGCCAGCGCGTCCCAAGCTCTCGGTCATCATGCCGGTCTTCAACGAAGTGGCGACGTTTGCGGCCACCTTCGAGCGCGTCTACGCCGCTCACGTGGCGGGGGTCGACCGCGAGATCGTCCTCGTGGAGAGCAATTCCACGGACGGGACGCGCGACCTGGTGCGGAAGGTCGAGCATCGCCCGGGCGTGGTGGTCCTCTGGGAGAAGCGCCCCCAGGGCAAGGGCCACGCCGTGCGCGCCGCCATCGCCGCGTCGACCGGCGACTTCGTGCTCATCCAGGACGCCGACAGCGAGTACGACGTGGGGGACTACGACATCGTCCTGGAACCGCTGCTCACCCTGGCGGCGACCTTCGTGCTCGGCTCGCGGCACATGGGCGGCCGCACCTGGAAGATTCGCCAGTTCGCCAACCAACGTTTCCTCGCCTACGTCATGAACCTGGCGCACGAGTCGTTCACCGCCCTGGCCAACTCGCTCTACGGAACGGAGATGCGCGATCCGACGACCATGTACAAGGTCTTCCGGCGCGACGCCTACGAGGGCATCCGCTTCACGCGCGACCGCTTCGACTTCGACTGGGAGCTGGTTTGCAAGCTGGTGCGGCGCGGTCACGTTCCGGTGGAGGTCCCCGTCAACTACCGCTCGCGCTCGTACGCGGAGGGCAAGAAGGTGCGCTTCTTCCGTGACCCGCTCACCTGGCTGGAGACCATCGTGGCCAGCCGCTTCGAGCCGCTGGGGGAGCAAGACGCGCGATGAAGCTCGAGGGACAGGTGGCGCTGGTCACCGGCGGCTCCCGCGGCATCGGCCTGGCCATCGCGCGCGCGCTCGGCGCCGAAGGTGCCCGGATTGCCATCGCTTCCCGCACGCCGCGCGAGCTCGACGCGGCCCGCGCCCTCCTGGAGAGCGAGCACGTCGAGGTGCTGGCGCGCGCGACCGACGTGGCGCACTTCGACGAGGTGAAGACGCTGGTCGACGAGGTGGAGCGCCGCTGGGGGCGGGTCGACGTCCTGGTGAACAACGCCGGGGTCAACGGCGCCATCGGACGCGTCGACGAGTGCGATCCGGCCGAGTGGAGGCTGGCCTTCGAGGTCAACGTCTTCGGCACCATGCACGCGTGCCGCGCCGTCCTGCCGGGGATGCGCGCGCGGCGCAGCGGCAAGATCGTGAACCTCGCCGGCGGCGGCGTGGGGGGGCCGGGGGTGGCGCCGCGGGTCAGCGCCTACGCGGCCTCCAAGGCCGCGGTGGTCCAGCTGACCGAGTCGCTCGCTCGCGAGCTGGTCGAGGACGGCATCCAGGTGAACGCCGTCGCGCCGGGCGCGGTGGTCACGGAAATGACCGCGGCCATCGTCGCCGCCGGCCCGGAGAAGGCCGGGCGGGAGCTCTACGAGCGCACGCGGAAGCAGCGGGAGAGCGGCGGCGAGCCGCCCGACCTGGCGGCGAAGCTGGTGGTCTGGCTGGCCTCGGCGGCGAGCGGCGCGCTCTCGGGCAAGATGCTCAGCGCCAAGTGGGACCAGGTCGAGGCCATCGACATTCCCGCCGCCAACCGGTCGTCTCTCTTCGCCATGCGCCGCATCGACGGGCAGCTCTTCGACCAGGTTCGAACGGGTCCGAAAGCCGGATGAAGGTCGGAATCGTCGGCTGCGGCCTGATCGGCGGCAAGCGCGCGGATGCGCTGGCGGGGACCAACGATCGTCTGGTGGCGACGTTCGACGTCGTCCCCGAGCGCGCGCGCGCCCTGGCCGGAAAGCACGGCGCCGAGGCCTGCGCCTCGATGGGCGAGGTCGTGGCCCGGTGCGACGCGGTCGTCGTAGCCGCGAGCAACGACCAGCTCGCCCCTCTGTCCACCGTCGTCGTCGGTGCGGGCAAGCACGTGGTGGTCGAGAAGCCCGCCGCCCGGACCGCCAAGGAGCTCGAGCCCCTGGCCGCGCTGGCGCGAGCCAAAGGCGTGGTGGTCAAGGTCGGGTATAACCATCGCTTCCACCCGGCCGCGCAGAAGGCGCGTGCCCTCCTCGACGCCGGCGGCTGCGGCGACGTCATGTTCCTCCGTGGCCGCTACGGACACGGAGGGCGTCTCGGCTACGAGAAGGAGTGGCGAGCCGATCCAGAGCGCAGCGGCGGCGGGGAGCTCATCGACCAGGGTGTGCACCTCATCGACCTGGCGCGGTGGTTTCTGGGTGCCGAGCTCACCGACGTGCAAGGGCGCGTCGAGACGTACTTCTGGAAGATGCCGGTGGACGACAACGCCTTTCTCACACTGGCCACCGCTGCGCGCCAGGTGGCACACCTCCAGGTATCCTGCACCGAGTGGAAAAACATGTTCTCCCTGGAGATTTACGCGCGCCAGGCCAAGCTCCACTGGGAAGGGCTGGGGGGCAGCTACGGGCCCGAGCGCCTCTACCACTACGCGATGCGCCCGGAGATGGGCCCGCCGGATGCCGTCATCTACGAGTACGCGCCCGCCGACACGTCCTGGGCGCTGGAGTGGCAGGACTTCTCGCGCGCCATCCGCGAGAAGACGCGGCCGTGCGGGGACGTGGAGGACGCGCTGGAAACGCTGCGGGTAGTGGACCGCCTGTACGGGCGCTGATGTGCCTCAACGGATGCGGAGTGCGGGTCAGCGCAGAAGGTGTGCCGCGAGAGCCGCCAGATCCTGGCGGGCCAGCTCGACCTCGGCCTTGACCTCGTCGAGCATCGCCGCCCGCAGGCGCAGCGAGTCGACATCGTACGAGCCGCCACTGCCGAAGAGCATCGCGGCGGTCGCGGGGTCCTCGACCTGCTGAAACTGTTTCCAGCGCGCGACGATCCGGTCCCGGATGGGTGCGCGCCGGCTGTTCGAGAAGGCGGCGCGCGTCAAGTACGCCCAGACGACCGGAGGGTACGTCTCCGATGTCGGCGGGCCGAGCCATACGTCGGCCAGAAGGTTGCGCCCATTCTCGTAGTTCGTTCTGCGCTGAACGAAGAGCGAAGCGAGACCGAGACCGGCACTCACCGTACCTCCCGAGACGGCCACGGTGTCCTGCGCGAGAGCAGGCGCCCCGCGGGTGGACAGAAAGACGCCCGCGATGCTGGTGAGAGTCGCCGCGACGATCGAGCCGATGGTCAGGCCTTGCACGCCGTTCGTCTGCGCCCGTGCAAGGTAGTCGGCTGCCTGCTCGGCCCTCTCGCTCTCGCAGTCGAGCTCCGCCGAGGTGGCCCCGATGGCAAGGCTCGCGAGCTCGACCCTCTCGACGACCCGGAGTCGGAGGTCCTCCGACCGGGACACTTGCTCGGCGGTCATGCCGCTCAGACCAGCGAGCGCGGCCACGTGCTCCTCGTGCGAGGCGCTGTCCAGGGGTGGTGGGTCGGGATTGACGGAAAGAGCCGCGGGTGTGGGAGGCGCGCAGTACCCCCCACGCACCGTGGCCGTGGCGCAGCCCTCCAGCGCCCCGAGCAAGAACGCGCCCGCCCACAACCTCGAGAGATTGTCGACGACGTACATGACGGCTCGAACCGTACCTCCACTTCCGTCCCATCGCGATCAGGTCGTGGGGATCCTCTCGCCAGAGCGCGAGCGTCAGGTCATTTGAAGCTGGGCAGCTTGTCCCGCGTGATCACGTAAGGATTCGAATAGACCTCCTGGAGATGGGAGGTCGGATTGTACGGTGCATCGAAGTAGGGGCTTGCCCAGACGTTGAAGAACAGCCACTTGGTGGCGGTCGATTGCAGCAGAGCGGGATCGGGAATCGAACCGCACTCGTGGAGCGCCACCATCATGTTGGGAAATGTGCCTTCGGTGCTCTGGAACAAGCTGGTGAGAGGCTCGTAGTCCCCCGCCGCCACGTAGTCGTCCGCCCCCCCGAAGTCGATGTACTGCGCCCCTGGATTGTAGGCAGAGCTCGGACTGCCGCAGAGAGGCGCCAGCCACAGAACATTGTTGAGCCCCTTCGTGGCGGTCAGGTACTTGAACGCGTACACGAACAGATCTTGCCACTGTGCGGACGTCCCCATGGTCCACCAGAACCAGTTGCAACCGTTCCCGGCTTCGTGAAAAAGACGGAGGATGGCGACGCCGCCGGCGTTCTGCAGCGGCTGGACGTACTGGGCGATGCGATTCAGATCGTTGTTGAAGCTGGTATTCTCGGTCGTGCCTGCGGTGAGCACGTTGCCGATGTTGGTCGGCGTGCTGTAGGTTCCGCCGTCGATGCCCATGTGGTAGCCGAACATGCAGAGGCCGCCGTCGTTCCATTGCGCGACGCACTGGGTCGGGGCCTCGCTGTTGTTCACGTCGAAGGAGCGGATCGCCGGGTACTTCCCGGTGGCCTGGAAGATCGTGTTCATGCCGTTGTCGTTGTTGTCCTCCTCCTGGCCGGAGAGGATATTTTTCCCGTAGATGCTGTGGAGGTAGCAGAGGACCTTGCGGGTCTGTGGCGTGGCATTGGGAGTTACCGGGTCGAACCCGCACGACGCGCCGCCATCGGTGCCGGAGCTGCTCCCCGAGCCGGAGCTGCTCCCGGAGCCCGAGCCGGAACCCGAGCTGCTTGCGGAGCCGGAGCTGCTCCCCGACCCGGAGTCGGAGCCCGAGCTGCTCGCAGAGCCGGAGCTGCTGCCAGAGCTCGAGCCGGTGCCCGAGTCCGAACCAGAGCTGCTCCCGGAGCCAGAGTTGCTGCCAGAATCCGAGGTGCCGCCAGAGCCAGAGCCGCTTCCGGACCCCGAAGTGCTGCCCGAGCCGGAGCTGCCGGCGCTCGCGTCCGGTGTGGCTCCGGGCGTCGAGCCCGCACCACTGCTCGAACCGCTGGAACCCGAGCTCGACCCCGACGACCCCGGATGGCCGGTCGTCCCCGGGGAATTGCCGCCGCCACACGCGGCGGCAAGCGAGGTGGCGATGACCACGGCGAGAGACCCAGGTAGGCCTCGTCGGCTGAAGCCTCGGCTCGATGTCAGGCGGTCGCGCATTGGCAAAGCTCTCCTGGGGGTTCCCCCGCAGCCGAAGAAGCTTCACCGTCACAAAGCGGCTCACTCGAGTCCTGTCGCCGTCGTGACGTTCCAGGACGGGGACGGCATTCGCCGCCCCTAGTACCGAATAATATTCCTGTTAGGCCGTAGCGTCTTTCCGGCTGCATCCGAAAGAGTGAGCCGAAGCTGCGGCTTCGCGCTACTGCCAGAACGGGTCGAGTTTTCCAGGCGAGGTGGTCATGCGTCGAAGCATTTGGTGTGGGTTGGTATCGGCTTCACTGGGCATGACGGCGTGCGGCTCATCCTCCTCGGGGGTTGGCTCGCAGGGGACCGACGGGGGGACCGCCAGCTCCTCGGGATCGGGCAGCGGCTCGTCGGGTAGCGGCTCGTCGGGTAGCGGCTCGTCGGGTAGCGGCAGCACCTCGAGCTCCTCCTCCAGCGGCAGCACGTCGGGGTCGGGTAGCTCGTCGGGCTCAACGTCCTCGGGTTCGAGCGGCAGCTCGTCGGGGGCCTCGACCTCCTCCTCCAGCGGCAGCTCCTCGGGCACCTCGAGCTCCTCCTCCAGCGGCAGCACGTCGGGGTCGGGTAGCTCGTCGGGCTCCACATCGTCTTCGGGTTCGAGCGGCAGCTCGTCGGGGACCTCGACCTCCTCCTCCAGCGGCAGCTCCTCGGGCTCGGGTAGCGGCTCCTCGGGAGGCGCGGACGGAGGGTCCACGGGCATGACTCCGCAAGAGGTGGTCAAGGTCATGCCCCCGGGCTGGAACTTGGGCAACTCTTTCGACGGCGACCCTACCGTGACCAGCTGGGGAAACCCCGCACCCAACCAAACCCTGATCGACGCCGTGCACGCAGCGGGGTTCAATACCCTGAGGCTCCCCGTGACCTGGACAGACCACATCGGCGCCGCGCCCGCCTACACCATCGACCCGGCGTGGATGGCCCAGGTAGCGCAAACGGCGCAGTGGGCCGTCACCGCTGGCATGTACGTCTTTGTGAACACACACCACGATGCGGACGGGCAGTGGGTGACTTTCCCCGAGACCGCCGCAGGCGCAGCTACCGTGGCGGCCGAGGTCACGGCCGTGTGGACCCAGATTGCCACGGCCTTCAAAACTTTTGATAGCCATCTGATGTTCGAGTGTTTCAACGAGCCTCATAACGCGGGTGGCAACGACGCCATGACGCAAACGGACCTCAATACGTACCTCGAGGCGTGCGTCAATGCGGTCCGAGGGACCGGCGGAGCCAACGCTACACGCATCATCATGATCCAACCGGTCGGCGCTAGCCCCGACCAGGCGGGCATCCAGTCGATGCAAAAGGCGTCTATCATCAACGACCCTAATCTCCTCATCTCGCTGCACACCTATTACCCGACGAATTTCGGCCTGAGTACGACTCCTTACGCCTGGGGAAGCACCGCGGACTACACCAACATGAAGGACTCTATCTCCCAGCAGATCCGAGTCTGGTTGCCCACCCAGCCCATCGTCATCGGCGAATGGGGCTCCGAGGGTGCTCAAGCAACGGCCAACAGGGCTGCGCACGCACAGGCCTATTGTCAGGACGTAACAACGGCTGGCATGGTTCCCGTCTGGTGGGACAACGGCGGCACAGGCAATGGCTCGTACGCCGTCTTCAACAGAACCACGGGCGCTCAGACCTTCGCGACGATCATCGCTGGAATGATGACGGGCGTCAAAAATGGGCAAGCGGCGCCCGACACGTGGGCAACAGCCCCCTGACCGAATTCTGACGCGACCGGGGACGCGCTTTTGGCCCTTCCACACCACCGCCGCCGACCGTGGACGCGCGTCGGAGTGGCCCGGGACAGGAGCGCCGTGTCCCCGGACATCTCGGCCCCTCGGAACCGTGCGGAAACGCTCGAGCCCTCGTTGGCCTCGCACTTGCTCATGGTCAGCGCCATACTCCGGAGTGACGGACATGGAGCCCACCGACCTGACCATCGAGATCCTGAAGGACATCCGCGAAGAGACGCGCAAGACCCACGAGGAAGTGCGTCAGACCAACGACAGGATTGACGCGCTGCGGTCCGATCTGCGGACCGAGATGGGCGAGCTGAAGACCGAGCTGCGAGGCGAGATCGGCGAGCTTCGCGACCGTCAAACCGGGACCGAGGTGCGGCTAGCGACAGAGCTCGTGGCCGTGGCCGGAGCAGTGCGCGAGGTGCGCGACCTCTTGCGTGAAGACCGCGGGCTGCGCGATCGCGTCGACGATCACGAGCGCCGCCTCTCGGCGGTGGAGCGCGGGGCCGGGTGATCCGAGGACGCCGATCGGGAGCGCACGCGCAGCCGAGCGGGGCGCAGCGGTCGTTGAGCGGAGCGCGCGCGTGAACCAGCGAAGCACGGCGCAGTGCGCGCGTGAACCAGCGAAGCGGGCGCGTCCACGAGCGAACGGATCCCGTCCGCCACGGAAGCGGGCGCGTCTCCTCGCGTGTACGAGCCGCAATCCCGAGCCTGGGGACCGCGACGACGACGCGCGGAGCCTATCCCCGCTTCTCCGTGTACGGATTGGCCGCCAGGAAAGCCAGCGTCTCCACGATGCTCTCCTCGATGGTCCGGCTCGGCGCCCAGCCGAGGCTCCGGATGCGCGCCACGTCGAGCAGGATCTTCGGCGAGTCCCCGGGCCAACCGCGCTCGCCTCCCGCGTACTCGATACGCGGCGCGAGGCCCATCGCCCCGGTGATGATCCGGATGCTCTCCTTGACCTCGATCCAGTCGGTGTGACCGAGATTGAAGACGTTGACCGGCTCGCGCGCGCGCTCGACGGCCAGGAACATGGCCGCGACGCAATCGATCACGTGCAGGTAGCTCTTCTTCTGCAGTCCGTTCCCCAGCACCGGCAGGCGCGCCGGATCGGCCCTGAGTTTGCGAAAGAAGTCCACCACGTGCCCGTGCGTGTACCGCGGGCCGAGGAGCGACACGAAGCGGAAGATCCACGCGCGCATCGCCGGGGCGGGCTCGGGCTGGGCATAGGCGGTGACGAGTCCCTCGGCGGCGACCTTGGTGCTCGCGTAGATGGACGTCTGCGTCGGGAAAGGCGCGTCCTCCGGCGTGGGGATGAGCGTCGCCTCGCCGTACACCGAGCCGGTCGAGGCGAAGGCAATCTCCCGCGTTCCGGCCGCGCGCATGGCCTCGAGCACGTTCTGCGTCACCACCACGTTCTGCTCGACGCACTTCCTGGGCTCGTTGAAGTTCTCGCGGATGTCGGCGTTCGCCGCCATGTGAAAGACGAAGTCGACCCCGCGCATGGCCTCCTGCACGCGGTCGGCATCGAGGAGATCGGCCTCGATCAGCTGCACGCGCTCGTGACGCGGCACGAACTCGCGAAAGCCCGTGGACAGGTCGTCGAACACGGTGACCCGCGCCCCCAGCGCCACCAGCCGATCCGCCACGTGACTTCCGATGAACCCCGCACCGCCGGTCACGAGGACATTCTTGCCCTCCCAGCCCATCACTTCTTCTTCGGACGGGCGCGCCAGGCGCTGTTGAACTCCTGGATGGTCTCGATGGTGCGCGGGTTCCACACCATCTTGCGCAGGATGGGCGGCGTCACCGTCGGCACGTGGGCGCCGCACTCCAGCGCCTCGTTGACGTCCATCATGTGACGCATCGAGCCGACGATGATCTTCGACGCCAGCCCTTCGCGGTCGAAGATGTTGCGCGTCCCGCTGATCACCGGCTTGACGTCGTAGCCCATGTCGCGCACGCGCCCGCTGAAGATGCTCACGTACGTCGCCCCGGCGAGCGCCGAGAGATAGGCCTGGTTCATGGCCATCAAGCAGGTCACGTTGGTCTTGATGCCGCGCTTCACCAGCCGGTGAAGGACGCGCAGGCCGATCTCGCTGAAGGGGACCTTCACGGTGATGCGCGCCGGATCCCACGCATGATACTGGAGCGACTCCTCGACCATCTCCTTCTCGGTCTCGGTGGTGAGCTCCACCGACACGTCGCCCCAGCTGACCGCCATGACTTCCCGGATGCGCTCGCCCAGATCGGCGTCGGGCGCTTCCTTGGCGATGATGAGGGGATTCGTGGTCACGCCGGACAGGACGCCCCAGGCGAAGAGGTCCTTGATCTCCTTGGGGTCGGAGCTGTCGATGAAAAGCGCCATGGCCATCCCTTAGCACGCAGCCTCACCCGCGGCGCAGGATCCCGCGAGCGATCGCCAGCAGATCGGGGCCGTGGAGGTCGGGTTTCAGTCCCGTGGGGCCGTCCCGCAGAGGACACAGCTCGCAGCGGTTCGCCGCGAAGACGAGCGCGGTGTGCACCCCCGCCGCGCGCCCGGCCTCGAGATCGCCCGCCCCGTCGCCGATCATCCAGGTGCTGCCGACGTCGCCCCCCAGACGGGCGAGGAGGGCGGTCAGCATGCCCGGCTTGGGCTTGCGGCACTCGCAGCGTTGCACGAGGGCCGGGTCGCCTCCGGGCCCTCCGTCGGGGTGGTGCATACAGACCTCGACCGCGGCGACGTGGACCCCTTCCGCCGCCAGCCTGACCACCAGCGCGGCGTTGGTGCGGTGGACGGCCTGGGCCGAGAACTGCCCTTTCGCCGGGGCCGGCTGGTTGGTGGCCAGGGCCAGCGCGTACCCCGCGTCCTCGAGCGCGCGCATCCCCTCGGCGGCGCCGGGCAGGAGCCGGATCTGATCCGGGTGAAAAGCCACGCTGATGGCGCCCGTCTCCTCGTCTCGAACGACGTCGATGACGGTCCCGTCGCGATCCAGGATCGCGAGCTTTCCCGTCATCGCACGCTTTCCCACTTGGTCGCGTGACGCTGCAGCGCCGGGTGGCTCACGAGCAGGTGCCACACCACGGCGGCCAGCCCCTCGGTGTGCGGCGTGATGCGATCGCTGGCCACGGTGGGAACGACCACGCAGGCGTCGGCGACCTGCGCGGTGTAGCCGCCGTCGCGTCCCACGATGCCGTACACCTTGGCCTTCACCTCGCGCGCCAGCTCGAGCGACCTGACGAGGTTGACGCTCACGTTCTTTTCCCGGTTGCCGCCGCCGACCGAGAAGACGAGCACGCCGTCCCCCGCGCGAAGGCGCGAGCCCTTGAGCCACTCGGAGAAGCAGGTGTCCCAGCCCTCGTCGTTCACGCGCGCGGTGAGCTCGCTCACGTTGTCGGTGGGGGCGTAGGCCTCGAAGCCGCAGAGCTTGCGGAAGTCGTTGACGGCGTGTCCGGCGTGCCCGGCGCTTCCCCCCACGCCGAGAATGAAGAGGCGACCGCCACCGTCGCGCACCGAGGCGAGCCCGTGCGCCACGTCCTCGATGGTCGTCGCGTCGAGCTTGCGGACGACGTCGAGGGTCTCGGCCAGGTACTGCTCGGCAAAGCTCTTCATGTGTTCACTCCTAAGAACGGTGGAAGTTCGCCACGATGCGTGCGCCGTCGAAGTCGAAGCGGAAACGCATGGGCCGCAAACCGCGCGCCGCCAGGGCGTCGTGGACGCGCCGGCGGTCCGCCGCGCGCACGTAGAACATGAAGAACCCGCCGCCCCCCGCGCCCATCAGCTTGCCGCCGACGGCGCCGGCCTTGCGCGCGGCGTCGTAGTACTCGTCGATGGTCCCGTCGGACATGTTGGAGGCGAGCTTTCGCTTGTTGGTCCAGTGCTCGTGGAGCATCTCGCCGTAGCGGTCGATGGCCCCGGAGAGGAGGATGCGCCGCGTCTCGTGGCCGAGCTCCTTGATACGATGCATCCGCTGGACCGCCGCGTCGGTGTTCTGGGTGATGGTCTTGGCCTGCTCCTTCAGCACCGACGATGCCGAGCGCTCCACCCCCGAGTAGTAGATGATGAGGTTCGCCTCCAGGTCGTCGATGACCTCGTCGCGCAGCGGCAAGCGCTCGACGTCGACCGAGCCGTCGGTGTGGAAGGTCAGCGCGCTCACCCCACCGAAGGCGGCGATGTACTGGTCCTGCTTGCCGATGGGCTCCCGCAGGACGTCGATCTCCAGGTTGCACGCCTCTTCGGCGAGCTGCCGCGCCGGGACGTATTCGCGCTTGAAGGCGTGGAGCCCGTTGAGCAGCGCCACGGTGAAGCTGCTCGACGAGCCGAGACCGGTGTTGGCCGGCACGTCGGCCAGGCTGTGCAGCTCGACCCCGCGCTCGATGCGCGTCATCTTGAGCGCCGCCTTGAAGATGCGATGCTTGATCTGCTCGACGTCGTCGACGATCTCGCTCTCGGTATAGGCCAGGCGAATGTTGTTCTGGAAGCGGCGGGCGACGCAGACGCTGACGAACTTGTCGACCGACGCGGCCACGACGAAGCCGCCGTGCTCGCGCGAGTAGCTGGGCAGGTCGGTGCCGCCCCCCCCGAGGGAGAAGCGCACCGGGGCGCGGGAGACGATCATGGTGCGGTTCTCGTTCGAAGGTGTCGATCGAGCTCGGACAATCCCCCGGGCGATCCGATCTCGAAAAACCTGTCATGGGCCACGCAGGCTCGCAAGCGCTTCCGCCGCGCGAGGTCGTGCTGGATGGCGTCGAGCGCGCGCGTCTCGCCGAGCGGCAGGGCGGCGATGACTTCGCGCCGCAAGGCGGTGGCGCCGTAGTCGATGTGATCGAAGGCCGAGTCCGTCTGCCCTTTCTCGTAGCGGAGCACCCACGCTCGCGCCGCGTCGGCGACCACGTTCGACGCGTCCCACTTCCCGCCGTTCTTGTAGATGGCCATCACCCCGTCGCAATCCGCGTGCGCCTGGAGGAGGCGCAGCGGCTCGGCATAATCGAAGGGAAGATAGCTGTCGCCGTAGGTGACCAGGAACTGCGGCGCGAGCAGTTCGAGCGTTGCCCGCACCGCCCCCGCCGTCCCCAGCAGGCGCGGCCCCTCGTGAGCCCATCGCACGCGCACGCCGTGCCTCGACCCGTCCCCCACGTGCGCTTCGATCTGCTCGGCGAGGTGCCCGACGCACATGATGACGTCGCCCACCCCGCAAGCGGCCATGCGCTCGAGCTGCCAGTCGACGAACGGCCTACCTGCCACCTCGAGCATCGACTTGGGGACCGTCAGCGTGCGCGGTTGCATGCGCGTGGCGAGGCCCCCGGCGAGGACGACGGCTTGCACGGGGGGGGCCTTCTAGCAGAGAAGGCGAAGCTTGACACGTCAGGCGCTGCCGATTAACTCCTCGCGTCTTCACGTGGCGTCCGGGTCTCCAGCCCGGCGCCTTCTTTCTTCCGGGTCACGAGCCCGGAGATCCCGGGCCATTAGCTCAATTGGTAGAGCAGCGGACTCTTAATCCGTTGGCTGACAGTTCAAGTCTGTCATGGCCCAC
>Ga0302324_100009067_pt1 | contig 20883 bp, 15 predicted proteins | sample Palsa_T0_1_FD_201949 | JGI IMG/M metagenome (GOLD analysis project Ga0302324, IMG submission 201949) | Peat permafrost microbial communities from Stordalen Mire near Abisko, Sweden - Palsa_T0_1 | ecosystem: Environmental > Terrestrial > Soil > Palsa > Peat permafrost | place: Sweden: Abisko...
TGCTCCATTGCCTGCTTCGCGCCAGCATCGGTCCGTTTCGCATCGCCGGCCACAGACCCGAGACGGCGGCTACGAACACGGACAGGCTCAGCGTGAACAACAACACCAGCGGATCGATGCGCGCCTCATCCAAACGGGGAATCTCTCGCGGCCCAAACGCGATCAGCGCTTTGAGTGCGGCCGCCGCCAGCGCCAGTCCCAGCCCCGCGCCGGCCGTCGAAAGCACCAGGCTCTCTGTCAGAAGTTGTGCGGCGAGCGTCCCACGGCCCGCGCCCAAAGCCCTGCGGACGGTGAACTCCCGCTCGCGCGTCGATCCGCGGGCTAGCAGCAGGTTCGCGACATTGATGCATGCAATCAGCAGCATCAGGAACACGGAGCCGAACAGCACTGCGAGCGGCCGCTCCACCCGTCCGGTAGTCTGCGCGTGAAGAGGAACCACCCGGATATCCGGCAGATTCCGGCTATCGGGGTACTGCGCCGCGAGTTGCCGCGCGATTCCGCGCATGTCCGATTGCGCCTCCCGCCACGCGACCCCGGACCGCAGGCGGCCCAGTGCATACCAGATCGAGTCCGATCGCGGACTGGTGCGATTGCGGGCCCAATAAGGATGCGCCGTCACTGGCTCCCAGACCTGCGTATCCGCGAATGGATATTGAAACGACGGCGGCATGATGCCGACGATGCGCAACTTGCGCCCGTCCATGATCAGGTCGGTTCCCAGCGCCTGCGGAGACCTTCCGTACCGGCACTGCCAAAGCCCGTAGCTCAAGACCACCACGCGATCGCCGCGCTTTTCCTCTTCCGCTGAAAAAACGCGTCCCAGCATCGGCGCGACACCCAGCATCGGAAAGAAATTCGCCGGGACTCGCGCGGATCGCATTCGTTCCGGAGGGCCGTCCTTGCTCCCGAGCAGAAAAGTCTGTCCGATGAAAAGCGTCATGTCCTCAAAGGTATGATTGCGGCTTTTCCAATCCGCGAAGTTCAGAAGCGAGACGCGGCCTTCCTGCAGGCCGTGCGCGGCGTCTTCCGACCACAGCATCGCCAGCCGGTCCGGCTCCCTGTAGGGCAGCGGGCGCAGCAGCACGGCGTGAATCACGCTGAAGATGGCCGTGTTTGCGCCGATGCCCAGAGCCAGCGTCAGCACCACCACGGCGCTGAACCCGGGCCGCCGCCGGAACAGGCGCAAGGCGTGGCGCAGATCGCGCGTGAACCGATCCCATAGCAGCCAGCGCCCGTGTTCGTGGAAAGCTTCCTCGAGCGCGGTGACGTTTCCAAAGGCCCGCCGCGCCATGGTCTCGGCGTCTGCGCGCGCTTCGCCGGTTTCCCGAAGCTGTTCGGCTTCGAGTGCCACATGCGATTGGATCTCCTCTGCCAAATCGCTCAACGGACGATTTCTGCGCAGGAACATGGTTACGCCTCTCCTTCACCCGGCGCCAGAATTCGCGAGATCGCGTCGGCCACGCGGCGCCATTGGTTCGTTTTTTCCAAAAGCTGCTTGCGCCCTTGGGCGGTCAACGTGTAAAACCGGGCTTTGCGATTGTTCTCCGAGACGCCCCACGCCGCGCGCACCCACCTTTTGGTTTCCAGCCGCTGCAGCGCCAGATACAGCGACCCATGGTCCACCAGAAAAACATCTTCGGATTGCTGTTGGATGGCGCGCGCGATTCCCTGCCCGTGGCGCGATCCCAGCACCAGCGTGCGCAGGATCAACAAATCCAGGGTCCCTTGCAGTAAGGCCGCTCTCTCTTTTTCGCCGCTTTGGGAAGGCATCCGACATGAGTTTACCGCGGTCTTGGGTCGGATGTCAACAGGAGTCTTGGCGGCAGTTGGTGGGGCGGACCATCGTTTTTCGTGGTCTGCCGCCTTCGCCGTGTGGCAGTTTGTGGGGCGGACCATCGCCTTTCGTGGTCTGCCGCCTTCGCCTAGCCGGTTCGGAGACAATCGTTGCTAACCGGCACCATACTCAGACGTCTGTATATTGTATATGTCGCTCCGGTCACGCATAGCAAACGTGCTTCGCCCCCGTCGCCTGAGCCGTGAAATCGACGAAGAGCTCGAATCGCACATCGAAGAAGCGATTGCCCAGGGCCGCGACCCGGCCGAAGCCCGCCGCGCGTTCGGCTCCCGGCTGCGGCGGCGCGAAGACAGCCGCGATATCCGGCTAATCGTGTGGCTCGATGCGCTCCGCGCCGATGCCGTCTTCGGCTGGCGGCAGCTCATGAAGAGGAAGATCGCCTCGGTCGCGGCGATCCTCTCACTGGCCCTGGCCACCGGCGCGTGCACCTCCGCATTCCGCCTGCTGGACGCCCTGCTGCTGCGGCCTTTGCCCATCGCCGCGCCTGGCCGGCTGTACTTCTGCTTTAACCAGTCGTTCCTTTCCGGCGGCCAGCCCATGACCCTCGATGGCTACGAATATCCGATGTTTCGCCAGATGCGCGCAGCCGTGAAGGGTCGGGCGGAACTGATCGCCATCTCTTACGCAGAGCGCAGGGATCTGACCTTCGCATCGGATCGGGAGACGGAAAAAGCGTATCTGCAGTACGTATCGGGGTGGATGTTCAGCTCTTTCGGATTGCGGCCCGCCTGGGGACGGCTGCTCACTGAAAATGACGATCTTACGCCAGGCGCGCATCCCTACGCTGTCCTTTCTTACGATTATTGGACGCGCCGCTTCGCTCGGGATCCGAAAGTGCTTGGCCGTACTTTCCGCATTGACGACACCCTCTTCGAGATCGCCGGCGTCGCGGAGCAGCGCTTCACCGGCATCGAGACCGGTACGGTGACCGATATCTTCGTCCCCACCATGATGAACTCCGGGGTCACCCGGGCGGATCGGAGCTGGATCAGAATCCTGGTACACCTCAAGCCAGGTGTTGCCGCCGAAACCGTTCGCGACAGGCTGCGGACGCCGTTTCGAGCGTTTCGCGCGGAGACGGCAAAGCGGCTGTTCACCGGAATGAGCCGGGACCGAATCGACAAATTCCTCAACGAGGCGCTGATGCTGGCGCCCGCGGCCACAGGTGTCTCCCGGATGCAGCGGGATTACCGCCGGCCGCTCATCGTGTTGGGTGTGCTGGTCGCTCTGGTGCTGCTGATCGCATGCGCCAACGTGGCCAACCTGATGAGGGCTCAGGCAGCGTCGCGGGCGCGCGAGATGGCCTTACGAATTTCGATTGGCGCCGGCCGATGGCGTCTGGTGCAACTGGTGCTGGTCGAGAGTGCCTGGCTCGGGTTCCTGGCGGCTGCCTTAGGCGCCGCGTTCGCCTGGTGGTCGGCGCCGTTCGTCGTCGGCAGAATCAATCCTCCGGACAACCCGGCGCGCCTCGTACTTCCGGCGGACTGGCGGGTGCTGGGATTCGCCGTCGCCCTGGCACTGGCGGTGACTCTGTTGTTTGGTTTGGCGCCCGCGCTGCGCGCTTCGGCCATCCAGCCTGTCAGCGCGCTGAAGGGTGGCGACGATCCCCATGCGCGCCGCCGCCTGATGCGCGCGTTGATCGCCGCCCAGGTGGCGTTCTGCTTTTTGGCGCTCTTCGCCGCGGGACTCTTCGTAGCCACGTTCGACCGGCTATCGCATCAGCCCACCGGCTTCTCGGCTGAGCGGATTCTGCTCCTGGATGCTGTCGGGCAGCGCGCTCAACCGCCGGCCTATTGGGACCAGGTAGCCCAACACCTGCGCGCGCTGCCGGGTGTCGAAACGGTCGCAATCGCGGGATGGCCTCTGCTCAAAGGAGACGCGGTGATCGGCTCCATCTCGGTCGATGGCGGGCCTCCCAGCGCGGATATCGCCTACTTCATGGACGTCTCACCGGGATGGATCGACACCATGAAAATTCCGTTGATCGCCGGCCGGGACTTTCGCGCCGGCGACTCCGCGTTATGGATCTGGTGGGGCGGAACCAGGCCATCACCCGCGCCGTCAGCGGCGCCCCCGGGGGTTGCCATCGTCGACGATGTTTTCGCGAACCAGTACTTCAACGGCGAGAATCCTATAGGGAAGTACTTCGAGAAAACGAACGGCCGTACCCGGTTTCAGATTGTAGGCTTAGTGCACCACGCCCGCTACCGCGACCTGCGGGGGCCTAAACTGCCGGTCGCTTATGTCCCATTCCAGTGGATCGATGGCAAGGGCCAGCCTCAGCCCAAACGCTGGGGGACGTTCATCGTGCGCACGGCGGGCAGCAACCCGCTGGCGCTGGCGTCCGTCCTACGGATGGAAGTGCCGCGGGCACGGCCCGAATTTCGCGTGTACAACATCCAGACGCAGGAGGAACTGAACCGGACGCACACCATTCGCGAGCGTTTGCTGGCGAACCTGGCGCTGTTCTTCGCGACGGTCGCACTGCTGCTCGCCGCAGTCGGCCTGTACGGAGTGCTCGACTATTCCGTGGCGCTGCGGCGGCGCGAAATCGGCATCCGCATGGCGATAGGCGCGCGCGCCTGCGACGTCGCGCGGCGGGTGACTGCGGACGTATTTTCCATGGTGTTCGTCGGGGCGCTCGCCGGGCTGGCGCTGGGCATGGGGTTGGCGCGCTACATTGAGCCGCTGCTCTATCAGGTGCAGGCCACCGGCGCGGCGATGCTGGCGCTTCCATCGCTGACGATTCTCGCGGCTGCGCTGCTGGCGGCCGTCCCGGCGGTAACCCGCGCTGTTAGAATCGATCCGGTTGAGACGCTACGCTCCGAATAGAAGGCGGCTAGCGGCCCCTGCACCCCGCTAAAATGAAGACATGGGCGACCGCCTGCTGCAGCTCCTGGATTTCTTCATCGAGCGTCCCCCGCTCACGGGCGCTTTGGTTTGCGGTGCGCTGTTTCTGCTGAAGCGATCGCGCAAGCCGCAGTTGAGCACGGCAGAACGGCAGCATGCCGTGGATCTTTCCGATTCGCAGCGCACCTACGCCGATAAGATGTACGATCCGCCTACCGATGAGGAGCAGAACGCGCCGCCAAACGTTTAGCTGTGGGGCAGGCCAACGTTGTTGGTGGTCTGCCGGGTTCGATCCACTTAGCCGGCCGGCTCGATAATGGCCGACATGGAGCCTGCGCAACGCGGCAAACGCGGGTCGGGGCCGTATGCGTGGATCTGGTCGCGCGCGAACTCCGCTTGCGGCCGCTCGCACGTGATAATCACCGTGCGCCCGCAGCGGTCCACCTCCTCGGCATGCCGGAAGGACTCCTCCAGCGTGAAGATGAAGAGCATCTGCAGCATCTCGATCACATAGTCGTAGCTGTGATCGTTATCGTCGAGCAGGACGACATTGTACAAGGGAAGCAGCGCTTCCCGTTCGGTGATCCGGGTTTCCGGAGCAACCGTGGTTTTCGGCATGGCCCGCTACAAATCAGTATGCCATGCCGGGACGCCCGCTGTGCGCGCGCCCACGTGAAGTGCGGTGTCAGGCGGCGGGAAGCAGCACATCGCGCAAGGAATGCACCAGGATGTACGCGTCCAGCCCGCGCGAAGAGTGCTTCAGGTAATAGAAATCGTACTCCAGGCTGCGGAGCGTATCTTCGGGCTGGTCCGGCGGAGTATTGATCTGGGCCCAGCCGGTGATCCCCGGCTTCACCCCGTAGCGCTGGCGGTAAAACGGAATTCGTTCGCTGAGGGCCTCCGCGAATTCGGCCCGCTCCGCGCGCGGTCCGACAAAACAGATGTCCCCCCGCAGTACGCTCCACAAGCGCGGCAGCGCGTGCAGGCGCCAACGCGCAACGAACCGCTGCGCTGCATTCCGGCCGGCGCCGCCGTCGCCTTCCAGGCGGAAGCTGTAAAGATGGAATGGCTGGCAGCCCAGGCCCACGCACGCGGTACGGCTTAATATCGGGCCGCGCGACGAGAGTCTCAGCAGCACCGCGGCCAATAGCAGCAGCGGCGCCGAGAGAATGGTCAGGATCAAGGCCAGCAACCATTGCCCAAGCGTCTTGTAGACGAGCGTCTGTCCACGCGGGCGGAACGCCCCGGAAAGGAGCATTTCCGAGGGCCGCAGCCCGTCCAGCAGGACGCGTCCACTTAACTGCTCGTAAGCGGCAGAAGCCTCGTCGATGGCCATCCCGGCGTATCGCAATTGCAGCAAATCCTCGATCGGCATGCGGCCCCGGCGTTCGGCCAACCCCACCACGATGCGGTCGGGCGCGGCCTGGGCCACGATGCGGCGCAGGTCGCTTGCCGGTCCCAGCCACTTGCCGGCTTCAGGCGGCGCCTCCGGCGTCTCGCCCTCCTCGACATAGCCGATAACCCGCAGGCCGAGTTCCGGGCGGGCGCCGATATGGCCGGCCATTTCGATCAGCACGGGGCACATGCCTACCAACAGGATCCGCTGCGCGCCCACCACCCGCAGCACGAAAACGCTATAGGCTACCCGCCAGCCGAACAACGCCAGCACCAGGACGGCGCAGGCGGGCGCCATCAGGCGCAGCGGCAGCCGGAAACCGTCGTGCACGTAGCCCAGAAAGCCCTGCGCCAGCAGCGCGATCCCCATGACCAGGGAAAGCTGCTGGACCAGCAGAACGCGCGACTTCACATACAGGTTGCCGTATAGATCCTCGAAGTACAAACCGAACAGGATGCTGGCGCCCGCCACGGCGATGCGCAGCAGGCCATTATCGTGGAACAGAAATACCGTGGGGTCGACGGGCAAAACCAGGTATGCAACCACCAGGAAACATGCCGCGATCAGCAGGATTTCGGAGAGCAGCAGGGCCAGCGCGCCAACCGGTACGAACACTCGGGACAAACGGTTCATCGGCCCGGAATCCCATTCTCATTGCGTGGAAAACGACGTGCCACAGCTGCAAGTCTTCTCGGCATTCGGATTATCGATCGTAAATCCGGATTGAATCAGCGATTCCTTATAATCCAGCGTGATTCCGTCCAGATAGACGAAGCTTTTCGGATCGATCAGCACCTTCGCGTCACCGCCTCCGAAGACATGATCGCTCGGCCGCTCTTTCGTCTCGAGTTTGAACAAATACGACAGCCCCGAACAGCCGCCTCCCTGCACCGCCACACGCAGCCCTCCCTGGACGCCTTCCTTGGCCAATATCTGTCTGATCCGCTGCAAAGCCTTTTCCGTTACTTGAACCATTGCCCCCCCTTTGCCATGTCATACAACGGCGAAAGCTCCCGCAGGTTGTTGACCGTCTCTATCGCGCGCGCCGCCGCGTAATCCACTTCCTCTTCGGTATTGAAGCGTCCCAGCGAGAAGCGGATGGAACTATGCGCCCGATCGTCGGCGAGGCCCATGGCCTTGAGCACATAGCTCGGTTCCATTCTGGCCGCGGCCGCCGACGTGCACGCCGAACCACTGGATACCGCCACACCGCTCATCCCCATCATCAACGATTCTGCTTCCACATAAGCGAAGCTCATGTTCAGGTTATGCGGCAGACGATGCTCCATGCTGCCGTTGACGGACACTTCCTCAAGCTCCGCCTCCAGCTTCGCGCGCAAGCGGTCGCGCAGCCGCCCGAGGCGTGCGCTCTCGTGCTCCATTTCGCGTCCGCAGATGGCGCAAGCCTCGCCCAGGCCCACAATGCCCGGCACATTTAGGGTGCCCGATCGCATCCCGCGCTCGTGGCCGCCGCCATCCATCTGCGCCGTCAACCGCAGCGGCGGATCGCGCCGCCGCACATAGAGCGCGCCGACCCCCTTGGGCCCATACATCTTGTGCGCCGAAATCGAGAGCAGGTCGATATGCGCCGCATCCACATTCACCGGCACTTTGCCCACCGCTTGCGCCCCGTCGCAGTGGAACGCCACGCCGCGCTCCCGGCAGACCCGGCCGATCTCCGCCACCGGCTGGATGGTGCCCACTTCGTTGTTCGCATACATGATCGAAACCAGCACGGTGCGCGGCCCGATGGCAGCCTCTACCGCGCCGGGATCCACCAGTCCGTCCGGGCTCACCGGCAAGCGGGTCACGCGCGCGCCGCGCTGCTCCAGACTCCGGCAGGCGTCCAGCACGGCCTTATGTTCGATGGCGCAAGCGATTACGTGGACGTCTGGGCCGCATGCCTCCGCCACACCCTTGATCGCCAGGTTGTCGGACTCGGTCGCCCCGCTGGTGAAGATAATCTCGCGCGGCGCCGCGCCCACCAGCCGGGCCACCTGCTTGCGCGCTTCTTCCACCGCCTGCTCCGCCTCCCACCCGAACTGGTGGCTGCGGCTGGCCGCGTTGCCGAACTTGCCGGTGAAATACGGCATCATCGCCGCCAGCACGCGCGGGTCCAGAGGGGTGGTGGCGTGGTGATCCAGGTAAACCATTGATCTAATCCAATTATCGCAGTTCGCGGCTGGCTCCTGTCTCCTGTATTCCGCTTTTCTGCCGATTAGTACTACGTGGGCCAAGACTCCGGGACACTGACGAGACCAGACCGGAAAGGGCTGCTGGCCAGAATTCCCGCGTTTCCGCCGATTGTGCTGCGATTGCTCGATCTGCTTGCACGCGACAATGTCGAAATCCGGGAGCTGGTCGCGCTCGTTTCGAGCGATCCCGCCTTTTCGGCCCAGATCCTGCGCGTCGCCAACTCGCCGTTATTCGGCTTCCGGTCCCAAATCGACAGTCTGCAATCGGCCCTCGTCGTCCTGGGCCTGCGCCGCATCCGCTCCCTCTGCATGACTGTGGCCACTTCCAATCACATGAAGGCCGTGCTGCATATCGAGGAACTGGCGCGCTGCTGGCGGCACATGTTGGCTTGTGCCCTGCTCACCGAGCAACTGGCGCGCTGCTGCGCCTTTGAAGACCGTGCCTATACCGCCGGTTTGTTGCACGACGTGGGCCGCCTGGGGTTGTTGCTGGCTTATCCGAAGGAGTATGCCGAAGTGCTCCGGAGTGCCGATCGGAATGCGCTCGAGTTGCTCGATCTCGAACGCCAGGAGCTGGGTATGGATCATTGCGAAGCAGGCCGCATGCTGGCCGAGCACTGGGGTCTGCCGCAGGATTTTCAGATCGTCGCGGCGCGCCATCACGACCCGCAAGGCGGCGCCACACTGGACCTGCTCACCCTAGTCCACTTAGGGTGCAGGCTGGCCGATAGCCTGGGCTTCTGGGTGGTCAAGCCGCTGCAGCCCTGCACCCCCGAAGAGATCCAGCAGTCCATTCCGCCCCTGCTCGCAACGCGGATTCGGATCGACGCCGTCCACTGGCGCGAGATCGTGGAACGCCGCATCCGCTGCTACGGAGACCCCGACGGCGAGACGATCGAGGACTTCTCGCGGGTCCCCGACTCCGCCGAAGAGGAGACCGAACTGCCGGCGGCCGAACTGGCCTCGCTGGCCAAGATGCATCTGCCCGACCCCAACGCCACCGCTTCCCTCCCCCGCGAACTGCTCCTTCTGGTGGGTATCGGCCTGCTCTTCACCATCCTGATCGTGGTCCTCGTCTTTCTGGTCGTGAAGAAGTAAGCTTGTGCAGCCGCGCTACAGATAACGCCGTGAATTGCCGATAAGAAGTGGGAACAAATGTCATCCAACCTTGCGATTAATGCGGCATCGTATCCCGCCAACGGTCTTCATCCGGTCGAAAGCGAAGTCGAGCTTCTGATCCCCGGCGACGATGTCGCGGATCCGCTGCTTTCCATCGTGGTGCCCGCGCTGAACGAGCGTATCGCCATTGCCGAGTTCGTGCGATGGTGCAAAGCCGGTCTGTCGAGCGCCGGCATCCGCGGCGAGATCCTTATTGTGGATAGCTCCACCGACGACACTCCCGACATCGCCCTGGCGCACGGCGCGCGCGTCTTACGTACCCCCCAGCGTGGCCTTGGCCGCGCCTATATAGATGCTATCCCTTATATACGCGGTAAGTATGTCCTGATGGGAGACGCTGATTGCACTTATGACTTCCGCGAGTTATCCGGCTTCGTGCGGCAGTTCCGCGCCGGCAGCGAATTCATCATGGGTTCGCGATTTCGCGGCGTCATCGATCCGCACTCCATGCCAGCGCTGCACCGCTACTTCGGCACGCCGGCAACTACCGCGATTCTGAACATCCTCTATTCCACCAATTTCTCCGACATCCATTGCGGCATGCGCGGCATCACCCGCGACGCCCTGGTGCGCCTGGAACTCGAATCGCAATCCTGGGAGTACGCCTCGGAAATGGTGCTGAAGGCCGTGTGCCTCAAGCTCAAGACCGCCGAAGTGCCCGTGCATTTCCTGAAAGACCCCGCCGGCCGCCTCAGCCATATGAAACGCAATGGATGGCTGGAGCCCTGGCGCGCCGGCTGGATCAATTTGCGCGCCATGCTTCTGTTCGGCGCCGATTTTTTTCTGCTGCGCCCCGGTCTGGCGGTGCTGGCTCTGGGCCTGCTGCTCATCGTGCCTGTCAGCTTCGGCCCCCTGCCGCTCGGTCCCGTCACCCTGTCGCTCAATTGGATGATGCTGGGTCTGACGTTCTCCGTCGTCGGCCTGCAATGCTTCTACCTGGGCTGCATCGTGCAAGTGATGTACCGCTATTCCCCGGCTCGGGCGGAACGCTGGCTGCGCCTGTTTTCCTACGATCGGGCCATGTTGTCCAGCGGCCTCGCCGGCCTGGCGGGCGGCGCGCTCGGGATACCCCTTGTCCATGAGTATCTGGCCGGAGACCTGCGTCTGCCCTCAATCCCCACGCCGCAAATGCATCTCGCGGTGCTGGGCCTGTTCTTCCTGATCGCCGCATTCTGCACCTTCAGCTGCACGTTGGTGCTGCACGCCGCCAACCGCCTAAGACAGGCCTCGGGTCCGTGGCGGCCGGCTCGCGGGAACCGGCAGGCTGAAGCCCGTCCCACCAAGATATGAACCCACGCATCCTCATCACCGGCGGAGCGGGCTGCATCGGCTCGGACCTGGCTGAAGCTCTCCTTGGCCGCGGTTGCTACGTCACCGTCGTCGACAACCTCAGCAGCGGCAAGCGGGAGCACATCGCGAACCTGCTGCGCCACCCGGGATTCCAATTCATCGAAGGCGACCTGCTGAACGCCGGCACGCTGGACGCCGCATTCCATGGCGGGAGTCCCGTCGAAATGGTCTACCACCTGGCTGCCAATCCCGACGTCAAGTTCATCCCCGGCGACCCCACCGATAAAGACCTCTGGCAGAACACCATTTGTACCTATAACGTACTCGAGAGCATGCGCTGCCACGGCGTGCGCCGCCTGGCCTTCGCCTCCACCTCCGCGATATACGGCATCTGCGAGCGGCAGCCCATCGCCGAAGACCAGTCCCCCCACCCCATCTCGCTCTACGGCGCCACCAAGCTGAGCTGCGAAGCCATGATCGGCGCCTTCCAGCACCTATTCGGCATGGACTGCTGGATCTTCCGCTTCGCCAACGTCGTGGGGCCCAAGGTCCGCAAGCGCGGCCGCACGGTCATCGGCGACTTCATCGACAAGCTGCAGCGCGATCCCGCCCGCTTGCAGGTGCTGGGCAACGGCCTGCAGGCCAAGTCCTACCTGCTCGCCGAGGAATGCGTCGCCGCCATGCTCTTCGCCGTCGGGCACGCGCCGCCCGGCTGGAACGTGTTCAATCTGGGCTGCGACGATTCGCTCAGCGTCACGCGCATCGCCCAAATGGCGGCCGCCGCCATAGGACTTTCCGGTGTGGCGCTCGAATATACCGGCGGCGAGGGCGGCTGGCCGGGCGACGTGCCCCGCTTCCGCCTGGATGTGACGGCCATCAACCGGTTGGGTTGGCGCGCGCGCTACAACTCCGAAGAAGCCGTGGCGCTGGCCATTGGGGCCTCTCTGCGGGGATCGGCTTCAGCCTGTCATGCATCCCAGGAGCTCGCATGCAAGCCGTAATCCTGGCCGGGGGACTGGGCACCCGCCTCGGCCCGCTCACCCGCAAGCGGCCTAAGCCCATGGTCGCGGTGGCAGGCGTTCCCTACCTCGAGTATCAACTCCGGCTGCTGGCGCGGCAGTCATTCCGCGACGTGCTGCTGCTCACCGGCTACCTGGGCGACCAGGTCGAAAGCTACTTCGGCAGCGGCGCCCGCCTCGGCTTGCGTATCCGCTACTCGCGCGAGGCCCAGCCCCAGGGTACCGGCGGCGCGCTGCGCGATGCCCGCCACCATCTGGCTGAAAGCTTCCTGCTGCTGTATGGCGATTCGCTGCTGCCCATCCAGTACGCCGCCGCCGGCCGCCGATTGAGGGACTCGGCCGCTCTCGGCGTGATCGTGGTCTATCGCGACCCGGCCGGCGAAACCGCCGTGCGCCCGAACGTGGCCCTCGACCGCAGCGGCCTGGTGACCCGCTATGACAAAGACACGGACGCGGGCGACACTCTCGAATACGTCGAGGCGGGCGTCTCCTGCTTCCGCCGCGAGGTGCTCGATCTGCTGCCCGGCGCGGGCCCCGCGTCCTTCGAGGAGTGCTGCTGGCCGCGCCTCATCGACCGCCGTCAACTGGCGGGTCTCCCCACTTCGCGGCGTTTCTACGATATTGGAACACCGGAGCGCCTGCGGGCTATCGAAGGATATCTGCGCGGGCCGTGGGAGCCGCCTGAGAGAAACCGCGTCCACGAAATAGGTGGGCAGCGGACTTAGCGGTGGGGCAGGCCCATTGGCCTGCGGCGGCGTCCCAAGCCGCCCGCTCGCATTGGAAGCGCCGGGCTTACCTCAATACGCACTGAATCGCTATCGGAACCGACTAACCATCGGGGGCTGGAGCGGCGTTCTCAACGCATTGCGCCGGTCGACCTTGGCTTCCTTAATATGGCGATCGACGCGGCGTCGCTTAAGCTGTGTGGCCTTTTCGATTACGAGGATGCCGCCTGGGCCGATCGCCATCACGATTTTCGCTTTCTCGTATTCGATTTTCACCGCTTCGAACTTCTGGTAGTGGGCTACAGGCAAAGTAGCCCACTACCGAACTTCTGGACCGCAGCCATATCCGTGTATGAAGCCGCACTCAGCCGCAGGATTGAGCGGCGGCGCTGTCTTCCTGTACAATGCCGCCTGCGCGATCGCGTTCCACCCATGGAGGCCGGAACCGGACCCGAAGATCGCCCGTGCGGGAGGGCACTTGCAGCGGATTTGCGATGGTCCACGCGCGCGATTGCAGCAGCTAGACTCCAAGCTGGCAGACCCTACCACTACCCGCATCAGATCATGACCGCATCTGCGTTTAGATCCAAGCGCTTAGGGTTTGATCGTTCCGACGGACAGCAGTCCTGTGGCCTTGTCCGAAGCAGAACCGGGCAATGCTCGCCCTGCTATGCTGATAAAGCGCCATGGATGTCCCCGTACAATCCCAAACGGCCACCGTGGTCATCCCACCGGCCCCGTCGCACTCCGTGTCGCACCCCGCCTCGTCCACCACCCCTGATGAGGGACGCTTCGTCCCTGGCACCCTCGTCGCCGGACGCTACCGCATCATCTCCCTGCTCGGGCGCGGCGGCATGGGTGAAGTCTACCGTGCCACCGACCTGACTCTTTCTCAACCCGTCGCTCTTAAGTTCCTCCCAGACGCCGGTCCCGACCACCTGCGCGCCCTGGAGCGCTTCCACAATGAGGTCCGCATCGCCCGCCGGGTTTCGCATCCCAACGTCTGCCGCGTATATGACGTTGGCGAGGCGGACGGCATGCCCTACATCTCCATGGAGTACGTGGATGGAGAGGATCTCGCCTCGCTACTCCAGCGCATCGGCCGCCTGCCCGGCGATAAGGCGCTGGAGATCGCGCGGAAAATCTGCGCGGGCGTGGCCGCGGCGCACGACAAGGGCGTGATCCACCGCGACCTGAAGCCCGCCAACATCATGCTCGACCGGCGCGGCAATGTGGTCGTAATGGACTTCGGCCTGGCCGCCGTTGCCGACCAGTTGCGCGGCGCCGAAGCGCGCAGCGGCACGCCCGCCTACATGGCGCCGGAGCAGTTGCGCGGCGAACAGGTCACCGCCAGGAGCGATATCTACGCGCTGGGCATGGTGCTGTACGAGATCTTCACAGGCAAGCGCGCCTACGAAGCTGCCAACATGGCTGAACTGATCCGGCTGCAAGAGAGCGCCCAGATCACCAGCATGTCGTCGATCGCGGCGGAGACCGACCCGGCCGTCGAGAAAGCCATTCGCCGCTGTTTGGATCCCGATCCCGCCAAGCGCCCCGCGAGCGCGCTGATGGTGGCGGCGGCGCTGCCCGGCGGCGATCCCCTGGCGGCTGCGCTGGCCGCGGGTGAGACGCCTTCTCCCGAGCTGGTGGCCGCATCCGGTAAGACCGAAGGACTGCCGCTCAAGAAATCCTTGCCCCTGGCTTTGGGGATCGCCGCCATGATTATCGCCGTGCCGTTCGCGCGCACCAATGTCGAGTTGCACAGCTTCGTGCCCTTCGAGCTTTCGCCGGATGCCTTGGCGGCCAAGGTGCGCGAGCATGCCGTGGCGTTCGGCTATACCGCGCTGCCCGCCGACAAGAAATATGACTTGCAATGGGACGGGGACGCAATCGCCGATGCCCGTTTCCATGCGAAGAACAAGGCCGAAGCGCGCCGCTGGTTCCAAGCGGAGTCGCCGTTGCGCCTCGGTTATCGCGAGAGTCCGCTGCCGCTCGTCTCGCTCCCGGATGGCGAGATCACCCCAGATCGGCCCGCGCCCAACGTCGCGGGCATGATCGAAGCGTGGGTCACCAGCAAAGGGGAGTTGCGGTTCTTCCACGCCGTGCCGCCGGAGCTGGATCGCCCCGCACCGCCGCGCCCAATCGATGTGCAGGCGATTTCCCGCGCCATCGGCTTCGATATCTCGCAGTGGCCGGAGACCACGCCCAGATTCACGCCTCGATACGCATTCGACTGGCAGAAGGCATGGAAAGGACAGCAGCCCGTGCTGCACACGGATATCACAGTGCAAGCCGCGGCCTGGCACGGCAGGATCACGGACTTGGAGGTGCTCAGGCCCTGGTCGAGGGCTTGGCACGAACCGGAGTCGCATATCCGCAACTGGAAGCAATCGGCGCGCACGCTGGTGGCGAGGCTCATCACGGGACTGGCGTTCCTGTTCTCCGCATTCATCGCGGCACGCAATCTGCGCGCAGGCCGTGGCGACCGCCGTGGCGCGTGGCGTTTGTCGGTGGTGTATTTCATCCTGGTAGGCGGGGAATGGGTGTGCTCGGTGCACTGGGTAGCCGACATTTCGATGATCGAGATCTTCGTCGCCAATGCTTCGGACTGGTTCACATCGGCCGCCCTCATCTGGGTGCTCTACATCGCGCTCGAGCCGGCCGTGCGCGCGCGCTGGCCGCATGCCATCTTGACGTGGAGCCGCGTCCTTGCCGGCCGCTGGCAGGACGCCCAAGTGGCCGCGCATGTCCTTTATGGCGCGCTGGTCGGCCTGATCATCACGGCCCTCTTTCTTGTCGCCCAGTGGTTCCAGATCTCCCACGGGTCCGGATTTTCCACAACTAACGCGGAGGTGGGTCTCAGTGCCCGCCATTGGATGGCCGACGTTCTGGGCAGGGCGTATGGCGCCGCGGAGTTCGGACTGCTCGTGGTGTTTGCGATTTTTTGCTTCCGTGCGGTCTGCCGGAAGGATTGGATTGCTTCCGTGGCCGCCGCGGTATTCTTCACCCTCGAGGAAAGCGACGTCTGGCAGGGCAACATGCTGTTGTTGAATTTCCTGTTCTTTCTGGGAATCTTCTCGCTGCTGGTCTTCGTCCTGCTGCGCCTGGGCTTGGTCTCCACTATGGCGGCGCTTTTCTTCGTCAACTTGCTGCTGCGGATTCCCGGCGCCCAGGGCCTCACCCAGCCTTACGAGTCGGCCGTGGTCACCTATCCCGCGCTGTTGCTGGCCATCGTCATCTGGGCCTTCTGGCGCACCTCCGGCCAGCAGCTGATGACTATAACGCCGGAGGAGCGCTCATGAAGTGGTTCTCGCTTGCACTTTGTTTCCTGGCCCTATTGGCGTCCACCGCGGCGCAGGACCGGCAACTTGTGTGGAACGACGAGTTCGACGGCGCGCCTGGCTCGCCGCCCGATCCCGCCAAATGGGTCTACGATCGCGGCGGCGGCGGATGGGGCAACCACGAGTTGGAAGTCTACACGGATAACCGCGGCAATTCCTATCTGGATGGCAAGGGCCATCTGGTGATTCAGGCCCTTCAGCCCACGCCCGGCAAGTTCACCTCCGCCCGGCTGAAAACGCTGGGCAATTTCGCCTTCGAGTACGGGCGTGCGGAGGCGCGCATCCGGATTCCCTACGGGCAAGGCATCTGGCCGGCCTTTTGGATGCTCGGCGCCGACATCCAGCGCAACCCATGGCCCGCCTGCGGCGAGATCGATATCATGGAGAACATCGGCCGCGAGCCGGATACCGTACATGGCACAGTCCACGGACCAGGCTACTCGGGCGGCAATGGCATTAGCAAGCCATTCCAGCTTGCGGCCGGGCGGTTCGCCGACGATTATCATATCTATGCCGTCGAGTGGACGCCCGAGCGCATCGACTTCCAGGTGGATGACCACCGCTATCACACCCTTACGCCCGCCTCCTTGCCCGCCGGAGCCAAATGGGTATACGACCATCCCTTCTTCCTGCTCCTCAACGTGGCTGTTGGCGGCGCATGGCCGGGCAATCCGGATAAGACCAGCGTGTTCCCGCAAAGCATGCTGGTGGACTATGTGCGGGTATATGCGCGCTAAGGTTCCCGTACTCGCGTGCCTGCTGACCTGCGGCTGCTCCACGGCCCCGGACAACAAGCCCGCTGCCGCGCCCGCCAAGCCTGCGCAGCCCGCGCATACCCCGGATATCTATCGCGTCAGCATGGACACCAGCAAAGGCGCCGTCGTGCTGGAAATCATGCGTGCCTGGGCCCCGCGCGGCGCCGATCATTTCTATGAGCTGGTCAGGAGCGGCTACTACGATGGCGATCGCTTCTATCGCGTGATGCCCCGTTTCGTCGTGCAGTTCGGCATCAATGGCGATCCCCAGGTCTCACAGCTTTGGTCGTCGTTGCGCATCCCCGACGATCCCGTGAAACAGAAAAACCGCAAAGGCACGGTGACCTTCGCCAGTTCCGGGCCCGGCGCGCGCACCACGCAAGTGTTCGTGAACATGCGCGATAATCCGGCCCTCGATCGCCAGGGCTTCGCTCCCATCGGGCACGTGGCCTCCGGCATGGACGTGCTGGAACGGTTGTATAGCGGTTACGGCGATATGCCCCCGCGCGGCAGCGGTCCCGATGGCGTCGAAATCGAACGCCAGGGCGTTAGCTATTTGGAGAATCATTTTCCGCGCCTGGATTACATAACGAAGGCGGCGGTGCAGTGAGTAGACCAGGGCCTGCGACCACACACGGGGTATGAAAAAAGGCGCGCTGCGCGCGTTGAGCGGCCTGCGTGGCCGCTACAGGCTGCGAGCATGCCCCACACATTGGTCGCGAAGGAACGACATCGAAGCCCGCACGCGTGATCCTACAATAGAATAGAGAACCCCAACCAACTCCCAGTGCCAGACAACCATCGCGCCTTCGTCTTCCACGACCCCAGCGGCAAGCGCTGGCACCGCTTCCGCCGCAGCCTGCAAACATGCGCCATCTTCTTCGGCATCCTGCTGGTCCTGTTCGTGCTGAGCATGGCGATCAACCCGCAAATCCCCGCCCTGGGTCTGCCGCCGGTCGAGCATATTCCGGATCTGGGCGAGGTCCCCGCCATCATCCGCGGCGAGCGGCCCCTGCGGAACGTTCCTTTCAAGCTGCGAAAGGCCGCGCGCAACATCAAGTACGTGCGGTCCGCCTCGCCTGTGATGCACCCCAAGAACGCCGCGCGCGTCGAAACCAACAGTCCTATCGTGTTCGGCTTCTATGTGAACTGGGACCCCGCCAGCATGGTCTCGCTGCGCATACATCTGGCGCACCTGACGCACCTGGTTCCGGAATGGCTGATTCTGCGCAATGCGCAGGGCGATCTGGACGACGAAAGCGATCCTACCGTTGTAGCTATCGCCGCGCAGGCCAAGCTGCCCATCCTCGCCCTGGTCACCAACTACCGCGATGGCTGGCAGGCGGGCGATGTGCGCAAAATCCTGCACGACGCCGATACCCGCGCCGACCTGGTCGAGAACATCTATAGCAACCTCACGGAGCACCGCTTCGGCGGGGTGAACATCGATTTCGAGGAGCTCACGCCGCGCGACCGCCAGCCGCTGGTGGCCTTCATGCGCCAGCTCCGCGCGAAGCTGCAGCCCGCCGGTCTGCTGCTTACCGAAAGCGTCCCGATCGAGGATCCCGCTTATGATCTCAAACAACTGGCCGAGGTCAACGACTACCTGGTGCCCATGGTCTACGACGAACACTATCAGTCCGGCGAACCGGGGCCCATCGCATCGCAAGCCTGGTTCCAGAAGCAGATCGATAGCCTGGGCCGGGCTGCGCCGCCTGGGAAGCTCCTGATCGGCATGGGCAATTACGGTTACGACTGGACCATTGGGGGCACTGGCTCCGCCGAGACTAAATTCGGCGAGGTCATGTCTCAGGCCGCGTCCAACCGGTCGGCCGTCGAATGGGATGCCAATATGGCCAATCCGGTTTACCGCTACCAGGCCGGCGGACAGCCGCACGAAGTCTGGTTCCTGGATGCGGTCACCGCTTTGAACCAGGCGCGCGCCGTGGCGGAGGGCGGCTTCCGCGGCGTGGCGCTGTGGCGATTGGGCGCCGAAGATCCGGACTTGTGGAACGTGCTCGAACCCGATGCGTGGCCCGCCGCCGATTACGATCCCAAGCGGCTATCCGTGCTTACCGCGCAGAAGTCGGTGATCGCGTACGGCGATGGCGATGTACTGCGTATCGTGCAAACGCCGCATGACGGCGGCCGAACGGTGTCCCGCGGCGCCGATGGCCGCTATGCCGAGCGGTATGGACAGTTGCCGTCGTACTACGTGATCGAATCGAGCGGCGGCACGCATGCGAAGGGAAAAGCAGGCAAAGTTCTGTGCCTCACTTTCGACGATGGCCCCGATCCGCGCTACACGCCTGCGATCCTGGACATTCTGCGCAGCCATGGCGTGCGCGCGACGTTCTTCATCATCGGCGCCAATGCCGACCAGAATATCGGCTTAATCAAACGCGAGTATGCGGAAGGCCACGACATCGGCAACCACACTTACACGCATCCCAACATCGCGCTGGTTTCCGAGGAGCGCGCCGCCCTGGAACTCGGCGCCACGCAGCGCATCGTCGAGAATGCGCTGGGTGTTTCGACGGTGCTGTTCCGGCCGCCCTACAACGCCGACAGCCAGCCGCAGACTCCCGAGGAAATCCTGCCGGTGCTACGGGCGCAGAAGGCCGGCTATGTGACCGTGGGCGAGCGCATCGATCCGCGCGATTGGGTGAAGGGTGTTTCGGCGGATGAGATCGTGTCGGAAATCCGGAGCGAGCTTGCAGTCGCCGAAGACCCTGGCCACGTGATTCTGATGCACGATGCCGGTGGCGACCGCTCGGCCACGGTCGCGGCCTTGCCGCGCATTTTGGAGGGATTGCAGCAGCAGGGGTATCGGTTCGTCCCGTTGAGCGAACTGCTGGGGCAGACCCGTGCGCAGCTCATGCCGGCGCCCTCAGGCGTGGAAATGCGCTGGGCGCGCATTGAGGGCGGCGCCTTCGACTCGCAGGGCGCGTTCAAAAAGATCATCGGCATGATGTTCCTGTGGGCCATCTACCTGACGCTGGCGCGTTCCCTGTTCTACGGCGTTCTGGCTATATTGCAGAAGTGGCGTTTGCGGTATGCCCGTTTCGACCCGTCCTTCCGGCCGCCGGTCTCTGTCGTCATCGCCGCGTATAACGAGGAGAAGGTGATTGCGCGGACGGTGGAGTCGATTCTGCGCAACGGCTATGACGATATGGAACTGGTGATCGTCGACGACGGCTCGGCGGACGCCACGCTGCAAGTCCTGCGGCGGAACTTTGGCGATCGCCCCAACATCCGCATCCTTTCGCAGCCCAACGGCGGCAAATCCTCCGCGCTGAACAACGCCATTGCGCACGCGCGGAACGATATCCTGATCGCGCTGGATGCTGACACCATCTTTCGCGCCGGCACGATCGGGAAACTGGTGCGGCACTTCGCCAACCCGCAAGTGGGCGCGGTCTCCGGCAACGCGCGCGTGGGCAACCGCAACCGCTGGATCACACGCTTCCAGTCGATCGAGTACATTTATGGATTCAATCTGGATCGGCGCGCGCTCGATTATCTGAACGCCATCACGGTGGTGCCCGGCGCGGTGGGCGCCTGGCGCAAAGACCTTATTTTGGAAATGGGCGGATTCGGCGGCGACACGCTGGCCGAAGACACCGACCTGACTCTCAAGATTCGCCGCGCGGGCTACCAGATCCGCTACGAAGAGGAAGGCGTGGCTTTCACCGAGGCGCCCGAGGATACGCGCGGGCTGGCCAAGCAGCGCTTCCGGTGGGCGTTCGGGACGTTGCAGGCCGCGTGGAAGCACCGCGACGCGCTGTTCGTTCCCAAATACGGGTCGCTGGGTTTCGTGGCGCTGCCCAGTATCTGGATTTTTCAGGTGCTGCTGTCGGCGCTCTCGCCTTTCGCGGAGCTGGCCATGATTATCGGGTTGTTCGCCGGCAACTGGCGTATCGTACTGGTGTTCTATCTTGGCTTCTTCGTGCTGGAGTTCCTAACGGGCCTGCTGGCTTATTGGCTGGAGGGGGAAAAGCCCTGGGACCTGGCGCTGTTATTCTTTCAGCGCATCTACTACCGCGAGCTGATGTACTACGTGGTAGCCAAATCGTTGATCTACGCGGTGCGCGGGCGCGTGGTCGGCTGGGGCAAGCTGGAGCGGCGCGCGACAGTGCAGGGGGTATAATGCGGCCTCTCCAGAAACCCCTTGCTCGCCGCTGACCGAGGGCGCGGTTTTTGGGTCTTGTTTGGTGGTTTCCAAGTTGTCGGACGGGAGCACTGCGGCCTTGTGGTGCTGCAATTGGCACACTTCGG
>Ga0302324_100009069_pt1 | contig 20879 bp, 23 predicted proteins | sample Palsa_T0_1_FD_201949 | JGI IMG/M metagenome (GOLD analysis project Ga0302324, IMG submission 201949) | Peat permafrost microbial communities from Stordalen Mire near Abisko, Sweden - Palsa_T0_1 | ecosystem: Environmental > Terrestrial > Soil > Palsa > Peat permafrost | place: Sweden: Abisko...
CGCGCGCGCGCCACGGACTGCTTTACGTCATCGCCGGAAAACGGCGCCGCGCCGTAGTCGCCTTCCTGACGAGCCGCATAGCGTTCGAGCAGGATAGCGCCCGCTTCGCGCAGATCGTCCGCCTCGGCAGGATTCTCGATGGCAAGCCTCTGCACGAGCGCCGAAAAATGATGACGTATCTCGGCGTGATTGCTCGGCATAGCGGTCAAAGTCAGATCGCCGCGCTTCGTCAGCAGGATTGCGGTCGCCGCGTGATAGACCGCGTAATATGCGGCGTGCACGGAGGATCTCGGGACATTGGAATTCGCGATGATCCCTGCTTCCCTAAGATGTTCGCACGCTTTGGTGAATGCCTCGTCCCGAAAGGTCGCTCGCTGACGGGCGGAGAGCGGAGGCGGCTTTTTCTTCGCCGGTGGCCGGCTCATGCGACCGGAACGCCATCCCGCAGAACATTTTGGACGAAGCTCGGCTGGCGGTCGGCGGGCGCTCCGAGGCAATCGGTCGGCAGCGCCATGCCGATGATATCGTACCCCGCAGCCACGTGAGGGAGCGACGCTTCAGCCAATAACTGTCGAATGCCCTGCCGCTCCGATTCGATCATCCCTTTAACAAATACCACGATATCATAGTCGCTGGCAGGGCGCGCGTCGCCGCGCGCACGCGAACCGATCAAGAGCATGCGTTCGACACGCCCCGGCAGCGCCTTCTCGATTGCCCGCCGATAGCCCCGCAATCGTCGCGCGGCCCGAGATGCCAGGATATCGTCGGTCGTCACCATGATCGGATATCGTACCGCACTCGACGAGTGCTAGTCCACGTAGGCCGGCGCCATCGCATTCTGGGTTGCGGTGAAGCGGCTGCGCAGATACGCGCCCGACGTGGTCGGCTCGTACTTGGCCGGGCGTTCGGCGCTGCGGCAGCTCGGCAGGCATTCGACCGGCGCGTCGTAGTTCGGATTGTGGAAGAACACGAGCGACTGCCGGCGGCTGTCGCCGGCGCGCTCGGCAGGCGGATTGCTCACGCGATGCAGGGTCGACACCCAATGGTCGTTGGTCCACTGCGCCATCAGGTCGCCGATATTGACGATGAAGCAGTCCGGCACGATCGGCACGTCTTCCCAGGCGCTCTGGCGGGTGAACACCTGGAGGCCGCCCGGCCGATCCTCGGCGCGCAGGATGGTCAGGCTGCCATAGTCGGAATGCGCGCCGGCGCGCAGCTGGCCGTCCGCCGGCGCCGCCGTCTGGCTCGGATAGTTGCGCACGCGCAGCCGGCTGATATGGCGATCGATCTTGTCGTCGAAGAAATCCGGCGCGAGCTCGAGCGCCAGCGCGAAGCTGCGCATCAGATCGGCGGCCAGCGCTTCCATGGTCCGGAAATATTCGACATAGGCCGGCTTCAGCGGCGCTGGCTCGGCGGGCCATAAATTGGGCGCGAAATGCTTCCCGGCGGCGGCGCAGCTGTAATAGGGATCGTCGGCGGGCACGTCGACCGGGCCGATCATGAGCGACTCGTTGAGGTCGCCCGGCGTCGCGGCGCCGCGCGAGCGCGCGACCGCTTCGCCCTCGAGCGCGATATAGCCGCGAGTGACGTCGGGCGCCGGCCGCCGCACCGCCATCTTGGCGGCCAGCGGCAGATCGAAGAACGCGCGCGACAGCGCGTCGACCCGCTCGATCAGCGCGGCCGGCACGCCGTGCCCGGTGATCACCAGGAAGCCGATGCTGCGACAGGCCTCGTCGATCGCGCGGGCGACCGCGCGGCGCGCGGCCTGATCGCCGCGACGCAACGGGGCGACATCGATGATCGGCACGCTGGTCATGGCTCGGGTTCTCCCGTCAAACGCAGGTCAAATTTGTCGCAACCGCCGTGCCACGCGGCCATGTTACGGGGCCGTGCGGAACCGCGCCGCGCGTGGCATGATGGCGCCGTTCGGACGTTTCCCTTTTGCGGACCCGACTGGAGGATAGCATGACGGCTCGGCACGCAATGTCATCGACCCTGCTCCTGCTCGGCGGCCTGTTGGCCGCGACTCCCGCCCTGTCCGCCGTGCCGCCGCGCGCAGCGCTGAGCGCCGACGGTGTGCTCGTGCGGGTCCAGGCCGGCGGCACCGCCACGGTCCGGACCTCCTACGCCAATCTGCGCGCCGAGCCGTCGACCGGCTCGGCCAAGCTGGGCCGCCTGAGTCACGGCACCAAGCTGGAGGTACTCGGCACCAACGGCGACTGGGTGCAGGTCAAATCGGGCGACAAGACCGGCTACGTCAACAGCAAGCTGCTGACCCGTTAGCTCCGATTCCAGTCGCCGTTTGCCGGCCGCGGCCCGTCATGCGGCGGGTACCGCAGGCTTGAGCGCGCGCGCCGACCGTGTCGCCGAGGCGCGGCCGAACCGGCGCTCGAGCCAGCGGTGCGCCAGGCCCCACAGGCGAATCCAAGGGTAGGAACCGGCGAGCCGGCCCGCACGTTAGCCTTGACGGCCCGGACGACGGGGGCCGAGACGACGGCGGTGCGGCGATGAACGACCCGGCGACGCAAAGCGGCTGCGACGGCCGCACGATTCTGCTGGTCGAGGACGACGACGCGGTGCGACAGGTCACCGGGATCCTGCTCGGCGGGCTGGGCTATCGGGTCCTCGAGGCCGCCCAGGCGCCGGCGGCGCTGGCGGTGCTCGAGGCCGAGCGCGCCATCGATCTGCTGCTGACCGACATTTCCATGCCGGGCGGCATGAGCGGACTCGAGCTGGCCGCGATCGCGGTGCGGCGCCGTCCCGCGCTGCGCGTGGTCGTGATTTCGGGCGATACGATCGCGGTCGCTGCGGTGCCGGGGCATGCCGGCACGGTGCTCCAGAAGCCCTACCGATTCGAGGCGCTGACCCGCGCGCTCGAGGCGGCGCTCTTGTAGGGTCCCGCAGGTCGCGCTAGGCGATCCCAACCATCTAGTCATAAATTCGTGGGATTTTAGCCATCGTCGGGCGCCGGCCTGTCATCGCCGGGGCTTGGTCGCGATGGACGAGGGGGCGAGCCGGTGGGGCAGCGAGGCGGGGCGAGGCGGCCGGGACGTGCCCGGGGCTTGGCGATCCGGGGTCTCCAAGCGGCGGTGCTGGCGCTCCTGATGCTCTCCAGGGCGGCGTCGGCGGGCGACATCCGCGTCGGCTTCGTCAATCCGGGCCGCGACGGCGAGTTCTTCTGGCTGATGGTGTCCGACACGATGCAGGCCGCCGCGCATGAGTTCGGCATCGACGTCGACATCCGCTACACCAAGCGCGACTACCCGCGCGCGATGGCGATCACCCGGGACTTCCTGGCCGAGCAGCCGCCGCTCGATTATCTGGTCGCGACCAACGACATCGGCACGGGCGGCGAGATCGTCAAGCTGGCGGACCGCGCGGGCGTGCCCCTGATCCTGTTGTCGAACGACCTCGATCCGGCCGACTGGGCCGAGTATGGCGAGCCGCGCACCAAGTACCGCCACTGGCTCGGCAGCATCGTGCCCGACCACGAGGGCGGCGGCTACGAGATCGCCGAGATGATCCTGAGCGAGGCCAAGCGGCTCAAGGGCGCGCGGCCGCTGCGCCTGATGGCGCTCGCGGGCGATGCCGAGACTCCGGCGAGCAACGATCGCGTGCGTGGGCTGGAGCGCGCGATCGGCGTGTTCCAGCAGCTGCTCGGCAAGCCGGCGGTCGAGCAGGTCGGCTTCGAGCATCTCGACTGGACCGATACCGGCGGCTACGCCTGGATGCGCGCGATCCTGCCGACCGCCGCGCGAATCGACGCGGTCTGGGCGGCCAACGATCCGATGGCGTTCGGTGCGCTGCGCGCGCTGCGCGAGGCTGGCTACCAACCCGGCAAGGACGTCGTGGTCGGCGGTCTCAATTGGAGCCAGGGCGCCATCGACCGTGTGCTGAGCGGCGAGATGCTGCTGACCCATGGCGGTCATTTCCTCGGCGGCGCCTGGGTCATGGTGCTGATTCGCGATCATCGCGATGGCCGCGATTTCGCCGAGGAGGACGTGCGGCTGCAGTTCCCGATGGCGGCGTTCACCCGCCCGATCGCGGCGCGCTTTCCGAATATCGGCAGCATCGACTGGCGCCACGTCGACTTCACCAAGTTCAGCAAGTCGCGCAACCCGTCGATCCAGCGCTACGCCTTCACGGCCGACGCGGTCTTGAACCAGTTGCCGAGCCGCTGATGGCGCCCACCGAAATCGCGCCCGGCGAAAGCGCGCTGCCATGATGCCCCGACTCCGCCAGCGCGTCGGCTTCACCGTGCTGGCCGGGTTGCTCCTGATGGGGCTGTTCACGCTCGGAGAAGGCGCGCTGGCGATCTTCGGGGCGGTCCGGTTCCAGAGCAATTTCGACGAGATCGCGCAGGCCGAGCTGCCGGCGATGGTCGCCGCCGCGCACCTGTCGGAGCTCAGCCACAGCATCGTCGCGAGCGCGCCGAGCTTTGCGGCGGCGCGCACCCAGATCACTCGCGAGGCGGTCGCCGAGCAGCTCAGCCAGGAGCTCGTCGCGCTGCAGCGCGCGGTCAAGACGCTCGAGGAGCGCGCGGTCGACAAGACCCGGATCGCGGCGATGCAGCGGACGCTCGACGAGCTGGTGATCGGCCTCAAGGGCCTCGACGCGCTGGTCGGCCGGCACATCGAGATCGACGTCGCCTATCAGAACGTGCTGGCGCGCGTGCCGCCGCTGGTCCCCCGGATCCGCGAGGTCAGCGAGCGCAGCGCCGGCGATCCCGAGCCGGACGGTGCACTGGCGCGCTGGGCGTCGACGGCGCTCGACACGACCAGTCTGATGCTCGCCGCGCCGGCGATGGCGAACATTTCGCGGCTCGCCCGCCTGCGCGCCGAGATCGCTCCCCGGGTCGCCGCCATGATCGAGGCGCGCAACCGTCTGGCGCCCGCCCTGCAGCGCCGGATCGCCCATGTCCACGACGACATCGTGGCGTTCAGCCAGGGGCCCGGGAACATCATCGACGAGCGCCAGCTCGAGATCGAGATGGCGCCGGCGCTCCAGCTCGGGCTTTCGCTCAACGGCCAGACCGGCGAGGCGCTGGTGGCGTCGGTCGCCGAGATCTTCGCCGCGGTCCAGCAGGACGTCGACGGGCGCGCCGCCCGGCTCGACCGCAGCGTGTCGGTTACCACCCTCCAGATCGTCGCGCTCGCGCTGCTGAGCGCGGCGGCCGGCGCGCTGATCTTCCTGTATGTCCGTCGCTCGGTGATCCAGCGCCTCCAGCGCCTGCAGGACAGCATGCTCGCGCGGGTCGATCGGCGCGCCGCTGCGATCCCGACCGAGGGCGCCGACGAGATCGCCGCGATGGCGCATGCGACGGCTTTTTTCGTCGAGACGATCGAGCATCGCGAGGAGCTGCTGAAACGCATCTTCGAGGTCGCGCCGGTCGCGTTCGTGCTGGTCCGCCTGTCCGATCAGTCGGTCGCGCGCACCAACCCGCGCGCGACCGACCTGTTCGGCAGCATCGCCACGGGCTCCGGCGGTGCGCCGATCCTTTTCGAGACGCCGGAGGATTATCGTGCGCTGATCGGCCAGCTCGCGCGCTCGACATTCGTCGACGATATCGAGCTCAGGATGCGGTATGTCGGCGGCAGCGGCTTCTGGGGCCTCGTCGCGGCCCGCAGCGTGACCTTGGACGGCGAGCCGCACGCGCTGATCGGCACGATCGACATATCGGTCCGCAAGGCGGCGCAAGACGCGTTGCGCAGCGCCAAGGAGCAGGCCGAGGCGGCGACGCTCGCCAAATCGACCTTCCTCTCGAGCATCAGCCACGAGCTCAGGACGCCGCTCAACGCGATCATCGGGCTGACCGAAATCTTGTGCGATCATCCGGCGCGCTTCGGCACCGAGAATGCGCTCGAGCCGCTGCGACGCGTGCGCAACGCCGGCCGGCATCTGCTCGGCCTGATCAACGACGTGCTCGACCTCTCGAAGATCGAGGCCGGCAAGCTCGACCTCGAGGTCGAGCTGGTCGACGTCGCGGCGCTGCTCGAGGAAACACGCGGGACGGTGGAGGGCTTGGCCGAGCAGCGCGGCAATCGCCTCACCGTCGACTGTCCGGCCGGGCTGCCCCGCATCGCCACCGATCCGCTGCGAGTGCGCCAGATTCTGCTCAACCTGCTCGGCAACGCCTGCAAATTCACCGAGCACGGATTCATCGCGCTGCGCGTCGCGCTGCTCGACCTCGGCGACCGGCGCGCGCTCGAGCTGACGGTTGCCGACACCGGCGTCGGCATCGCGCCCGAGCAGCTGCCCCGGCTGTTCGAGGAGTTCGCCCAGGGCGACGGCGCGACCGCGCGGCGCTTCGGCGGCACCGGCCTGGGATTGGCGATCAGCCGACGATTGTGTCGGCTGCTCGGCGGCGAGATCTCGGTCGAGAGCGCGATCGGACGCGGATCGACCTTCCGGGTGCGGCTGCCCCTGACGATCGCGGCGAGCGGCGCGGTCGAACTGCCGGCGCCCCGGCCCGGAGATCGTGTCGAGGCGCCGGCACGATGAAGCTCCTCTATGCCGAGGACAACGACAACAACGTCTTTCTCGTGACGGTGCGGCTCGGCGACATCGCGGGCCACCAGATCGTGGTCGCACGCGATGGCGCGGCGGTCTGCGACATGGCGGCGGCCGAGCAACCCGACTTGATCCTGATGGATCTGGAGCTGCCGGTGATCAGCGGCTGGGAAGCGGCGCGCCGGCTCAAGGCACGACCGGACACCGCCTCGATCCCGGTGATCGCGCTCAGCGCGCATGCGCTGCCGGACGCGCGCGCCGCCGCGCTCGCCGCCGGCTGCGACGCGTTCGTCACCAAGCCGATCGATTTCAACGCGCTGCTCGGCATCATCGACCGTCTGACCGTCGATCGCGCGGCCGCCGAATAGAGTCTCCCCGACCCGCATTGCAGATCTCGCTTGACCGCCGGGCGTTCGCCTTATATTAACCGATTGGTTATATAACTAAATGGTTCCTGATAAGATGCCGCCGGATCGCCTCAGCGCCACCTTCGCAGCCCTCGCCGATCCCACGCGGCGCGCGATCCTGGTGCGCCTCGCCTTGGGCGAGACGACGGTCGGCGAGCTCGCCAAGCCCTTCAAGATGAGCGGCCCCGCCGTCTCCAAACATCTCAAGGTGCTCGAGCGGGCCGGTCTGATCGCGCGCCGGCGCGCGGCGCAGCGGCGGCCCTGCCGGATCGAGCCCGCCGCGCTCAAGACCGTCGACGCCTGGCTCGAGCGTTATCGTCGCCTGTGGGACGAGCGCCTCGATCGGCTGGACGTCTATCTGCAGAAACTGCAAGCCAAGGAGAAGCGACATGGCCGCCGCAAATGACCCCGCCGCCGACGAGGCGGCGCGTACGATCCTGACCACGCGCGTCTACGACGCGTCGCGCGCGCTCGTCTTCGAGGCCTTCACCCAACCGCAGCATCTGGCGCAATGGTGGGGGCCGAACGGCTTCACGACCACGACCAGCGCGATCGACGTACGGCCCGGTGGCGTCTGGCGGTTCGTCATGCACGGCCCGGACGGCACCGACTATCAGAACCGGATCACCTATGACGAGGTCGTGAAGCCCGAGCGGCTGGTCTACCACCATGGCGGCACCGTCGACGTCGAGCCGGTCCAATTCCGGGTCACCGTGACTTTCGAGGATCTCGACGGCAAGACCAAGCTCACCATGCGGATGGTCTTCCCGTCGGCCGCCGAACGCGATCGGGTCGCCGAGAAATACGGTGCCGTCGAAGGTGCGAAGCAGACTCTGGAGCGTCTCGCCGGATATTTGCCGGAGATTGGTTGAACGCGCGGCCCGCCGTCCGCCATTGCATTCGCCCTCGCGACTGCCAAAGCTGGAGGTTCGATCCGCGATCCGGCCTGCCGGATCAAATACACGGGAGGAACTTCCATGTGGCAGCCCAGCGAACGCTATCCCGATCCGGCGATCGAGATCCTCGATCCGTCGTTCGAGCGATACTGTGTGTTCAGCGCCGCCGTGGAGCGCCTGGCCACCGGCTTTCGCTGGTGCGAGGGCCCGGTCTGGATCGGCGACGGCCGCTATCTGCTGTGGAGCGACATTCCCAACAACCGGATCATGAAATGGGAGGAGGAGACCGGCACGGTCAGCGTGTTCCGCAAGCCCTCCGATTTCGCCAACGGCAACACCCGCGACCGCCAGGGTCGGCTGGTCACCTGCGAGCATGGCGGCCGCCGCGTCACCCGCACCGAGCATGACGGCGCCGTCACGGTGCTCGCCGACGGTTTCGAGGGCAAGCGGCTGAGCTCGCCCAACGATTTGGTGGTGAAATCCGACGGCTCGATCTGGTTCACCGATCCGCCGTTCGGAATCCTCGGCAATTATGAGGGCATCAAGGCCGAGCCGGAGCTGCCGCAGAACGTCTATCGGATCGACGGCGCGAACGGCGCGCTGTCGGTCGTCGCGACCGCGCGCGGCCCCAACGGGCTGGCCTTCTCGCCCGACGAGACCAAGCTCTATCTCGTCGAATCGCGCGCGACGCCGACCCGCCTGATCCTGGTCTATGACGTGGTCGACGGCACGCGGCTGGCCAACGGCCGCACCTTCATCGACGCCGGACCGGGCACGCCGGACGGGTTCCGCGTCGACGTCGACGGCAATCTGTGGTGCGGTTGGGGCATGGGCAGCGAGGCGCTCGACGGCGTGATGATCTACGATCCTGCCGGCCGCCTGATCGGCCGCATCCGGCTGCCCGAGCGTTGCGCCAACGTGTGTTTCGGCGGCCGCATGCGCAACCGCCTCTTCATGGCCGCGAGCCAGTCGCTCTACGCCCTCTACGTCAACACGCAAGGCGTCGCCGGGGGGTAGGGCGGATTCGTGCTGACTGGAATAATCAAGCCCGGCCATGACGGTTGGAGATGATGTTCCCGGTCAGCTCGAATCTGCTTCAGCCTCAGCCGCCGGCCGACAGCACGAGGGGCTCGTCCAGCTCGACGTCCTCGGCGCGGAAATACAGCCGGACCGGCAGGCGCGCAGAGCGTCCGACCCCCGGCTTCTCGGCGATCAGCTGGATATTGTGGGACTCGGCATTGACGAGCTGAAAGCGCCCGTCGGGCGTGGTGGTCGCGCGCGCTTTCTCGACGTAGGTCGTGAAGTTCAGCACCCACAGCACGACCGTGGCGTCGCCGACCGGCCGGCCGGCATTATCGACCACGCGGCCGATCACGACGCCGTGGTCGTGGGTCGCGACATAGAGGTTCCACACCGAGATGACGACGGCGATCGCGGCGGGCACCAGCACGAAGCGATTGACCAGCAAGCGGCGCCACCGCCGCGGCTCGACCTGTTCGTCGCTCATCCTTTGGTCGCTCCCGAGGTCAGGCCACGGATGAACTCCTGCTGCGCCAGCAGGAACAACAGGATCCCGGGCGCCAGCACCATGACGCAGAAGGCATAGAGCGCGCCGGTCGTGTCTTCTTGATAGGACAGGAAGCGCGCCAGCCCGAGCGGCAAGGTCTGCATGTCGGCGCTGCGCGTGACGATCAAGGGCCACAGGAAATTGTTCCACGACCAGATGAACGCGAGGATGACGTTGGTCGCGACCGCGGCCTTGGCGAGCGGCATCATGATCTTCCAGATGATGCGCCATTCCGACAGCCCGTCGATGCGCGCCGCGTCGATCAACGACCGCGGCACCGCCTCGAAGCTCGCCTTGAACACGAAGATGCACACGATGGTCGAACATTGCGGCAGCGCCAGGCCCCAGTACGAATCGAGCAGGCCGAGCCGACCGGTGATCAGATAGGCCGGGATGATGGTCGCCTGGAACGGCACCATCATGCAGGACAGGAACAGGAGCAGCACCGCCGCTCGGCCCGGGAACGGGCGGATCAGAACGTAGCCCGCCAGCGCGTTGAACAGCAGGTTGGCGAGCACCGAGATCGCCGACACCGCGACGCTGTTGAGGAAGTAGCGCGCGAACGGAATGTAGTACCAGACGTCGACATAGTAGAACGGGTGCGGCGCCTTCGGGATCAGGCTCGGCGGATAGGCGAAGATGTTCTCGCCGGTCACGCTGGTCTTGAGCACCCAATAGAACGGCACCAGCATGACGACCGACACGGCGAGCAGGGTCAGATGGATCGGCCAGCGCGCATGGCGGTGCATCAATCGCGCTCCACCGCGCCGGCATTGCCGCCGGACAGGAGATTGGCCGCCCCCGTGATGGCGATCAGCAGCAGGAAGAAGAACACCGTCACCGCGGCGGCATAGTCGAAGCGCGTCTGCGCGAAGCCGAGTTTGTAGATGTAGGTGACCAGCAGCTCGGTCGCGTGGCCCGGGCCGCCGCCGGTCATGACATAGACGAGGTCGAAGCTGGTGAACGAGTTCAGCATGCCGATGACGAAGCACAGGAACAGCGACGGCCTGAGCAGCGGCAGGGTGATCCGCCAGAACCGCCGGATCGCGTTGGCGCCGTCGATCGCCGCCGCCTCGTGCAGATGCGGCGGGATGTTCTGCAGCCCGGTCAGCAGCACGATCATGTAGAACCCGAGCATCTGCCAGATGTTCGCGACGATGACGGAGGGCAGGGCCCAGTCGAACGAGTTGAGGAACTGGATCGGTCGGTCGACCAGCTCGAGCGCGCGCGCGACATAATTGATCAGCCCGACTCGCTCGTCGAACATCCAGCGCCAGATGATCGCGACCGCGACGGTCATTAGGGGATAGGAGACGAAGATGATGGTGCGGTAGATGTCGCGGCCGCGAATGTCGGAATTCACCAGCAAGGCGAGGCCGAGCGCGATCGCGATCGCGATCGGCGCGCTGGCGATGAAGAGCAGCGTGTTCGCCAGCGCCTGCCAGAACACCGCATCGTCGAACAGCATCTCCTGGTACTGGTCGAGCCCGACCCACAGCGGTGGCCGCAGCGGCGACCATTCCTCGAACGACAGCACCAAATTCCACAGCAGCGGCAGAACGCGATAGAGCAGGAAAATCGCCAGCGAGGGCGCGAGAAAGCACCAAATGAGCAACGTCCGGCCGATCGGCCGGCGCGACTGGACGGCGGCCACGATCGCGCGCGGTCCCGCTGCGCGGCCTAGCTGCGCCGCCGCAGCACGCGATTGACCGCGCGCTCGGCGTCGCCCAGCGCCGTCTTGGCGTCCTTGCGGCCGAGCACGGCGCTCTGGATCTCCGGATAGAACGCGTCCTTGATCTGGACGTCGAACGGCAGCGGCCAGTCGCCGGTGAATTTGTCGGTGTGCTCGAGCTGGGTGGCGAGCACGGCGGCGCCCAGCGGGTCCTCCTTGCGGATGGTCTCGAGCTCGGCGCGATCGGCGGCGATGTTGGCGGTCAGCAGGCTGCGGATGCGCGCGAGCTCGGTCGCCCAGCGGTTGCCCGCCATGTGTTTGATGAACGCCCAGGCGAGATCCGGATTCTTGGAGCTCTTCGAGATGGCGAAACCGTGATTGGTCGGGGTCGCCCAGTAGCCCGGCATCTGCGCGACGCCGAGCGTGTCCTCGTTGATCCAGCGGCCCTGGCCCTTGACGAAGAAATAGGCCGCCGAATGGGCGTGCAGCATGCCGACGGTATTGCCGGCGAAGGCGCCGTTCGGCTCGACCCAGCGGCCGGTCCAGGAGATCTTGTTGATCGCGCCGCTCTCGGTGGCCTTGGCCAGGCGAGCGAGCACCTCGATCGCCTGGGGCGTGTTGAATGCCGCCTGCTTGAGGTCCGGGGAGAGCAGCTCGATGCCGTTCATCTTGAACAGCGGCCAATACAGCCAGTCGAAATTCAGGGTCAGGAAGCCGGTCTTCTCTCCCTTGGCCATTTTCTCGGCGAAGCCCAGCATCTCGTCGAAGCTCCGCGGCGGGCCGGCCAGGCCGGCCTCCTTGAACATCGTCTTGTTGTAGAACAGCAGGGTCTTGGAGACGTAAAAGGGCAGCAGGAAGCTCCGGCCCTGATACTGCCAGCTCGCCAGATAATCGGGATTGTAGAGCTTGGCGATGTCGGGCTCGCGTGCCAGATAGGGCGTCAGGTCGAGCAGGGCGCCGCTGGCGGCATATTCGACCCAGAGCGCGCCCTGCAGATCGATCACGTCGGGTGCGGTGCCGGCGACCAGCTGGGTCTGGAAGAAGGCCGGCAGCTCGGTGCCCTTCTTATCGAGCCACTCGATCTCGACCCCGGGGTTGGCCTTCTGGAAATCGGCGAACTCCTGTTTGAACAGCGCCTCCTGGTCGGCGATGTTCCAGCTCAGGTAGCTGAGCTTGCGCGAGCCTTGCGCCCTCGCCAGGTGGGGCATGGCGATGGTCGCGGCTCCGGCGAGTGCGCCCTTCAGCGCGGTCCGACGTTTCATCGGTAATTCCTCCCTCGTCTCGTATCGAGACGACGGAAGGATAGCGCGGCCGCGGCCGCTATGCCAAAGATTGCCGATGGCCTCGGTATCGCTGGCTCGCGTCAGCAAATCCTTCGGCGTCCACGACGTCCTGCAGCCGCTCAGCCTCGAGATCCCCGATCGGGAATTCCTCGTGCTGGTCGGGCCGTCCGGCTGCGGCAAGTCGACCTTGCTGCGCATGATCGCCGGCCTGGAGGACGTCACATCCGGCACGATCTCGATCGACGGCAAGGTGGTGAACGCGCTGGCGCCCAAGGACCGCGACGTCGCCATGGTGTTCCAGGACTACGCGCTCTATCCGCACATGACGGTGTACGAGAACATGGCTTTCGGCCTGATCTATCGCGATCATCCGAAGACCGAGATCCGCCGGCGGGTCGACGAGGCCGCGCAGATCCTGGGCATTGCCGAGTATCTCGGGCGCCGGCCGCGGCAGCTCTCGGGCGGCCAGCGCCAGCGGGTCGCGATGGGGCGCGCGATCGTGCGCGATCCCAAGCTGTTCCTGTTCGACGAACCGCTGTCGAATCTCGACGCCAAGTTGCGCATGCAGATGCGCACCGAGATCAAGAAGCTGCACAAGCGGGTCGCGACCACGATGATCTACGTCACGCATGACCAGGTCGAGGCGATGACCCTGGCCGATCGCGTCGTGGTGATGCGCGCCGGCCGGGTCGAGCAAGTCGGCTCGCCCGACGCGGTCTACAACGCGCCGGCCTCGACGTTCGTCGCCGGCTTCATCGGCGCGCCGACGATGAATCTGGTGCCGGCGCGGCTGGAGGCGCACGCGGGCGGGCTCGCGGTCGTGCTGGGCGGCGAGCTGCGTCTGCCGATCGCGCCCGAGCGTGCGGCCGCCGGCGCGGTCGCCGGTGTGGTCGATCGGCCGGTGATCGTCGGCCTCCGGCCCGAGCATCTGGCCTGGACGCAAAGCACGGCTCAAGGTCCGATCATCGAGGCGACCGCCGCCGTGATCGAGCCGCTGGGCGCCGACACCTTGGTGTTTTTCGAGATCGCCGGCCACGAGTTGGTCGCCCGGGTGCCACCCGAGGCCGCGCGGCGCGCCGGCGACCGCCTGTTGCTGCGCCCGGACCTCGGCCACCTGCATCTGTTCGATCCTGTCACCGAACGCCGCATCTAGCGCCGGCCGCGGCGCGTCAGCCCGCGAGGCTCAGCGTGTAGAGGCAGCCGTTGCTGTTCAGGGTGCCGGTGAGGAGGTGGCGGCCGGGATCGAGCTTGGCGGTCAGCGCGGCGTTGATTCCCTCGTAGGAGGCGGTCGCCGACAGCGCGCCGTCCGGCATGATCGTCCCGACGAGATTGACGGCGCGCGCTGAATTCCAGGGCATTTTGACCATGCCATTGCTCACTGTGAGCGGGTGATCGATCCGGGAATCGCACATGCCGATCGAGGTGAAGGGCCCGGAGCCGAGGCTCAAGACGACGTCATAGCGGCCGTCGAACCGCGCCAGCTCCGACGCTGCGCTGGTCACCGGCGCGCCGGGAGCCGTGCAGCCGGCCAGCAGGAGCAGGAAAGAGGCCGCCGATGCTCTGGTCATGATCGGATCCCGAGTTCGGTTGCTGGCGAGAGTATAGCGCACCCCGCACCTCGCACCTAGGATGGCGCCGCAACCAGCAGCCGAGCAGTTCCCAGTGACCTTGTCGAATTGGATGATGGAGCCCTTCGACGATGCGTTTCGGGAGCACGTCGCGCGCCGGTTTGCATCGTTCACGCGGTTGCCCGCGATCTCGGCGACATCGGGGCTGCTCCACGCCGCGGTTGCGATCACGCTCGTGGCGATGCCGGACGAAGCGGGCGCGACCGGGTTCCTGCTGACCCGTCGCGCCGACAACCTGCGCAGCCATGGCGGGCAGTGGGCGCTGCCCGGCGGGCGTTGCGATGATGGCGAGGCGCCGGTCGCGGCGGCGCTGCGCGAGCTCGACGAGGAGCTCGGCCTCGCGCTCGGCGCCGATCGGGTGCTCGGCCTGCTCGACGATTATCCGACGCGCTCCGGCTACCTCATCACGCCGGTCGTGGTGTGGGCCGGACGCGCCGCACCGCTGCGCTTGAACCCGCAGGAGGTCGCGTCGGTCCATCGCGTCGCCCTGGCCGACATTGCCGAGCCGGATGCCATCGAGTTCTTCCGGATTCCGGAAAGCGCGCGGACCGGTGTGCGTGTCCGCATCCACGGCGAGCTCGTCTATGCGCCGACCGCGGCGGTGATCTATCAGTTCCGTGAAGTGCTGGCCGGCCGCGACACGCGGGTGGCCGAGCTGGAGCAGCCGGTGTTCGCCTGGCGCTAGCGCGGATGCAAGCTGACTGGACTCAATAGAAGGCCGGCCATGACGGTCAAAAAGTAAAGTCCTTGGTCGGCGCGAAACTGCAATGGCTCGAAGCAACGCCGAAATCTGGTATGAATCAGGTTGAGGAGGAACGCCGCCATGACCATCAGCCCTATCGCGGCGCCGCCACGTCCCCTGGTCGAAGGCCCGTCGGCCTGGCTCGGCGCCGATCTGGCGCAGCGTAGCGCAGAATGGACCTACAGCCTGGCGCCGGCGGAGATTGCCGAAATCGAGCGCGCGACCGCCGACATCCGGGCGCGCGGCCTCGATCTGGGCGCGATCACGCGCGCCGATTTCCCGCTGCCGCGCCTCGGGCCGACGCTCGATGCGCTGCGCCGGGAGGTCGTCACCGGCCGCGGCTTCGTGCTGATCCGCGGGCTGCCGGTCGCCGGGCGACCGCTGGTCGACAATGCCGCCGGCTATCTCGGCATCGGCAGTCATTTCGGCCATGCGCGCTCGCAGAACGCGATGGGGCACGTGCTCGGCCATGTCCGCGATCTCGGCCTGTCGGCGGAGAAGGATCCGAACGTGCGGATCTACCAGACCACCGAGCGCCAGACCTTTCATACCGATTCCTGCGACATCGTCGGCCTCTTGTGCCTCAAGACCGCGAAGTCGGGCGGCCTGTCCTCGATCGTCAGCTCGATGACGATCTACAACGTGATGGCAACCCGGCGCCCCGATCTGGTGCGCCGGCTGTTCCAGCCCTTCGCGACCGACCGGCGCGGCGAGGTGCCGGCCGGCAAACGGCCCTTTTTCGAGATCCCGGTGTTCAACGACCACCAGGGCTTCCTGTCGGTGATCTATGCGCGGCGCTACATCGCCTCGGCGCGGCGTTTTCCCGAGGTGCCGCCGCTAGCGCCGGAGGACGTCGCGGCGCTGGATTATTTCGACGCGCTGGCCAACGACCCCGAGCTGCATCTCGACATGGAGTTCCGCCCCGGCGACATGCAGTTCCTGCACAACCACACCATCCTGCACGACCGCACCGCCTACGAGGACTGGTCCGAGCCCGAGAACAAGCGCCATCTGCTGCGGCTGTGGCTCGCCGCGCCCGACGCCCGCCCGCTGCCGCCGGTCTATGCGGAGCGCTACGGCAGCGTCGCGATCGGCGACCGCGGCGGCATCATCTGCCCGGGCACGCGCCTCCAGGTACCGGTCGAGTGATCGCGGCCGCGCCGCGCCGCGCTCAGACGCCGCCGGTCACGTCGATCGTCAGCCCGGTGACGAAGTCGGAATCGTGCGAAGCGAGGAAGGCGATCACCCGGGCCTGATCGACCGCTTCGGCAACGCGGCGCAGCGGCGTCGCCTCGATCACGGCGGCCTGTTGGCCCTGGCTGCGGCGCTCCCAATGCGGCCGGATGCGCTCGGTCAAGGTCAGGCTGGGCGCGATCGCGTTGACCGTGATGCCGTAGGGCCCGAGCTCGTGCGCCAGCTTGCGCGTGAACGCGATGATGCCGCCCTTGGCCGCGGCATAGGCGCTGCTGCTCTCGAAGCTGAGACCGCGCCCGGCGATCGACGCCAGATTGACGATCTTGCCGCGGTTGCGGCGCTTCATGACCGGCGCCACCGCGTTGCAGAACAGGAACGTGCCGTCGAGATTGAATGCGATCAGGCGCTGCCACTCGGCGAAGGTCAGCTGATCGACGGTCGCGGCCGGGCGCGCGATGATGGTGCTGCCGCCGACCGCGTTGACCAGAATGTCGATGCCGCCGAACTCCTGGGCGACCGACGCGACCATGCGCTCGACCTGCTCCGGATCGAGCGCGTCGACCTGGCGGCCGTGGACCCGGCCGCCGTCGCGCCCGAGCGCCGCCACCGCGGTCTCGAGCCGCGCCGGATCGTTGTCCGCCGCGATCACGATGGCGCCCTCGTCGGCCATGATCTGGGCGGTGGCTCGGCCGATCCCGCTGGCCGAAGCGGTGATGAGCGCCACCTGATCCGTGAAGCGCATGGTTGCCTCCCTGGTTGGCTTGTATCGCGGCGTCACTCTGCCAGGGTGTCGCGCGTCAGGCTATGCGGCGGGTCCAGCGGCGGCCGAACGCGGCGCGATCCTAGCTTCGACTCAGGGTGCGCGCGACAACCGCCGTCATGACCAGCGACCAGCCCAGGAACAGCATGTTGATGCCGACCAGCAGGCCGATCGCCCAGGTCGCCGTCGTCGGCCAGCCCCGCCAGATCAGATAGGCGAGCAGCAGGTCGACGACGCCGCTGAGCAGGGTCCAGGTCCAGTGGCGCAGATGCCGGCGGAACTCGAGCGCGAGCAGGATCGCGACCACACCCTGGACGATGAAGAAGGCGATCAACACGATCGTCAAAGTGAGCGCGCCCTGCGCCGGACCCAGCAGCAGCACGAGGCCGAGCAGGATCGCCAGGATGGAAGCCGATAGCGACCACGCGAAGCCGTGAAGCCGGCGCGTCCGCCAGACCGCCGCGAGCCGCAGCGCACCGCCGAGCAGGAACAGCCAGCCGATCACGAGCTCGATCGCCAATGTCGAGATGTTGGGCAGCGCAATCGCGAGCCCGCCCAGGATCATCATGAGGGCGCCCTGCACCATGAAGAGCGTCGAATGCGCCTGCACCGCTGAAGCGGCCTTACCGCGCAGCGCCTCGATGTCAGGTCGGCTCGGGTCCACCATCGCTGCGTCCTCGCTTGCCGGCCGGCTCAGCCGTGCGGCTCGCCGCGCGCCAATATACGCTGCAAGGTGCGCCGGTGCATCCGCAGGTTCCGCGCGGTCTCCGACACGTTGCCGCCGGACTGCCGGAAGACCGTCTGGACGTGTTCCCAGCGCACCCGCTCGGGTCCCATCGGAAGCTCGATCGGCGGCGGCAGCTTTTCGCCGTCCGCCAGCAGCGCGGCCTCGATCGATTCGAGGTTGGCCGGCCGCGGCAGATGATCGGCGGCGCCGGCCTTGATCGCGGCGACCGTATGGGCCAGCCCGCCATAGACGCTGAAGATGACGATCCGCGTCTCCGGACAGGCCGCCGAGAGCGCGCGCACGACCTCGAGCCCGCTGTCCTTGCCGAGCTGGAGATCGATCAGCGCATGGTCCGGCGGGTCGGCCTGGATCGCTTCCAGGCTGGCGGCGACCGTAGCGGCGATCCGGACCGTGAAGCCGCGTTCGCCCAGGGCGTGCGCCAGCTCCTGCGCGGCCGTTCGATCGGCATCGACGATCAACAGCCGGCCGCGCCCCGGGCGCGCCACGGCATGGTTCTGATTGGCGGCGGATTTTTCCATTCTCATCATGATCAGGCCTCGTCTCGTCCGCTGGAAAACGACCGTAGATCGGGCCGCCATCGGCGCGGTGGCCGATGGCGGCGTCCGGTTACGCGCGCGTTACGCACGATGGACGATCTGACCGGTATCGGGATTGACGGTCACCTGCAGCGATTGGCCGTTCTGCGTGACGGTCGCATCGAAATTGCGGCCATCCGGGCGGAACTGGACGATCTGGCCGTAGCCATGCGCCTCGAGCATGTTCAAGGCGGTGGTGCCGCGGTCGTCCATGTCGTCGCGGCGCACGGCGATCGCCTTGTGATGCATCGGCTTGCTTGCCGTCATCTTGGTCGCGGACGACTTGGTCGGCGTTTGGGGCATCGCTTGTGCCATCGGAGCCATCGTCTGCGGCGCCGGCTTGACGGGCGCGGCCGCCGCGGCCGGGGCGCTCTGGCTCGGGTTGGTGTCCGAGGCGGCAAGTGCGATGCCGGAGACGCCGGTCATCAAGGCGATGGCGAGGGCTGCTGTCGAAAGCGGTTTCATGTCGATCTCCTGGGCGTGCGGCCGCCGACGTGCGGTCCACCCTAAGATCGCGCACCGAGATGGCCGGTGCCGGTCCGGAACATGAACTAATTTTTAGACTTCGTAACGCGCTGGCGCCGAGTCATTCGCGCCCGTCCTGCGCGAGGTCGAAGGTCGAGACGCCTTCGAGATTGGTCGGGCGCTCGAACACCTCCGGATGCCGCAACGTCCGGATCGCGTCGTGATAGCCGGCCAGCCAATGGTCCTCCATGCTGAGCCGCGAGAACTCGTAATCCTTCGAATCGCCCTCGTAATGCTTCGTGCGATAGATCAACTCCACGATGTTGTAGACCTTGCGGTCGGCGAACGAGTTCAGCAAATCGTGCTCGGCGCCGCGCTGCAGCTCGGGTGGCAGGTTCTTGATCAGCGCGGCGACCGCATTGCGCAGCTTCTGCATTTGCTTGAACTGGTCGGTTTTGGCGCGCGTCCGGCTCGAATAGGTGATCTCCTTCTGCCGGACAGTGACCTCCGCCAGATTTCCCGGAATCTCGCCGCGCGCGCTCCATAGATCGACCTGAAAGGCCAGCGTGTCCTGGCGTACGTCGCTCTCGACCACCCATTGCAGCGGTGTGTTCGAGATCAGCCCGCCGTCCCAATAGAACTCGCCTTCGATCTCGACCGCGGGAAACCCGGGCGGCAGAGCGCCGCTCGCCATGATGTGCTCGGGCCGGATATGGTGCGTGGCGCTGTCGAAATAGACGAAATTGCCGCTCCGCACGTTGACCGCGCCGACGCTGAAACGCATCTCGCCCGAATTGATGCGGTCGAAATCGACCAGATTCTCGAGCGTCGCGCGCAGCGGCGTGGTGTCGTAATAGCTGGTCGCCTCCAGCGAGCCGGGCGGCAGAAACTGCGGCGCGGGGACGCGCGGCGTGAAGAAGCCCGGCGCGCCCTGCGTCATGGTCGTCACCGCGCTCGCCTGGTTCAGCAGCTCGCGGCCGCGGTCGCCCAAGTGAACCTGTTTCATCAGATCGCCGCCCCAGCCCCATGTCGCGGGTGCCGTGATCTGTTCCCAGAAGGCGCGCAGCCGTTCGACCCGCTGCGCCGGCGGGTTGCCGGCGATCAGCGCCGAATTGATCGCGCCGATCGAGATGCCGGCGATCCAATCGGGATGGAGATCGGCTTCGGCGAGCGCCTGGTAGACCCCGGCCTGATAGGCGCCGAGCGCCCCGCCGCCCTGGAGCACCAGCGCGATGCACTCGAACGGCGGGCGGGGTGCGCCCTTGTGGGTCTTCATCGGTTGGGCCCGCTTCGGCTGGGTCTTGATCGGCAGTGCCTTGTCCATCGTGGAATCTCCCGGTTGCGCCAGCGACCCTGTCGGACCATCGATCCTGGAATCCGCCGCGCCGAGGAGGCGGAGCCCCCCGCCAAAATGTGGTCGCGACCGAATATTACAACAGCCAAGGAGTCGGCGCGGCCTCGCTTAAGGGGTCGGCGCCGGCAGGATCAGCGACGCGATCAGGCCTGGATGGTTGTCGGCAAGAAGCAGGCTGCCGCCATGCAGCCGCGCCACCGCGGCGACGATGCTGAGGCCGAGCCCGACCCCGGAGGTGCCCCGGCTGGCGTCGCCGCGGTAGAAGCGCTCGGTCACCTGCGCGCGCTCGGCTTCGGGAATCCCGGGGCCGTTGTCCGCGACCGTGATGGCGATCCGCTGGTCGCCGTCGGCGGCCAGGGTGAGCGCGACCGTGCCGTGGCGGGGCGTGAATTTGCCGGCATTGTCGAGCAGGTTGGCGACCGCCTGGGCCAGCAGCACGCTATCGCCGTTGACCGCCAGCCCGCTCGGCAGCGTCAGCGTGAAGCCGATCGCCTTGGCCTCGAGCGCCGGGCCATACAGCTCGGCGGCCGCGCGGGCCGGCTCGGCCGGATCGATCAGGCGGAAGCCGGCGCGCCGGACGCCCGAGTCGATCTCGGCCAGCCGCAGCAGCGCGCTGAACATGCCCATGACGCGGTCGACGTCGGCGATCACCTGCTCGATCGTCTCGAAGGTCGCTTCCGGCGGCGGCCGCGCCTGCAGCAGATCCTCGAGCCGCGTGCGGAGCTCCGCGATCGGCGTCCGGAGATCGTGGGCCAGCACGTTGGAGACGTTGCGGATGCCTTCGATCAGCTGCTGAATCTGCCCGAGCATCACGTTGATGGTCTGGCCGAGCTGGTCGAATTCGTCGGGCGAGCCGCGCACCGGCAGGCGCCGCGCCAGGTCGCCGTGGACGATCGCGGCGGCCGTGCGGTTGATCGTCTCGACCCGCCTGAGCAGCGCGCGGCGCAGCAGCAGGCCGCCGAGCACCGCGAGCACCAGCGCCGCGCCGGCCGCCCAGCCGAGCCCGTGCAGGATCAGATTGCGCACCGCGATGCGGTCCTGCACGTCGCGGCCGATCAGCAGGTGGAAGCTGCCGGGC
>Ga0302324_100009072_pt1 | contig 20874 bp, 19 predicted proteins | sample Palsa_T0_1_FD_201949 | JGI IMG/M metagenome (GOLD analysis project Ga0302324, IMG submission 201949) | Peat permafrost microbial communities from Stordalen Mire near Abisko, Sweden - Palsa_T0_1 | ecosystem: Environmental > Terrestrial > Soil > Palsa > Peat permafrost | place: Sweden: Abisko...
TGCGCCACGGAGCGCACCAGGTAAGCGATGTCCTCCGCAGAGGGCACCGTTCTCGCCGGGTCGCCATTGTCGGCAACTTCGGTAGTTCCAACCAGGAGTTGGTCATTCCACGGGAGAACGAATATAGGGCGGCCATCCACCGCCTCGGTGTAGATCGCAGCGCTAGGAGATCCTGAAAACCGCGGCAGGACAATGTGCGATCCGCGCACCCCGCCGAGCATCGGTTTGTCCATGCGAATGGAAGAGCGCTGGCACACGCGATCCGCCCAGGGCCCGCTGCAATTGATGACCCAGGCCGCGTCTACGCGCTGGTCACGCCCGGTGATCTGGTCGCGCAGCAGCACACCTCTGGCCCGGCCATGCGAAACATCAACCGCAAGCGCTTCCATATGATTGCGGACGACCGCTCCAGCCTCCACCGCTTCCATCAGCCATTCTGCAACCAGCCGTTCGGGAAATTCGCATTGCGCATCCTCATAGTTGAAGAACGACCAGTGATGCCCGGCATCGAGCGCGCGCTCCAGGCGCTTTAACTCCATTTCGGTTGGATCTGCGCTGGGCATTTTTCCCGCCATGCGCTGGTAGAGCCACAATCCGGCGCGCACCTTCAAGGCGCTCCGCTGGCTGGTCTCATTCAACGCCAGAACGAAGTGCATGGGGTGAACCAGATGAGATCGTTCCCGCAACAGCCGTCCGCGTTCGCGCAGCGATTCCCGCACCAGTGCGAATTCTGCGTGCTCCAGGTAGCGCAGCCCGCCATGGATGATGCGCGTGGAACGGCTGGTAACTCCCGATGCGAAGTCATTCTGCTCCACCAGCAGGGTGTGCTTTCCCGCCCGGGCGCATTGGCGCGCCACGGCCACGCCGTTGATACCCCCTCCGATCACCACGACTTGGAAGTGCTGGTCGGCTAGGGAGGCTCGTTGATTTACCGCTAATACCATTGGTATCAATCAGATACGGACAATTCTGCAGGCTGGGGGACAAGTAGTGCGCGTGTCCAGGTACAATCCCCATTAGAGTGTGCACTGAGCCTACCAGCCGGAGAAGGTAACCTTAGTACCGAAAAATGGCTGACCAAAAGTCGTGCCTCAGCGGCGCGAAAACGGTCCAAAATTGGAGTCTAAAACAACCGGCTCAGCCACGAAAGCCGCCAAGCCGGTGTTACGATTTCTGAGGCGTATTGCTCAGGCGGCCTTCTGAACTCCCTTTCCGCTCACGGCAGCGCCTTTGGAGAATAGAGAGATTATTTCCCGATTGAAAGCAGGTATGTCATCGGGCTTGCGGCTTGTAATCACTCCGTTACTCAAAATTACTTCTTCGTCTACCCAGGTTCCACCGGCGTTCTGGATGTCGGTTTTCAGAGATCGCCATGAAGTGACCGTTCGGCCGCGCACCTCGCCGGTTTCCACCAGCATCCACGGGCCGTGGCAGATCGCGGCGACGGGCTTCCCCTGCTCGAAGAACTGCTTCACGAAACGAACTGCGTCTGGGTTCATCCGCAACTGGTCCGGATTCATCACCCCACCCGGAAGCAAAAGGGCGTCATATCCGGCGGCGTCAGCGGATTTCAGTGGCACATCGACATCCACTTCCTCACCCCAGTCTTTCTTGTCCCAACCTTTGATTTTCTTCTCGTTAGGCGATACAACTTTTGTGGCGGCGCCAGCCTCCTCCAGCGCCTTTTTCGGCTTGATCAGTTCCACCTGTTCAAAGCCGTCGGTCGCCAGGATGGCTATGGTTTTTCCTAGAAGACTATCTGTCATGATTTCTCTCCTTCAGATTCAATCAGATTCAATCAAATTCTCCGTGCTCGCTTCCGGGCGGCAGTGTCCCTGCTGAGTTCGATGCCGCGTTGGCGGCCACGGTTTATCGTTGAGATATTTATCGATGAGGCCGAACTTTACTGCGGTACTTTACTGCGGCACTCTATTTCGGCAGTCTGCTGCGCCACATTGCCGCCACGACGACGTCTCATTTAGAGTGGTTGCCAAATGCCCACCACCGGCGAACGTTTCGAACGCGCAGTTGCCATCATGGCGCGCCTACGCGCCCCCGGGGGTTGCCCCTGGGACCGCGAGCAGACCTTCGATTCCATTAAGCCCTACACGCTCGAGGAAGCCTATGAAGTGCTCGAAGCCATCGACAATCGCGACTGGGAGGAACTCCCCGGAGAACTCGGCGATCTGCTGCTGCAAGTGCTCTTTTATTCGGAAATGGGCAAAGAGCAGGGAACCTTTTCGATCGATGATGTTCTCGACCGGCTCTCGCGCAAGCTGGTGGATCGCCATCCGCACGTCTTCGGTGACGCAAAGGCCGATACCTCGGCCGATGTGAAACGCAACTGGGAGGCGCTGAAAGTCGAAGAACGAAAAAAGCGACTGAGCGAGAAAGCGGGAACGACCGACGGCGCGGAAGGGAAGGCTGCTCCGTCCGTTCTGGCCGGAATTTCTTCGTCCTTGCCGTCGATGCTCGAGGCCTACAAGCTCAGTTCGCGGGCGGCGCAACTCGGTTTCGATTGGCCTGATATGGAAGGCTTGTTCGAAAAACTCGGCGAAGAGACCGCCGAACTTCGCCAGCATTTGCAGGAGTTTCCCGCTTTCGGTCCGCGACCCGAAGGCCGGGGCGTTGCCGGCTCGGGGCGACAGGCAGTTTCCGAAGACTTGCGGGTGCGGTTGGAAGAAGAAGTCGGCGACCTTTTCTTCGTACTGGTCAACATCGCGCGCTATCTTTCACTCGATCCCGAATCCGCACTGCGCAAGACCAATCGCAAGTTCCGCCGCCGCTTTCAGTGGATGGAGCAGCGGTTACACGAACACGGCACTGCCCCAGAAAATGCTTCGATGGATGAACTCGAATCGCTCTGGCAACAGGCCAAGCAGCAGGAGCGGCAGCCATGAGCGCGGATGCCGTCGTAATCCGCAACTGCCACGGGCTCGATGAGCTGCGGGCATGCGTCGCGTTGCAAAAAGAAATATGGAACTTCACCGACGCCGAGCTGGTTCCGCTGCGCATGTTCGTCGTTGCCGAGAAAGTTGGGGGGCAAGTGATGGGCGCTTTCGTGGGCAGCGAGATGGTGGGCTTCGCGCTTTCGGTCCCGGGGGCGCGCTCGGGCCGCGTTTATCTTCACTCGCACATGCTCGCCGTCCGCCAGGAATACCGCAACGGCGGATTGGGGCGCCGGCTAAAACTGTTGCAGCGCGAAGATGCGCTAGCGCGCGGCATCGAAGTCATCGAGTGGACCTTCGATCCACTCGAAATCAAAAACTCCTATTTGAATATCGAAAAGCTGGGAGCCATCTCCCGCCGCTACAACATCAATCAATATGGAATTACCTCGTCGCCGCTGCAGGGCGGACTTCCCAGTGACCGGCTCATCGCCGAATGGTGGCTGAAGTCGAAGCGCGTGGAAACTTTGCTGGCAACGGGAAAGAATCCAACATTCAACCAAGAAAGTGTCATCGAAGTTCCGGCGCAGATATACGAGTGGAAGGCCGCGGCGGAAACGCGAAACAAAGCGGCGCAAGTGCAGGAACGCAACCGCGAGCAATTTCTTCGGGCATTCAACGATGGCCTTGACGTGCTGGGTTACGAGCGCGATTCAGAAGGCAACGGCAAGTTCCTACTCGGCAACTGGGATGAGACGTGGTCGTACGCGTCTGAAGAGGTCAGTAGCTAGTACCCAGTACCTAGCACCGAGAAAACGACGATAAAGGAGACAGTTCGAGGCAAACAAGTGCAGCGCGCTCCGGGCACTGGGTACCGGGTACTAGGTACTGAATACTGAACTATGAAGATCGAAGCCATCACCCTCCGCGAGATTCACATGCCGCTCGTCCATTTCTTTGAGACGAGCTTTGGACGCACCTACAGCCGCCGCATTCTCCTGCTTACCGCGCATTGCGACGGGATCAGCGGCTGGGGCGAGTGCGTGGCCGGCGAAGATCCCTTCTACAGCAGCGAGTGGTCTGACGGCGCATGGCTTGCGATCGCGCGCTATCTTGCTCCGGCGGTGCTCGGACGCACTCTCGATTCGGCCCGCGACTGCGCCCCTCTTTTTGCCAGAGTGCGCGGACATCGCATGGCCAAGGGGGCAGTCGAAAACGCATTGTGGGACGCCGAGGCGAGACAGAGAGCCTTGCCCTTATGGCAGCTGCTGGGCGGGACGCGGAAGGAAATCTCCTGCGGCGTCTCGATCGGCATTCAGGATTCGATCGAGCAATTACTCGACAAGATTCAGATCGAGCTGTCTGCCGGCTATCGCCGCATCAAGGTGAAGGTGAAACCGGGCTGGGATGTGAACGTGCTTGAAAAAATCCGCTCGCGCTGGGCCGACATCACGCTCAGTTGCGACGCCAACTCCGCCTATACGCTCGATCAGGTCGAGCATCTGCGCAGCTTCGATCAATTCAACCTGCTGATGATCGAGCAGCCACTCTGGGACGACGACATTTTCTACCATGCCCGCCTGCAAAAAGAATTGCGCACCGCGATTTGCCTTGACGAGTCTATCGTCAACGCACGCACCGCAGCGATCGCCGTGGAGACCGGCGCATGCCGCATCATCAACATAAAAGTTGGCCGCGTCGGCGGATTCGGCGAAGCGAAGAAAATCCACGACATCTGCCACACCCAAAAGATTCCTGTCTGGTGCGGCGGCATGCTTGAATCCGGCATCGGCCGCGCCCACAACATCGCTCTTTCGACACTGGAGAATTTCAGCCTGCCCGGCGACGTCTCCGCCTCCAAACGCTATTGGAAAGAAGACATCATCGATCCTGAGGTGGCAGTGTCATCGCAAGGAATGATTGCGATTAGCAGTCGGCCGGGGACGGGTTATCGAGTCAGGGAAGACTTAGTCGAGAAGTTGACGGTAAGGAAGGAAACGTTGCGCGCATAATGTGGAAGTCATCTTGCGCCAGGAAGGGTAGCCGACGAACATCTCGAATTATACCCGTCGACGGGTTCTGGTTCTCTAGTGCGATCTCGCGTCCGTCGCCGCTGCTCGCGGTCCATGATTCTCGGCCAGCTTTACCCGTTCCGCCTTCAGCATTTCCACGCCCTGGGCAAAGGTAGTATTGTCGGGCACGCGCCGGAAGTCGCTGAAGACCTCGTCCGACTTCATTGAAAGATTTTTGATCAGAAGAATCTTGCCGGTAAAGCTCAGGGACATGCGCGAGACTTCCCACGTGTTATCCCCCACGTCCCGCTGATCGACCAGGAAATGTCCGCCCTTATCGAGGTGTCCCAGAATTCCCCACCCGAAGCTGACTTCTTGGAACAGAGTCCCATCAATTCTCGCAATCCTGTGCTCCACAGAGTCAATCAGCAGAAATCCCTGCATGCCAACGAGCACATCTTCGACATGAGACGGCGCATGGTACGCCGGGTTGGGCCGAAACTTCAAACGCACCATCCGCTCTCCCGGCTTGCCCAGCGTGGCTGTTCCAGTCTCCGCCCCGTCGTAGTCGTACAGAAAGGCGTCCGGCAAGGCCTTCACAATGCGCAGCGTGCGGTCGGCTTCGTCCTTCTCCTGCCGCTGTCTACGCGCAAGTTGCTGAGGATTGTCCGCAATACCCGCCAAACGGCCTTCCTCGCTTTGCAGTTGTTGGGGCGTGAGGGGCTTGTCGTTGTAAGCAGTCGTCATGCCTGCCATGGCCTGCCGTGTTTCCACATAGATTCTGGTTTGCGAGCCCTGCGGGCCGGTTTTGCGGTCGCAAAACATGTATTTGGTCGAGCTGTTGTTGCTGGCTGCCACCTCGCTTGCCACGGTGGCACGCACCAGTTCGATGGCAGAAACGGCATCCTGCGCCGGATTGCGCGGCGTCACCGCCGCAAGGGAGCCGGCGCCCCAGCCAGCGAGAAGGGCAAGTAGCGAAGCGGCGCTAACCATGCGGGGCGTTACCTTCAAATGTCTCACCTTGCTTAGCACCCTCTCAGCACTCCTTGACTCCCGAGTCTTAGTGTAACAATTGAGGCTGGCGCATTCTCTACTGGGAAATGGGTAGCCACGCCGGGAAGAGACAGCCCTTGCCGCGCGCTCCATAGCTTGCGTATAGTCGTTGCAGTGAGCGGTGTTTGCCTGCGAATCCTAATTCCGGAGCAAACCAATTCCCCGTTTGCACCAGGAGATCGTTCTATGAGCGCACCCTCCAGCGGATTGGCCCAAATCGGCAAGTCGGTCTTCATCAAGGGCGAACTCTCCGGCAGCGAAGATCTGTATCTGGATGGCCAGGTCGAAGGCAGCATCGCCCTGAAAGGCAACAGTTTGACGGTTGGACCCAACGGCCAGGTCAAAGCCAGCGTCGACGCCAAAGGCGTGGTGGTGCAAGGGAAGCTCGAGGGCAACATCCAGGCCAGCGATCGCGTCGAACTGCGTAAATCCGCGATTGTTAACGGCGATATCACGACCCAGCGTATTTCGATCGAAGAGGGCGCCTATTTGAAGGGCAAGGTTGATATCCATCGGACCGACGCGAAGTAGGCGCGGTTTTTGCCGCGCCATGTGGTCTGCACAAGTTTAGCAATGCGTGGAATTATTTCAGCAGTTAAGCGGTTCAGATGTCATCAGTGTCGCAGAATTTCATGAAACTCTTTCGCGGTTCATCCGGACCTGAAACCGTCCCGGCGCAAGGCTCCCAGAAGCTGACCCGCCGCTCCAGCGGTTTGGGAGAGTTGTCTCGCACCTGGGAGTCCGCCGAAGGGTTGTGCATTCTGGACCTGGGTTCGACCTCGCCCGCCAACATTCGCTACTTTACAGAACACGGCCACCGAATCTACAGCGAAGACCTGCTTATCGCCTCCACCGATCCCGAACTGCTCACCAAAGATGAAGAGGGCAAGGTTGTTCTTGACAGCCGCAAGTTCCTTGCCGATAACCTGGTCTATCCCGCCGCGCACTTCGACGTGGTTCTGTGCTGGAACTTGCCGGATTATCTCGATGAAAGCCTGGTGAAGCCGGTGGTGGGACGATTGTGGTCGGTGCTGAAGCCCAGTGGCATGCTGCTGGCGTTCTTCCACACCCGCGACGCTGGACCGGACTCCCCTTGTCACCGCTTCCATATCGTCGGGGGCGACACCCTGGAGATGCAGAAGATTGTGCTGCGCCGCGAAGCTCGCCGTGGTCCCACCGGCGCAGTGCACACCGCGATCTCGGATGGCTTTCAACTGCAGCGTGTATTCAACAACCGCCACATCGAGAATCTTTTCCGCGACTTCGCTTCCATCAAGTTTTTCCTCGCCCGCGACAGCATTCGTGAAGTGCTGGTAGTCCGCTAGGCAAATGCTTAGAGCGGGAGATTCGTATCAGGCATGCCTTTAGGCATGCCGAAATCGCCGCAACGAACTGCGCCTTCAGGCGCTACATCGCCCGCCGGGAGCCTTCCACACAATCACTCCCATGCGGAAAAGGTAATGGCGCGAGATTTCGATTCTTGTCTCAGCAGAAAAAGCAGAGGCGAGTTCGCTCCGAACTTCTTCCGGAAGATACGCCCGCCGCACCGAAGTGAGCCCATCGAGCCAGGCCACGCGACTGCGCATGAGCGGAAAGCCGGCAAACGCCAGCGCTAGGTGCAGCGGATGCCGAACGAGATCATTGATCAGAACCGCACGCCGGCTCACGCGCAAACCCTCGCGCACGAACTGGAGGAACTCTTGTGGCTTCAGATGATGCACAAAAAGGCAGCAACTCACCAGATCGAACACGCTGTCGGCGAAAGGAAGGGCAAACGCGTCGGCGACCACTGTGCGATGCGGCCCCTTATCATTGACTGCGGAGAGATTGTTCCCGGGCAAATGAGAGGCAGCGCGATCCAGCAGCGTCACGTCGAGAAAGATGCCGCGCGCTACAAGTCTCTGCTGAATCATCTCCGGGACTTCGCCCGAACCAGCCGCTACTTCAAGCAGTGAGAGACGTTTCGTGCCGGAAGCCTGAGCCACCCGTTCTACCATTTTCTGCGTGGTAGAAACTCCGCCGAACCAGCGGTTGACCCGGCCGATATCGCGCATCGCAATTTGCACGTCGGCTGGAGAGCAAGCGTCGGAATCAAGAATTTCGGGTGCGTCGACTCGCTGCATGGCAATCGGTCCGATTTTTGCGCAGAACCCACAGAATCCGCTACACAGTGTTAGCGCGGACTTCGTAGTGCGTTGCCACCGGCTCGATTTTGCTTAACAGCTTCCTGGCTTCGGGCTCGAAGACCGCTACGTTGTAATCGGGGCCCGCGAACCGTTTCACCGCTTCCAGGGACTCGAACAAATTGACCACCACAAACTCGACTTCCAGGGGACCATCCTTACGAAAAACGTATCCCCCCTGATAGCCCTCGATTGCCTTCAGCTCGGGAAGTACTCTTTTCTTTAGCAACCGCTCATAGGAGTCCGCATCCTCTAGCTTTGTCCAACCCCGCCAGTGACGAGCAACCATGTTCACCTCGAAGGGGAGTATATATTCGGAGCCTAGACATGAGCGGCTGGACCACTTATGAGTATCATTTTCAGACCTCGGCCAATTCTTCCTCCAGCAACTGCTTGTTATACAGGTCGCTGTAATAACCGTTCAAGGCGAGCAACTCATCGTGCGTTCCCGACTCTACGATGCGGCCGTCGTGCAGTACGGCGATGCGGTCGGCATTGCGGACGGTCGAGACCCGGTGGGAGATGAAAATGGTGGTACGGCCCTGCATCACTTCGCGCAGATGGTTCAGAATCTTGTCTTCGGTCTGGGTGTCGACGCTGGAGAGCGCGTCATCGAGAATCAGGATGCGCGGATTGCGAATCAAAGCGCGCGCAATCGCAGTACGCTGCTTTTGTCCGCCTGACAGTGTAATCCCACGCTCGCCGACCATTGTCTGATATTGCTCAGGGAAGGCCTCGATATCCTGGGCGATGTTGGCGGCTTCGGCGGCGTCATGAATCTCTTGATCCGTAGCCGCTTCCACGCCCAGGGCAATATTTTCGCGGATACGATCGCTGAACAGAAATGTTTCCTGCGGCACGAATCCGATATTCTTGCGCAGCGACGCCAGCGTGAATTCCCGGATCGGCCGGCCATCCACCAGAACCATCCCCGGCGCCGCGTCGTGGACGCGCGGAATCAGATCGACCAGCGTAGTTTTTCCCGAACCAGTGGGGCCCACGATCGCCATACTGGTGCCGGCGGGGATGCGCAGATTCAGATCGTGCAGCACTGGTTTGCCGTCGTAGTCAAAATTCAGGTGGCGGAATTCGATTTCGCCTTCCACGGAGAGGTCGCGAGCCTCCGCTCCATCTTTAATCTCGGGTTGTTCCTGCAAAATCTCATTCAAGCGGACCAGCGACGCCGTGCCACGCTGAAAAATGTTCACCACCCAGCCCAGCGCAATCACCGGAAATGTCAGTTGCATCATATAAATGGTGAATGCCGTGAAGTCGCCCACTGACATGGAACCGGAAAGCATGAGCGTCGTTTTTGTTCCCAGATAAGAAACCAGCTCCACGCGCGTGAGTCCGTGAATGACTTCGCGGCCTCCGATCCACAGCACCAGCACCATCGCCAGGCCGAGCATAAGTTCCAGCGTTGGCCAAAGCATCCCCATCAGCCGGACCAGCTTCAGGCTGCGAGAAACGTATTCCTCGTTGGCAGTCTCGAAGGAGACGATCTCCGCCTCTTCCTGCACGTAGGCGCGGACCAGACGGGCTCCGGAAAAATTCTCCTGCACGCGCGCCGAGATGTCGGAGAACATCGCCTGAATCCGCTCGAAGCGCTCGTGAATGCGCCGTCCGAACGACTGGATCACCACGCTGACGACCGGCAGGGGCAGGAATGCATAAAGCGTCAGCTTGGGGCTCATGGAGATCATGAACGCCAGCGCCCCGGCGGTGAACACGAAAGTGTTGGCCGAGTACATAATGGCCGGGCCCAGCAACATGCGCACGGCATTCAGATCGTTGGTGGCGCGCGCCATAATATCGCCGGTGCGCATCCGCTGGTAATAGGAGTAGGAGAGCGTTTCCAGGTGCGCGAAGAGGTCGTTGCGCAGATCGAATTCGATGTCACGAGAGATTCCGATGACGATCCATCGCGTAAGGAATAGAAAGATGGCTCGCCCGGCCGCCAACAAGAGCACCTGCAGTGCGAAAATCAGCAGCTTATGGCGGTTGACTCCGGTATTGAGGCTCTCTGCCGCGCTTCCGATTACCTTGGGCAGAAGAACCCAGGCGCCATTGCTGATCACCACGCAAAGCGCCCCCGCGACCAATCCCCAGCGGTAACGTTTGAGGTAGGGCACGAGCGGACGCAGGCTCTTGAGAATCATGCAGGTTGTGTAGATGAAATTCTAGCAGGCGGGGTGCAAGTTTTGAAGATGGCTCTGCGCGAGAGAGCAAAGCGGGGAGCCCTGCCAGACCGATAGCGGGAGAACTAGTTAACGGTCAGCCGGAGCCGCTCTTTGTTGCTCGTTGTCGGCCTGGGTGGCCAGTATATCCGCGCGGAAAGCGATTACGCTCACCGCCGTAAGAACCATCCCCCAGGCGGCGAAGAAGACCCATCCCATGTCAAAGATGAACGTTTGGGCAAAATCCATGATCCTTCCTCGGTACCTTCGGCCCGGCGGGCGGGGTCAAGCAAAGAGCCAACCCCGCACCGCCGGCCAACAGGCTCCAACCAAGCGAGCAATCGCGCAGGCGGCGGGTACCTACTGCTCGTCAGGAGACGGCGCGGCCTGCGCATGCTGCTGCATGCGGGCCTGCCGATTCGCCTCGAATTGCTTCATTTTGGTTTGCTGATCGGGAGTGAGCAACTGGAACAGCTCGTTGTGGATGCGGGTCTCCTCAACCTTCAGCTGCACCATGGTCTGCGATTGCTGCGCGACCAGGGGTTGCACCTTGGTTTCGTCGAAGGTCCCCTCCTCATATGGCTTCAACTGCTGCTCCATCTGGTGAATCTGCTGGATCAGCGGTTTCAGCGTAGGCCGTTCCTTCTCCATCACCGCCTTCATCTGCGCACGCTGGTCGTCGGTCAGATTCAGGTACTTGGCGTAAAGGCCCATCATCGGGCCTCCTATACCGAAGTCATGTTCATGCGTGGGCGGTGGCGGGGGCGCTGTGTCGGCGGTTTGCGACTTGGCGATCGCACCGCCCAGCAACATGGCCAGGGCTGCTAGAAATAGGCGAAAACGAATCGATTTCATAAACTCTGGACTCCTTTAGGGCCGGTTCTCTGCAGGCACTCTTTTCCGAAAGCCCGGCACGCTCGTACACCTGATATAGAAACACGACTCTCGGCGAAAAGTGGTTAAAAAGTCCGTCAAAGCGAGTAAAGTTTTGTCAAAAGGGAGGGAGTTGGTTAATGGCCATTGTTTGGATGTCAGGTGTTTGACAATTCTTTACCGGCGTAATTCGCGGTCTGGTGCACAATGAAAGCCACGATGGAGCGCATTTTAGTTGTCGATGATGATGTAGAACTCTGCACCCTGGTCGGCGAGTACCTGCAGGCCGAGGGGTTCACGGTGGAAGCAGTGCATGACGGCGAAAACGGACTGCATCGCGCCACTGGCGGCGGTTACCTGCTAGTGGTGCTTGACGTAATGTTGCCGGGCATCAACGGCTTCGAAGTGCTGCGCAGGATACGCGCCACCTCGCGGTTGCCGGTTCTTCTGCTCACGGCGCGCGGGGAAGATGTGGACCGCATCGTCGGACTGGAAATCGGCGCCGACGACTATCTGCCCAAACCTTTCAATCCGCGGGAACTGGTCGCGCGAATTCGAGCCATTTTGCGCCGCACCCGCAGCGACAAATCGCTTCCAGCCACGCCCGATATCGTGCGCGTCGGAGAAATCGAACTCGATCCCGCCACCCGCAGCGTGCGCCGTGACGGGCACCCCGTCGAACTCACCTCCGTGGAATTCAACCTTCTGGAAGTGTTGCTGCGTGAGGCTGGCCGCGTGGTTCCGCGCGAGCGCCTGGTCAACGCCGTGCTCAGCCGCAAGTTCTCCCCCTTTGATCGCAGCATTGACATGCACGTCAGTAAAGTTCGCAAGAAACTTGGAGACACCGACAGCGACGAGCACATCAAGACGATCCGTGGCGTTGGCTACATCTTCGCCCGCCCGCGCGAGAAGGCGGTCGAAAAGGTGGAAAAGGTGAAGACCACTTCATGAAGAGCCTCTTCCTCAAGATATTTCTTTCCTTCTGGATCGCGCAGGCGCTTTTTGTCGTGCTTGCGATCGTAGTTACGCTGGCTCTAAGACCACGTAGTTCCAGCTGGGAGGGTCTGCTTTCGGTTGCGTTGAATGATTCAGTGAATGCTTACGAGGAGGGGGGCAATCGAGAGCTGAGCCAATATCTGGAAAATCTGGAGAAGACGCAGCACGTCCGCGGCTTCCTGTTCAATGAGAATATGGAGGAAGTTTCTCACCGCGGAGCGCCGGACTGGGCGATACGAGTCGCGACCGGCGGCCCCAGGGTCCCACGGCGTGAAGGTTTCATCTTTCCCTCGCCTCCTCCAGTATTGCGGGATTCGCGTTCCTCCTCTGACGGATTACACCGTTACACACTGGTCCTCGCTCCTCCGCCGGGACCGCGCCTTTTTCTGGGCCCGCGGGGATTGCCCATCCCGAGCCTGATTATTGCCGTCATTTCTTCCGGCTTGGTTTGCTACCTGCTGGCATGGTTCCTGACCATGCCGATCGTGCGCTTGCGTGCCGCCACCCGCCAATTAGCCGCCGGCGATCTCACCGCACGGGCCGGCGCCCCCAACATAACCAGACGCGACGAGGTTGCGGGCCTGATGCGCGACTTTGACGGCATGGCGGAACGGCTGGAAAACCTGGTGAAGGCGCAATCCCGTCTGCTCAACGACATTTCGCACGAACTGCGCTCGCCTTTGGCCCGGTTGAATGTGGCTCTGGGCCTGGCTCGCCAACGCGCCAATTCCGAGAGCGCGTCCATGCTCGACCGCATCGAACTGGAAGCCAGCCGCCTGAACGAATTGATCGGGCGCATCCTGACCTTGGCTCGCCTGGAAGATGGCGAGCAGCACGTCCCGTCCACGCCAGTTCTCCTCGACGAAGTCGTGCTGAGTGTGGCCGAGGACGCGGAGTTTGAAGCTCAGGCGCGAGGCTGCCACGTCCGCAGCGCAATCTCTGCTGGCAGCTGGGGAGTGCGCGGAGACGCATCGTTGCTGCACAGTGCGATCGAGAACGTAGTACGTAATGCGATCCGCTACACGCGCGAGGGCACGGCTGTCGAAATCCATCTGGAAAAGACGGAGAGCGCGGCTGGTGCAGAAGCCATAGTCCGCGTCACCGATTGCGGCTCCGGTGTTCCCGCCGATGCCCTGGAAAAACTGTTTCAGCCTTTTTACCGTCTGGACGATGCTCGCGGCCGGCAGACGGGCGGAGTGGGTCTGGGGCTGGCCATCACGGAACGTGCGGTGCGTTTCCACGGCGGGCGCGTCGCGGCAACAAACCGGCCCGAAGGCGGCCTCGTGGTCGAGATTCGCCTGCCCCTTGTGCCGGCGAGCGCCGCCGCAGTGGAGAGCCTGGAAGCCGTTCCTGCGGGAGAAGCTTAGTCCAAGTACCGTAAACATCAGGTTACCTGCTGTCGTCGTCGGATTTTCTGGGTACTCGGTACCAGGTACTGGCTACTGCCTGCCGCCCTCAGGCAACTCGCGACCGTCTCCGCGGTTCCAACTAGGTCGTAGCGGGAGTTTGCTCTTCCCGCGCATTCCTGATACATAAATGGATGGCAATTCACGCCCTCAAATAGCGTTCGCGGCCCGGCCGGTGGTGACCGGGGAATGCACGGGTACGTTCCCACAGGAGATAAGTAGAAGAATGCGGATAAGGTTTGCCTGGATTGTGGCGATTCTGACTGTAGTTGCTATCGGCTTTCTCTTGGCCTGTAGTACCAAGTACACGGCTTCCTCGAATGGTCTGGTGATCGTTCCCAGCCAGAATCTGTTTGTGATGTCGAGTTTCAGTATCAACCTGAGCAATGGCGACGTTTCGCAAATCTATAACGACAACGGCCCGATCACGAACGGGCTTCCAATGTCTGTTGTCGTCGATCCGGCCGGCGAGTACGCTTTCGTCATCGTTGTGCAGAATCCGGCAATATCTGTCCAGATTCCGTCAATAACCGGAGGCGGCGTCACCGGGGTCGAGGCCTACCAGATCGCCTCCGACGGGAAGTTGGCGAATATCACTACAGTGCCATTCAACCCCGAGAGCATTTATCTTCCTGGCAGTTCCACCCCTGAGAGTGTTCCCGTGGTTCCGGCCAACTCTCTTGCGATCGATTCCGCGGGCAAGTTTCTGTTTGTGGCCGACATCGCCACAGCCGATGGGTTCGGGAACCAGATACCGGGGGCGGTGTCGGTATTTTCCATCAGCAGTTCTGGCACACCCACCGAGGTCGCCGGATCGCCTTTCGTTCTTCCTGTCAACGGCAACGCCTCCGCTACCCCCGGCCCCTGCGGCTCCCAGGGGTTGTGCTCCAGTGCATCGGCGCTGGCCGTTACCCCAACTGTTTACCCCATCCTGTATTCATATTGTTCTGCGACGACTCCGCCGACCACGGAGAATCTCTACGTGACCGATGCCGCCAATTACATCGTTCTGAACTACTCAGTGGATCAGTCGGCGGGAACGCTCACGCTGGTTCCTGCACCCACCGGAATCGGAGTTCCGACCGGCACCACACCCTCCGGAGTGGCAGTTGATCCCTGTAACCGGTTCGTGTACGTTTCGAACCAGACGCCTGACAACACCGTCAGCGCCTATACCATCTGTAACACTATTAATTTGCCGGGCAATTGCCCAGTGGCAGACTTCAGACTGCACCCGGTTACGGGCAAGCTTTTCTTGACCGGCGACGATCCCGGGCCTTTGTCGGTGGATGCTTACGGCAAGTTCCTGTACGTGGTGGATACAGGATCGAACCAACTCTCCGGATTCGAGATTAACCCATCCAGCGGCAGCTTGTCGGCATTCACTCAGCCCGCGATATCTACGGGGCCAGGGCCAAACTCGATTGCGATTCGAAGCGACGACAGTTGGCTGTTCGTGGCCAATGACGGGGGCACCGCCAACACCCTCTCGCAGTATGCCATCGTACCTGCCACGGGAGGTCTTCTGCCGGCAGCACAACCGGTTAGCACCTTCAATTATCCCTCTGGAGTTGCGGTCAAGTAAGGCCGGCGCTGAACGACCGCTTCGCAGGGAAAGCAGGGTCAGGTCGGAATCTTCAGGATCAGATAGGCGCCCACCAGGGAGAAAATTAGATCCGGCGACCAGGCGGCGAGCGCCGGAGGCAATTCGCTGATATTTCCCATAGCCTCGAACAATCGCGACACCACGGTATAGACCACCGCGATCACTACTGCGACCGCGACTCCGGTAATGGCTCCCTTCCTGGCCGCCGACAGCGAGAACGGTACGGCGAGCGCGGCCATGATCAGCGTGATCAGCGGGTAGGAGAGCTTCTCGTTAAGCTGCACCCGCAGCCGGACCACATCAAAACCGCTCTGCTGCAGATCGCGGATGTAGCGCCGCAACTCCTCGTAGTTCATCTCGGAATACTGTTTCACCTCTTTCTTGAAGTACGATGGTGCTTCCCTGAGCTGGGGAAAAGTGGAGACGTCGAAGGTGCGATAGCTGGCGATGGCAGCTCCATGCAGAGATCGCTCCCAGCCTTGTTCGTAGATCCAGCGGCTCATACTGTCGGCCCAGTGGGCGCGCTCCGCGTGAATGCGCTGCGTAATGGCGAAGCTGACCGGGTCGAGTTGAAAGATGGTCAGATTGGCGAACTGATCGCGGTCGGTATCGAAGAACTGGTAGTAGTAAATGTCATTGTGCTGGCCGAAAATCCAGCGGCGGTCCGGACGCAGATAGGTTTGCGGCGGCTTGCCTTTGATCTGGTTGTGCAACGCTTCCTGCCGTTTGTTGGTGTGGGGCAGATAGAACTGATCGGCGAAGAACAGGCCAGCCGCAACCACTGCGGAAGCGATCAGCACAGGCGTGACAATGCGGTAGACGCTGGTTCCAGTCGCCTTGATAGCGGTTATCTCGTTGGCGCGATTCATCAGCCCGAAGGTAATCAGCACAGTCAGCAGCATGATCAGCGGCGCGACGCTGTAAAGCAGATACGGCGAGGCATTGAGCAGATACTCGGCGACCACAATCGGCGGGGTCTGATTACGCAGGATGTCGCCCAGCAGCTCGAACAAAGTGAAAACCAGCAGCAGCACCAGAAATGCAGCGACGATCATGCCGAGGTAGATGAAGAAATCGCGCAGCACGTAGTCATCGAGCAGCGTGGGAAAGCTGGCGCTGAACATTCTTCGCCGCGAGGAGGCGCGCTCGAAAGCGGTTGAACCGTCTCTGCGCCGCCGCCTGCGCTCCTGCGTGGGGACATTCGCCGGAGGTTCCTCCCGCTTCCACGCCAGCCGGATCGCCGAGAGTGACAACGGTCGCCGCTCCGCCTGCCATAGCAAAAACAACGCCGCCGCAAAGAATACGATATTGGCCAACCAGGCTCCCACAGCGGGGCTCACCCTGCCTTGCTTGGCCAGCGAAATCCCGATCAGCGAAACGAAGTAGTAGACGAAGACCAAAGCGATGGTGAGCACGAACCCGCCTGACTTGCCGCTTTTTTTCGACGAAAGTCCCAGAGGGATTCCCACCATGGCCAGCACCAGACATGCCGTCGGCAGGGCAAAGCGATTGTTAAACTCAATGAGGTATAAACGCCTCGACACTGGATCGACGCTGCGCGCACGCTCGTATAGCTCTCTGGTTCCGGTCGCCTTAACCGGAATCTGCTCTTCTTTGGTGTCAGACGATGCGAGATCGATGGGAATATCGGTCTCCAGGAAAGTCGAGATCTGGTAATGGTCGGCCTGCGCAGGATCGGTCTCGTGCGTGGATCCGCTGGTTAAATGCAGATGCAGCCGGTCTTGCCCTTCGGGAACCAGAATGCCTTCGCGGGCCAGCGTGATGCGCGGGTTGGCGGCATCCGAAATGTCGGCAAGAAAAACGTCTTTCCAGACTGCGCCACCCTGAGCGCTGTGGACATCCTGCACGTAGAGCACAAGCTTCGGAAAGCCCTCGTAGAACACCCTTGGCTGCACTTCATAGGAGGCCTGCGAACCTTTTAGTTGATCTTCGAGCCGTCCCAGCGATGCGAGCGACCAGGGTGCGAGATAGATTCCGTTGAGTAGCGCCAGGCCCCACGCCGCGGCAACAAAGATTGCCAGCACGCGCCCGAAACTCCACACTCCCATGCCGCTGGCGCGCATCGCCGTGATTTCGCTGTCGGCGGCAAGACGGCTGAGTCCGATCAGAATCCCCACCAGCACGCTCATCGGGATGGTGTAGGTGAGCGCAAGCGGAACCGTGTAGAAAAAGATCTCGGCCACGCTGGGCAGCGGCGCGCTGGCGCGAACCACCAGTTCCAGAATGTGTCCCAGATCGCGCGTAAACAGCACAAAAGTAAAAATCGCCGCCCCGATCAGGGCGTGGGAAGTGACTTCGCGGAGAATGTAGCGAGTGAGAATCCGCATGGAGACGGCCTGTACTGAGGGCAGGATAGCACGTGAGTCAGTAGCCAGCCCTGCGGAATGCTGTAGTCGCTCCTTAAGGATCAATGGTTTACGCAGGTTGCGTTGGCGCTGGAGGCGTGGTAATATTTCCTTGTTTGCTTGTATCCGTTTATTCGTGCGACTATGCTGGCGAAAAAGACCATTAAAAACCAGATCACCCTTCCCAAAGGAGTGATGAATCGGTTTGGCGAAGTTGAATATTTCGACGTGAGCACAGACGGGGAGTGCATCATCCTGCGGCCACTGCAAAGAAGCCGTGCCGACGACGTGCGCGCCCGCCTCGCCCAACTTGGAATCAATGAACAAGATGTAGCTGACGCCGTCAAGTGGGCGCGCGAAAAAGAATGACCCGGCGCGTGGTCTTTGATACGACCACGGTAGTGTCAGCGTTGCTTTTTCGAAATGGCCGATTGGGATGGCTGTGTCAGCATTGGCGAGACGTCGGCTGCATGTCTTTGCTCTCTCGTGCGACCGCAGCGGAACTTATCCGAGTTTTGGGTTACCCAAAATTTTCGCTTTCGGCTGCCGACTGTAGGGAATTGTTGGCTGAATATCTTCCTTACTGCGATGTAGTTGAGCCGAGAGAAAGATGCGAGGTCCTGTGCCGCGATGCAAAAGACCAAGTTTTTCTGGATCTGGCCCATAGCGGCAGAGCGGATCTGCTGATAAGCGGCGATGAGGATCTGTTAGCGCTGGCTGGTCAAACAATCTTTGTGATTGAAAATCCTGAAGCTTATCGGCGCAGAATCGCCGACTTAGCGGCTGACCCAGTCTCCCCCTAGCCCGCCTTAAAGAACAGAGCCCCCAGCGGCGGCAACGTCAGCTTCAGCGAAAAAGGACGCCCATGGGCTGGCTTCGCTTCGGCATTGACTCCGCCTCCATTGCCCATGTTGGTGCCTCCATAGTCCGCAGCGTCGCTGTTGAGCAGTTCGCGCCAGTAGCCGTCTTCCGGCACGCCCACGCGGTAGCCAACGCGCGGAATAGGAGTGAAGTTGCACACGATCAGCACCGCATCCTGGGGAGACTCGCTCTTGCGGAGCAACGAAATCGTGCTGGTCAGATTGTCGTTGCAATCGACCCATTCGAAGCCATCCGCGTTGTTATCGAACACATGCAGCGCCGGCTCAGCGCGGTAAACCCGGTTCAATTCCGCCACCCACTTCTGCATACCGCCATGTACCGGATACCGCAGCACGTCCCACTCCAGGCTGGTGTCGTGCCCCCACTCGCGGACCTGACCAAACTCGTCGCCCATGAAAAGCAGCTTCTTTCCAGGCTGAGCATACATGTAGGCAAATAAAAGCCGCAGGTTGGCGAAGCGCTGCCACTCATCTCCCGGCATCTTGCCGATCAGCGATCCCTTGCCGTGTACGACCTCATCGTGCGAAAGCGGCAGCACGAAGTTCTCATGAAACGAATACAACATGCGGAATGTCAGCTTGCTGTGGTGATACTTGCGGTGAATGGGATCCTGCTTGAAGTACTCGAGCGTATCGTGCATCCATCCCATATCCCACTTCAAGCCGAAGCCCAGCCCGCCGAGATACACCGGCTTCGAAACCATGGGCCATGAGGTCGACTCTTCCGCCGTGGTTTGAATGTCGGGGTGCTCTTTGTAAGCTTCCTGATTGAAGCGCCGCAGAAAGTCGATGGCCTCCAGATTTTCCCGCCCGCCGAACTTGTTTGGAATCCACTCCCCTTGCTTGCGGGAGTAATCGAGATAGAGCATGGAAGCAACCGCATCCACGCGCAATCCGTCGATGTGATATTTGTCGAGCCAGAACATCGCGCTCGACATCAGAAAGCTGCGCACCTCAGTGCGTCCGTAATTGAAGATGTGCGTCTTCCAGTCGGGATGAAAACCCTGCCGCGAATCCGCATGCTCGTACAAGTGAGTGCCATCGAAGTAGGCGAGGCCATGCGCGTCGGAAGGGAAGTGCGACGGCACCCAGTCGAGAATCACGGCGATGCCGTGCTGGTGCAGGTAATCGACCAGATACATGAAATCCTGCGGCGTGCCATAGCGCGAGGTGGGAGCGAAATAGCCCGTGGTCTGGTATCCCCAGGAGCCGTAGAAAGGATGCTCCATCACCGGCAGGAATTCCACGTGCGTGAAGCCCATGCGTCCCATGTATTCCGCCAGCCGCGGAGCGGTCTCGCGATAGGTGAGCGGGCGATTGTGTTCTTCGGGAACGCGCATCCACGAGCCGAGATGAACTTCATAGATGGATTGCGGCGCCCGCAGCGAGTTGTGGCCGGCCCGTTTTTCCATCCACCCACGGTCATTCCACTCGTAGTCGAGATCCCACACCACCGAAGCGGTTCGCGGCGGCTTTTCATGCAATAGCCCGAGCGGATCAGCTTTGTCAACCTGATAGCCCTGCGTCCTCGACTCGATGTGAAACTTATAGAGCGCTCCTTTGGTTACGCTAGGGACGAACCCTTCCCAGATACCCGACGAGCCACGAGGAGCGAGTTGATGCGTGCGCGGATCCCACCCGTTAAAGCTGCCGATCACCGAGACCCGGCGCGCATTCGGCGCCCACACGCTGAAGAGCGCTCCCGCTACCCCGTTCTGCGAGACGAGATGAGCGCCCACCGTCTCGTAAAGACGATAGTTGCTGCCTTCATTGAATAGGTAGAGGTCCTGATCCGAGAGCAGCGTCATGCGGTCAGAGAGCGCGGGTGTTGGGATTTCTGGCATCGTCCGAGCTATTAGTGTACTGGAGATGCTTATGTGGGGACAGCCGCCTGCGGCAAGCTCAGGCAGACGGGCTTCTCGCTCAGCGTCGGCGATCTTGATCCCGAATCGCCATGGTATTCTGACCTTCCAGCCATGCCCGCCCTGCGTCTAATCTTCCTCTGGCATCAGCACCAGCCTTTCTACAAGGATTTGGTGACCGGCGAATACCGCCTGCCCTGGGTGCGCCTGCACGCGCTCAAGGACTATTACGGCATGGTCAAACTGCTGGACGAATTCCCCAACGTCCACCAGAACTTCAATCTGGTGCCGTCGTTGATCACGCAGATCGAGGATTACGTTGCAGGAACGGCGCAGGATCCGTTCCTGAAGGTCGCGGCCAAACCAGCCAGGGATTTGACTCTCGCCGAGCGGCGGTTCGCCCTGCAGTATCTTTTTCAGGCGCATCCGGCGAATGTGATCGGGCGCTATCCGCGCTACTGGGAGCTCCGGGAGCGCTTCCGCGAGCATGGCTATTCGGCCGAGAAAGCCGAAAAGTATTTCGAGGCGCAGCACTTCACGGATCTGCAGCTGTTGTCGCAGATCGCCTGGT
>Ga0302324_100009076_pt1 | contig 20867 bp, 11 predicted proteins | sample Palsa_T0_1_FD_201949 | JGI IMG/M metagenome (GOLD analysis project Ga0302324, IMG submission 201949) | Peat permafrost microbial communities from Stordalen Mire near Abisko, Sweden - Palsa_T0_1 | ecosystem: Environmental > Terrestrial > Soil > Palsa > Peat permafrost | place: Sweden: Abisko...
AGTGAACTGGCTCGTCGATATGTCCTTTGCGACCGCCGACTACCCGCATGTGCCCGAGTGGATCGCTGAGCTCGCCCAGGGAAACCCGGATAAAATCGCCTTGTCCATCGCACAGCCCGTGATGACTACTCCCCCGGGCTACATCGGCTACGGCCTGACCTACGGCGTCATCTGCAGTGAGTGGGTGCCCTACGAGAGCGAAGCCGACGTGCTGTTGCAGGGGCGCGTTGCTTTCCCGGCCTATCCGGACTCCGTGCTGGCGCCCGCCGTGCACTTTACCCATGTGTATGAAGACTGCCGCGGCTGGAAGGTGCGCAAAGGGCCTGTGGAGCAACGCTCGGATGCGCCCAGCAGCATTCCAACCCTCATCCTGTCGGGCAGCTTCGACGCCATCACGCCACCAAGCTGGGGAGAAATCGCGGCCCGAACGCTCCCCAACTCCACGATGCTGGTCATCCCAGCGGTCGGGCATTTCGCAGCCCACGAGTCTCCCCGCGCACAGTGCGAGATAGCATCGTTCCTCACCGATCCGAAGAGAAGTCGGCAACCAACGCCTTGTCACTGATGACCCTCAATAGACTAATCTCCCCCAATCCGCTCCCGCCACCCGGGCGCGAAGCGGTTAGAGCTAACGCTCCTGTATCGTCCCTCCAAATCCGGTTCCCCTTCCCGCGCGGAAAGGGGTTAGGGGTTAGGTTCTTCGTATAGTAGGGCGCCCGGCCGTGCCCGCCCCTCACTGTCTCCGAAGATCTGATCGATAAGTTTTTTCGGTTCGCGCGAAGCGCTCCGTGTCATTTTAGAGCGAAGCGAAGAATCCCGGCTCCTACCTCTCCCATCGGGAGAGGTAGTCGCAGCCTCCGGCGCGACGGGTGAGGGCGCTCGCATCCAGCTCGATCCTGGCGCCCTCACCCGACGCGCGAGGCGCGCGCCGTCCTCTCCCGATGGGAGAGGTAATTCGAGACGGCGCGGAGGTTATGCGCAGCTCTCCTGCAAGTGAAAGATGGTGGAGCAGAAGGGATTTGAACCCTCGACCCCTACGTTGCGAACGTAGTGCTCTCCCAGCTGAGCTACTGCCCCATCCCAAGACCGGAACGCGATACTATTGTGAGATAACCGACTTCAGATAGGCTCGCAACCTGTCGGCCAGGTCGGCGCGCTTCAGGCCGAAGCCGATTTGCGCCGAGATGAACCCGACGCGATCGCCGAGGTCGTAGCGCACGCCCTCGAACTCGTAGCCATAGATTTTGCGGCGCGCCGTCAGCGCCATCAGCGCGTCGGTCAATTGTATTTCACCGCCCGCCCCCGGCTTGCCCTCGGCCAGCAGCTCGAAAATGTCAGGCGTCAGCACGTAGCGCCCCATGATTGCGAATTCGCTCGGCGCCTTGTCCGGCGCTGGCTTCTCGACCATCCCGCGCAGTTCGTAAGTTCTCTCACCCGCTGCTACCGCATCGACGATGCCGTACTTCGACAACTCGCTGCGGGCGACTCGCAGCAGCGAGACCACGGGCGCATCATGCTTCTCGGCGAGGTCGAGGCACTGGCGCAGGCACGGTCGCGGACAGTCGAAGATGTCGTCGGGAAGCATCACGGCGAACGGCTCGTCGCCGACTGCCGCGCGCGCCTGCAGCACCGCATGACCGAGGCCAAGCGGATTGCGCTGCTCGGCCACCGTGATTCGCGCGGGGTTGTTGCTCCTGCGAATGATCTCGAGGATGTCGCGCTTGCCGCGCTCCTCCAGATGACGCTCGAGTTGCGCGTTGCTCTCGAAATGCTCGACCACGGTCTCCTTGCCCGGGCTGATGACGAGAATAATTTCCTCGATGCCCGACGCGACCGCCTCCTCGACCACGACTTGTATCGCCGGCGTGTCCACCACCGGCAGCAATTCCTTCGGGATGACCTTCGACGACGGGAGCATCCGCGTGCCCATCCCGGCCGCCAGAATGACCGCCTTTTTTACTTTCATAGCAGTTGCGATTTTCCGATGTGCCGGAGTACTACTTGGATCTACTACTCAGATCTTCGACTCGCGCAATTCCTGCGCCGATTTGCATGCGATGCAAAGCGTGGTGACCGGGCGCGCGCGCAACCGCTCGATTCCGATCTCGCCGCCGCATTCTTCGCACTGCCCGTACGAACCATCTTCGATTCGCGCTACCGCCTCGCTGATTTTCGTCAGCAGCTTGCGCTCGCGATCGCGCATCCGCAGCAGAAAATTGCGGTCCGACTCGAGCGCCGCGCGGTCAGTCGGGTCGGCGTAGGCCTCTTCCGACTCGTTGTTCATGGTGCCGACGGCGCGCTCCGATTCCTGGAGGATGTCGCGCTTTCGCTCTTCGAGCAGTTTTCGGAACAGCTTGAGGTCTCTTTGCCTCACGGTTGAATTATCTCACGCAAGCCGATTTTTGATTCTATCGACGCCCTGCTACCATGTAAAGGTTGCGCGATGAAAACAGCTTATCTTGACGCGTTCTCCGGCCTCAGTGGCGATATGATCGTCGGCGCAATTCTCGATTGCGGCGCGGATTTTGCCGGGTTCGAACGCGCGGTCAAGTCGATGCCGCTGTCGGGTTTCAAATTATCGACGCGGCGCAAAACTCTGAGCGGAATTTCGGCACTCAAGTTTGACGTCGAGGTCACGGAGCCGCAGCCGCATCGCCATTTCGGCGAGATCCGCTCGCTGATCGACGCATCGCCGCTCCCCGCAACCGTCAGGCATTGCGCGATTTCTATTTTCGAAGTGCTCGCGCAGGCCGAAGCGAAAATCCATGATACGACGCCCGATCACGTTCACTTCCATGAAGTCGGCGCGGTCGATTCGATCATCGATATCGTCGGCACCGCATGGGGACTCGATCAGCTCGGTGTCGGCGACGTGCTGGTGTCGCCGCTCCCGATGGGCAACGGTTTCGCGCGCTCGCAGCACGGCGTCATCCCGGTGCCCGCGCCCGCGACCATCGAGTTGCTGTCAGGATTCCCGCTGAAGATCGGCGACGGCGCCATTGAGATGGTCACTCCTACCGGAGCGGCAGTGGTCCGCGCGCTTGCACGTCCCGCCGCGATACCGCTTGCATTCGAAGTCGAGAAAATCGGCTACGGCGCGGGCGCGCGCGAGCTCGAAGACCGGCCCAACGTGTTGCGCCTCATGCTCGGGCGCGAGCGCGCGGCGTTCGACAGCGACGAGATGATCGAGATCTCCGCCAACATCGACGACCTCAATCCACAGATTTACGATCACCTGATGAACCGGCTGTTCGAGGCGGGCGCCCGCGACGTAACGCTCACGCCCACGATGATGAAAAAGAGCCGGCCGGCGGTGACCTTGGGCGTGATCGCCGAGACCGCGAACCGCGCGGCGATCGTGGAAATTATTTTTGCGGAAACCTCGACCATCGGAGTCAGGTTTCACGCAGTCGAGCGCTTGAAATTGCATCGCGAGATTCATGAAGTCGACACGCGATGGGGCAAGGTTCGGGTCAAGATATCGGGCGCGCACGGCCGCTCGCCGGCCACCATCTCGCCGGAATACGATGACTGCCGCCGAATCGCGGCGGAGAATAAGGTGGCGCTGCGCCTCGTGATGGAAGAAGCGCGGGCCGCCGCTCGCTCGCGCGCAGTCGAAAAATGAATTCCGAACGGCTGCACATCAACGAGATTTTTTACAGTATCCAGGGCGAATCCACGCATGCGGGCCGCCCCTGCGTGTTCGTCCGGCTCACCGGATGCAACCTGCGATGCAAATGGTGCGACACCGAGTACGCCTTCTACGAAGGCCGCCGAATGCCGATAGCCGAGGTCGCCGAAATAATCCGCGGCTACCGATGCGACCTGGTCGAGGTGACCGGCGGCGAGCCGCTGCTGCAGGAGGGCGTGTACCCGCTGACCGATGCGATACTCGAAGCGGGCGCAACCGTGATGATCGAAACGTCGGGCTCGATTGACGTCAGCCGGCTCGACCCGCGCGTCATCAAGATAATGGATCTCAAATGCCCGGGCAGCGGCGAATGCGAAAAGAATCTGTGGAGCAACCTCGATCACCTGACGCCGCGCGACGAGATAAAATTCGTCGTCGCCGATCGCACCGACTACGAATGGGCGCGCGACGCAATCAATACGCGCGATCTCGCCAAGCGTGCAGGCGCACTGCTGCTGAGCCCGGTGTTCGGGCAGCTCGATCCGGCCGCGCTGGCGTCGTGGCTACTCGAGGATCGATTGCCGGCGCGAATGCAACTGCAAATGCACAAGCAAATCTGGCCAGGCATAACCCGCGGCGTCTGATGGCTGCTAACTAACTTCCGAACAGGGACGAAGTCCCATCTTTCTTTTTTCTTATCACCGGGTGCAGGGGTCACCCCTGCCCAAGGAAGTGGGAAACCCACGGTGGGTTTCACATTAAATTACGTGATTTACCCTTCCCCGTTATCGCGAAGGTGCCGCCGAATGTTGCCGCACCGGATCGCCTGACAGCAACTGCTGCGCCTTTTGCAGCGCCGCTTCCGTCTCGCGCAGCAAGTCGGCGAATACTTCGGCCGCCGGCTTGATCTCGTGAATCAAACCCGCGCCCTGGCCGGTCGGCATGAAGGTGCGGTTGGGATCGACGTCGAGGCCATTACGTCCTGTGTAGTTCATCACGCCGTTGCGCGTCGAGGTCTGCGCCTGCAGCGGGAACGGCTGAATCTTCGACGGATCCTTTTCCCATTCGAGCGCGTACTCGGTGCGAATGACGCGGCAGGTCTTGCCGGTGTACGCGCGCGTGCGCAGCGTGGAATCCTCATGCGCCTTGACGATTGCCTCGCGATAACCCTGCGCCGCCTGCGCTTCGGGCGTTGCGATAAAACGCGTGCCGATGACAACGCCTTGCGCACCGACCGTGAGCGCCGCCGCGACTTGCCGTCCGTCCGCGATTCCGCCCGCGGCCAGCACCGGCAGTTGCACCGCGTCGATCATCTGCGGCACCAGCGACAGCATCCCGATCTCTCCGGTATGGCCGCCTGCCTCGGTACCCTGCGCGACGACCACGTCGGCGCCAGCCTGCTGCGATTTCACTCCGTGATGCACCTTGCCGCACATCACGACGATCTTCATTCCGTTGTCGTGCATCACCTTGACGAATTCCTGCGGCACCGACAGCCCGGCGACGAACACTTTCACTTTTTCCTCGATCATCACGGGCACATGCGGGCGCATCATGTCGGGAATCGGCGCGAGCAGATCGACGGCGAACGGCTTGTCGGTCAGATCGCGAGTCGCGCGGATTTCCGCGCGCAGATCTTCGGGGCTCAGCGACGCAGCGCCGATGACGCCGAGACCGCCCGCGTTGGAAACCGCGGCGACCAGCTTGTGCATCGCGACGCCGCCCATTCCAGCGAGCAAAATCGGATATTTGATTCCAAAGTAATCGCAGATTGGCGTGTGCAGCATCGAGGGGTCTCCAATAGTGAGCCGTCTGTGCGACTGGCTCCTGTTGACTACTTAGTCCGGCTCATGCGGCCCGATCAAGCGCGCAATTGACTTGCGCGCTTTCGATCAACGCGGCAACGTCGCAGCATGTCGGCAGTCGATGAAATCTTTGCGGTGTATATGAGCCGGGGCAGCAATGCGTACGGCGGGGAGCGGGTAAGCCAGCTCGAGCATGCGCTTCAAACGGCGCTGCTGGCTGAGCAGTCGGGCGCCGATTCACCGCTGATCGTTGCGAGCCTGCTGCACGACTACGGTCATCTGATCCACAAGTCGGGGGCGGGCGCTGCCAGACATGTCAACTACTGTCACGAAGCGCTGGGCGCCGAGAACCTGGCTGCATTCTTCGGCGATGCGGTTACGGTTCCGATAAGGTTGCATGTCGAGGCGAAGCGTTTTCTGTGCGGAATTGCTCACGAATATGCGAAGATTCTCTCGCCGGCGTCGTCGCGGTCGCTCGAGCTTCAAGGCGGCTCGTTCACCGCCGGCGAAGCTGACGCGTTCATCCAGCGGCCGTTCGCCGCCGACGCGGTCAAACTCCGCCGGTGGGACGAGTCCGCCAAACAATTCGCCTTACGGACTCCGGACCTCGAATATTTTCGCCCGCATCTTGAGGCATGTCTCTTCCGGTAGGGTGTGTGGCTCCGCGGCCGTGCGTGATGCATAATCGCGTTTCGCGCGCGCGGAGAGGTGGCCGAGCCCGGTTTAAGGCGCACGCCTGGAACGCGTGTAGACTCGAAAGGGTCTCGGGGGTTCGAATCCCCCCCTCTCCGCCAAGCAGTCCTGAATTTTCGCGTTCACCGCGAGAAGATCTGAAATACGGCGCAAGTTCGCGCATTTTCTTCTACTCAAGGGCACCGGAGAAGCTTAGATACGGCCGTCAGCGGCTGATTTGTGCTTGGTTCTCTCGGTCTAGAATCGAGCCGGTGCCCTTCGCGCGTTCATCACATCGCCACTCTTGGCGTACTTGGTTTGAGCTTCCATAATGGCCTCGACGCCTTCCGGCCAACCTTGGACGGCGGCGTCTTTGTGGCGTCATCGCAAAACGAGGAGCACTAGTCTTACGGGCAGCGTTACTTTGCAACGGGCCATTCGACGGCGTGAACTCGGATCGGGCGATTGAAACCTTTTAGAGAAACGTCTCCCAAGTCTTTGAAGAGCAGGCCTTTTCCGACGCATAACTCGGCAACCACGTCGACACCAGAATCTGATCGGGCTGCGCGTGGGAACAGAGCCGCGCGGCCAGTTGCTCCGTCGCTCCGAAGAGATCTTGCTCACAGAGATGCTTAGATTCGACCACCAGCGGCTGATTTATGCTCAATTCTCTCTATCGAGAATCGAGCCGGTGCCCTTTGGCGGCGGGCAGCGGAGATGAGCAGATTCGGGCGGCGCAACACCGCTAACGCCTTTGTCATCTCGTCGCTCCAGGCCGTGTATCCTGCGAAGGACCGGAGCCGACTTGTTCCACCCGTCGCGGCTACTATGCTAATAACGGGCTTGGCCAGATGTGGACCTGGCCAGAGGGGGAAAACGTGTGGTTAGGCCCCGCGAGATAGCGCACGTCCTACGGCTCAGCGGCCTGCTGATTTTCGCCTTGGCAATCGCCACCGGGGGTAGGTTTTCCGCAGCATCCGCTCAAGAAATGCCTGCCCCAGGCGCCGCAGCAAGCGGCTGCGACTACGATCAACGCGGACAATATTATTGCTGGGGTGGCGCTGGTGGTTCTGCACCCGCACCGTCAGCACCAGCAGCCCCTCCAGACGCATACATTGCCATAGCTGTATCGGATGGCATCAAAGGCATCGGTGTTTCACATGGGCCGGGCTCTCAAGAAGAAACGGATCAATATGCGTTGCAACGTTGCCGTACTCTTGGGACCAACTGCGTCGTCAAAGTTTGGGGCGTGAACATATGCGGTGCGTTAGCGATCAGCCTGCCTGATTTCCAACTCGGACTCTCCACTAACGTCAGTCGAAAAGTTGCAGCTCAGGAAGCACTCGCGCAATGTCGCACGGTTGGCAAAAGTTGCAAGCTCTCGGTTGCCGTCTGTCCCAATGACGATTAGTCCGCCGTTTGTTTGGTGATACCGACTGTCGCTTGTGTGGCACGGTAGCCAACCCCCACTCGGCTGCGGTGGCAATTGGTAGGGTCTAAGCTTTCGGTCTCTTCCGGGAGCATCTCGTCCCAACCAGAACCGAAGCGCATCCGGCCCGATGTCGATCGAGTTCTAACTGCTCGATTTTGAAGTCAGCGCTTGTGCTACGTGAATGGGCGACCTTGGGTCAGGGAGGGGAAGGCCATCTAGGATCGTCGCGCGCGCAAGGAGAGGCTTGGACGGAACAGTTTTGGCCTTGGTTGGCGCGGCACTGCGCGATCGCCTTGGCCTGCGCCCGCAAGCGATTCGGGTCGTTGCCGTAACCAGAGGCGCCGTTAAGGCTGATCGCGAATGCCAGGCATGTGTTCTTGTCCCATGCCTGAAGTTTGCAGTCGGACCTCGCGCTGCTGCAATTTGCGAGGGCTAGCTGTTGAGCCGCGTTCATCGAATCTTGACCATGCGCAGATCCTGCTGTCAGCGTGCTCTTTGAAACTGCTATAGCGGTCCACTTGTCGACATAGGCCGGCGCACCGCCCCCGGACGTATTGTTCGTACATACCTCATTGGGTATGCCGTTAGCGTCGTAGTTGGCTATGTAGCATCCAGCATGAGCCGATCCGATGGCGCACATCAGTAAGGCCGCTGCGGCGATAAGCTTTCTCATCACAATTCTCCCGGCCAACTTGGCTTCAGAGACTGTGTTTCGACGCCAGTATCCGTAATCCGGATTATCGCGAACAAACTCTTCGCGGTCCTGTCGCGACGCTCAACTGGCCGCATCGTATACTAAGACCCTTTTGCGGACCACCTTGTTGTCCCGATGGACCGGTAGGATGATCGGAACGCGGAAGGAAAGGCGTCAATGCGACAGATCGTAGTGGCCATGTTGGCCGTGCTCATCTTACCCGGCATCGCGCCAGCGGGCGCGGGCGATGCGGCCTTCGGCTCATTTTCCGCTCAGGCCTGGCGCAACGCGCCCAACCAGGATCCACAGAATTGGTCACGGGAGCCGCTTCTGGACGGGTTTCCTAAGTTGGAGCAGATGCGACAGCGGGATCGTGCCACCATCATCGCTCGCCTCGGCACGCCCGGGACTTCATACGAGCTGTACCTACCGGGAGCCGGACGCAACGCGCGCATCGACCTCTATCGCCTGTCAGCAAAGAACGATCGCGTCCTTGGTGTCAATTACGACGCCAACGACCGACTTGAACTCGACGCGGTCGAGGCCGGCTCGTGCGGTTGCCGGCTCTGTTCGGAGGCTCCGCCGGACGCGCGCGCAATAGTCGCGATGGACGTTCTCGCACGGACCGTGCTGACCGGAAGCGACGTTCCTGCCACGGTGACCAAAGGCCGGGTCGAGAGCCTGCTCGGTCATGGCGGACGACCATACGCGACCACGAGCACGGCCGGCGGCCAAGCCTGGGCAGACTACAGCGAGATCTGGCGCATCGCGGGAGCGGGTGAGCGCTTCTTCATCGCCAGCGGACAACTGCCTGTGCGCGACCGCGAAACGCGGCAGGATGCGGACCTTCCCATCACCTCTTACGCGATCGCCACCGTTGGACCGGACTGTTCGTCGCGCTGATCTCTTCGCGTTTTCGCGATTCCCACCCGCCATGCCACAAACCCGCCGCATGAAATCCGCCCTCTCCACGCTCATCGGCAACCTTGACGCAATCCCGCGCGTCACGCTTGGGGTCACTGCCGCCACCGCGGATCGTCGCTGTCTACGGACTCGCGCGGCACTACGAATCGGATGTTTTGAAAATCAAAATGTAATTGCGGCTAAAGCGACTCGCGCCCTTTGGGAGACTGCGCCCCGCTAGTAGCCCAGGAAGACCGCCCTCTCGTCTGAGGGTTTGAGCGGCACGGTCATGTTCTTGACCTTCAGCGTCATGGATTGAAGATACCCGTTCTTATCGAGAGTACCCGAGAGGGTGCCGGTAATTACTCTGCTACTAGTGGAATCCCGTATATTATTTCTTATCGTCTTAATGTTCCCGCCTTCTTTGCTGACATCAATCGTGACTGGGCCGATGCCGAAAATGAAACCGTTGTAATAAGGTTTTCCGTTAAGGAAGTAACCCGCCTTGCCTCCAATCGTCACGGCCGTGGCGCCCTGCGGGGTGGATGCGGACGTCGTCGAGGAAGTCCTTGGTGCGATTTTTACTCGCGTTTCGAGCCCACCTTGGAGCGGCTGCGGCTCCTGCTGACCTCCCTGAGCAACAATTCCAATGCAGTCGGAGTCTTGCTGTTGATGATGCCGGCACCATTCGATAAGCGACCCTTGGCCACCTTCGCCGCAGCTTGGGAAATTGTCGAAGTTCCCTTGTTGTTGCAGCACCGTATTGCAGCGTCTGGCCGCCGCCTCATATCCAGCGTCAACAACGTTGGGGACGGAACTGCTCGACGAGCCGCCCCCACTACCGCCGTTGAAATTGCCGCCGGTACTCCCCTGATCCCCCGAATCTCCCGAATCCCCCGAACTGAAAGAATCCTGAGCAAGCGCTGCCGGCATGCGGGCGGGGGCAAGAATGAAGTTCACAAACAATAAAGCAAGGACGAGCCGTTTTCCGCTCACGATGTTCCTGCGCGAACAAACTCGACAGTTATGTTGTGTTACCATCCTTGGGAGTTCTGGAGTCAGATCCCAGCACCAATACCATCGATTGGACAACCGAAAAACCGCCTTTTGAGTGCCCGTTTGAGATAATTCGCAGTCTGACATGCAGTCCGCGCCTTTCGCGTTCTCGGTAGAAGTCCCGAAAATAGTGCGCATGCTCGGCCTTTTCTTCGATCTGAGGGCACCGGAGAGGCTTAGGATCGGCCGTCAGCAGCTGATTTATGCTCGATTCTCTCTATCGAGCACCGAGCCGGTGCACTTTCGAAATAGCGCCTTCGAGAAACCACCCTGGAGACTCCTCCTGGCCCGATCCTGCCGGTGAGGCGGTAGCTTCCGCCGGCACTTATGCTGTAGGGAAACCCGCCGGCCGCAGCGGCGAGATATAGAATCGGGTGTATGACGCTGCATGGCGAGGGGATTGCGGAAAGGTCGGGGGCGGCAGCGAGCGGATACTCGCGGCCGCCCAGTTGTTAACATCATCAGAACTTCACTACGACATTGGGCGTAAACGAGCATCGATCGAGCACGACGCGAACGATCCTCGTCTCGATCTTATGGCCGACCTTGAGGCGGACGCGCACGCGGTAGGTACCGTCCTTGAGCGGCGCCTTATCCGTGATACCGCCGAACTCCGCCTGGAACTGGAACGACGGGCATGGGAGCGTGCCGGTGACGGTTTGCAGCACCGCGTCCTTGACCGTCTTGATCGTCTTGATCCCTACTGACTGAGCCGGTCCGTACGCGTTCTGTATCTCGATTCGCTTGACCGTCGGCACAGGCACACCGCCCTCGGTAACCAGCACTCGCAAGCCGCGCTGCACGGCCTCACCGCAGAACGGAATCTGATCTGTAGAGGTGGCGCCCGTAATGGGGTCGTTGACAAAAGTGACGTTCACCGTACCGGTGCTCTCGCGCGCGATAGTGAACGGTTCGAACACGAGGTCAAGGTCGCCGGCGCCAAATTCGTCGCCCGCGGCGAGTTGCAGCGGCAAGCCGGGAAGTCCGGTCAGTGTGTAGTCGGGCGGCGAGCTCGACTGGGTCAGGCTGACGCTGTTTATCTGCACCGGACACATGCCGCCGTTGGTGACTGGAACGGTCATCGAGTCGGGACACGCGGCCTCCTGCTGAATGATAGTCGGCGGGAACGTGAGGCCGGCTGCCGGGAAGGTCAGCAAGGCGGTGCCCAGCGGCGTCGTTGCCGTCAGTGGAATATTCACCACTGGATTGACCGGGTCATTGCTGGTGATCGTGAGAGTGCATGACTTCGGTCCGCCGGAGGTCGGCGTGAAGTTGACGCCGACGTCGAGTTCCGAGTCCGCACTGATCGTTGCGGGGAACTCGCCCGGGTTGACCAGCGTGAAATCCGCGCACGAGATAACCGCCGAGGTTACGGTAAGACCGCAGGGGCCGACGTTGTTTATCTTCAGCGTCTGCGGGGGCGCCTTTCCGCCGCAAACCGAAGCGCCGAAATTGCCGCTGCCGGTTACGTTGATCGTTCCGCTGCCCTGTTGACCGCTAAGCGGGATAAAGACGGCGGGATTGATCGGATCGTCGCTGTCTACCACGAGACTGCACGATTGCGGTCCGCCCATGGTCGGGGAGAAATTGATGCCGACGCCGAGACTCGAGTCGGCACTGATTGTTGCCGGGAACTCGGCCGGGTTGACCAGCGAGAAATCGCTCGAACAACCGGTGAGTGTAGCCGACGAGACGTCGAGGTTGCAGTTACCGACGTTGTTAATCTTCAACGTCTGCGTCGCACCCGTTCCGCCGCTGCAGACCGTGTTGCTGAAGGCCCCGGTGCCGGTTACGTTCTCGCTGCCATTTCCTTCGGTGCCGGTCGCCGTCAGAACGGTCGTCGGCGATCCCGGATCATTGCTGCTGATTGCGATGGTCGCCGTCTGTGGTCCGACAATGGTCGGCGTAAACTGAATCGTGAAATCCACTTCGGCGTTCGGACTGATCGTCACGGGCGTGGTTGGATTCGGCGCCACGGTGAAGTCGGTTGAGCCGGCCTGGCGCTGGACGCTGTTGATTATCAGGTCCGTGGTGCCGACGTTGAACACGGCGAGGTTAAGCGACACCGTATCTCCCGCGCAGGTCGTGCCGAATTGCAGATTGTTCTGCGGATTGACCGCGATGACGGGACCGGTCGCCGATGCAAATTCGAAAACGCCGCGGCCATAGGTCGAGGCGCGCAGAACTCCGGCGGTCGGGTTGATCTGCAGATCAGAGACCACCGCGTTGGGGAAGTGCAAAGGATCGAGAGTCGTCCAGGTGACGCCGCCGTCGACTGATCGCAGCACACCGAGGTCGCTGCCCGCGTAGATAGTGGTGGGCGTCGTTCCGCCGTCCAGCGCGAGACCGTCGAAGGGAACGTTCAGCGGCGGTGAGATGTCAGTCACCGCGCCGGGCACTACGGTGCCGCCCGAGACCGTGAACTTCTCAAAGAATACGTGGCTGCCGGAAAATCCCGAGGTCACGAAATAGAGCATGGTCGGGTCGTTCGGATCGAAGGCCAGCCGCGTCATTTGCGACGATGGCGTCCCCGGAATCACGGTAAAACTCGGCGATCCGGCCAAGGCATCGACGGTAATATAAAGAGTGTTGCCGTCGAGGACTGCGAGGTAATTGGAATTCGCACGGGCGACCGCCGTAGGACCGGCATTCGTAACCGCCGTGAAGTTCGTCATCTGCGTCCAGGAAGCGCCGAAGTTGGTGCTCTGCCACAGTTGACCGGGAACGTTCGTTGACGGAGGCGGCGGCATGGTCGTGTTGCCCGCGCCGCCGAAGTAGAGATATCCAGCGTGGTTGGGATCTACCGTGATCGAATTTGCGAAGGTCTGGATCTGTGCATCGGTGTGCGCGTTGTTGGGAATGTTGCTGGTGATGTCGGACCAGGTGCCGCCGCTATTGCCGGACATCGCGGGGCCGCCGTCGCCCATTCCGTAGGCGTCCGAGAGGCTTTGCTGGTCGAAGATCACGTTGCATCCGTCACCGCCGTAGGTATTGGTCCATTCGGGAGCGCCGGTCCATTGATCGATCCCATTGTCCTGAAACGCGCCCAGCGTGACGCTGGCGGTCGCATCCTGCTTGATGTCCATGTGATAGAGCAGACCGGTACTCAAACCACCCGCGTTGATGGTTGGGGTCGGACCGCCGGTGCCGGTCCAGGTTGCGCCCATGTCCAGGCTCCGCCAGATACCGCCGTCGTTGCCGGCGTAGACGACTGAAGGCGTGCCCGGGGCGAAGGCCCACGAATGACTATCGGCGTGGATGCCGTGAGTAACATCGCTGAAACTGGTGCCAGAGTTGGTCGACAACCAAGTATCGGTGCCGCCCCAGTACAGGATGTCGTGAACGCCATCGCCGGGCGATCCGGGATCGACCGCGAGCGACATCGTGTAGAAGCATTGGCAAACCCCGCTCACCGCGCTGAAAGGACCGTTGCCGTTCCAGGTCCAGGTCGCGCCCTGATCGGTGCTCTCGAAGATTCCCAGCGTGTTGGTGTACGGACTGCTTGCGATCGCGAAGTTTCCGCCCCTGCCCTCGATAGTCGCGTAGATAACCTGCACCCCGGCCGGATTCGGGGTGGAAGTCGGCGGCGCCAGACTAATCGAGACCTTGCCGATGGTGGCGCCGCTATGCGCCGTCAACCGCGCTGCGACCGCCGGCGTGGTGCTGTTGAGAGATTGCGTCCACGTCGCACCGCCGTCCATCGACTCGAGCACACCGACTCCCGAAACTCCGGCGAACAACACGCGGCTGCCCACCGGCGATGACGGGTCGAACGCCAGGTAATCGGCCTGCGATCCGCTGGCGCCGGAGCCGCTTCCCACCGTCCAGTTCTGTCCCGCGTCGGTCGAGAAATACAGGCCGCTGCTCGCCGCAAGGTACAGGTTGTTGCTGTTGGCGGGATCGACGGCGATACCAAAAATACTCTGGCCCACGAACTGATTGGCGTTGCCGATGTTGCTGGCCGGGAATCCGGAACCGAGCGTGATCCAGCTTCCGCCGCCATCGGTGGACTTCAGGATTCCAATGGTGGTGTTGATTTGGGTCCCTTGAGCCCCGGTGTCTTTAAGATACGAGGACGAGCCGGCATAGATTGTGTCGGTGTTGTTCGGGTCGATCGCGATAGCACTGGGCTCGCCGATAGCCAGCATCGCCTGATGATCCAGCAGGGGGGTCCAGTCGGCGCCGGCGTCGATCGTTTTCCAGATGCCGCCGTCGGTCGCGCCGATGTAGATCACGCTCGGGTTGGTTGGACTGATGGCAATAGCGTCGATCCGGCCGTTCCAGATGGACGAGCCGGCTGTGATTCCACTGGGTCCGAGCGGCTTCCACACGACTCCGTTGATGCTGCTGACAGCCGGCTTGGTGATGGGGCCGCCTTTTTTGTTTTTGGCAGCGCTGATAATCGGCGGCAGAATCACCGCCGGCGCAATCGCCTCCCACTGCTTCATCGCGTTCTGGTACGCGTTGGGCGGGACCGGGACGTCTCCGAAGGTGCGTTCCGCAGTCATCTGTTGGGCGCCGATCGTTGCATCGTAAGGTGCGTTGGTCGGGGCATTAACGGTGCCGCTATCCTGCGAAAACGAGATGGTCAACCAAAGCGCCGGTACTGCGAGCAGCACTATCGCGAAGATAAGAGCCCGGCGGCGCAACCCTTTGGCAATTGAGGCGAATTGAATTTTCATGACCCCTCCCCAGCTCAGTACCAGTTCTAGCTGTTAACTCAGGCGGTCGTTTCGCTTGCTACTTAGCCGCCTTGCCGGTGCCGGACAGCGGGATCTGCTGCGGCGCTCCCGTTTCGTCATCGTTGATGATCAAGTCTCCCTTCTGCTTGGTGGTGTCGGTCGGACTGAAGGTCACCGAAACCTTGCAGCTCTGCCCTGGCGATAGCGCTGTCATGCATTCGCTGCTGACCGCGAAAGGCGTGGCGGCCGATTCACCGACGATTGCGACGGTGATCGCGGATTTCTTCGAGCTGTCGTTCTTGATCGTCACGCTTTTGGGTTTGCTGACCGTGTTGACCTTGACCGATTTGCCGAAGTCCAGCGACTTGGGCGAAAACTTCAGCTTGGCATCGACCACAGGCGTCGCCGTCGCGGTTGGTGTGGCCGTCGCTGTCGCGGTTGCAGTTGCAGTCGGCGTCGCAGTTGCCGTGGCCGTCGCTGTCGCAGTTGGCGTAGGCGTCGCCGTGGAAGTGGCTGTCGCCGTGGTCGTCGGAGTAGGGGTTATCGTCGGGGTCGCGGTTACCGTTGGCGTCGGCGTCGCAGTCACCGTTGGCGTCGCAGTCGCGGTCGGAAACGGCGTCGGGCATACTGTGCCGGCAGGATTCAGCACCGTCAGGAACGCGTTGCTGCTGCCCTGGGCCGCCGCGTTATTTCCGAACTGGTATGCGTTGGGCGTGATCGGGAAGTCGGTAGAATAGGTAAGTCCGGTGACGAAAATCTGCCCGGCCACCGGATCGAATGCGATCCCGGCCCCAATGTCGGCGTATCCCGAGCCGCCCAGCAAGGTTGAGAACGGCAGCTGGTTGGCGTTAACCGTCGCCTGCGTGGTGTCGAGCGCGGACACGAACGCGGTGATCGGAACGTCAATGGTTGGAATTCCATTTGACTTCGTCTTTGGGCTCTTTGACTTTGCGGGCACGAACGGGCCGCTGAAACCGTCGACGGTCAACGGCAGTCCGGAACTATTGTTCTGGGTCTGGCATGCGTTCGAACTGGTCGGGAATTTCCCGGCCAGGGGCGACGGGCCGCCGCCTGCGTAGGCCGACGTCGTGAGTCCTGTCACATAGACGATTCCCGCATTCTCGGCCATCGCGCCGATCGCGTCGCCAGCACCGAAGGTGCATCCGCCACCGTCGAACTCCACCACCAGGCAAAGACCGCCGCCGCCGAAGTAGGTCGAATAGACCACCTGGCCAAGCCCCGGGCTGCCGTTCGGATTAAGCTCGGTGATAAATCCTGTGGTCGCCGGACTCCCCACAAACGCGTTTGTTTCAGGCTCGTTGACGGACTGATACGGAGGATTGGTCGTGTTGACGCCCGTCACGCCGTTGACCGGAAAGTTGGTTGACGCGGTTGTCCCCGCGATCCAGAAGTCGTCCACCGAGCTGTCGTGAACGATCGCTGTTCCGATGTCGCCGATCGCAATCCCCGTAAGCTCGTTGGTGGTGCCCGACCCGCCCACGTAGGTTCCGTAAAGCAGCGACTGGGAGGAATTCTTCGATTGATCGAACGACGCGACGAACGCCATGCTGCGGGTGGTGCCGCCCAGGAAGGTCGATTGCGCCGGATTCGCCAGCGGTATCTTGTCCGCCGTCATCCCGCTATGGCCGGAGAACGTCGCCCCGGTGATCGCCACTTCGTTCAGGCTCGCAACTGCGACGGCGAGACCTTCGTCGCCTTCAAATCCGTTGCCCGTCCCGCCGTAGTAGGTCGAAAACACCGGCGTGGATCCGGCGCCGTCGCCGCCCACGATCGTCATGAAGGCGTTGCTCAATCCTCCCTCACCGGTTGCGAGGTTGGCTTGCGGAGCGTTGGCGGTCACGACAAAACCATCCGCGACCGTGCTTTGAGTCGTTCCAACGATAAACGCGTCGCAGTCCGACGAGCATCCCGGCACCAGCGCCACCCGCGCGGCAGTCGCATTATGGGAGCCGGGGATGTAGCACGAGTATTCGAGGCTGTCGCCGCCCGCGCCCAGTTCGCTGACGAAGCCGACGTTGGTGTCGGCGTTCATTCCGTCATTGGTTCCGGTCGTGCCCCATGCGCCGCACGAACCGACGCCGGGGAACTGCGGCCCGGTCGAATTCGGGTTGCCCGAATAAGTCTGCCCGACCACGTAGGCGTCTCCCGAACCGTCCACCGCGATTCCGAATCCCAGGTCGCCGTCTCCCTCTCCGACGTCGTCGGCAATCGTATCTCCCGCCGCACCCAGGTAGGTCGCGTAGATCAATGAAGCCGTATTGCTCGCGTTCGTATTGAACTCGGCGACGAAGACATTTGGATTCTGCATCGGAGGAGAATTGGCGCCCGCCAGCGTCGGCTGGAAAAAACTCGTAGTCGGCAGATCGTTCGAGAACGCGGACCCCGTGATGTACGCGTGCGGCGGAGTCGCGGTATCAAGCGCGACGTCAAGTCCGCTTTCAGCCACCCCCGGCAGCGGCGTGCCCAGCAGCACCTGCGAGTATTGCTCCAGGTTCAATGTGCCGATGCTCGTCGCGCTTCCGCCGAAGTAGGTCGAATACGGGATGACGACCGGATCGATATACAAGGCGCGGCGGCGGTCGTAGCCGGCGAGCTCGACCGCAACCTGGCGCGTCGGGATTCCCGCTACTACGGAGCCGTCTTTCGCGAGCCTGAAGCTGCCCTCGACGGGAGTCCGGCTGCCGTCGGCATTTTGCTGATAGTTCTTCGGTTTCGAGATCGTGATAGTCCCCGACGCGGTGGTAATCAGCAGGTCGCCCGCTGCGGTTTGCGTGGTCGTCGCCGGACCCTCGATCGCAAACTTGATTTTTGAAATGTCCGCACCGGGCGCGGCGACGAGATCATATTCCAGCGCGCTGGGCGTGCCGTAGTAGACGACATCAACGCCGGGGTAAACTTCATGGAATCGCACGCGGCCGAACGTCGGGATGTCGCGATGCCAGTTCTTCTGCTCGCCGACCAGGTAGTTCACCCTGCCAGGCAGCGGCTCCAGTCCGTCGACTTCCGGATGTGGATTCGCGCCAACCAGCCGCACCCGCACCGCCGACTCGGTGAGCTTCGTCGCGCCATATTTTTTGGCGATCAAGCTAGCCGGCAGGGGACCCTTGTGCATCTCGCCGCCAATCAATGAGAACACCGCCGCGTCGTTAGTGAGAAACAGCGAGTATCGCCCGCTGCGCGCAAGGTACCGCACACCCGGATCGACCTGCCCGCGATTCATTTCGAAGTACAGCGGCAGCCCCGCGATCTTGTGCATCGCATCCTGGCGAATTTGCTCCCGGTTGCGCGTCGCCTCCGACGCCGACGGCGCGGCGCCGGCGCGCGCTCCGAATGTCGGCAGCATGAATGCGACGATCGCGATTGCCCCTGCAGACACTGCCGCAATCGCTAACCGAGTGCGCAGCACGACGCGGGAATTACGAACAGCCATTGGTGTTCCTCCCTGTGATGCACTCAAGCCAGCCGCTTGAGACTATCGGTCCCCAGGAAACAATCTCCAAACACCGGTAATGTCACGAACGATCATCCGATTCCCGGCGACTGGCGCGGCTCAACGTCAGTCTTCCTCCCAGCGGTCGGCGAAACCCGCACTAAATCGTTCGAACGAATAATTCAGTGGCAGAGACACTCACTCTTATCCACGACTAAGTCAAATTTATCGTCAGTTTGTAGAAATCGAGTAAATTTCATCAAACGCGAAGACTCTGCTCATAAGTTGGATTGACGACTTAAAACGCAGGAAATAGCCGTCAATACTAAAGCGGTTCGCAGCGATTTCTCAACCGGGAATATATCAGACCGCATCGACCTGGAACCGTGAAAGTGCCGCGTTGTCGAAATAGGGATGCTAAATGTCGGCGATTCAGACGGAACCGAAGATGAAGGCTTCGCCTGGAACCTGCGTTATCGAGAAGCACCAAAGAGTCATGTTCGGGTCTCGCAATCCGGCTTGATAGCAGTGGTTTAGGAACTGCGAGGCAGGCGCAGCGCCTAGCGATCGGGCTGCCTCTCATTTTGGGCGAGCAAGAACGAGCTGTCTGAATAAGCCAGTCGGTGCAATTCCGATCTTCTACCCAAGCTCAACGTTGTTGCGACATATACAGGAAAGTTGGGATGGTCGAGGCAGATGGCCGATATCATGCGCCAAGTTGTAGCTGCGGAGCTCACCGGCAAACCGCATAGCACGATATGAAAAACAGCTTAGAGCAAAGGGCGCGTCGAACCCGCGATGACCTTACGATCGCTCCATGCAAGGCGAAGGGCAATCCGACCGTCCATCAGCATCTGCAGGTTAGTCTCGGGGGATTCTTCGCCTCGCGCGATGGAGTCAACGAAAGCCGGCGATACGAAGGCCAGTTTCGTCAGGCGCGTGACGTACCGCTTTGGCAACCCTTCTCGATGCGCAATCTCGACAAGCGAACGGACGCGGCCGGATGCCAATTCCTCGAACCATCCTGTCGCGCGAAGCGAAGGCCTTGAGCAGCGCAGGATTGGGCTTCCTCGGCTCGTAACCGCCGTTGATCGTGAGCCGCATCTCGACGCCACGTCTCTTTACCTTCAGCGGAACGAACCTGAACAGCCGCAGCACCTTGCGTAGTGGGGCGACGCGTGAACCGCCGCACGGCACCGTTAGGCCTGCCTCCTCGACAGGTAGGGAGACACATTGCTCTGCGTGCGCACACAGTCCAGTCGCGAACCGATCGAGACTTCAAGGTTTAGAGGCGCAACTACCCAAGAAACCTAAGCAAGATTGGCGGCAACACCTGCTATTGCGAGCGTCTTTTCCGCGACTCACTGAAGATTAGAGGGACCGAAATCACTCGCCTCATTGGCCGCACAGAGCAAACATCCCGTGTGAGCCGATATGGCTTAGGAGAAATGCAGCGAATGGATGCGTCAAAATTGACAAAACGGAAGCACGGACGAAGTCTTAGTCAAACGTTCTGCGCCCGCGCCTAAGAGTGTTCAGGCGAGTGCGGTACGTTCTGAGACCAAGAAGGTCGACAAAAGAACAATCGAAAAAGAAAGCTAAGACAGAGCGTCCCCAGGTGAAGGCAATCAGGAAATGGAAATCGGAGAAGCTCGTCTGCCGCTATTGCCGGAGCGGCGACCTGGCCCCCAGCTTTATCAAACGATGAGATCGCCGATGCCGCAAATGCTTCAGCAAGCGCTATGGGTCGGCGGCTCGGACGAAGAAGACGAAGGTCAAGAAGTAGATTGTTCAAGTAGATGACAGGGGGCTGGTTCTCGAAAGAATCTCGCCCCTGAGCATTTTCCGAAAGATTGTTCTCCTATTCCAACAAGCTACTGAGAACAACCCGCAAGGATCCGCCTTTCGCTTTTCAACCGATTCGGTTTGCTACTGGGATCGTCGCAGAGTAGTGTCATCGCCCCTCTAGGACACCCCGTTATGCTGTCGCGCTCGCGGCAGAAGGAATCTAGTAATGGACAAGGTATGGTCGATTAACGTGAAAGTTACGCAAGGCTACCAATGGTGGCACGTCGCATTTGATGCTGAAGCAGACGCGCGGATCGCGATCGCAAAAGCGTGCCCAGAAGCGCAGATTGTCGACGCAATGCGAGCTAGCAACGCGTTTCAAGTCAAAGATGGTGCGTCCTATCAGTTGCCCAACACTCACCATCTGAATTAAGCACTTCACTCTCTGAAATAAGAACGGGACGGCACTATGAAGCGCCGGCCCGAATGCCGACGGGTCAAAAGGGGGCCAAAAACCTGTCAACACCCCAGTTTCATAAAAGGGGCGGGCGGGCGTCCAATTCCATATTTCAAAATGGGATTCGACTTTTCGCTTTTCAGGATGGCGCCGTCCCTAATTCGGATTCGGGATGAAGATTCAGCCGCCAAGTACCCCGAGAGAACGTACGAAGCGAACTCTATCTTGATCCGGTTCGATTGCGTCACCTTGCTTCGCACCTGGGTTCTGAGTTGAGAAAAGGACAATACGGTGAT
>Ga0302324_100009080_pt1 | contig 20866 bp, 21 predicted proteins | sample Palsa_T0_1_FD_201949 | JGI IMG/M metagenome (GOLD analysis project Ga0302324, IMG submission 201949) | Peat permafrost microbial communities from Stordalen Mire near Abisko, Sweden - Palsa_T0_1 | ecosystem: Environmental > Terrestrial > Soil > Palsa > Peat permafrost | place: Sweden: Abisko...
GGGAATCAACCCCAGCAGATTGTTGAGGAGCACAAACAGAAAAATGCAGGTGACGAACGCCTGGAAGCGCTCATAGCCGTGGCCAATGATCTGCTCTGCCAGGCCGCCGATGCCCTCGTAGATCATTTCCGCCAGGTGCTGAGGAGGCGCCGGCTTCTCGACAGAAAGTGTCAGCCGCACCAGCACAAAAAATGCGATGAGGCCCAGCGTCACCAGGATTTCGAGAGCAGTGCGGTCGTCGATGGGCGCACCGGGATGAGCCGGATGCAGGCCAAGCATCTGCATCACCGCGGTCACCAGGCCGCCGAAGATGAGATTGAGCCAACGGGTAAAAAAGAGATATTCGGGCATGAAACCTTTGGTCTTTCTGCCTCTTGGGGCAAAACTGCAATGTTCTGTATCAGTCGAGGAGCATTCGGATCGCTTCCCACCCGATGGCCAGGACCGCTAAACCCAAGCCGCACAGCAGCGCCACAACCGAACCCCGGAAACACTCTAGGCTAACATAAATGACCCCAGCGAAGATGGAGAGCCGCAGTACAAAGAAGATGACCACGGCCGCGGCGCTGGTGGGGGTCTTGCGTTTTTCCAGGCGCGCCATCACCAGGCGCACCAGGCGCTGCCATTCCAAAATACTCGCGGACGAGATGGCCGCGCCCGAGAGCATCATGGCGGCGTTGCGCCACCCCGAGCCGATGAGCAGCGCGAGTGACGCTATCACGCCCAGAATGATGGAGATGCGCAGCGCCCGCCGGAACACTCCGTCAAGCGCCTCGTTGCTGATGTCGGCCGTGGGCAGCGGTTCGTCGGTCATGGCTTGCGGTCGGAACTTCCCTTTTCTGGCCCACCGCCTGCCCCGTTCCCAGGCCGGGAAGCCTGTTCGCCGGCAATGGCCATGCGGACGATGTAAGTGAGCCCAGCCACGCTGCCCAGCACGATGCCGGCGATACCGATCCACTCCTGATGGAAGGTGTGGTCAGCCCAGGCGCCCAGCAACCATCCGACGGCCACGGCCGAGGGCAGCGTCAGCGCCATCTGCAGGGCTCTTTCAGCCTGGATCATGCCGCCAATGCCGCCGGACAACTTGGCGGACGGCTTCGAATCCGGAATGGGGCGGTTGAAGGGCACCAATCGTGGTTATACAGGACGAGCGCCCGTTGACGCGAGACGCTGATGTGGGGACGTTGTTCGGCTCAATTAGCGCAGCCGCTATACTGACCCTTGGACCTCAATGAGATTCAGCGAAGGAAGACATGGAGTTCGATTCCGAATTTGAGCAAAACCTGTTTGCACTGCGCAGGACAAAGCTTGAAGAGATTGTGAAGCTGGGGCAGGCGGCCTATCCCAACCGGTTCCCTGCCGCGGCGGGCGCTGAGGCGGAGAGCATTCCGGCGATCCGCGCACAGTGGGGCGAGGCGCAGGCCGAGGCGCTCGAAGCCAATCGCACCACGGTCGCCGTGGCCGGGCGCATCATGGCGATTCGCGCGCAGGGCAAGGCGGGATTTGCCACGCTGCAGCAGGGCGGCCAGCGCCTGCAGATTTATGTGCGCCTCGACGCAGTCGGCGAGCAGGGATTCGCACTCTACAAGCTGCTCGACATGGGCGACCACATCGGCGTCACCGGCTACCTGTTTCGCACGCGCACCGGCGAACTGACGGTACATGTGGAGACGCTGACGTTTCTGTCGAAAGCCATGCTGGCGCTGCCGGAGAAATTTCACGGCCTGGCCGATGTGGAGCTGCGCTATCGCCAGCGCTACGTTGACCTGTTTACCAATCTCGACGCGCGCGAAGTGTTTGTGAAACGCGCCAAAGTGCTCAAGGCGCTGCGGCAGTTTTTCGATGCGCGCGGCTATCTCGAAGTGGAAACGCCGATGATGCAGCAGGTGGCGGGCGGCGCGGCGGCGCGGCCGTTTCGCACGCACCACAACGCGCTCGATATGGATTTGTTCCTGCGCATCGCGCCGGAGCTTTATCTGAAGCGGCTGGTGGTGGGCGGGCTCGACCGCGTCTACGAGATCAATCGCAACTTCCGCAATGAGGGCGTGAGCACGCAGCACAATCCCGAGTTCACCATGCTGGAGTTTTATCAGGCGTATGCGAATTATCAGGACATGATGCAGATCACCGAGGACCTGATTGCGTTTGTGGCGCACGAGGTGAATGGGACGACGGTTGTTGAGTTCAACGGGCATTCGATTGACCTGAGTAAGTGGCGACGTTTGACGATGGTGGAGGCGATCATCGAACATTGGGAAACGGAATGTTTCGGCGATCAACCCACCGCGGCCGAATTCTCTACTCCGGAAGCATTGCGAGGCCTGTTGTTGAGAGCCGAGGAGAGCTTTGCAAGACATCCTGAAAACGTTGGCGCACTGGCCGGGCACGAGAAGCCTCAAAGCGAGTCGTTCCAGCGGGCGATGATCGCGAACGCACCCATGTTTGCATCAGCGGGCGAACTCAAGCGGGGACGGTCGCTTGGGAAAGCAGTTTACTCGTTATTCGAAGGATTGGTCGAACCCAACCTAATCCAGCCCACCATCATCTACGACTACCCAACCGAAGTCTCGCCGCTCTCGAAAGCCAAGCCCGACGATCAAGCGCACGTAGAGCGCTTCGAATTCTTCGCCGGCGGCTTCGAGCTCGGCAACGCCTTCAGCGAACTCAACGATCCAGTCGAGCAGCACAAGCGCTTCGCCGACCAACTAGCCGCCCGCGCCGCCGGCGACGACGAGGCCCACCAGATGGACGAGGACTACGTGCGCGCGCTGGCCTACGGCCTTCCGCCCACCGGCGGCGAAGGCATCGGCGTTGACCGCCTCACCATGCTCCTCACCGGCTCCAAGTCGATCCGCGACGTGATCCTGTTTCCACTCATGAGGAATCGCGAGCAAAAATCGGAGATCAAAGAACAGGGACCGCAAGCCGCGGAATAAGTTGGTCAGCCTATCTACGCAACAGACCGGAAAGGACGGCAGATGGAATTCGTCAATACGTATCAGAGCGTCGCTTACGCCGGCGACTATGCCAAGCTCGATTTCTCCAACACCTACCATCTAGCCTTTCGCGATCTGCCCGCGATCTATTCGGCCCATGTCAAGGGGAATACGGCGCTGGACTTTGGCTGCGGGGCCGGCCGTTCGACACGATTTCTGCGCGGCCTTGGGTTTGAAACCATTGGCGTGGACATCTCGCCGGAGATGGTCGCCAAGGGGCACGAGATCGATCCGCAAGGCGACTACCGGCTGATTCCCGGTGACGACATGAGCGGTCTGCCGCACGCGAGTTTCTCTCTCATCCAGTCGGCATTCACCTTCGACAATATCCCCGGCCTCGACAACAAGGTGCGCCTGTTTCGCGATCTGCGCGGGCTGCTCCAGCCAGACGGCATCCTGGCGAACATCGTCTCTTCGCCGGAGATCTACGTGAACGAGTGGGCCTCTTTTTCGACCAGAGATTTCCCTGAGAACCGAAGCGCCAAACCGGGCGACACGGTAAGAACCATCACCACGGAGTTCGATGATCCGACACCTTGCGTCGACATTTTCTGGCCGCACGAGTCTTACCTCGATGTATATTCCCGCGCGGGTCTTGAGATCGTTGAGATGCGCAAGCCCCTGGCCAATGGTGACGAGCCGTACCGCTGGGTGAGCGAGACGCGCATCGCGCCCTGGGTCATTTATGTATTACGGGGTTCAAATTGATGTATCTTATGTCCACTCAGGAGCTCGGCCAGCTTTGAACATCCTCTTCGTCGGCGACATCTTCGGCAGCGCGGGGCGCAAGATCGTGCGCGAGCACATTGGCCACGTACGCCGCGCCAATTCGGTTGACCTCACCATCATCAACGCCGAAAACGCCGCTGGCGGTTTCGGAATAACGCCGCAGCTTGCCGAGGACATCTTCGAGATGGGCGCGGACGTGCTGACCACCGGCAACCACATCTGGGACAAGCGCGAGCTGATCGATTATCTGAACTCGGTGCCGGCCGATAGCCAGGGACGCGCGCGGCGGCTGCTGCGGCCAGCCAATCTGCAGCCGGGGCTGCCTGGCTATGGCGTGTACGAAGGCACCACCGCGGGCGGCGTGGACTATGCGGTCATCAACCTGATGGGCCGCGTCTTCATGGCCAACACCAACGATCCCTTCCACTCGGTCAACGACCTGCTCAAGCCGATCGCAGCCAAGGTGATCGTGGTCGATTTTCATGCCGAAGCGACCAGCGAAAAAGTAGCCATGGGCTGGCATCTCGACGGACGCGTGACCGCTGTGCTGGGCACGCATACCCATGTGCCCACGGCCGACGAGCGCGTGCTGCCCGGCGGCACCGCCTACCAGACCGACGTAGGCATGAGCGGCCCGTACGACAGCGTGATCGGCGTGGAGCGCGAGCTGGTGCTGCACAAGTTCCTGACCGGGATGCCGGGCAAGTTCGAGGCCGCCAGGGGCAACCCCAAGATGTGCGCGGCGCTGGTAAGCTGCGACCCGCTGACCGGGCGCGCCACGCGCATTCAGCGCATCATGCTCGGCGAATAGGCCGGGCGATCAGGCACCCTCCAACTGGCGAGACATTCGCGGGGCTCGCCGTCACAAACCACTCTGGAATGCCACTCTGCTCCGAGCCTGCAATTTCCTCCACAGCGGTTTTTGGAGAGATGCGTGATTCCTCAGCAAGCTGGCCTTTACTCCAGCAAGACTACGACCCACACTTCGATTCATTGCCAAAGCGGCGCGGCTTTGAGTCAGACCGCTTTGTGGATGTGACCGACCGCTACACGGCTGAAGTGAAGCAGGGCCGGCCGGCGGATCGCCCCGTTGTTCCAGAAAAACCGGGACCGAAGCCGACCATTTTGAACATGAAACCGAGAACCATTGCGCCGGCCGCCCCTCCCGCTCGGCACGCGGTAAGCGCAATGCCGGCGCGCCCCGTTGCAGCCGACCTGCACGAGCCTGCGATCCATCCCTGATCGCAAACGGCGCGCCGCGTTTCCGGGCCTTCTCGCGCCAGCGCGAGAAGGCCGCTGGAACGCAGCGGCCTGACAGTTCTTCAACAAATGGCGGGACGGTCGGAAATTCCATGCTGTTGGATGCTACGGGTTGGGCACATAGGGCGCTGCTACGATGGCCCCCTGCGGAATCGGCCGGCCCTTCAGATCTGCGGTGCCCTGCGGAAGAACTTTGGCCGTAATCATCGTGGCCGGAGAGTGGGCCGCCTTCAGAAGTTTGCCCTTGCCGTTGAAGGTCATGATCCACTCCATCGGCCTTGGCGTGCCCGCCATATCGGTAAAGCGGATCACGGCGCCACCGCTCGACGGAATCTCCAACATGGGGGCCGAACCGGCGGGAAATGTCTGCGGCTCGGAATCCCGGGTCATGAAGAACGCCTCAGGACGCGCTCCGGCCAGTGCAGCATAACACAGGGCGGTTCCCAGCCAGTCCGGTGGGGTGTCGGGGCTCTCCTCGGCACGAATGTGGTTGAACGCCGAGATGGTGAGCGCGTTGATCGGGGCGGGGGAAAACAGCGAATAGCCGCGGCGCTGGATGGGGACGATGCGCACCCGGCCGTCGCCCTGGCGCGGGATCGAAGCTGAAAACACGCTCACGTCGCCGGTGCCGTTGTTGCGCGTGAACTGCAGGAACATGTGGCCGGGAAGCGCCGGACACACCACCTGCCTGTAATTCCATTTCCCCTCGCTGAAATCCATATCCGCCCAGGTGGTGCGCTCCTGGATAGCGGCCTCGGCGCCGGCCTCGACCAGCTTGTCCTGCTCGCTCATCTGCTCGGGAGTACGAAATTCGATCGAAGTCGCATGGGCTCGCGTCTCGGAGCCGGGAGGAAACGGCATGGAAAGCTTCTTGTCTGGTACCGGACGGACCTTGAGCTGGGCCTCGGGCAGTTCCCTACCCGGCTGGTCCGGCTGGGCGAGGCAGACGGCGGCGAGAGAGAAGACGGCGAGAAGAATTGGAAGGATTTTGGGGCTTTCCATACTCCCCTTAGCCTACCACCACCGTTGCACGGAGCAGACCTTTGGAAGAGATTTGAGCCAAATGAAGAGGGCAGCCTGGCGAGGGCTGCCCTTTTCGTCCCAGGAGCATTTGGATCGGCAAGCTAATTCGAAAGCGCAGCAGCGGCTGGCGAAGAACCCGCCGCTGCGCGCCCGGTCAGATCAATGAGCCGCCGCGTGGTGCACCGGATGGTGCACCGGCGCTGCCTTCTTGGTCTGGATGAAGGCCTCGCGGAGCACGATCTGCGCCGAGGCGGGCGTGGTGTCGGTGGCCGGAGTCTGCGTGTAGGTGTCGTAGGTGCCGGCCAGCTCAGGACCGCCATCCTTGAGGGATTTGAGCTCTGAACCGACCGCAGGGATTTCCTTGTCCGCGAGCGGCGTCTTCATGTTGACGACGAAGTCAGCGGTCTTGGCGGCCTTGGCATCCTCGGTGACGGCCACCTTGATGACCGATGCTGTGGCGTCAACCACGATGCCCGGGACGGGTGTCTCCTTGTCCTTCAGCACCGCCCAGGCCTTATCGGCGTCATCCTTGCTGCCCACTGCGAGAATCGTCTCAATATCCGCGAGGGCATAATGGCTGAGGTCAGTGGTTGGATCCTGAAGCAATTTGTGGATCTTCTCGGCCGGAGTGGCGGCAGCCGAGATGTCGAGACCGGTTCCCGGCGGAAAAACGGTGGCCTGGGCCTGCGTCTTGATCGCGTCCAGGCCGTCCAGTGCGCCGTGATAGTTCTTGTACCAGTATTCGACCTTCTTCTCGATGAGAGCCTTGTAGTTAGCGGGCGCGAAATCCCAGGCGCGGCAGTAGAACCAGACGGCGTTAATCAGGTCCTTCGGGTCCGGCTTCTTGGGGTTCACATTCACGTAGGCTTCGGCAAGATACAGGGTGTCCGAAAGTCCCGGTCCACTCTGGGTCTGCTCGGGAGTGTAGAGCATCAACTCGGCCTTGTACTCGTCGATGGCGCCGCGGAAGTCCTTCTTGGCCACGTCATCGGCTGCGATTGCCGAATGAAACAGCGGGTACGCCGCCGCGGTAAGGCGCTTCCATTCGTCGTCCGCCGTCCCGGCAGGCTTGGGCACCGTAAGCCCCTTGTGGGCAAGCGCCGCGGCATCGTCGAGCGTGCTCACATCGCCCTTCGCCATCTGTTTCTTGACGATTACCGAATAGAGCAGCGCCTTGAGATTGTTGGGGACGATCTGGAGCAGCTTTTCGTCTGCAGCCAGTTCCTTGACGGGATCGGCCGCGCCCTGCGGAGGCGGCGCTTCGTAGAGGTCCACGAGCATGTCCAGCACGCCCTGCTTCACCTGGCTCTGCGGATAAGTTTGCAAAAAGCTCTCCAGAGCCGCAGCCTTCTGCTTCGGGTCGGCCTGGGAGGTAGCCATGGAATAGGCGTTGAACTCCTGAGGATCTTTGATGGAAATGGTGCTCTGATCCTGGGCTCGCAGCGTGGGCGCGAAGACGAGGCTGAGACCCGCCATCGCCAACACAGACGCACAGACAACAATCTTCTTCATTCAATGCTCCTGGGAATTGCCGAAATGGAGATCGATATTCATGCACTAGCTCGCGGAAAGTCTGACCGTTCTCGTGGGCGGCTCAGGACCGAGGTGACGGGTCAACGATACCACGGCTTCCAATGCGGTGTTGAACGGATTATAGAAAGCCACGCCCCCCGTGACAAGCAAATCGTAATGGAAGAGGATTTTCTCCGCACCAGCATCCCTCGCAGCGGCTGCTTTTCGTCTTACGAATCCGGCTTTCGGCGCGATGCCAGTCACGTGGGTCAGCGCAGAGAAAATGAAAAGCGGCGCATTGGCCAGGGCCACAGTCCCCCGTCCGGAGCATACCGGCTTAGACACCGGAAACGGCAAAATTGTTTCCTGCTCTGTTTTTTCACATCGGCAAGTACCGTGATTTTGTGGTTTCGCAATCTCAATCGCGAGACCTGGGAGACCACGAATCTACGCGGTCACAGTAGTAGTGAGCCCCTGGATAAGCTCCCTCTTTCGAGGAAGACACCCCCGGGGGGCTAATGCCCAGATGATTTTGCAGCACTTGCGGCACGACTGAAGTCGTGCCCTTTCAAAACCTCGACTTAATCAGAGGTTCCCTAGCGAAAAATCGGCGTTTCGAGCCTATTGCAACAGCCTCACCAGCTCTGCCTGTTCGGCGAGAAAGGCGTCGTGCCCATGCGTCGATGCCATCTCCCGATAATCGGCCTCGACGCCGGCGGAGCGCACGGTCTGGGCAAACTGGCGCACTGCATCGGGCGGGAAGAGCCAGTCCGAGCTGATGCCCACGAAGCTGAGCTGGGCGCGGATGGCGCCAAAGGCCTGGTGCGGTGATCTGCCGCGCAGCGGGTCCCAGGTCTCCATGGTGCGTAGGATGGCGAGATAGGCATTGGCATCGAAGCGGTCGATGAAGCGTTTTCCCTGGTAGTCGAGGTAGCCGGCAATGTCGAACCGGCCGCCGATCAGGCCGCTGCCGTTCGGCCCCCACGGGTCTTCTGCCTCGGAATTGGGGTTGGCAATGAGCGCGGTACGATTGGGCCGGCGGCCAAACCGCTCGTCAAACAGCGTGGGGGACTTGTAGCTGAGCATGGCGATCTGCCTCGCCAGGGCCAGGCCCTGGCGGGGCGGGTTCTGCGGCAGATAGCGTCCGCCGGCCCACGCGGGGTCGTTCAAAATGGCCTGCCGCTGCAGGTGGTTGAGCGCCAGTCCCATGGCCGAGAGCGGCGCCACGCCAATGATGAGCGCGCGCTCCACACGCTCAGGGTAGAGCGCGGCCCAGTCCAGAGCCTGCATGCCGCCGATGGAGCCGCCCAGCACCAGGCGCAGGCGGGGGATGCCGAGCGAGTCAAGCAGGCGAGCCTGGGCGCGGACGTTGTCGCGAATCGATACAAGCGGAAACCCGGGGCCATAAGGCTCCCCGGTGTCAGGATCGGCGGAGCCGGGTCCCGTTGAGCCGTAACAGGAGCCGAGCAGGTTGACGCAAATCACGAAGTCGCGATCGAGACACAACACGCCGCCCGGCGCAAATACCTCAGGCCACCACGCGCCCACCTGCGCGGAGCCGGAGAGCGCATGGCACACCAGCACGGCGTTGTCGTGCGCCGCGTTGAGGCGGCCATAGACCGCGTAATGCAGCGTAACCCCAGCCAGCGTGCGTCCGCAGTCCAGGGCAAGCGGCGCGTCGAGCGCAAAGTCGCCCTCGTAGGTGGGCTCCAGTGCGGCGCTGGCCGTCACGGCTGGAATGCGAGCTTCAGTCATGACACTCATTGCGCAGCGAGACTGGCCCGTTCGGTATCGCCCGTGGCAACATACGCGGTGGCAGCTTCGATGGCCTGGTCGAGGTCGGACAGGATGTCGCGCACATCTTCAATGCCCACCGAGAGCCGCACCAGCTCGGGAGTCACGCCGGTGGCGGCCTGCTCCTCGGCCGATAGCTGCTGATGCGTGGTCGACGCCGGGTGAATCACCAGCGATTTGGCGTCGCCGATGTTGGCCACCAGCGAGAATAGCTCGAGAGCATCGATCAGCTTCTTGCCGGCCTCGTAGCCGCCCTTGATGCCAAACGTGATGAGCGCGCCGCTGCCGTGAGGCAGATACTTCCGCGCCCGGGCGTAATACGGGCTCGACTCCAGGCCCGGATAGTTGACCCAGTCGATGGCGGGATGCTGCTCAAGATGCCGCGCCACGGCCAGGGCGTTTTGCGAGTGGCGCTCCAGGCGCAGATGCAGTGTCTCAATGCCCTGCAGCAGCAGGAATGCATTGAACGGCGAGAGCGCCGCGCCGGTGTCGCGCAGTCCCTGCACCCGCGCCTTGAGGATGAACGCCAGCGGCCCGAATGCGGCCGTGTACGAAAGACCGTGATAGGAGGGGTCGGGCTCGGAGAATTCCTTGAATCGGCCTGAGGCGGCCCAGTCAAATTTGCCCGCGTCCACAATGACGCCGCCGATGGTGGTGCCATGACCGCCCAGGAATTTTGTGGCGGAGTTGACCACGATGTCCGCGCCCCACTCAATGGGCCGCACCAATGCCGGGGACGGCGTGGTGTTGTCGATGACCAACGGCAGGCCATGCTCATGGGCGATCGATGCGAGCTTTTCGATATCGACCACATCAAGCTTGGGATTGCCGAGCGATTCTGTATAGACTGCGCGCGTTTTGTCGTTGATGGCCGCGCGCAGGCCGTCGAAGTCGTCCGCGTCAACGAATCGCACCTTGATGCCGAGGCGCGGCAGCGTGTGGTGGAAGAGATTGTAGGTGCCTCCGTAGAGCGAAGTGGTGGACACGATCTCGTCGCCCGCCGAGGCCAGCGTGGTGAGCGTCAGCGTCTCCGCCGCCTGGCCCGAGGCTGTGGCCAACCCTGCCGCACCGCCCTCGAGAGCCGCCACGCGCTTCTCAAAAACGTCGGTAGTGGGATTCATGATGCGGGTGTAGATGTTGCCAAACTCCTTGAGCGCGAAGAGGCGGCCCGCGTGATCGGCGTCCTGAAAGAGGTAGGAAGTGGTCTGGTAGATGGGCACGGCGCGCGAGCCGGTGGCGGGGTCAGGCGACTGGCCGGCATGAACCGCCAGCGTAGCGAAATGGCGCTGATTCTGGTCAGACATGATGAACTCCTTGAGACGGGTGGGTTTCGGCTTCGTGGTGCGGGAAGCGCCGGGCTCAAACGACCAGGCGAAGAGAAACGGCCCGAATCCTTTGGGGACCCGGGCCGCCTGGTTTCAAGATCGGTTGCGTTTATCGCATTCGCCGAGCCAGAGCCACACGGACGGGCCTCGAAGCCGTACACATACACATGCACATAGCCAGGACCGCGATTCCGAAATTGCTCAGGCTCAGCATTGAACAGAGTATCGGCGCAATCGCCGGGAATGTCAAATGAAGTTTTCCGTTGCGGCCATTGTCAAGCCGCCGAAGGAAGAGACCGAACATGCAAGCCTATGCCGCAAGCTTCCCCGAAATGACAATAGTGCCGAAGAAGGCGGTGGCTTAGTTGGAAATGACTATGCACTTACGACACAAACGCAACTTGATAACTCTCAATTCCGCGAGGCGGGTCTAACTTGATCCTGGGTTAGACCACTTAGCCGCCACATCCTGAGTCTTTGATTGATTTCCTCAACGCTCGATCGATGTATTCCGCGGATCGCGGCTTAGGAAAGTATCCATCGTTAACTGACCTCTCGCGTCGGGTTAACTTAGCGGCATTCCAATTTTCTATCTTTGCGGACGATTTGACCTAAAACAACGAGTCCAATAGGTTCAGACTGGAGATTGTGGCTCCCCTCCACAATCTCCCCCGCGGTCTTGAGCGAACCTGGCGACTTAAGGCTTCAAACCCAGCCGGAACAGGTTAGTTATCGACGAACCAAGGAAGTAATGGCGTTCTGCACAGGCAATACCAGATTGCGATAAAGTCATCTTCGACGGACCAATACTTTATGCATATCGTGATGAATTATAAAGGGTTAAGTACTAAGTTGCGGCGGCCTTTACAAACTGCGGCTCGACCCGATAGATTCAGGTGAATTGAGGTTGCCTGATCGGCGCACAGAGTTTTGATCCCACCAAAGTGTATGTGCGTGGCCTGAGCTTAAATGTCGCGATGATCTTTTCGTTCGAAGGGTTGTCTGCTAGTCTTGGTTCAGATTCGTAAAGGCAAAACACAGTTAGCTTGCTCTGGCCGTACCGCTTCTAAGTGCGGCACGGAAAACGTTAACATTTAAGGGCCGCGTAGACGGTCTTTGTAAACTTCCACTTGCGCTTTCACAGTATCGGCTTGCAACTAATCTTGCCTTGGCCCATTTCATTCCCAGAGGGCCTTAATGCGTCTTTCGTGCTTCTCGTCTTCCATTCTTCTTGCGTCTTTAGCCATCTCCGTGGCCGGTGTACGTTCGCTCGGACAAGCGAAAGTATCCGAAACCCAATCCAACTCCATTTACGTAGATGCAAAAAAAGGTTCGGACGACGAGACGACCAGCGCCTTTATTCAGGGTATGTTGATGAGGCGCGGAGCCGTTTCGCTGCCATACAAGACGATCCAGGCCGCTCTAAACAAGGCTAACGCTATTGTTCAGAGGGGGGTAAGCACTAAAGTGGTTGTGAATCCCGGAGTTTATCGCGAGTCCATCGCTCTGCAACCGGCAAAAACCGCTGCCACACTGACGATCCAGGCCTCTTCCACCGGCGCCTCCGAAATTTCCGGCTCCGATGTGGTCCGCGGCTGGAACTGGGACTCCAGCAATCCCACCGTCTATTCCAGTTCCTGGTCTTCAAGCCATGGTTCCTGCTCCATTCCTTCGGGCTGGCCCACGAATTTCGCTCCCATTGCGCAGCGGACTGAGATGTTGTTTGTCAACGATGTGCCGCTTAACCAAGTCATGTCGCATTCGGAAATGCGCACTGGCACCTTCTTTGTGGACGACAGCGGCGGACGAATCTACATGGCGCCGCCCTCCGGCACGGATGTGGGCTCCTCCACCGTAGAGGTAGCAGCGCGCGCGCAGATCTTCACCATCGAGGGACGCAGCAACGTGGTGGTGCGCGGCCTCGTATTTAGCCATGCGGCCAGCTGCATGAACGACAGCGGCGCCATCATCTCCGACAGCGACAACGTGCTGGTAGACAGCGTGCAGGCCAACTGGAACAACTGGGGCGGCCTGGGCATTTATGGCAGCACCAATGTTACCGTCCAGAACTCGGTGGCCAGCCACAACGGCGGCGTGGGCTTCCAGGGCGTGCAGGATACCAATGCGCTCTACACCTTTAATGAGAGCGACTTCAACAACTGGCGCGGAGCCATGGGCGCGCTGTATGACTGGGGCATGGGCGGCACCAAGCTGATGCTGATGCGCAGCACAACGGTGAAAGATCACTACTCCTATCACAACCAGGCGCAGGGGCTGTGGTTCGATACCGATAACGAAAACATCACGGTGGACAATGCGACACTGGCCGACAACGTGATGGCAGGACTGCAGATCGAACGCAACGAAGGGCCGATCACGCTCACCAACAGCACGGTTTGCTCCAACGGTGTGGGCGTCAATGTGCTCACCTCTGAAAAGGTCAGCATCAGGGATAGCGTTCTTTACAACAACGGCGGCACCAACGCTGACCAGGCGCAGATCTTCCTGGGCGGGACCCGCGGTGGGCAGACCATCCAGAACTGGCAGACCGGCGACACGATTCGCCTGTTCACCACCGGCATGGATATCGAGGGCAATACGATTGAGGACGCTTCCGGTGGCCAGTTCGTTTTTGGAACGTTCCTCGATTCGAGCGATTGGTCGAAGTTTGCCCATTCGATCAGCGCGAGCGACAACCGCTGGTACGATCCCCACACCACACACGCGTTCCAGTTGACTGGCGGCGACGATACGACCCTGTCCGGCTGGCAGCACGCAACCGATACAGACGGGAGCTCGCACTGGGAGCACGCGTCTTCCGGCGACTGCTCCGTGGCCGGCGATGCCGATTTCGTGGTGAATCTCGACAGCCGGAGCTACTCCATGAGCAGAGGCAAGGCGGTTGTCACGGCCCGGGTCGCCTCTTTCGAAGGCAAGCCGGTAACGCTCAGCGTGGCTGGATTGCCCCACGATGTAAGCGCCTCGCTCAGCCAGCAGACCGTGACCAATGGCGAGGTGAAGATCACTCTCAGTGCCTCATCGGGAGCCTCCCACCAGATGGTGCCGATCACGCTCTTCGCCGACGGATACAACATGGTGCACAGCGTCACGTTTTACGTGTACGTTTCGTAGGGAGCCGGTACGAATCTGAATCCTTCAACAGAAGCTGGGTGCCCTGCCCAGAGGGCGCCCACTGGATTCTCAGACCTGGGAAACCTCAAAATCACGCGCTGGAAATGCAGACTGAGTGCGCTTCCCTACTCATCCGGCTTCCAGACATAAGCTCCCGGCTGCGGCAGTCCGATGTGCGCCAGCACGCGAAAGACAAACTGCCGCGCCATTTCCGTCGAGTCTGCGGGACGGTTGTAGAAGGCGGGAATGCAGGGAAAGATTACAGCGCCGGCTTCTGCGGCCAGCGTCATGTTGCGCAGGTGAATGCGATTGAACGGCGTCTCGCGCACGCACAAGAGCAGCGGACGCCGCTCCTTGAGCGTGACGTCGGCGGCGCGGGCGATCAGCGAATTGGCCAGTCCGTGCGCGATCGCCGCCAGCGTGCCCATGGAGCACGGCAGAATAATCATTCCATTGGATGGATGACTGCCGCTGGCAATGGCCGCGCCAATGTCGGCTTCGGCGTGTTGCACGGTCTTGGCCGGCACGTGGCCCAGCAGCTTTCCGACGAGGTCGTTGCGGCCCGAGACGCCAAGTTCCTCCGCCAGCACTCGCAGTGAGTTCTCCGACGCAATAAAGTGGACGCGGGCTACGCGCTGGTCTACCTCGAGAGCGCGCAGCAGCTCGCGCCCAAAGACTGCGCCGGATGCGCCGGTCATTGCGACGGTGAGGTTGAATCCATCCACTTGTGAGTTCCCTTCCCCATTTGCTTTGAAGCTAGTTCACAACCGGGCTTGAAAGGGCACGGCTTGAGCCGTGCCGCAAAGAACCAGCAAAGTCGCGGGCTTCAGCCCCTGAGGGAACTCCCGCAGTGAGCGCCAGTCCTTTTGTAACGGAACCTCCGAACTTTCACGGCTTCTGAGCGCCGGCCTTCTTCGAATACGTGGTCAGAAAAAGACTGGTCCAGGTGTCGCCATTTTTCATCTCAAGCAGAAAGGTCAACTTGTCTGCGGAGGGGCTCTCATAGGTTGCTCGCAGCAGAGGCCCAGGCGCGGAAGGGTCGCTCATCAGCACCAGCTTGCCGCCGGCCAGGTTTCCGGTCAATGCGGTCGGATGGTACGAGGTATCGTTAAACCACCATGCCGTGTACTTACCGGATTGCTTGTCGTAAGAGATGAAATGGCGCGTGTCGGTAGGGTTGCGGCCTGGGAGCGTGGTCGAAAGCATCTCGCACCAATATTTCCCTGCAATCCCCAGTTCGATCCGGTCAGTAGCGTCGCCAACCGTCGCCGGTCCGCCGTCGGTGTTGAAAACCTGCTTGCCGGCCCAGTCACCCTGCATGAAGCCGAGCTTGCTGAGCGCATCCGCAGGCTGCATGGTTGGTTGTTGACCAAATGCAAGCGCAGCGCTCACTGCGAGAAAAACGTAAATGAGAAACTTCATCGAACCCTCCTGATTGACAGACCATAGCAAAGTAGGGCTATATAACACGCGGGATTCTGAAGCGGACCATAGGAAACTAGCGTATAAAAATCACTTGCTCCTATGCAGAAGCCAGAATACGAAGCCAAACCAAAATGGCAATGTCGTCAAGAGGCACGAAAACCACAAGCCGGCCAGGAACATCCTCCGAGCCCGCACCCGAGCGACCACCTCGTCGGTTCGACTCATTGCGAGTTCCACGAGCCAGCCCAATGTGTAAAAGAGGTTAGCAAGGATGGCGTAGATCAGTACCCCTATCGCAAGGGCGAATGGTTCAATGGCATCTTCGCCAACCGGAATTGCCCGCTCCATGAACCATTCCATTGCGAGAATCGATGCAATTCCGACTACAAACAGGATTGCGTTGAATGGAATCCGTCGAATCTCCCACCAGCGAATGATCTGCCAACTTGTCATCGGAAACTCCCGTTCCCAGCTACTCCGCCAGCACTCTTCTGAAAATCGCATCCACATTGCCCAGTTGCCGCGTGTAATCAAACGTGCGATCCAGTTGTTCGGCGCTCAGAAGCGCAGTAATCGCCGAATTGCGCGCGACTTCATCCCGAAACACAAGGTCTTCCTTCCACGCGCGCATGGCGTGGGCCTGCACCAGCCGATACGCGTCCTCGCGCAACATGCCGGCCTCGGCCAGGTCGAGCAGCAACTGCCCGCTGAAGATCAGCCCGCCGGTGCTTTCGAGATTCTTTTTCATCCGCTCCGGATAGACCAGCAGCCTGTCGATCAGGTCGGCAGTCTTTGCCAGCAGATAGTCGGCGAGGATTGTCGAGTCGGGAAAGATGACGCGCTCGACGGAGGAATGCGAGATGTCGCGCTCATGCCACAGCGGAATATTTTCAAATGCCGCCTGTGCGTTGGCGCGGAGTACGCGCGCCAGGCCGCTGATCTGCTCGCTGGTGATGGGATTCTTCTTGTGCGGCATGGCCGAAGAGCCCTTCTGCTTCTCGCTGAAATACTCCTGCGCCTCGCGCACTTCGGTGCGCTGCAGGTGCCGCACTTCGGTCGCAATCTTGTCGAGCGAGCTGCCGATCAGCGCCAGCGTGCTGATGTACGCGGCATGGCGGTCGCGCTGAATGACCTGCGTGGCCACCGGCGCCGGCTTGAGCCCAAGGCGCGCGCAAATTCGCTCCTCGTGTTCCGGCTTCAGGTGGCCAAACGTCCCCACCGCACCGGACAGCTTGCCTACGCGCATGTCTTCGGCGGCCGCGTCGAAGCGGACCAGATTGCGCTCCATCTCCGCGTACCAGTTGAGCAGCTTGAGGCCGAAAGTGGTCGGCTCCGCATGAATGCCGTGCGTGCGCCCGATTGTGGGCGTGTGCTTGAATTCGATGGCGCGCCGCTTTAGCACATCGAGCAGCGCCACGATGCCAGCGCGAATCAGCGCCGACGCCTCGCGCACCTGCAGCGCCTGCGCGGTGTCGACAATATCGTTCGACGTGAGCCCGTAGTGCAGCCAGCGGGACTCGGCATCGAGGCCCTGCTCTTTCAGCTTCTCGGCAACCGCGGTGGTGAAGGCGATCACGTCGTGCTTCACCTCGGCCTCGATCTCCAGAATGCGCGCCACTGTGAAGCCGCCGTGGGTTGCGATCGCCTTCGCCGCGGCAGCTGGAATCACACCATCCTCGGACAGCACCGCGCTTGCCGCCGACTCGACCGCGAGCCAGCAGCCATACTTATTTTCGTCGGTCCAGATGCGGCCCATCGCCGGGCGCGTGTAGCGATCAATCAAGGGAACTCCTCTGTTCGGCGTGCGTGATCCGCCAACCTCCCATTGTAACGAGTTCCAGTGCGATGAAAACTCGTCGGCCGTCAGGACTTCGTCAGCCCCAGGCGTTCGGTCAGCTCGTCCAGCAGCAGACCGTGGCCGGGACGATACGGCTGAAACCAGACGCCATCGATCACAAGTTGCGGGATGGCGCGCTTGCCCATGCGGCGCAGCACCTCGGCTGAGGCGGCCGGATCGGCGTCCACGTTGATTTCGGTGTATTCAACGCCGTGCGCGTCGAGGAACTGCTTGGCCGCCCGGCAGTCCCGGCACCACCCGGCAGTGTATAAGTGCACCTTCATATCCTCATTGTACCGTTTACGCGCTGTTAACATTTGGGGTGTGACCGCTGACGAGCTCAAGGCGCTGCTGAGGCTGGAACCGCACCCGGTAGAGGGTGGCTGGTTTCGGCGTACCTATACTTCCGGCGAGACTATTGAGTTGACGCGCGGCGTGCGACCTCAAGGCACTGCGATCTATTACCTGCTGGAGCCGGGAACCTTCTCCGAGATGCACGTGCTCGATTCCGACGAGATATTCCATTTCTATCTTGGCGACCCGGTGGAGATGCTGCAGTTGCATGCGGACGGGCGCTCCGCGCTTTTCACTCTCGGTTCGGACCTGAACTCGATTCAGCATGTGCAGCTGGTCGTTCCGGCAGGCGTCTGGCAGGGTACGCGACTTATCGGCGACGGTAAGTTGGCTCTGCTTGGGTGTACGGTGACGCCGGGCTTCGACTATGCCGATTATCGTAGCGGGAGTTATGCGGAGTTAGCAGCCTGCTGGCCGGCTGAGGCTGAGCGAATCAGGAAGCTGACGAGAAGCTAACTTGATCTGCGGTCGCGAAAGAAACTCCGAAGCAATTCAGCTGACTCTGCGGCCATAATTCCCTGCTCCACCCGCATCTGGTGGTTGAGTTGCGGATGATTGAGCACGGCAAGCACCGAGCCGGCCGCGCCGGCCTTGGGATCCGCGGCGGCAAAGACCAGCCTGTCAAGACGCGCATGAATCATGGCTCCGGCGCACATGGCGCACGGCTCCAGCGTCACATAGAGCGTGCAGCCCAGTAGCCGATAGTTCCCAAGCGCAGCAGCCGCACACCGCATGGCAACAATCTCTGCGTGCGCGGTGGGATCGATGCTGCGCAGCACGCGATTCTGACCTGTGGCGATGATGCGATCATCGTGAACTACGACAGCGCCAATCGGCACCTCGCCGGCCTCCGCGGCCAGACGCGCTTCGGCGAGCGCGGCTTGCATGGCTTCGAGATCGGTCACGCGAGAATTCCACCTGGACGCAGGTGCTTGAAGTTGATTCCTGCCAACCCACAAGAATTGAGCATGCTGGCAAGATGCCAATCGATCGTCAAGATCACATGGTCGGCAGCGAGCCGCTCCAAAGCGGCGTCGGTGAGACCAAATTCAGCCATACCGCAGTGTGACATGATAGTCGATGCCGGCTCATAGAACTCTTGGATTAGCTTGATTCCGTCCGAAATATGAATGCTCCATGCCGACTTTCTCCATAGTGGAAGAGAATTGGCCAGATTGGAGACCTCGGCTAGAACGTGCGGAGTTGTACGTAATTCGCCAAGCACCTCCAGAATTCTGGTTAGCAGGAACAGGTCGTTCGGCACAAAGGCATTCAAACGCTTGAATGTTCTTACTAAGGACGGATCGAAACTGCCACACCAGTGCAAAAGGAGGAGATTGGAGTCGAGGACGACCGGCCAGCCCAAATAACGGTGAAGCAATGGATGACCTAGAGTGTTCATGCAGCGTATTGCTTGATTGCGATCAGCCTGCCGTCTTCTGCGTCCAACGTAACGATCTTAGCCACGCGCTTGAAGCCAAATGGGGTGACCTGTTGGCCAAGAAACTTCGCGGTTTCCGGATCGCCGATGCTGAAAGTCAATCTCCAAATTGGCTGCTTCATTCGATCGGCGGTCTCAATTGTCTCCGATTCGACTTCTTCCAGCCGGATGTCCTCGGTGTCAGCAAGATCTGGCATGATCTCCTGAATGTAACCAAGAGCCTTTTGCGTTGCCTCCCGTGGGTTCAGCATATCCAATCCCTCATTTGCTGTATTCTACCCCTATGCCGACACCCTTGCCGCCGGCTGCTGCTGCGTCATGCAATGCAGCGTGCCCAAGCCCCAGACGAGATCGACCGCGTGGATCCCGATGACTTCGCGTGTCGGAAACACCTGCGCAAGAATATTGAGCGCGACGCGGTCGTTCGAATCGTGAAAGGTGGGCACGAGAACAAGATCGTTGGCGATATAGAAGTTGGCGTAGCTGGCCGGCAGGCGCTGGCCGCGAAAGATAACCGGACGCGGCAGGGGCAGCTCGATCAGCGTGAATTGCTTGCCGGTCGGCGTGCGCGCGGCCTTGAGCCGAGTGAAGTTTTCAGCCAGCGGCGCGTGATTGTTGTCGCTGGTGTTGGGTTCGACGGCGGTCACAATCGTGTCAGTCCCGACGAAGCGCGAGATGTCATCCACGTGGCCATGGGTATCGTCGCCGGCAATGCCGCGGTTGAGCCAGACAACCTGGTCGATGCTAAGGTAGTCGTGAAAGGCTCGCTCCAGTTGCGCGCGGCTCATGCCCGGATTGCGCTGCTGGACTTCGCTGAGCAGACATTCTTCGGTGGTGAGCAGAATGCCTTCGCCATTAACGTCGATGGAGCCGCCTTCGAGCACCAGCCGCCGCGTTTCGCCGCTATCCAGTAGGGTCTTCGGCCGCCATTCGGCCAGTGACAGCGAATCGGCGACGCGGCTGGGCACCTGGTCGTCGAGTTGCCAGTTGGAATACTTGGCCCACGCGTTGAAGCGCCAGTTGGTCACCGCGAGCTGGCCGTCGGCATTGCGCACAAAGATGGGCCCGGAGTCGCGCGTCCACACGCGATTGGTGGGCCAGCGATGAAAGATGACGCGTTCGGAATTGGCGCCCGCGCGCTGAAGGATTCCAGCAGCTCGCTGTTCGGCCTTCACGTCGTTGACCAGGATATGGACCCGCTCATGCGCGGCCAGCAGGCGCACAATTTCGGCATAAAGCCACGGAATGGCCTGAAATTTTCCCGGCCAGTCGTCGGGATTGTGCGGCCACGCGAGCCACGTGGCCTCGTGGCGCTCCCATTCGGCGGGCATGCGGTATCCGAGTTGGCGCGGTGTTGAATCGATCATCGGAAGTCTTGCACGAAAAGCAAACGCAGGTCCTTCGACTCCGCTACGCTTCGCTCAGGATGACAACTGATTATTTTGGATCTCCGTCTTTGTCCCACGCATTGGTTGGATCGAGGAAGCGCTTGCTTATCGGCGCATACGCATCGATGCGGCGATCACGTAAGAAGGGCCAGTTGCGGCGCGTGTCTTCAAGGTGCGCGAGATCGATTTCACCAATCAGAATTTCTTCCGCGTCGTGCGAGGCCTTCGCGATGATTCGGCCGAACGGGTCTGCGAGAAAGCTGCCGCCCCAGAACTCGAGGCCCGCTCCTGCGGCACGATTGCCGAGCACATCGCCGTTTTCCTGGCCCACTCGATTGACGCCCGCCACATAGACGCCGTTGGCGATAGCGTGGGCGCGCTGGATGGTTTGCCACGCGTCGTATTGCGCCGCGCCGAACTCGTCCATCTCCGCAGGGTGCCAGCCAATTGCGGTGGGATAAAACAGCACTTCGGCGCCTTGCAGCGCGGTCAGGCGCGCGCCCTCCGGGTACCACTGATCCCAGCAAACCAGCGTGCCCACGCGGCCCACATGCGTGTCGACGGCCTGAAAGCCAAGATCGCCCGGCGCGAAATAAAACTTCTCGTAGTAGAGCGGATCGTCGGGGATGTGCATTTTGCGATAGACGCTG
>Ga0302324_100009086_pt1 | contig 20862 bp, 27 predicted proteins | sample Palsa_T0_1_FD_201949 | JGI IMG/M metagenome (GOLD analysis project Ga0302324, IMG submission 201949) | Peat permafrost microbial communities from Stordalen Mire near Abisko, Sweden - Palsa_T0_1 | ecosystem: Environmental > Terrestrial > Soil > Palsa > Peat permafrost | place: Sweden: Abisko...
ACTTCGTCCCGCAGCGCCGGCGCAGCGGCATCGGCCGGCTGCTGGTCTCGCGCGCCGAAGAGATCGCGAACTACTACAACTGCCACAAGGTCAGCGTCGAAGTCTTTCACGACGGCGACGCCCAGCGGTTCTTCGTCGGCGCCGGCTACGTCGTCGAAGCGGTGATCCCGCAGCACACGTTCAAGCTCGACGTCGCCTTATTGCGAAAATTTTTGCTTTGAGCTAGCGTAGCGCGCGCGGGCGCGCCGGCGCCGCTAGGCGGCGCGCGTTGAACAGCTGGTGAACCGGGCGCCACTCGGGTGCCACGGCGTGCCGGCTGGCCATCGTTCCGTCGTACAAGAACACGTTGCCGTGCGAGCTCAGCGCGTTGACCAGCGGTCCGCCGGTGCCCACGCTGGCCGTCGCGTCGCCGTCGCCGTGCTGGTCGACGCTGGCGCCGCCGCGCTGGTCGAACATCGTGTAGACGTGGCCGGTGTCGGACCGGCCCATCAGCTGCGCCGACGACGTGACGCCCAGCGCGATGTCGCCGCTCTGCGATTCGAACCGGGCCAGGCCGGGATCGAACGAGCCGCCGTCGTAGGCAATCGTACCGCTGATGCTGCTGGCTTCGATCTGCGTGGTGCGGCAGCGTTCGAAGACGTCGTGCGCGCCGATCCCGCGCACGCGGATGCGGTCGAACGTTCCGTCGACGGCGTAGAAGAACCCGTAGTTCAGCTGCACGAAGGCGGTCGTCGTGGCAGCCTCGAGCTGTACGCGCCCGGAGCCCTGCAAGACGTAGAGGTTCGCGCCGCGATAGCCTTCGATCGTCGTCTGCCCGCCGCCGATGCGCAGATCGAGGACGCCGGTAGTGGCCGGTACGGTCACGATCAGCCGCGAGCCCGCCGAAGCGGTGACGCGGACGACGTCGTGCAGACCCGGGCGGAACCCTTGGTACGGAAACTCTTCGGGCGGCAAGGTCTGACCGATCCCGGTCATGCCGTTGCTCTCGTGCGTCGTATAGAGCTGTGCCGGAACTTGCTGTGACAGCGGGTTGCGCAGCGTCCCGAACGTCACCACGCTGCGCTCGACCAGCGGCGCGTTGTAGTCGGGCGTCTCGATCTGGACGCTCGGGCGGTCCCAGACCCGTACCTGGACGGCATTTCCCTTGCCTCGTATAAAGACTCGAACGACTGCCTGGTCGCTAACGTCGAACGTGGACGTCGCCGCCCACCCGGGAACGGGTGGGGCCAGCAGGCACGCGAGAAACACGCCCAGCCCCGCGGCGATCCACCGCAGGGCTCGGGCTTGGAGGACGTCCACGGCCGTATCGTACGCCCACGGCCGTGGAAGCGTCATGAACCCGTGGTGAAGGATTCGGGCTCCGCCGGAAGTCGCACGCTGAAAACCGAGCCGCCTTCGGGCCGCGCGTGGGCCGACACCGTACCGCCGTGCACGCGCGCGATGCTGCGCACGATCGCCAAGCCGAGCCCCGTGCCTTCCGCCTCGCGCGCATGCGCGGGATCGCCGCGGAAGAAGCGGTCGAACAACCGATCCGCCTCGCCTTCGTCGATCCCGCTGCCGGTATCGGCGACGTCGATGACCGCCGTGTCGCCGTCGCGCCGCACCGAAACGTCGACCCGTCCGCGCGGGGTGAACTTGATCGCGTTGTCGACGAGGTTGCCGATCAGCTGGCGCAGCAAGCCGGCATCGCCGATCACGATCGTGCTGGCACCGTCGGGATGGTGCGCGTCGAGTGCCAAGCCTTCGGCCGCCGCGCGCTCGTGCGCGTGCACGACAACGTCGTCCGCCAAGCGCTCGAGCACCAGCGGCTCCTTGGGGATCGCATCGCCGGCCTCGGCCTTCGAGAGCGTCAGCATCCCGGACACCATCCCGGCGAGCCGGCCGCTCTCCTCCGAGATCGCTTCGAGCGACGTCTTCATCACCTCGGGATCGCGATCGCCCCAGCGCTGCAGCATCTGCGCGTTGGCGTTGATGATCGTCAGCGGCGTGCGCAGCTCGTGTGATGCGTCGCTGATGAACTGCCGTTCGCGCGCGAAGGCAGACTGCAGCCGGTCGAGCATCGCGTCGAACGCGTTCGCCAGCCGGCCGACCTCGTCGCGGCGCTGCCAGCGCAGCCGCCGGTCGAGCCGTTCCGATCCGATCTGCGCGACCGCCGCGGTGAGCCGCTCGATCGGATCGATCGCCCAGGCCGCGACGAAGTACGACGCCAGCACGATGACGATCAATGCCGCGGCGGTGATCCACAACAAGATGCCGCGCGCCGTCGCGATGAGCTGATCGACGTTGTCGAGCCGCTGCCCGACGTGCACGATCGCCAGCGGCCGTGCGTTCTCATCGAGCAGCACGCGGTTGAGCACCAAGACCGTGCCCGCGCGGTTGCCGGTCAAGTGCACGAACGTGTAGGCGCGGTCGCGCCCGGCCGGCTGCCACGGCGCGAAGGTCAGGCCGCCGAGGTTCGTGCTCTTGCCGAGCACCTGACCCGCGACGGTATCGAGCTGCACGTACTCGTTGGCCGACGCCCAATGATCCAGCGTCGACGGGCTCGACAGCGCCAGCGTCACCGGCGCCTCGCCGCCCAAAGCGGATGCCGACGCCTCCTCGGCGACGCGTTCGACCTGCTCGGCGGTCTCGGCCAAGCTCAGCCGCGCCTGGTCGATCAGCAGCGACCGGAAGGCGAAGTCGATCGCCAGTGCGCCCACCACGATCACCACGACGATCAGCGCGGCGTACAGCAGCGCGATCCGCGTCCGGAGCGACGTCACGGTTCAGCGCTCAGAACGCGTACGAACCGCCCGTCATTCCTTGAGCGCGTAGCCGACGCCGCGCACCGTCTGGATGAGCTTGTCGTCGAACGGGTCGTCGATCTTGCCGCGCAGGTAGCGGATGTAGACGTCGATCAGGTTCGAATCGCCCAGAAAATCGCTGCCCCACACGCCGTTGAACAGCTCGTCGCGCGAGTGGACCTTGTTGCGGTGCAGCAGCAGGTACTCGAGCAAGGCGTACTCTTTGGCGGTCAGGTGGATCGCTTGTCCGGCGCGCGTCACTTCGTGGCGGTCGCGGTCCATCACCAGGTCCTTCGCCGTGAGCACGTTCTCGTGCGGATCGCGTTCGCGCAGCCGCGCGCGGATGCGTGCCAGCAGCTCCTCGATCGAGAACGGCTTCACGACGTAGTCGTCGGCGCCCCGGTCGAGTCCGGCGACGCGGTCGGGGATGCGGTCCTTGGCGGTGAGCATGATGATCGGCACGCGCGACTTGGCGCGCACGCGGGCGCAGACTTCCATCCCGTCGAGTTTCGGAAGCATCAGGTCGAGCACGACCAAGTCGGGCTCTTTGAGGGCCTTCTCGAGCCCGGACAGGCCGTCGGCGGCGGTCTCGACCTCGTATCCTTCGTGCTCGAGCTCGAGGCGCAGGACGCGCGTGATCTGCGCGTCGTCCTCGATCAGCAGAACCTTGTACTTGCGGTCGTCGGCGAGCGGCGGTGTCGGCGTCGCGCTCACCGGGCCTCGAAGTGCTTGCGGCGCGACGGGGGAACGGTCAGCAGCGAGATCCACCAGGCCGTCGACACGCCGACGGCCAGCCACAGCAGCGTGTAGTCGGAGGTCAGTCCGAAGGTTGTCGCCGCGTTCGCGAGCGCGTCGACGAAGCGTTCGCCGGCGTGCGGCGCGCTCGCGACGAGCCAGATCAGCCAGGCGCCGAGCGCGAGGAGCGTCCCCATGAGCCAGACCTCCCAAGCGTTGAACGCCGGTGCCGTCCGGTAGACGGTCCCGGCCATGATGCGCGCGTGCAGGCCGGCGGGCGGCTCCTCCAGCGGCAGCGCCGCGAGGGCGCGATCGAGGTCGTCGAATTCGTCGTGCGTCATGGGGTCAGTACCTTCCGGAGTTGTTCCTTTGCTCGAAACAGATGCGTTTTCACCGTCCCTAGCGGAAGGTTTAACACGCTTGCAATCTCTTCGTACTGCAGGCCTTGCAGGTGATACAGCGTGATGACGGCCCGATACTTCTCGGGCAGGCCGTCAATCGCCGCTCGCAGCCGCAGGGACTCGTCATGCCGTTCGGCCAGCGCCTCCGGCCCGGCCGACGGATCGGCCCGGTCGGGGAGCTCGTCGGGGGAGAGCCGCTTGCGCTTGGCGAGCCGGTCGCAGCAGGCGCGGTAGCAGATCGTGAAAATCCAAGTCGAGAACTTGGCGCCCGGCCGGAACGACGCCAGCGCCCGGTAGGCCTTGAAGAACGCTTCCTGGGCGGCGTCCTCGGCCTCGGTGCGGTCGCGCAGCGTCCGCAGCGCCAGGTTGTAGACTGCGCGCTCGTAGCGGGTCACCAGCTCGCCGAAGGCGTCCCCATGGCCCTGCAGCGCAGCCGCGATCAGCGCCTGGTCCTCGACGACCGGCGCCGTTACCGGCGGTTCCACCGCAAGGGCGAGCCCCATCGTGCCCTCATGTACGCGCCAACGACCCGGCGGTTTCGCCGCCGGCGAGCCCCGCCGGGACCGGCAGGCGAAACACGAGCGCGGCGGGATCGTACATGGGACATGATTTCCCGCTCGACCCTCATCGGCGCCTTGGTCGTCGTCGAGCTTGCCATCGTCGGGATGGCCGCGTCGGCGATCGCGATCGGACCGATCGGAGGACCGTTCGGAGGGCCGTTCGGGGGCCCGTTCGCTTTTCACGTCCCGTCGTTCGGGCGGGGGGCGTTTGCTTCCAGCAACACGCTCGACCGGAGGTTCGTCGCCGGACCCGCACCGCACGTCGTGATCGACGTGCACGACGTTCCGGTCGTCATCGAGGCCGAAGACGGCGTCGCCGTCCACGCCGTCGAGTCCAGCAGAGTGGGTTTCTTCGGCGGGACGACCGCGCCGATCACCGCGCAGCAGACGATCGACGGCGTGCGCCTGCACAGCTCCGGCGACGCCGGCGTGATCGGGCTGGGCAGCTTCCATCAGTCGCTGCGCGTCACGGTCCCGCCGGCGGCGCGGGTCGACATCCTCAGCGCCGACGACGTAGACGTCAGTGGATTGCGCGCCAAGCTGGTCGTACACGCGCCGAGTGGAATGATCCACGTCAGCGATCACCGCGGCGATCTCGACTTGAGCTCGACTGAGGGCCGGATCGTTCTGACCGACGTGCAGGGCGCGAACGTTGCCGCCAATACGCGCGACGGGCGACTGATCTTCCACCGCGTCGCGGCCGATCGTCTGGATGCCAACACGGTGAACCACTACATCGAGGCGGTCGACTTGTATGCGGTCGACGGCGCGCTCACGACGCGGGATGGGCACGTCAACGTGTCGTTCACCGGCGACAGCGACGCGACGGTGAACGTGCGCAGCGACAACGGCAAAGTGCACGTCCACGGCCTCGCCACGACCGACGATACGCGCAGCAGCAGCATCGTTCACCTAGGTTCCGGGCGCGGCCACTTCGAGGTGTCAACCGGCGACGGTACGATCAACATCACTCGTGGAGCAAGCACACATGCCTGACGAAGTCATTCCAGTCGTCGCGATCATCTTCGTGTTCGGGGCGCCGATCGCGGCATTCATCGTGTCGCGCGTGCTGCGCCACCACGAGCGCATGGAGATGCTGCGCCGCGGAATCGTGCCGCCGCCGGAGTTCAGCGACAAGCGCGCGTACCGCGCGTGGCGCCGCGCCGGCTCGCCGTGGCCGCCGCCGGGCGCCGGGACGCAGGCCCCGTGGGTGCAGCCCGTGCAGAGCGCGCCGGCGTGGACCGCGAATCCCGAGGACGATCCGCAGCGCGCGCTGTTCAAGGGGATTCGCGTCGCGCTGATCGGGTTCGCGCTGACGCTCGGCATCGGCTACGCGTTCGGCGGCTACCGCGGCAACCCGATCATCTTGGGCGGCTTGATCCCGATGTTCGTCGGAGTCGCGCAGATCATCATCGCCCTGCTGTCGGGCGCTCAGTTGCCCGGCGGTCCGCGGGTGACGTTCATCCCTCCTCCGCCGGGTGTCGGGATGCCGCCGCCTCAACCACCGCCAAGCGGGTACGGCCCCGTCACCCCGCCGCCGTGGGCGCAGCAGCCGGGCCGTCCGCACCTCGAGGAGCTGTCGAAGCCCGTTCAGCCGCCCGACGTTCGCTGATCGCCGAGCTCGGCCGGAAAAGAAAGGGACGGGTCGCCTGAGCGACCCGTCCTCTTTTCGTTTCCGCCTGCTGTCGTACGCTGGCGAAGAGCTACCGGCAGGTCACGATGGCCATGGCCCAGCCGGCGGAGGTTCGCGTGCGGACGAGATAGCCGTGGTCGGTGCGGTCGTAGACCTGGTAGCCCGCTCGGAGCGCGTCGGCTAGTGTCTTGAAGACCATGATTCCGGGCATCTCGTTCTCCTTTCCGTCGCCGTTGCCGGCGTCCGTATATGTGTAACGTTCGGCAACTCCGCGATGTTCTTCTAGCAGAATGAACGAAGCATTACAAGTCGTGCACACCCCTCGGCTCGTCGTAGCGCTCGATGTTCCCGACCCGGCTCGCGCCGTTTCGCTCGTCGAGCGGCTTGCCCCGCTCGGCGTACTCTTCAAGGTCGGTTACGAGGCTTTTTACGGTTATGGCGACACGATCCGTGCGGCGCTTGCCGCCAACCAAGCGCAATATGCGCTCGATTTAAAGTTTCATGACATTCCGCGGACGGTTCACGCGGCGGTGCGCAGCGTCGTCGCGCCTGGTGTGCGACTCTTGACGGTTCACGCGCTGGGCGGCGCGCAGATGCTCGACGCCGCGGTCGACGCGGCGCAGGAGCGGGCCGCCGAGCTGGACATCGAGCCGCCCGAAATCTATGCGGTGACGATCTTGACCAGCATCGGGAGCGAGGATTTGGGCGAGCTCGGACTGATCGGCGGCCCGGGTGAGAACGCCACTCGCCTCGCCGCGCTGGCGCGCGACGCGCGCTGCGCCGGCGTCGTGTGCAGCGTCCGCGAGGTCGCCGACATCCACGCCTTCTTCGGCTCGGAGTTCGGCACGTTCTGTCCGGGGATTCGCCCGGCCGGCACGGCGCACGGCGATCAGAAGCGCGCCGCCACGCCGCGCGAAGCGCGCGAAGCCGGCGCCGGCTTCGCGGTCGTCGGCCGGCCGATCGTCGAGGATGCCGATCCGGTCAACGCGGCCCGCGCGATCTTGCTGGAGCTGGGATGACGATCGCGACGGATGCGGCCGGTTTGCTGCGCGAGCTCGAAGCGCGCGGCGCCATCCTGTCGGGACACTTTCGACTCTCGTCCGGCCGGCACTCGAACGCATTCGTCCAGAAGTTCCGCATCCTCGAAGATCCCGTCCTGGTCGAACGCGTCGCCGCGGCGCTGGCCGACCGCGCTCGTGCGCTGGCGCCGACGATCGTCGTGAGCGCTGCGGTCGGCGGGATCGTGCTCGGCTACGAGACGGCGCGACAGCTCGGGACGCACGCGATCTTCGTCGAGAAACAGGACGGCGTTCCAACCTTGCGCCGCGGCTTCGCGCTGGGTCCGGCGGATCGCGCGTTCGTCGTCGAGGACGTCGTGACGACCGGCGGGTCGGTTCGCGAGGTGCTCGACGTCGTGCGCGCGCAAGGCGCCGTGCCGGTGGGAGTCGGCGCGATCGTGCGCCGGGCACCGGTCGATTTCGGCGTGCCGACCTCTGCGCTGCTCGATCTCCCGATCGAATCGTTCGCGCCGGAGGGCTGCCCCCAGTGCGCGGCGGGTGAGCCGCTGACCGAACCGGGTTCGCGGTTTCTGAACACGAAGTAGCTCGAACGGTCATGGACTACGCCAAGCTCGTCCGCCCGCAAGTGGCCTCGATGAAGCCGTACACGCCCGGCACGACGGTGTCGCAGGCCAAGAAGAAGTACGGGCTCGAGACGTTCGTGAAGCTCTCGTCCAACGAGAACCCGCTGGGCACGTCGCCGAAAGCCACCGCGGCGCTGGCCGCGATGGGCGACCTGCAGGTATACGTCGACGACGATCACGCGGAGTTGCGCGAGCGGCTCGCGGCTCCGTACGGGCTGGGCGTCGACAACGTCCTGGTCGGGCACGGATCGAACGACGTCGTGCGAACGCTGTTCAGCGCGTTCCTCGCGCCCGGCGACGAGGTGGTGATGGCCGATCCCACCTTCTCGCTGTTCCCCAAGGACGCGATCTTGTTCGGCGCCGTCCCGGTGCGGGTGCCGCTGCGCGACGGCGTCCACGATCTCGACGCGATGCTCGCCGCGGTGACGCCGGCGACCAAGATCGTCGTCGTCGTCGATCCGAACAACCCGACGTCGACGCGCGTCGAGCCGGCCGCGTTCGAGCGCTTCGCCCGCGCCCTGCGTCCCGACGTGATCCTGGTGATCGATCAGGCGTATCGTGAGTACATGCCGCCGGGCTCGCTCGAGGGCGCCGACTACGTGCGCTCGCGGCCGGCGACGTTCGTGCTGCGCACGCACTCCAAGCTCTATGGACTGGCCTCGCTGCGCTTCGGGTACGCGCTGGGCGACCGCGAGCTGACCGGCTACGCGCAGCGCGTGCGGCTGCCGTTCAACGTCTCGCGCCCGGCCGCCGTCGCCGCGCTCGCCGCGCTCGACGACGACGAGTTCGTCCGGCGGTCGCTCGAGACCAACGAGGCCGGCAAGGCGTACCTCTATCCGGCGCTCGCCGAGCTGGGTCTGCACGTCTATCCGACGGCGGCCAACTTCATCTCGGTCGCCGTACCGGGAACCGCGACCGAGGGCTACGAGGCGCTGCTCGCGCGCGGGATCGTGACGCGCAGCGGCGACGCGCTGGGGATGCCGGGCCGGTTGAGGATTACGATCGGGACGCCGCGCGAGAACGCGCTGCTGATCGAGGCGCTGGCGGCGTCGGCGCCGGCCCACGCATGAACGGGTCGCTCGTCGTGCGGCGGGGGTTGCGCGACGATCGCGCCTTCGTTCGCGACCTCGCGCACCGCAGCGCGTCGGCGAGCGTGTCGGCGGTGCGCGAGGCACGTGCCGGAGACGTGCTCGAGTCGTTCGACCGGCTGGCCGAGTTCGTCTACGGCCGGCGACACGAAGCGCTCATCGCCGAAGAGGACGGTGCGCGGGTGGGGTTTCTGCTGTTGCTCTACGACGTCCCCGACGAGGTGACGCTGACGCCGCAGGCCTTCGTCGCCTACACGGCCGTGGAGCCCGACGCGCGCGGCCGCGGCGTCGGCCGCGCGCTGCTCGACGCCGCCGAACAGCACGCCCGCGAGGCGGGGCTGCGCTACGTATCGCTGATGGTGACCGACGACAACGCGCCGGCGCGCGCGCTCTACGACCGGGCCGGGTTTCTCACCGAGCGGCGAATGCTGACCAAGGTGCTATGACGTCCTCGGTGCTGCGCCGCGTCCTGATCGTCGTCACGGTCGTGGTCGTGGTGGTTGCGGCGCTGCTGCTCGCGGCGCGCATCCCGCGCACGATCACCATCTTCCTCATCGCCGCGTTCATCGCGTTCGGCGCCTACCCGCTGGTCAAGACGCTCGAGCTCCGCATGCCGAGGCCGGCCGCGATCGCGTGCGTCTACACCGGTCTGCTCAGCGCATTGGTGGTGCTGGCACTGGTGATCATCCCGGTCGCGTACGGACAGGTGCTGCTGCTCGTCGGTCACGCGCCGCAATACGTGGTCGCGTCGCAGGACGCCGTCGCGCACGCCGAGAGCGGGTTGCGCGACCTGCTGGGCAACCGCGTCCCGCTGCCGTCGTACGACGACGTCAAGGTCGAGGTCGGTAACCGCGTCTCGGCGTTCCTGTCGTCGGCGGTCGCGAGCGTCGGTGCGATCGTCGTCGGCGCGGTCACCGCGCTGATCGTCGGAACGTCGGCGCTGATCCTGTCGGTCTTCTTCTTGCTGCACGGCCGCGACGTCCGCGAGAGTATCCTCGCCTTCATTCCGCCCGGCCGGCGCGCCGGCGTCGGCACGCTGATGGACGAACTGGTCCAGGTGTTCGGCCACTTCGTCGCCGGCCAAGCGCTGCTGTGCGCGATCGTCGGGGCCGCCGTCTGGATACTGCTGTTCCCCAGTCACTTTGCCTTCGCGCTGTTGGTCGCGGTCATCTGCGGGCTGGGCTATGCGATCCCGTTCGTCGGCATGATCGTCGCGCAGGTCGTCGCCGCGCTGCTCGCGGTTCCGCAAGGCACCGGAATGGTGATTTGGGTGACGGTGGCGATCTTCGTCGTCTCGCGCGTCGCCGACAACGTGCTCGTGCCGCGCATCATGGCGCAGTCGGTCGGCGTATCGCCGATCACCGTCATGTTCGCGGTCTTCGCCGGCGGCGAGCTGTTCGGACTGCCGGGCCTCATCCTCGGCATTCCCGCCGCCGCGCTGCTGAAAGTCGTGCTCGGCTACTTCGTGCGCCCGTACATCGTCCGCATGCAGTCCGAGCAGCCCACGACCGTCGACGTCCACGTCGAGGTCGCGGGCGCGAGCGGCGATGAAGCGGCCGCACCGACCGAACCCGTCATCGTCTCGATTACACCCTGAGCTCGTCGGTCACACGCTAAGCTCAGGTTGAGAGCGAACGACGCGTGCGAGGGCTTCGGCTTCGCGCTCGGGCGTGAGGCCGGCCTTGAGTGGTGCGGTGCCTCGTTCGCGTTGGGCCCAGTGCAACGCGCCGGCGGCGGTTTCGATCAGCGGACGGTGACGGAGGCCCATCGCCAGCGCGCGCGACGGGTCGACGTCGCGCATGCCGTCGTGACCGTTGTGCGGCGCGATCCAGGCGGGGAGGTCGCTCCACTCCTCGACGCCGAGCTCGCGCAGCGTCGCGATGTCGACCGGAACAAGGCGTGAGGCGACCGTGCTCGCCGCCGCGCACGCATCGAACATCGCGCGCAGCGTGATCACCGGCGTGCCGGCGGTGTTGACGACGCCGCTGCGGCCGGCTTCGATCGCGTCGACGATGAACGCGGCCAGATCGCGCACGTCGATGATCGGCGCTTGCGCTTCGAGGTCGTCCGGAACCAGCACGTCGCCGCCGCGCGCGAAGCGCAGCGGCCAGTAGGTGAAGCGGTCGGTCGGATCCCACGGGCCGACGATCAATCCTGGCCGCACGATCAGCGTTCGGTCATCGCCGAACGCCGCGCCGACCTCGCGCTCGCAGAGCAGCTTCAGCGGCCCGTACGTCTCCGGCACCATCACGTCGCGCGACGCGCCGGCCGGCAGCTCGGGGGTCGCGCTCGACTCGTCGAGCGGCGCCTGCGCGACGTCGTACACCGAGATCGTCGAGACGAAGACGTAACGCCCAACGCGCTCGCGCAGCGCCGCGGCGCTTGCCACCGCGACCGCCGGCACGTAGGCCGACGTGTCGACGACGGCGTCCCACGTCGCGCCGGCCGGCAAGCGATCGAGATCGGTCGCGCGATCGCCGAGCACGCGCTCGACGCCGAGGAAGAGCTCGGGGCCGTGCTCGCCGCGATGGAACAGCGTGACATCATGACCGCGCGCGAGCAGCGCCTCGACGACGTGCCGTCCGAGAAAGACGGTGCCGCCGAGAACCAGAACTCGCACGCTACATCGACTCGGGCGCGCTCACGCCGCACAGGCCGAGCGTCGTCGCCAGGACGGTCCTCGTCGCGATCACCAGCCCGAGCCGCGCCGTCGTCAGCGCCGGATCGTCAGTCAGCACGCGGCAGGCGTCGTAGAACTGATGAAAGTCGGCAGCGACGTCGCGCGCGTACTTCGTCAGCCGATGCGGCGCGCGGGCCCGCGCGACGCCGGCGATCGTCGGCCCGAACTCGGCCAGCCGCCGCGCCAGCGCGAGCTCGGTCGGATCCGTCAGCGCAGCGAGTTCCTCACCGCGCTGCGCCGCCGCCAGCTGCGCGGAATGCGACTCGCTCGCCTTGCGCAGCACCGACGCGATGCGCGCGTGACCGTACTGCACGTAGAACACCGGGTTGTCGCTGGACTGCTTCTTGGCCAGCTCCAGATCGAAGGTCAGCGGCTGATCGGTCGACAGCATCACGAAGAAGAAGCGCGCGGCGTCGACGCCGACCTCGTCGATCACCTCGGCCAGCGTCACCAGTTGACCGGCGCGCTTGGACATCGAAAGAATCTCGTCACCACGCTTGAGCGTGATCTGCTGGACGATCACGACCTCGAACGCGCCGGGCTTGCCGTACGCGTTCGCCAACGTGTCGAGCCGCTTGACGTAGCCATGATGATCGGGGCCGAGGAAGTCGACGACGTGGTCGGCGCGCTGCAGCTTCTCGTAATGGTAGGCGATGTCGTTCGCGAAGTAGGTCGGCCGCCCGTCGCTGCGCACCACGACGCGGTCTTCGTCGTCGCCGGTATCGGTCGTGCGCAACCAGGTCGCGCCGTCTTTCTCGTAGAGCACGCCCTGCTCGCGCAGGCGCGCGATGCCGCGCTCGATCGCGCCGGCTTCGTGCAGCTCTCGTTCCGATTGCCAGAGATCGAACTCGACGCCGAACCGGCGCGCGACGGTCTGCTGTTCGGCGACGATCTCGTCGCAGGCGAAACGAGCGAAGGCCGCTACGGCTTCCGCTTCCGGCGCGTGCAGCCAGCGATCGCCGTCGCGCGCGCGCAGGCGCTCCGCGACCGGAAGCAGGTAGTCGCCGGGATACCCGTCTTCGGGGAACGGGAAGCCCGGCTCGAAGAGCTGCCGGTAGCGAGCATAAACAGATCGTCCGAGCGCCTCGAGCTGCGAGCCGGCGTCGTTGATGATCCACTCTGTGAAGACGTCGTAGCCCGCATACCGCATCGTGCGCGCCAGCGTGTCGCCGATCGACAGCGTGCGCCCTTGCACGACGACGAGCGGACCGGTTGGGTTCGCGCTGCCGAACTCGAGCGAAACGCGTTCGCCGATCGGCGTGCCGCGACCGTAGGCGTCGCCCTCGCGAAGCGCCTCACCGACCACGCGCTGCCAAAAGGCCGGCTGCAGGGTGAGGTTGATGAACCCGCCGACCGCTTCGGCACGCGCAACGGTGGCGCGAACGCCGTCGTCCTGCAGCGCTCGGGCGATGATTTCGTTGCCGATGTCCTGCGGTTTCTTGCGCGCGATCCGCGCTAGTCCGAATGCCACGTTGGTCGCAACGTCGCCGAACTCGGCCCGGCGCGCGGGTTCGAACTGCACCGCCGGGTCGGCGTCGGGCCACAGCGCGCGTGCCGCTGCGCCGAACCGGACGGCCAGCTCGTCGAGCGAGAGCAGCGCGGACTCCTCAGTGGTGGTAGGGTTCATCCCGTGCGATCTTCGCCGCGCGGTACAATTGCTCCACCGCGAGCACCCGCGCCCACTCGTGGAGGAACGTCAGCCGCGAGAGCGACCAGCGCAGATCGGCGCGCGCCAGCAGCTGCTCGGAGGCGCCGTACGTCCCGGCAACGACCACCGCGAGCCGCGCGATCCCCTCATGCGGCAGCCGCTCGATCCGCCGCGCGACCTCTTCGCTGGTGAGCAGCTCGCCCGAACGCTCCAGCAGCCAGACGCGATCGCTCGGCTCGAGCAGCGCGAGGATCGCCTCGCCTTCCGCACGCATCGCGCGCGCCGCGTCGGCGCCGCCGGCCGCACGCACCTCGACCTCTTCGAACCGATGATACGGCCGCAAGCGCGCGCGAAAATCCGCCAGCGCCTCAGCGATGTACCGCTCGCGCACCTTCCCGACCGCGATCAACCGAACGTGCACGAGGATATCTCCGCGCGGCCGGTCAGGCCAAACGTCCCCCGCCGCCTACTTGTACGGAATTGGAAGCGCGCTCAGATAGACGCCGAAGCGTTCCTGAACCTCGAACGTCAGCCGCGAGACTCGCATCCCCAGCTCTTCCAACTGGTCGACCGGGACGGGTACGAAATAATCGAACTCGTAGTCGCCGGGCGTAATCTCGGCCTCCTCACCAAAGATCGACGCCAGCTGCGAAAGAAAATACGGTCTGGCGACTCGCATCGCTCGCCACTTTCTCACCTCGTCAAAGAGTGCCAGGATGACGTTCATAACAGCGTTTGCAGATCCTCGATCAGGTGATTCGCCCATTCAAGATGCCGATCCGCTTTCGCGGCATCATACGGCTCGGGTACCGTGCCGTGGCCGTAGTCGGCATACTTGCGATCCTTCTGTAACAGATCAGTGTAGAAGGATGCTGCATCATCCGTGAGACGACCCTTGCGCACGACTCCGGGGCCACCGCCAAAGACCGGGCCGCTGTTCATCCCCGTGTAGAGTGCGCGAACGACGTCCGGCAGACTTTGATGCGACACCGGCCAGCCGTCCTCGGTGATCGCCCCCCGGCGGAATTTCACACCGTGACGTTCGGCGGCGCGGCATGCGATCGTATAGACGAGATAGTACCGGCGCGCAATCGCCTGGAGCAAACAGCCTCCGTGGCGAAGCACGGTAGACGCAGTCTCCAAGCGCGCCGCCAGGGCGACGAACTCCTCACTCGTCACGACTTCCGCCCCTCATGCACAGACGCAATCGCGTAGCCGTCGGGACCGTTGACGATGCGGCCGGCGAACTCGAGCTCGGTGAGGTGGACGAGCAGACAGCGCGGTTCGAACGCGAGCGCGTCGGCCAGCGTGCTCGCGTCGCACGCGCGATCAGCCAGCGCGGCAAGGATCGCGCGCACGTCCGGCGCGTCGCCGTCGCGGACTGCCGGTTTGCCGGCGTCCGGGTCGGCGTTCGCAGCGGCGCGAACAGTGGGTCTCCGCTGTCGCCGTCGCTTGTCTGCGGGCGCTGCGACAAATCCGGGCAGGGCGGCCAGGATGTCGTCGGCGTCGCGGACCAGGGTTGCGCCGTCGCGGATGAGCGCGTTGCAGCCGGCGGCTTTCGGGCGATCGACGTCCCCCGGGAAGGCCAGCACCGGGATGCCGCGCTCGGCGGCGTGGCCGGCGGTGTTCAGCGCGCCGCTGCGGGCGGCGGCTTCCACCACGACGACCGCGTCGGCGAGGGCCGCGATGACCGCGTTGCGGGCCAGGAACTGCCAGGGCTCGGGGTGGTTCTCGGGCTCGAACGGCGAGACGACCGCGCCGCCACCGGCCACGATGCGGGCGCCCAGCTCGCGGTTGCGGGGCGGGAAGAAGTGCTCGTGACCGCCGCCGAGCACCCCGATCGTCGGCGCCCCGGCGGCCAGTGCGCCCTCGTGCGCCGCACCGTCGACCCCCAGCGCGAGACCCGAGATCACGCAGACGCCGCGGCGCGCCAGCGCCTCGCCCAGCTGCCGGGCGCGGCGGAACCCGGCGTCGGACGGCACCCGCGTCCCCACTACCGCGACGCACGGCGCGGCCAAGCCGTCGAGCTCGCCGGCGACCCACAGGCCCGGGAGCAGGGCATCGCGCAGGCGGTCGCCGCAGAGGTCGTCGAGCTCGGCTCTGGGCACCCAACGCCGTAGCCGGCGGTCCGGAAGCAGCCCCAGGGACTCCACGCCGGTCCTTCACGCCGGGAGGGCCGGCGACAAGGAGCACGGCACCTCCAAGGATTCCCGCGGCGCCCTCCGTAACGGGCCGTGCGATCCACCGCCTCGTGAGGGCGGCCCCGTGTTACAGGAGAGAGCGAGCAACCACCATGGCAGCCGAAGCCTACTGCGTGAAGTGCAAGACCAAGCGCGAGATCAAAGACGCGCAGCAGATCCAGATGAAAAACGGGCGCCCGGCCACCGAGGGCAAGTGCCCGGTGTGCGGCACCAAGATGTTCAAGATCGGAGCCGCGTCCTAGGACACGAGCTCCTCATTTTGGGTTTGGGGCAAACTCGGGCTATACTGGACGGGCACCACAACATGTAGGGGTACCGGGTCGCGTCCGACCCCAAGGCCCCCTGGAGAGGACCGACCCGACCTGCTCTGCCCGCACTGTCGCAAGAACGAGACTCGCGTCGTCGATTCGCGTGACGACGACAATTCCGTCCGACGACGGCGCGAGTGCCTCGGTTGCAAGCATCGCTTTACCACCTACGAGCGCATGGAAGCCCCGCGCTTGTTCGTGGTCAAGAAAGACGGCCGGCGCGAGCAGTACAATCGCGACAAGGTCCTCAGCGGCCTGCGCCGGGCGTGCGAGAAGCGGCCCGTCTCCGAGGCGCAGATGGAAGAGGTCGTCGCGGCGATCGAACGCGAGTTGTTCGCGCGCGGCGAGAGCGAGGTTGCCGGGACGCTGATCGGCGAGAAGCTGATGGAGGCGCTCAAGTCGCTCGACGAGGTGGCTTACGTGCGCTTCGCCAGCGTCTACCGCGACTTTCGCGACGTCGCGAGCTTTCGCGCCGAGCTCGAGGGGCTGCTCGCGAAGTGACCCCCGAAGTTGCGGTCGTGCGCCTGCCGCAGGGCGAGGGACTGCCGTTACCGGCGTACATGTCGCACGGCGCGGCCGGGGCCGACGTCGTCGCGGCGGTCGAGCGCGATCTCGTGCTCGCACCCGGCGAGCGCGCCGTCGTGCCGACCGGCTTCGCGCTCGAGGTTCCGCCCGGCTACGAGGTGCAGATTCGGCCGCGCAGCGGGCTGGCGGCCAAGCACGGCGTGACCTGCCTCAACAGTCCCGGAACGATCGACAGTGACTACCGCGGCCCCGTCGGCGTGGTGCTGGTGAACTTGGGCCGCGACCCGTTCGTGGTGCGGCGCGGCGAGCGCATCGCGCAGCTGATCGTCGCGCCGGTCGTGCAGGCGGCTTTCCGCGAGGTCGAGGCGCTGGCCGCCACGCCGCGTGGCCAAGGCGGCTTCGGCAGCACCGGCACGTAAGACCACCGCGTGCGGGTCTATGTGGTCGGCGCCGGTGCGGTCGGGACGTATCTCGGCGAGCTGCTGCGCGGGATCGGAAACGAGATCGTATACGCGCCGCGCGAGCTCGAGGCGGTCGAGCCGCTCGACGCCGATCTCGCGCTCGTCACGGTCAAGGCATACGACACGCCCGGCGCGATCGAGACGCTGCGCCGCGCGCTGCGCGACCCGAGCGCGACCACCATCGTGACGCCGCAGAACGGCGTCGGCAACGAGGAGCTGCTCGCGGCCGCCTTCGGCGCCGAGAACGTGGTCGCCGCGGCACTCACCGTGCCGGTCGAGCTCGATGCGAGCGGCAAGGGCGTCGCCGCCAAGGGCGGCGGGATCGCGTTAGCGCCGGTCGGTGCATCGAACGCGCAGAACTGGCTGCTCGCGGCGTTTGGTGCGACCGCGCTGCCGACGACCGCGGTCACCGACTACCGCGCGCTCAAGTGGTCGAAGCTCGCGCTCAACGTCGTGGCCAACGCATCGTGCGCGATTCTCGACGTGCTGCCCGAGCAGCTGGTCCATTGGGACGCGGTGTTCCGGCTCGAGATCCACGCGATCCGCGAGGTCCGGGCCACGATGAAGGCGCTGGGCATCGCGTCGATCGATCTGCCGCGCTATCCGGTGCGCGTGCTGCAGCGCGTCGCCACGCTGCCCAGCCCGGTCGCGCGGCCGCTGCTGGCGTCGCGCATCGCCGGGGCGCGCGGCGAGAAGCCGCCCTCGCTGCTGCTCGACTTGCGCAGCGCCAAGCATCGCACCGAGGTCGAGTTTCTCAACGGCGCGGTCGCGCGCGCAGCGCGGGAGGCGGGCGTAAAGGCACCCGTGAACACGACGTACGCACGCATCGTGAGCGACATCGCGCACATGCCGCAGCTGTGGGCGAAGTATCGCGAGCGACCGGCCGCGCTGCTCGCCGAGGTGGGTCCGAACGCATGAGAAACCCGAACGTCCCCGAGTCGCTCGATAGCTGGTCGATCCTGCACCGCATGTTCCGGCTCGACCGCCGCGCGTACGACGCACTCGACGCGACGCGCAGGAGCGCGATCGAACGCGAAGCTTCGGCGCTGTTCGCCGAGCTGGCGCGCGACGACGAGACGGATCTCGGGCTCGTGCAGCTGCTGGGGCACAAGGGCGACCTCATGCTCACCCATTACGCGCGCTCGTTCGACGCGCTGGGCGAAGCCCAGGCGCGCGTCGACAAGCTGGCGCTGTGCGAGTGTCTCGAGCCGCGCGGATCGTACGTCTCGGTGCTCGAGCTCGGCCTGTACGAGCACACCGCGAAGATCCACGCCGAGTTGCGCGATCGCGGGCTCAAGCCGCACTCCGAGGAGTGGAACGCGGCCTTCGACGCGATGCTCGCCGAAGCGACCGCCGAGCCGCGCAACGCCGCTCGGCTGTGGGCGCGCATCCCGCGCCGCCGCTACGCGTGCTTCTATCCGATGAACAAGAAGCGCGACGGCAACGACAACTGGTACTCGACGCCCTACGCGGAACGCGCCGGCATGATGCTCGAGCACGGCAAGATCGGGCGTTCGTTCCACGGCCACGTCACGCAGGTGATCTCAGGCTCGATCGGCTTCGACGACTGGGAATGGGGCGTCGATCTGTACGCCGACGATCCGCTGGTGTTCAAGAAGCTGGTCTACGCGATGCGCTTCGACGCTGCGTCGGCGCGCTTTGCCGAGTTCGGCGAGTTCTGGACGGGGATGCAGTTCTCGGTCGAGCAGTTGGGCGTGTTCCTGGCCGGCGAAGCGTCGCCCGCGCTGCTCGCTGCCGAGGTGCTGACGCGCTAATGGCGTTCGCTGGAATCGACCACGTCGATCTGCGCGTTCCGGTGCTCGGCGTCGTCGAGACGTTCTACGACGCGTTGTTCACGCGGCTAGGCCTGACGCGCAAGACCTACGCGCTCGTCGAGTTCGGCGGCGCGTCCTGGAACCAAGGCACGACCGACAACTACAACGCCGTCGAGTACCACGAAGAGGGCGTCCAAGGACGGCCCGCGCTGTTCTTCGGCGTCATCGAGGAAGTCGGCGCGCAGCCGGCGCGCGGTCGCATCGCGTTCGCCGTCGCGAAAGAGACGCTCGACGACTGGCAACGGGCTTTGCCGGCGCTCGGCGCGCGCGAAATCGAGCGCAGCGACGACGAGGGCTATCCCGCCGTGTTCTTCACCGACCCGCTCGGAACGCGCCTGGAGGTATGCGCGCGCCAAAACGCAGCGTGACCGTGGTGCTTCGCGCACTCGGTTGCGGGGCGGCGTTCGCGCTCGCGACGTGCGCGCAATCGGCGCCGACGTCCTCGCCCGCTCCGGCGGCGACGGGACCCTCGTCGAGCAGCACCACGCCGCCGCCGAGACGAGGAACTTCTTGGTGGGGCCCCTTTTCGCGCCCACCGCAGAGCGCGACACTGGATTTCGGTGCGCGGGGCGGATTTGAGGTAAGCGTCTTCAGCGTCGGCAAGCCCTACACGATCGATCCGGCGAAGCTGCACTTTGTCATTCGTCCTTGGAACGCGACGTCCGCGCCTAAACCGTTTGCGGCGCAGGTCGGTGCGCCGATTCTCGACCGGCGACAAGCTCAGCCGCCTGACACGATCATGGCGTATCATTTGCCGGTCGTCTTTCCGGCCCGGCCCGCGCGGCCCGGCATGTACGACGTCACCACGCAAGTGGATCCCGGGTTCACGAGGTACGACGACGGGACGGAGCTGCCGGTCGATTCATCGCCGCGGTCCGATGTCTATTGGCCCGATGAGATGGGAGCCGACGACGGATTGCGCGCCGCGCGGGACGAGTTCGAGAACCGAACGGTATACGGCTATGGCGGGCTGGTCATCAGCTGTCACGATTATACGGACAATACGTATCTGGCGGACGTCGGTGTGCCGATACGCAGCATCGAACGCCGCCGCGGCGTGGTGGAGCGCATGTGGACTGGCTCGATGACGAGCCGGGGCGACGACCGGGCTTACTCGTTTCTCGCGGTCGATCCGCTGATGCTGCACGCGGAGTATCCGCCGGAGAAGTGGTTTGCGACCGGTGGCAGCGGGCAGCCCGACTATGGCGCGCCATGCCCGGGACTGACGCTCGCGGATCCGTGGCACATCGACGTCACGCTTACAACGACGAAGCCGTCGCGCTTGCCCGCCGGCTACGATCGATTCAAGATCGCGGTCGGAATGACGCGCGGCGATGTCGCCCGGCGGCGCGGATTTCCCCAGGGGTACTTCACCCGCGCCCAGCTTGCCGCCCGAAGCGTTTGGGAATACGACGACTCGCTGATGGATCAGTACGGCGTCACGTTTCGCAACGGCCGTGTCGCCTCGTTCAGCGTTCCGCAGCAAATGCCATGACGAAGAAGGAGAGCCTGCTCGCCGTATGTTCGCTCGCGCCGCCGCTCGCGGCATGCGCGTGCGGATGGTGCGGAACGGTGCTGCCGCCGCGCAGGCGGTCATGGTGTAGCGACGGGTGCGGCGATGCGTTCTGGGCGAATCATTGGTGGTCGGTTGCGCGGGCCGCGGTGAAGCGGCGCGACCGCTACCGCTGTCGAAGGTGCGGCGCGCGCGGCCCGAAACGTCCGCTGCGGACGAAACATCCGACGCATCGTGCGTACCTCGCGGCGATGCGGGCGTGGCGGACGGCAAAGAAGGTCGCGCGGCTCGAGGTCAACCACATCGTGCCGTGCGCCGGCCGGCACACCCAGCTGTCCTGCGCGCATCATCAGGAGAATCTCGAGACGCTGTGCATGCCGTGCCATAAAGAACACACCAGCGGATTGCGGTCACGTGTTTCCGCTTAACGCTGCCGCCAGGCCGGGGCTGCTCGGGCTCGCGGTCGTCATCATCACGAGCGCGCAGTCACCGGCCTTTCGCACTGCGCCCGGCGGGTTCATCACGCACGCGTTTGCGGCGACACCGAGCGCGTCGCCGCGGCGCCGTCCGACGACGGCGCGGGCCCAGACTGCGACCGTCGTCCTCGACGCGCAGAACGGTGCGTTTCTCGTCATCGTCGAGAGCTACGGCCAGACGTTCACGGTTGATCCCGACAAGCTGCACTTCACCATTCGCGCCGCGAATGCAAACGGCGCTCGCGCCGGGTTCAAGGCCGACGTCGGCGAACCGGTGCTCGACCGCACGGTCGATCAAGGGCCAGATGGATCGGTGCGTTGGTATCATCTGCCGATCGCGTTTCCGTCGCGCCCCGCCAAGCCCGGGCTGTAA